>Ga0181350_1000059_pt1 | contig 33812 bp, 42 predicted proteins | sample Su13VDMM110DCMD_FD_130105 | JGI IMG/M metagenome (GOLD analysis project Ga0181350, IMG submission 130105) | Freshwater viral communities from Lake Michigan, USA - Su13.VD.MM110.DCM.D | ecosystem: Environmental > Aquatic > Freshwater > Lake | place: USA: Michigan | collected 2013-07-16
GAAAAAAGGAAAAGCAGCGGGATACTCAAGCACCCACCCCTAAAAAAATTCCACAGGTTCCTGTGGATAACTTTCGTGGGGTGGGCAGGTTATCTGTGTATAACTATCTCACTCTTTGTGAGGTTTCACCATTGCCTTGTGGCACCTGGTCGTTGTGGTTGCGCTCGGTTGTTGGAGCGTCGGCTGTTGCAGCCGTGGTGTGCGAGCCGGAGGTTGGCACGGTCGTATGGTGCGCCGCCTTGGCTGATTGGGATGATGTGATCGACGCTGTGTGCCCATCGTGTTCTTGGTTGGATGGTGTGGTCTACTGCTCGTCCGCATAGCCAGCAGTGTGTTTCTTCTGCGTAGACGGTGAGGCTTACCTGTTTCCACTGCCTTGTGCTGCGGCCTTTGGATGCCATCACTGTCCTGCTTCTAGGCTGGGTGTGGTGAGACTGCCCTTAGCGTTACATGTGGTGGTGGCGATCGTCAAGGTTGTCACCGGGTTTTATTTTCGTGGAGTGCTTGGTTGATTTCTCGTGTGGTGATGCGTCGGCCTTGGCGTTGTCGGTCGACGAGTGTGGTTGGTGGTAGTTCGAGGGTGATGTTGTGTTGCATGTGTATGCGGAGGATGAGCTCGTTGCATGTGCGGCATAGGGGGTTGTTCTTGGTTCGTGCGGTCCATGTGCCTACTCGTGCGCAACTCTTGCAGCCGTCATCGTGTTGTGTGGTGGTGGCTTGGATGTGGATGGTTGTGCGTTTGGGTGGTCGTGCCCTGTTGAGGATGTCTTCTAGTTCGATGAGTAGGTTGATGGTTCGTTCGTAGTCTTGGTCTGATCGTTCTGGTCCTTTGTCTGCTCGTGTGGTTGCGAGCCTGCCGGTGCGGTCACTGGTTGAGCTTGGTGTGCCGCCTGTGCCACCGGCTGGGAAACCGCTGCGTTGTTCGATGAGTGCTTGTGCGCCTTGTTCGAGGATGCGTGTGATGGTTTGGGCTAGGGCTGTGAGTTGGTCTAGGTCTTTCACTTGTTGCTCCTGTGGTGGTTGGCGATGATGGCTTGTGCTCCTGGTGTGAGTGGTGGCAGGGGCCCGCCGTGTAGGGCTGCGGTGAGTTGGTCGATGGCGATGATGAGTTGTGTGATGTCGATTGCTGTTGTGGTTGAGGTTGTTGGGTGTCTGGTTGTGGGTTGTGTTTGTTCCCAGTTGCGGTGGTGTTTGCGGTGTGCGTCGGTGAGGAGGTTGCCTGTGTATTGGCATTGACAGTTGGGCATGGTTTGGTGTCCTTAGAACTCTTCGTATGTGGGTTGGTTTGGGTGTTCGGTTTGTGGGCTGTGAACTCTGTCCCCCTTACAGGGTGACAGAGTGTCCCGCTGTGCCTGCTCAATAGTGTCCCGCAGTGTCCCGTCCTCTGTCCCGCCTTTGTTTGTATGGGTTTCGGGTTCTGTCCCAGAGTGTCCCGCAGTCTGTCCCGCAGTTTTGTCCGAAGGCGTGTCCCGAGCTCTGTCCCGCCCTGTTTTTCGCAGCGAATACTGTGCCGATTTGCGGTATCTAACTGCCGCTTCAACGTCCTTCTTGAGGGTGCCTGTTGGCCCGTTTGTTTTGGTGTGTGCCCAGCATTCTCGGATGGGTGCGTTGGCTGGGATTCCTTGTTCGTCTAGCCAGTCTGAGAGGTCGAAGATGTGTAGCTCGAACTGTTCGAGGTTGCCGCCTTGCATTGTGAACGTGGCTTCATCGTCGAGCTCGGCGATAGTGATGTCTGATCGCTCTGGGTACCAGGACATGCGCCTGTGTGTTGCTGTCCATGTGATGCCGGTTGGTGTGCGTGTGAGGTTGACCACTATGTCAACATCGTCGTTCTTTGCTGATGATCCTCTCTGGCCTCTGGTGGTGTCTTTGCCTGCGTGGTCGAGGCGTGCCCATGTGATGCCCATGCGTTTGAGTTGCATGCCTGTGTGGCGGTAGAAGTCTTGGTATGTGCCTGCATCGTTTTCTTCGCCTTGTACTGAGCGGCCTGTGGTGTCGATGATTACTATTTCTGCGCCGACTGCGTGGGCGGCTTGGCATAGTGCGATGCCGCCTTGTGATGTGTCGAGGGGTGCGATGACTGGTAGTTGTGCGTAGTGGAGGTGGTCGAAGATTGTGGACTCGTACCCGAACTCTGTTAGGCGGTCGTATAGGTCTGTTGGTGTCATCTCGTAGTCGACGTACAGAACGTGTTGTGGGTCTGTTTGGGGTTTGCGTAGGAATGGTTGGCCGGTTGCTAGGGCTGCGCATGCTGCGAGCGTGACGAAGCTTTTGCCTACTTTGGCTCCGGCGTAGATTGCGTGTGCCCTGCCTTTTGCGAAGAGGGGTTCGAGTAACCATTCTGTTTCTGTGTGGTCTGTGGTCCAGAAGGTTTGCCAGTCGATGAGGTATGGGGCAAGCGGGTTCGGATTTTCTGCGTCGGTGCTGGTGGTGAGGTGGTTGAGGATGTTTAGGTCTGGTTGTGGTGTTGTGAATCCTTGTGCTGCTAGTGCTCGTGCTGCTGCGGTGTGGTCGTGGTTGTGGTGTATGGCTGCGAGGTATCCGAGTTTTGTGTATGTTTCTTCTGCTCGGAGGTTGGGTACTGAGCTTGTGAATACGTGGAGGTTGTCGTTGGCTGTGTTGCCTGTGGTTGCGCTGATTCCGTCTCTGGGTTCTTTGCCGGGTCGTACCCAGTAGCGTTCGCCGTTGTTGTCGGTGTGTGAGAGTTGCCAGCCGTCGGGTATGAGGATGTATGCCCAGTCTGTCTGCTGTGCCCACAGGTCACCTGGACGATCAGTTGCGATGATGCTCGGGGTGGGTTGTGTGGTGGTGGTTTCTGGGTCTTTGTCGCAGATGAGGGCTAGGAGCCATTCGGGTGCTGCTGCGATTTCGGTGCATTGTTCGTCCCATTCGTAGGGGTTGCCGTTGGGGTGGATGGTTGGTGGTGCGACGATCTGCCCACCCTCACCCCTGACATCGATGCCTTGCATGAACCCTGATGCACTGTTGTGGATGGTGCGCCCATCTGCCGGCCACAAGTACACCTGGTGTTCACCGCCGCTGCCTGTGATCGATGTGAGCGTTGGTGGTAGCTCACCGTGTTCACGCTCGAGCTCGTACAGTGCGTCTCGGTCGTCGATGTCTAGAACCCAGATGCCTGATTGTTCTCCTGTTGCGATGCCTACACCGCAGCCTGATTGCTCACCGTTCCACCAATGATTGATCTGTTCGACGCTGGTTGAGGCTTGGTGTTGCCATTGGTTGACTGCTGGTCGTTTCTCTCCTGGCAGTATGGGTATTACCCGCCAGCCTCGGTGTGCGTACTGGAGTGCTGTCTTGTGCGGGTCATTCATTGATGTTTCCTGTGAGCGGTGCAGGGTATTCGTCGGGTAGTTGCATGCCTGGTATTGTGAGCAGGTTGGGTTTGAGGTGGACTTTGCAGCCTGCTTTGCGTGCTTGTGCGACTATCGATGCGACCCATTCAAAGTGTGGTGAGAATGCTGGTATGCCGTTCGCTGTTGTTTGTGCGCCGATAACTACCCAGTCGAAGTCATCGAGTACACCGTCTGCGAACACGATTGGTTCTAGTAGGGGTTCGATGCTTAGCCATCTGACTTCTGCTGTTACGTGTTGCATTGAGTGGGCGATGATGTCTGCTCGTCGTTGTGTGTCTACTGATGCGCCGACGCAGGATTGTGGTGGGAATGTGAGCCCTTTGTATCTGCTGGGGAACTTGGTAAGGAATATGTATCGCCATTGTGGGTTGTTGTTGCACGCTTCAAACACTTCTTCGATCCAGTGGTCTGGTACCCATTTGCCGAACAGGTCGGCCATTGAGCAGACGAACACTGATCGTGATGCTTGTGTGGTTTGTTTGGGTGTTGGTGTGTTGCTTGGTGCTGTAAGGCGTTCGGGCCTGTATACGGGCTCGAATCCTGTTGGGAATGCTTGTTTGGTTCGGTCTGATGTGGCGATGGCTCGTGCGTAGCAGTAGTCGCAGCCGTGGTCGCAGCCGGTTACTGGGTTCCATGACCAGTCTGCCCATGAGATCCCATCGCCTGTTGATTTGTTGAACACAGGTTTTTTGGATGCTTGGTGTTGCAGTGTTGTGCCGTCGGCTTTGTAGAGGGTTGTAAGTGTGACGGGTGTGCCTTCTGCTGGTGTATCTGGTTTTGGTTCTGGTGCTGGCTTGTCTGCTAGGCGTTGTTTGACTTGTTTCTCTGCTGCGTCGAGGGCGAGGTCACCGTTGGTGACTTGTTCTGCTAGGTCTGGTGCGTTGTCTTTGATGCGTTTGGCTGTGCCTACTGATCGGCCTGATGCGCCTGCGACTGCTGCAGCATGATCACGCGCTAGTGGCTCACGGTATTTAACTTGTGGCGGATCCGCCACAAGTTCTTTTGTGCCTGCTGGTCTGCCTACTGCTTGCCGTTGTGCGGCTTCGATTTCGTAATGCTCGAGGATGTTCGCTGCGAGCATTGCCCGCTGGCCAGCAGTCATATCCCTGCGCAGATCGTTAGCTCGAACGATTGCCTCTACAAGGTCAGCATTCTTCGGTAGACGTTTCCACGATGGGTATATGCCAGCTTCTTTGCATGCTGCTAAACGGTTGCGACCGTCAACGATGATGAGTCCTGTGTGGTCGGTCAGTATCGGTTCCCGTAGACCGTTGTCTCGTATGTCAGCGACAAGGGCTGCGAACCTTTCCTCGTTAAACATCGGATATAGGTCTGCGAGCCAGTGCACGGTTGGTTCTTCAAGCTGTGATTCGGTCATCATTTCACCCCGTAATTGTCGTGTAGCTGTGCGTAAATTTGTTTCATGTTGAGGTGGTCGGATTGTTCTGTAAGTTCGTCAACGGTAAAGACCAGGTACTCGATCAGTTCGATGAACCCCTCGTTAGTCTTTGGCATTAGCAGGTCATAGTGTTTTAGCTGCCCGGAATCTGATGCTTTCCGATACTCCTTTTCGATCCTCTTCACGGTTTCTTCGTAAAAGCGTTCTGCTGTGTTGATCAGGTATCCCCATCGTGAGTCATCTTTGCCGAACGCAAACATGATTGGAATGTGATGCTCTGGCCTGCCGTTAATCGTCTTTACGATCTTGTCGTACCATCCTGCTCGTTGCTCGTAAGGCAATCGTTTAAGACCATTCGGGTTACATCCAAGCGTTGAGTACTGCGTTACTCGTACATGTTTGTCAGCAAGTTTTTTGTACTGTGCTGCGTCGAGCGCAAAATCGTTGACGTTGTTTGGGTCGTTGTTAATAAACGCAAAGTCTTTTGACCGTAACGGGTAGCTCAGCAGATCAACTGTCCTGGCATCGTCGTTCAAAGTTTCGATATACAACTCTGTTTGAGTTGTCCTGTTTACAAACTTCCATGATCGACCAGTGTCCGTCGTGCCACGCCTTGTCTCGTATGAGTGGCCTGCTGAATTGACGTACAGGTTTATGTGATCCTCTAAATTACTTTCGAGTCGTTCGTGTGTCTGTCCGTGCCGTTCAATGAAGAACAGGTTGAGATCGAACTGTTTTGCTTTTTTAAGGATGAATGCAGCGTGTTTGATGAAGATTTCAGGTGATGACGCAATGCCGCCATCACGATCTGGCCCACCATCACCTGCGCACAAGTCGACCCACATAGCCCTGCTGCCAGCGTGTCTATCTAGAGCGCATACGCCTGCTTCTGCGCCGACCATAGCGTTTAGGATCGCATGTTTCATTGGTGTTCTGTCTGATGCGCCAACGAGTGTCGGTACTCTCGGTTTGGCTTTGATTGGTACTGATGGTTGTTCTTCTGGTTCGTCTTGGTTGAACAGGTCTGCTTGCATGTTTGTCCTTTACTGCTGGTTGAAGTGGTAGGTGTCTGGTTCGGGTTGGGTGTTGGAGGTGTGTGTGATGATGCCGCCTTGTGCGAGGCGTGTGAGTGCGTTGCGTGTGGCGTGCCTTGTGAAGTGCGGATGTAAGGCTAGGTATACCTGGTTGACTGTCATGGGTTCGCCAACGTGTTCGAGTAGGGCTGCGATGCGTTCTGTGCTCATCGGTGCAGCTGTTGATGATCTTCCGTATCCCCTTTCTGCTGGTGTGAGCCCGCCCCACATGCCGAACACCTCATGTTGCCCGTCTTGGAGGCATGGTTGTTTGACGGGGCATTGTGCGCAGATGTTGCGGGCCTGATCCCATACGTGCCCGTGGTTGTTGCTGCGTTCTGGGAACCACAGTTCTTTCGGATAATAACGGCACGCTGCGATGTCCCATTCATCAGGGCTCATCGGTTGTGGTTGACTCTCTGCATTGTGGGCAGTGTTCTGGGCACCACCAGCGGATGCCACGCACATCAGCTGTGTCGTGATCGATGCCAGGTGTTACCTGTTTGCCGCACTGGTGGCAGTGCTCAAGCTTTTGATCTGTCATGCGACTCCTTCGGGGTGTCGGGTGTTGTGCCGTCTGAGCGAGTCGGGTGTTATGTCAAGGTCGTGCGCTGCGATCTCTAAGGGTTCGGTCGCAATGATGTGATCTCGTAGTTGGAGGAGGTCGAGGTTTTTTTTGATCATGTGGCCTTTGGTGCGTTGTGCTGTGGTTTGCCCGCCGACAATCCCACCGGAATACCTGCCGAGGGCTTGTAGGCATTCGGCTTGTACTGGGCATTGTGCGCACACTGCTTGCGCTTGCCGTTGTTTCCTGTGCCCGTTGTACCCTGCTTCTGGGTAGAACAGGTTTGTGTCCATGCCACGGCACGCAGCGTGTTTACGCCAGTGGGCCTGTGCGTTGCAGTCCTCGACGATGATGGTGAGGTGGTCGATCATCTCAGCCCGCACAGGCAACTTCATTAGGTCACTCACCTAACAGCAGTTGCTCTGAGAAGTACGTTTCGGCCGCAGCGATTTCTGCTTCGAGCAGGTCCGCTGCAGTCGTGAGTGCTTGTGCGATGTCTCGGATTGCTTGGCATTTTTGCAGCTTGGTGCCGGTCCCCTCGAGGAAGAACACCGCTTTGCCGATACTGAAACTCATATGGCCTACGTCATCGCCACGCACCCTGACATCAACCATCTTTGCGTTGGTGTGGTGAAAGTCGATCTCTTCTACCTCCTGGTACACGGTTGCTTTGATTGCTCGCATGGTGCGTGCTGATGATTCTTTAGTGCTCATCAGATTGCCATCTGTTGTTGCGGTGGCCTGTAAGCCTCGATAGCTTCTGCGAGCTCCTCGTGTGTGAGCTCGATGCTGCGCACAACGTAGGCTTTGATCTCTGGGTATCGTTGCCCGTTTCGAGGGTTGAAACTGCATTCCTTGATGCGTAAGGCGATCAGACCCCAGTCGAGTACTAGGTCGTGCCCGTAGTCGATGCCACTGCAGAATGGTCTGATCGTCTTGTTCTTAACGCCCATCTCATGTGACCATTCTGCGATGTCGGTTGCGGGTGCCATCTCTGACAGCATGCGCAGTGTGAGCATCAGTAGTTCAGGTTGTTCTTCTCCTAAGTGCATCATTTTCCTCCCCTGTTGCACGCACGAGCGTGCAGACGTTTGCGAATGTGGTTTCTACCCATAGTTCTTTTAACCGTGGGCATGGGAACGGGAGCAGTCCTTTGCCGCCGATCCAGATGTAATCACGTTGTGGCATCTGTGCGGGCCATTGGCCTACATCGGGTGTGCCTCTTGTGCGTCGGGTTACGACGATCAGGTCTCCTGGTCGAGCCTGCTCAACTGCTTGCTCACGCCATGATGGCCACGAGCTCGATGTGCGGTCTTTGATTTCGATGCTGATGCCCGCCCAGCATTCGATGTCTGAGTGTTGGTGCCCGTCGCCAGCAAGAACCCGCCGAGCGTGTAACCACCCCTCCGCCTTGAGGTAGTTCACCACTGCACGCTCGGCGTTTGCCCCACGGTTCCTGCTGGCGGCACCAGACATATCAGAACTCGTCGATGTCAATGATGGGTTTGCCGGGTGTCCACCTTGCCACATAGGTGGCCTGACGCATCTTGTCTACAGGATCAGCCGACACTGCGATCTTGAGTGTGTCGCCCTCTTTGGCTGGCTCACCACACGCTTTGATCGCTGCGGAGATCGCAGACTGCATGGCCTCGTTGCATGGCATTTTGCGTGTCCCGTCATCCTCGGGCCCTTCACGCTCAGCCAACGGCACCGACAGTGTTAGCAACCATTCTGTGCGAGGCGTGTCAGTACCACGCTTCATGACTACGTTGTTTTCCATGTCTGTGCGTGGCCGTGACTCAAATGCCACTAGTGTGCCCTCGAAACTGCCGTCCTCTTTGGTTCGCAGCTTCACCCACTTACCACCACTGGTGGTCGCTGCTCTGTTTAGTTCGTTTAGATCCATTGTCTTTGCCTGCTTTCGTGTTGTTGTGTTGTTGTGTTGTGTGCTGGTCGCAACTACTAATTTGCTACTGGTTGGTGGCGGTTTAGTAGTTGTGGCCTGCCCGCTAATTTGCGGTCTGGTTGGTGAGTCCTGCGCCTGTCGCAGCTTTCACGAATCGTTCTGTTTCCTCGAGCTTGAGGCGTTGTACTAGTTCGGGGTCTGTTGCACCGAATGGCATGTCGTGCGCCATTTCTACTGTGTCAACGCATTTGACGACTGCAGCGGTTTCGGCGATGTTCCATTTGGCTTGACGGCTGCGTACTGCTTTTGGTCCTGCGCAACCCTCGGGCCATTCAGCCTGGAGTGTTGTGATGAACCCTTGTTCGCCGATGATGCGGATGCGTTCTAGTAACCAGAGGCGACGGATGTGGAGCATGTGTTCACGCTCTTCGAGTGCAGCCTCGTCTGCGGTGATGTGTGTGGGGGTGTCGGATGTGGGTGAGGGTGCAGCAATTTGCGCAACCGAGGAGGCGGTCACCTCACCCACATCCTGTTCTGTTGCAGGTGTGCTTATATCTGCAGCAGAGGTTGGTGTGCTGGCGGCAGGTTCCGTGGGAGCCACCACAGCCTCATCGGCCCGCTCACCGCCAGCACTAACAAAGGGTACTAGCAGTTTGCGTGCCTTACGCCACTCACGCACCTCCATCGCACACTCCAACGCTTCAAACCCTCGTTCGATGTTGAGGGCGTGTAGCGTGCAGCTGCCCGATTCGGGCTCGCAGTGAATGATAAACGCCTGTTGCTTGTTAACTGCTGGCATCGGTGCCCGGAGATCCTCCGAGCCGTCAACCGCAGCACCTTGGATGTATACGTTGTCTGCGTTGGCGTAGATCGATAGTTGGATTGCCCAACCGAGCGCACCGTATGCCACACTGCTACCGGTTTTAAGGTCTGCAATGAACAGTTCGCCGTCACTGATGCGTTCGACGATGAGGTCTGCCATCCCTGCGACCTGATGTTTGTCGATCACAACCATGAGCTCGGAGCATTCATCGACTACCTGCAACCCTGCTTCACGCAACGTCTGATGTATTGCTGTGATGTCTGCTGCGTAAGTAGCCGGCGGTTTGTAACCAGGAGTGACACACGACTGCTCAAACATCTTGTGCAAAGCGGTCCCGAGGTCTCTGCGTGCTGTCGCACCGCCCGCTTCGGATGCCGATTCGCACAACCGGTCGAGGGCTTTTTTGTCTGCCGCATCGGTTGTTTGGACCATTGCTAGCAGATCAGGCCGCACCGCTAAACCGAGTGCTGTCATGCGTTTACCCCACGCAGCGAGGTTGCTTGTGTCATCGAGTGCTTTGGCAATCGTTGTTGCCCTCGAGTAGCCCACAGGTTTCTTGCCCTTTAACGGCAACACCTTGTATCGCCCGTACTGGTCACGCCTTATCGGATCGGGGAGCGGTTCAATGACGCTCATGTTGGTCCGTTTCGGAGCAGTTCTTCCGAGGCTGCGACGATGGCAAGGCCAATCAGTTGCATCTGCACAATCTTCTCCTCCGAGGTTTCACCCTCAAGGAAGAAAGTTGCTCGCCCAACATGGAACGCAATGTGCTCGTGGCCTTCTGCGTCTTTTAGGTAATCGGCTTGGACCATTTTGCCGTTGTTGCCGTGGAAGCTCACACCGGTGATACTTGCCCGCATTGATTCTTGGCGTGCCGCCCGGTTGTACTCGTACCTGTCTGTGTTGCTCATGTGCTCTTGTCCTTTTGTGGTGGTAGTTGTGGTGGTAAGTGTGGTGGTGGGGTGTGACACTAACTCAGCGTGAGCCAGGGTGACGGTATTTTGCTAACTGGATCTGCCGCTTGCGGTCTGAGCGTGCCTTGATGCGTGCCGGTATGTCTCTGCCGAAGACGTACAGGCCGACACCAAAGATCATCGCAAACCCGAGTATCTGATCTTTGCTCATTCGCCATTCTCCTCTTGCTCAAGCGCTAGGTCTGCTGCGACATCGAGTATGTATTCGTGGTCAAAGATCATCTGACCGTTGCCGAGTGTGAACTCTGGTTTGAGTTGGCCGTTATGAACCCACCGTGTGACAGTCGCACGGTTAATACCGAGGATGAACGCAACTTCGGTTGTTGTGATCTTGCCTTCACTGGTCATCAGTCGCCCTCTCTTCTGCTGCCATCTTCATCGCTTGCACTGCACGGTTGATTAGAAGGTTTGACAGGGTGAACGCATCATCTGCGCTCATCCTCCATTCCATAAACCCGCACGACTCATCGAACTCGATCCACTTCGATGCGGATGAGATGATGACCACTGGCACGCCAGCATCGGATACGCATGCACCGCCGATTACCTCGCCGTCGTTGCTCATAGCTGGCACCCTGCGATCAGGTGTGTGCCAGCTGGTGTGATGAGCTCGATGGTGTAATCACCTTTGTCGCCGCAAGCAGATGTTGCGTTGATACCAGAGTCAACAAGGTCGGCAACGATCTGCGCACAGCAGTCTTGCGACTCGTGGTGTAGGCCGCTGCGTGTCTCGTTGTCTACGCCTTCGAGCAGTTCGTAAATCGCTTTGTGTTGTGCTGTGTCTTGGAATGTTTCACGCAACGCCATGCCAAGTTCTTTGATCTGAGCGAGATGTTTGTTGTAGGTGAGGATCTGATCCTCGAGCCGGAGGTTGTGTAGGAGTCCTGCTGTAATTGCATTCATGTGTTGTTTGTCCTTTGTGGTGGTGTGGTGGTACGCCCCGTTTCGTGGCGTGCAACCATTGTTGCACAGGTTGCAACGATTCGTGCGGCATTTCTCAAGTGTCACATCCGTTACATGGCAGACTGTCCTCATGGAGACGAAACTAATCAGCAGCCGTAACGGCAGTGCAGACGCTCGCTCTCCAGAGTTGCTTGATGAACTCGTCCCTGAGGGCGTCCTATCGGCAATCACGGCTGAACCTCAACGGGCCGTGCCAAAGTTGGCTAAGGACGTCGACGTCTGCGCCGCTATTGAGGAGGCATGTGGGAAGATTCCGACATCCCATCAACTGGCATGTGGCGATGCCCGGGATCTTTCGTTCATTCCTGATGGCGCCGTTCAGCTGATTGTCACCTCTCCTCCTTACTGGACGTTAAAGGAATACGACGACGGACCAGCACAATTAGGGCACGTCGAGGATTACGAGTTGTTTAATGAACAGTTGGCTCTCGTTTGGGCTGAGTGTCTTCGCGTTCTTCAACCAGGCGGCAGACTCGTAATCAACGTCGGAGATGTATGCCTTCCTCGCCGCCGATTTGGTCGCCATGTTGTTGTGCCCCTCCACGCCACGATCCAGGAGCATTGCAGAACGATAGGCTTTGACAACCTTGCCACTTTGGTGTGGTACAAGATTTCAAACGCAAAGTTCGAGGCTGGCGGGGGCGCCTTTCTTGGCAAACCTTACGAGCCCAACGCCGTAATCAAGAATGACATCGAGTGGGTGCTCTTTCAAAAAAAGCCGGGTGGTTATAGGAGCCCAACCTACGCAGAGCGCTGCCTTTCAATTATCCCTGCGGAACGGCATCGCGAGTGGTTTCAACAGATTTGGACGCTTGGCGGTGCTTCAACGAAGAATCACCCAGCCCCCTTTCCACTCGCCTTTGCAGAACGTCTTGTGAGGATGTTTTCATTCGTTGGGGACACGGTACTTGACCCCTTTTCTGGGACAGCGACTACGTCTGCGGCGGCGATGGCTTGGGGGCGTGATTCGATTGGGGTGGAGAGCCAAGCTGCCTACCATTCGATGGCAGTAGAAAGGATCGAGGCTGCTGCGCTGGCGTCTCCCAAACCTATGGCGAGAAAACGGTGAGGGACAGCTCTCTGCCGCCTTTTGAGAGGGTATGCGTGCATCGGCAGGCTCGAAGTTGTTAGGGTAAATGGTGAAGCCCACGCAACAGCGTGGGCTTGTTCCATATCCCGACCAGGAGACAATCAATATGATACGCACACCAAAGGCTGCGGCACTGCTGTTTGCCGTTACAATCCCGTTACTCTTTGCAGCTAGTTGCACACCAGATGAGATAGCGCTTTACGCAACGATGACCGCTGATGAGCAGGCCGCTGTAAAAGCGCACTTGCAAGCGCAAGCCGCACCAGCTGCGCCAGCGCACACACCTCCTGGCGGTTTCCTCGCCTGCGTGCGTAGGCATGAGTCCGGTGGGAACTATCAGGCCGAGAACCCTGTGAGCACAGCATCAGGTGCGTACCAGTTTCTTGATTCAACCTGGCGCACGATGTCTGCTCGAGCAGGCCACAGTGGTTGGGGTCATGCAGCATCAGCACCACCATGGGTGCAAGACGCTGTTGCACAGTTCACAGTCGATTCTGGTTGGCGGTCTGCTTGGAACGGTACGGGCTGCTAAAACATAACTGCGGACATGAAAGAACCCCCACATCGGCGCAGTGGGCTTGCGCACAAGATGTGGGGGTTCAATCTGACGGCCTGCAGAAGAGGACAAACAAAACTGCGCCGTCGACCTGTTAACCCTCGGTGTCGGTTTTGGCTGCTGCTTGCATCATGCGAAGCAGTCGCCCATCCTGATCAGATATCTCAGCCATACGGGTTTCAACAATCTGAAGCCGTACATGGATCGGCGGTGCAAGCCCGTTCGGGCCGAGGTGATAACGGTTGTAAGCATCAGCGTGCTCGACCTGCTGCCCAAGCTCGGTGATCTGGTCGTTTGTCGGTTCGAGTGATTCTTTGAAGTGGCGTTCAAACCATCGGCCGAGACTGCCAGTTACTTTTTCAAACAGTACGAACATTGCGCCTAGTCCTATAATCGTGCCGCCAATAATCCCGACAGTGAGACTCACCACTTGTATTGGTTCTAGCTCTGCAGCAAACACAATCAGCCTCCGAGTGAAACGATTGCAGCGGCAAGACCTTCAGTGATCGCAGCTTTGATTTCTGGGATAGTCCCAGCAGGGTCGAGCCTGACTGTGATCTCATCGGAGATGGTTTGTGCAGCGTGAACCTCTGGCGATAGTTGTGGTTCTGGTTCTGGGTCTGCTGCCAGCTGTGCGTAGAAAGCTGCAGAAGGTGTGACGAGTAGCCAGGTGATCCCATCTTCTGATTCCCAGTCGCCGTTTACGTCGGTGCGTTCCATCATGCGAGTCCTAACACTGTTACCTCGGAGCCGGTTGCGAAGTTGTCAACAGATGGAAACACAGTGATCGATGTGATTGCAGCTGCAACACCTGTGAAGAACAGCGAGTTAGATGTGACTGCGACACCAGCGGTGGAGTTTGAGAGGATGTGAGCGCCACGTTGCAAACCAACCGTGAACTTGGTTGTTGAGCCAACAGCAAAATCGCACTCCCAGAACCCTTGCCTGTTCGTGTTTGTAAGTGAACCGGGCAGTGAACCGTTGTTGTTGAATGAGGTTTGCGGTGATGTGCTTGCGTTGATCGAATATTCTGCAGCGGTTGAGTTGTTGACTCTCATGCGGACACCAACAGATGTTGCTGCGCTATCACCTTTGCCAAGCACAACAATCTTCACTGCTTGGTATCCGGTCGGGTTTACGTCCACTGATGCTGTCGGTGATGTAAACGTGGTTTTACTGATCACCACATACCCAGTGTTCAAGGTGTTCAGAATGGTTTTATCGGCGGCACTGAGCGAACCAGCTGCACTCGTCGAAGCCGCTGCGATACTGATCACAGGTGCCGCACCACCACTGCTCGAAATGGGTGCGGTGCCTGTCACGCCTGTGACAGTCGCACCAGCACCTACGCCATCAAGTTTCAGTTTGTCAGCTGCGCTCATCGACCCTGCCGCAGCAGTCGTGCTTGCAGTGATCGTCACGTTAGGTGTGATGGTGGCGGTTCCAGTGATGACCACTGGGGCTGAACCCGTCACCGATGTTACGGTGCCGGAACCGCCACCACTCACTACCGAGCGGTCAATCGTGATTGTGATGCCACGGCCAGAGGTAAGCGTGATCGGTGGTTTGGATGAGGCGAGCGTCACAGCGGTCATAGCGTCCAATCCTGAACTACGAAAAGGCCGGCGCACAACGGCACATCATTCGTGCCATCATTCCATTGCATCGACCACCAGTAAGTACCAGGTGTGAGCGTTGCGATGCTTTCATCAATGCGGATCTTGAATGCACCAGTGGCCGCTGATGTCACCGTGACAGTAAAAGTTTTGAGTGCAGCTGCCGTGTACGGATCTGCGCATATCTCAGCGGTGATTGTGTACCCTGTGAGGTCTATCGCTGCGTCTGTTGCGGTGAGTGTTGCAATAAAGTTGTCGGTCCATGTGGTGTTCTCACGGACAGTCCAATTCACCTGCGCTCCACTGTCATCAAGTAAGACTTGTGCGCTCATAGGTCGGGCCCCTTTGTGCTTGTGTTCATTGATGCTAGACCGACCCCACAAACAGCACCGATGACTCCCGCCCAGAGTGCTGCGGTGCGTCCGTCAATGATGCCGTAGGCGGTTACCAGCGGCACTGCTGCGGTGAGCACACGGTAAATGTATGCCCTTGTGACTTCATCTTTTAGGCTCATGTGTGGCCCTTTCATTTCGTTAGCCAGAACCAGGTTGCAGGCCCAATGATTCCGTCCACTGGCATCTGCTTGGATGAAAGTTTGAAGAACCGTTTGACGTTGCGTTGGAAGCGTTTAGCTGCTGCGACTGATGCTGGCCCGAAGATCCCATCAACTACTAGATCAGGCCCATCAAGCTTGTTGTTCAGTAGGGCTTGCGCCCATTTCGCAGCATCGCCCCTAGAGCCTTGTTTGACGATCTGTTTGGATGCTGCCGCTATCCCTGCTGCGATTGCTGCAAGGTCAACTGTCGGTGGTGCAGGCGGTGCTGGTTCTGGCGGTGGTGGTGTGCCGTTGCAGAGTTGCATGACTCGAGCACGCATCTCATTGCCGGAGACGCTGTGCATATCAATCTTGCGTGACGGTGCCCACTCTTTATGCATACAACAATCAGCGACGAGCGCAGGGTTGTAGCTGATGAGTGCTGCGGTTACCTCTGCGACGTTTTGCAGCTGGTCGGGTCGCCATGGTTCAGCAGTTGTGCCGACGTTCTCAACCTCCACGCCCCAGTAGGCAGTGTTGCCAACACTGTTGCCGTTCCAACTGCCAGCACCAGCGTGATTAGCCCGACCTGCTGCGATCACCACGTTGCAGTTATCCCGACCCGTAAGCACATGGCACAGTGGGCCTGCAAGGTCTGCACGGCCGTTGGTCACAATGTTCAGGCTTGGAAGGTTGCGCCCCATGGCACTGGCGGTGTGGTGCCACATCACAGCCCTCGGAGCAAACAGTGTTGAGCCACGAGTTTGCCACCCTGGTTGTTCCTCAACCACAAGACCAGCACCACGCAAACGATCAGCAATCCCAGTATCTCTCATCTTTCACCCCCACGCATGACCACGCACCCAACCCACAGGAAGCGGACTGAACCTCTTACACGTACCAGAAGGCCCGAAAGCGTTTGCCCAGATAGACCCGCCACCAAACGTGATGCCCCACCACCTGTTCACAGTTGTGATTGTTTGCTTCACAGTCAACGAGGTGGGATCAATAACATATATTTCGCCTGCAATATCGGCAGCGATAATGTTTGTTCCGTCATCAGTGACCCCATCAACAGATGATATTGACAAGGTGATTGTGGTCAGAGCGTTTGTTGTCGGGTTGATGCGTTGAAGGCCAGAGCCGGTGATGCTCCAAACGTACCCAAACGCATAATGCAAAAACGCAGACCCAAGAGTGATACCTGTTGTTAGTGTCGTGACAGTGTTTGTTGCTGGGTCAATCTTGTGTATCACTGTGAGTGCTGCGCCATAGAACCAAACATTGGTGCCGTCATCTACAAAGTTGTAACCATAGCTAAGCCCGCTTGGAGAGGCATATGTTTCTGCAAGTGTGGTCGTGTTGAATCTTCGGTAGCGGCCACTGCTACTCAACAAACTCACCCACATTTCACCAGCGCCCATACCAATACCAATAGGCCGAAGCCCGTTTGTTGTGTAAAGAGATGCTGTGACTGTGTTTGTTGCGGGGTCAATCCGTGAAACGCTGCCGTCTGTAAAATCTGCAGATGCAACCCAGACGTTCCCTAGATCATCTTCAGCCAGCGCACTTATTCCAACAAAAATGCCAACAGCTGTGATCGTTGCTGTCACAGTGTTTGTTGAAGGGTCAATTCTGCTGATTGAACCTGAACCGTTGTTGCCCACCCAGATTGAACCATTGCTATACAAAACAGGAATTGGGTTTGATTGAACAGGAACACTTGCTTTCAGTACATACGTCATCTCAGATCATTCCCATATGAGACGGCCAACAGGTTGCACATCCTCGCCAGAAGCAAAAGCCGCCCACACCTGCACACCCAACAGGCCGCCACCAACACCCTTGTTCACGAGCCTGAACGCCAGCTGATCGTTGGCTTGGAATGTGTGGTCCATTGTGAGGTATGTGGATGTGAACTCGCCTGCAGCAATGAACATGGAAACGTCTAGCTGTGCACCGTTCTTTAGCATGATTACTTCTATGGCTGATGTGAGCGTGCCTAGCTGCCCGATCTTGATGTAGGTCAATCTGACAGGCCGTTGGAAAATCTCAGGTGTTGACTGCCCCTTCAAAGGATCTTCGGTGTAGCTCACGAGTTCACCCTGCGAGAACCCGTCAATGCGGTACAGCTGGACAAGGCCACTGGTTCCACCATCAGCCAGCCAGCGTGAAGGTGTCGCCACCTTTGACAAACCAGCAAGCGCCCCTGGTACTCCACGCTTCAACATTGCAGCGATCCTGTCAGCGTCCTGTTCGGATGCTGAAGCAAGTTCAAACGAGAGTGCGACAAACCCGTTTGAATCCTCTGACACATCCAACGTTTTCAGGCGCACGTTCTCAGCGCCAGCACCGTTCTTATACAGGACAATGGTGTCGCCAATGCGGTAGTTCAAATACGGTGCATCGCCAGCGTAGATAGCAGACACGGAAAGCGATTGTGTGCGAGCTGCGAACAGTTCCAACTGTGCTGCCGCAACTGCTTGTGCTGATGCAAGGTCACGCACATCAGCTATCTGAAACGCTGCCTCAATAATCCCAAACAAGGCAACCTGTGCCGCATCTGATGAAACAAACTGCCCGCCAGAAAAGGTACACACCAAAGTGTTGGGTTGCGGTGGACGCTTGTCACGAGTCACAGCTTGCAGATTTACACCAGCCTCAATGCCAGCGGCAGAAGTACCGCCACGCCCAAAAGCAAACGCATCAAGTGTTAGCCCTGCGGCAGCCATCCCAAACTCATAACCCAGATTTTGTAACTGCTGGCAGACATCCCAAATGGTGTCACCAACACGCACAGAGAACACATCCAAGGCAGGCCAGCCCATCCCATCAGAATCAACTGTGGCACTGAACCCGACCGTGAACCCTGCAGGCAAAGAACCCCTAGCGATAGCCTCATTGATCAGTGTAATGAGTACTGTGCCCGCCGTGGGGTTGGGTATCACAGCAGGGTTGTCCAACGCATACCAAGAAGTATCAGATGCCATCACGAGTGTTGAAGCCGTGAGCACTGTTTGTGGTGATTGAATCGAATGCAGGTTGAGTGCGAAGCAGTGTTCACGGTTCACTGTTGCAAGGGTGCCTGGTAGGGCTGATAGGTCTGGGCCTGCGATGTGCTCAAGTTCGACAGCGAACACATGGTCACCAGCGGTTAGTTCGATATTTGCCCGCCATGGTGAACGCCACGAGTCTGAGTATTCTTTGGAGTCGTAGAGTTGGATGCCGTCAACATAGATTCTGCCGCCAGAGTACATTGCTAACCAAAGGTCATACAGGCCATCTGATGCGACAGTGAACGTGCGTTTGAACAGGGTTGTGCGCACATCTGATGCTGCGATCCTGCCAACAAAACCTTGTATTGGTGTGGTTGACCCGATAGGCCAACCGTCAGGCGGTAGCCAAGGTTCAAACCATTCAGGCTGTGTGTTAGGTGTGCGCCACGCCAAAGACATTGCGTATGAGCGTGGTGTTGCTGCAGCCCAACCAGTTGTCGAACCTTCAGCTGAGTGCCATGCGAACGTGCGCAAGTCTGATGCAGGGATCTTCCCTAAACCGTTCTGTGGGTACACTGTCGCCCTGTCCAGAATGGACCGCACATCCAAACAGGTAACCTCAAACACCTTGTCAGAATCTTTGATGTCTGTTTCAACAACCTGCGTGGAAACGATACGACCAGTCCACGCCAGCGTTGTGCCAAGCGTGAACCTTAGGTGCCTGCCTAGTGTCATACCTGATGTTGCGCTGATGTCCGCTGCAGTTGCATAGGGCATGCTGATCTTGCCTTGGCTTAGCGAGTCCAGGCTGTCTTGCCATTTGCGTGAACCAAGGATCGTGGTTGGCGTTGAGATCGCAGTGGCGTTGTTTGTGTCGAACAGTTGGACGCTGATAGCTGGCACTGGTGCAGCGTTCGGTGCTGGTGCGGCAGGTGTGGTGTCAGCGAAAAAGCCACGCACCGATGGCGCACGCACGATTGCTGGTAGTGCTGCGGTCTTGTTTCCTTGCACTGCTGTGAACGCAAGCGGTGCAGGAGCGCCAAGCGCTCGTGGTGTGAGGAAAGGAAACGCAAGGGTTTGCGCCATCAGATAGCGATAAGGCCCGTGGCTGAAAGTGTGAGCGTGATATTGGTGCCGTCAGGTACAACAGCGAACGCTGCGCCAGCTGCAGTGGCGTTCCAGAAACAGATCAACGCTGATGTGGAACTGGTGCCAGTGTCTTTGAACATCGCAAAGCTCACGATGGTTGAACCCGAAACGGCTGTGAACACTGGATCTGCTGCGTCGAGCACCCCACCTGTTGAAGTTTTTGATGAGAGGTTTGCGGATGTTGCGACAACGCCTGAGAGGTCGTTGCGGAAATCGTGCGCAGCGGAGTAAACGTAGGTGCTGCTCATTGCGACGATCTTGATGTCATCGACCAGGTAGTCGATGTCTGCATCTGCAAAGGCTTTCATGCCCGTTGGGTAAACGACGTTTGCCATGTGGTTAACCTTCTCTTTGGATCATGCGAGTACGCCTGCTGGTACTGAAACCTCGAGCACTGCAAGCGCCCATTTTGCGGTCGGTACAACCTCACCAATGGTCAGACCGAGGATATGTACTGGCCCTGTGAGCGTTGCCCCTGATGGCAGTGTGAGTATCGCTGTGCGAGTACCGTCAGTTGTTGCCGGTATGTTCGTGAAGTTTGTTGCGATGTACGCAAGGTTGGTTTTGAGCCGTGCCGGATAGTCACTGTCAGGCGTGCCGCTGGTTGACACCTCACCGGAGATGATGAGCTCGAGGCTGTGTGTCGTTGGTTGCACCAGTGGTTTGCGTGCGGTCATACCAGTGACACCAGCGAGTTTAATGTTTGACGCTTCTAGTTGTGCAGGTTGCCAGAACGTCCAAATGTTTCGGATCTTGATCGCACTGTTACCAAGTGCCACGGCATCGAACGTGATTGAGGATGCGGTCACAGCGCACCAGCCAGGAACAGTGAAGCCTTGTTGGCCCTGATGACTTCTAGCGCTGTCTGGCGTGGTGAACTGGTTTCGTTGATCGTGATGTTATTTGTCATACCACGACCACCCCCACCGCTAACCAGCTGAGACACACCCTGCACAAGTGATTGTGCGTTCGCTGCGTTCATAATGAACCCGTTCGAGTTAGGCATGAACAACTCACGGCCACGCTCATTCACCATGTAAGTACGACCGCCACCAACAGGCCCACCCAACGCACGCCCAATAATACCGTTAAAGTTGAAATCTAAACCTGTGGCGATCTCATCAGGTTGCAAAGGCAAAGAGTTGGGATTCATGCCAGCAGGTATTCTGCTGCCACCCGTACCAGCTGGTTGAGGGTTACCAGGGTTCAGCAGGCCACCCTCACCGAACAAGCCGCCCGGACCAAACAGATTGCCTGGTGAAACCACCTTTGTAGGAATCTTCACAGGGTTCTGATCGGCTTGCGCTTGAGCAGTAGCCAAAGCGGCGTTCAACTCAGGTGCAAGATTCGGGTTCGCTTCGATCACCAGTTTCATCTCAGCAGGAGACAACTGCCCTGTGAACGCCTTAACCAGCAGTTCTGCCATAGCGAACTCACCAGAATCAATAAACTCCTGAACAGCAATCTTGATCTCAGGTTGGTTTTCATTAAGCTCTGCTTCAAACAGGGCAAGCAGGTTATACAACTTCAGCTTTTCTTCTTCTTTCAAACTGAGCCTGACAGCCGCTTCGATCTGCAACTCACCCAAACCGGCAAGACCGATGTACTCAGAAATCTGCTCAGCAGGAATACCAGCATTCTTGAGTACCTCTTCAAGCCTTGACCGGAAGATGCCACCGAGCAGACGTGGATCGCCGCCAGTTGAAACAGCCTGCTCGAGTACGCTCCCAGCCTTCTCACCAAACTCAATTACAGACTCAACAGCTTTGTTCTGCTCGTCGGTGTAATCGCCCAACGCAGACTTGATCACATCAAACTCTTTAGGCAGATCGTTCAGCGTGTTGAACAGTCCTTTGTACGCATCGTTCATACCGAACGCTGCAGTGGCCTGATCGTCCAATGTTGATGTTTCCTCAATAGCTTTTGTGAACGCTGCCGCACGATCAGCGCCAAGCTTCTGTGTTGCGGCAATGAACTGCAACTGGCGGTCGTAATTAGCTGTACTGATTGTTGCTTCTTCAGTAGCGGCAGTTGTTTCATCAATCTGACCAGCGTTGATCTCTGCCGCCTTGCCACTATCACGCAAACCTTTGCGACTGTTCTCTAAGAACTCAACAAACTTTGCCCGTTGCCGTTCCGCTTCAACCCCGCCACCCGTGCCAAGATCAGCACCCTTAAGGAGATCCAAAGCACCTTGCACACCTTTGTTGTCGCCCGCTGCTTTGAGTTTGTTGATCGCAGCAGTAGCACTATCAATCTGGATAATCTGACCATCAAGATTAAACGTGCCAGACGTTTTACTAAAGTTGAAAACGTCGAGCGTTTTATCACCAAAATCTGAAAGTTTGTCGATTGCACCGTCAGTGCTTTTCGCCAACTCTGCGAACGAGCCTGCAGTGATCGACCCTGTCGATGCGGTTTCTAAAGCGATCTGAGCAAGGATTGCCTCAACCCTTGCGGCGTTAACGCTTGCCTCATCTAAAGCTTGAGCTAACTGGTAAATCGCTATTGCTGCGCCAGCGGCACCGATAGCTGCAGCGGCCTTGCCAACATTTGTAAGTGAACGTGTCGCAGTTCCACTAACCATTGATACTTGTGTGAACTGGTCACGCATCTTGATGACAGCACCAGTGCCAACAGACAAAGCACCAACAAGGCCCGCACCGATAGCGCCCATAGTTGCAAGCTTGCCAGCAGTTTCACCGACCTTCGGGTTCACATCACCAGCTGCAGCACCAATACTCAAGATCGGGTTGACCACATCGAGCACGCCTTTACCGACAGACTCTTTGAGCTCACCAAACTTGTTCTTCATGATGTCAAGCTGGCCTGCAAACGTCGCACCTTCTGACTCAGCAAACCCGCCGACAGAAGAAGCCAACGCAGCAATCGTGTTCTCAGTAGCGGTAGCACCGCCACCAAGGTCCACAACCTCGATGCCCATTTTCTTTAACGCACCAGCTGAACCGTCGGATGCCTTGCCGACCGCTTTTGCAGCGCTGTCGAGATCGATGCCAAGTTTCCTCGACAAGTCAACAACCAAAGGTGTCAGTTTTTCTGTCTCTGAAGATGTGCGACCGAACTGCACAAGCAAAGCCTGCGCCGAAACAATCGCATCATCATCAGCAACAGTGACCTTCATTAGCGCTGATGCTTGGTCACGCAAAGCTTTGCCGTTACCAGCAAAAGCATTCTCACTGTTCTTGATCGAGTTAGTCAGCTTCAACTGCTGCGTCTCAGCCGCAGAAGCCTCTTTAGCAAACATCGCCAAACCGGCACCGAGTGCCGCAGCGCCAACAACCGCACCAGCACCAAAGCTAGTCAGCTTTGCGCTCATGCGATCCATTGACTTAGTGGCTTTGCCGAGCTCACGATCAGCAGTGTTGCCAATCTTTTTAAACTCACGCACAGCACCACTGGCATCAGCGTCGATGAGGATCTGTAAACGTTCAAGTAGAGCCACTGCTCACCGCCTCGCTAAGAAGTCTGAGATCCCGAATGCTTAAGCTTCGGGTTTGTTCTGGGGTCCACTGGAATCGTAGGGCACACCAGACGACCCAGCTGTCTGTGGATCGTCCTCCCCTTTTGGGATAGGCCCTTCATAAATCTCAGGCATATCATCAGGCACCTGGACAAACACATCGGTCAACATCCGCACGGTTAGCACAGCAGGCTCAACGCCTTGTTGTGCGCATGCTGCCGCATAGATGTACTTCGCATTCTTCGCACTTTTGAAAGGGTGCGATAGGAGCGCCCACCACTCCTCATCACAATCCGATTCAAGTTGCACCAGCTCATCAAGCGTAAAGTCAGAAAGCCTGACCTGCTTTTTGTCTGGAAGGTTGACGGCCCACTCGTCAGCCATGATCAGGTGCCAACGCTGCTGATCGTTGATGCAGCGGAACCAGTGCCGCTGATCTCAACTGCACCAGATACGGTCTGCGTGATCGACAGATCGAAGTGCGCAAGCCCGAAGAAGTACTGAGCGTTGTCGGTCGATGGGTACAAGTAGAACTTTCGACCTGCAGCAACCGAGGTTGTGATGTTGAACTGCGAACCTGCAGCAGTGTCCCAAAATCCACCGAAGGAAATTGACCCATCTGGAAGACCTACAACGTAGGTCTTCGAGCCGTCACCGAACGAGGTCACTTCGGTCTTGTCGGTTGTTGAATCCAAGCCCCATGTGTTGAGGTTTGCAATCGGTGTAGCGGAACCGTTGCCTGCTGACGAGTTGTCTGCGTAGACCCGGCCTTTTCTGCCACTGATCGGATTAGCCATGTGTTTCTTCTTTCACTAGGCCACAAGCCTCTAGAAGCTTGTGGGCATTATTTGGAAACGTGCGATCAGTGACCACTCGTTTTGCCTGCTCAGCGGCAATTTGCCGCTCAACGGGATTCTCAAGAGCCCAGCGTATTAGCTCGCCAAGTTCTTCAGGACTATTAAAAGTAGGGAGCATCGGAAAGAGCTCGTCAGACTCACCACGAGATTGCCGTGCGAACCAAGTACCAGATGCTGCAAGCTCGATCTCACGAGGCCCAACAGACCAACCATCAGCACCATCGGAGATGTCACCGTTGTTCTCGGTACGGTAAATGTTGAACGATGTCAGAGCGCCACGGTACAAGTGTGCGGTCTGTGCGTTATCAATGCAGTCTTCGATGTCATGCACAACACGATCAGCCAGGACTGTTGGCACGTTCTGCCAGTTACCAGCCAACGCAAGATCAATGCCGTCAAAGTTGCACCGCTCGAGGAAAGCAACCCTCGACGGGTAGCCCGTACCGACAAACACACAATCGCTGTGGTAGTCCTCGTGTGCTTCGCCTTGAAAGTGAATGTCAGGCCGGTATGCGTGCGGTGTGTAAACCGCTGTTGTCAGCGTTGCGTACTGGCCCATGTTGGTCGGGTCGTTTAGTGCGACAGCGTCGAAGTGCGGTGCGATCAGCAGTTGCCGTGATTCCTCATACGGGCTCTCTGTCATCACGCAAGCAGTTTTGATACCACGCCCACGACACACCTCAAGAAACTGCGGGTCAACGGTAAACCCGCTGACAAACACAATCAGTTGCGGCCACCAGTACAACGCAGCCTGTGGCAGACCACTAATCGCAAACGAATACACGCTCTCTGGTTTCGGGAACGCTTTAATAAAGCTGCCGTCATCCATACCAAGGTGCGCTATCGCAGCCCATGTCAAACGGTCACCCAGATTGTACTGCTGGACCTCGTGACCTAACTGCTCGAAACCCTCAACCCAACCATCATGCACATCTTGCACCGAGAAGTTAGGACCAGGGTGCACAACAAGTATGCGCATTACCTGCGTGCCGCCTCGAGCAGTGCGAGTTTCTGTGTCCTCTTATACGCCTGCATCGCACCTGCACTGCTTGAACGAATACCGTTTGACCACGACCGCTGCCCCCTCATACCACGCACCGTTGCAGTAGTACCGAATATCTGGCCGTTACGACTCAGCACCTTCTTGCCCTGCTTCTTGCGAAGCTTAATCGGGTGAGTTGCCTCTCTAGTACCACTCTCCAGCAACCGCCACATGCCCAAAGGCCGAGCCTTTAACAGTGCGTTTGCATGTACTTTGCTGCCACCAACCTCGAACCCTGCGCCGAACCTTGGTGACGGCCCGTATGCGGGTGGTTTCTTCCACACACTGAACCGCAGATCCGAGCCAAGGAAACTAGCGGCAGATGTCAACACACCAGTTTTGTAAACAAGCGCAGCTGCAATCGTCGCCTTACGGTTCACATCGGTGAGGTTGTCACCGTATGCGATCATCTTAAAACCGAAAGAATCAAGTGCGCTCATGTTCGCACCGTCACACTCACATCTGCAGCGTAATAGGCCACATCGGCAACGGTGAGCTCACGGTAACCGCCAATGGACTCAACAAAGAAGTTCATGCCAGGAGGTGTAGCGGATTCGATTGCGTCAACAACCGACCACGGCCCATCACTGTCGAGCATTGCGTCGAGGGTTCCGATCTGGTCAACGTGTTTGTGCGAGACAACAACGGTGATATCGGCTTTGGTTTCACGGTTCCCATCGAACGTGAGCGGTGTGATGTTGAATCCTGCGATGTAAGCGCATGGCGGGTTTACATCTTCTGGCGGGAACCGGTAAATGTTGAGCCCTGGCACTGCGTTAAGTGCTTGCGCTAATGCTTCTCGGATCTCGCCGTTCGTGATGTAACTCATGCGATACCGAAGTTGCTTCCGTGCTTGTACGGTTGTAGGAGTTGGCGGGCCCTTGGTGGCATTGTCTGCGAAACCCTCACAACACCAAACTCGCCAAAGCCTGCAACACCCAAAGGTGCTGATTCAAGCTTTGCGATCTCGGCGACGATAATCCTGCACGCCTGTTTCACATCAAGCGGCACCTCAGGCCAACCCCACACACCAGTTATCTCAACCGTGTTCTGCCTCATGTTGAACGTCGGTACAGGCCACTGCACACCGCCGAGGAGTTGCAACGATTCGTATGGCTCATCTGCTTGCGGTGCGTTGTACGGCAACAACTGAAAACTCGTCGCACCGATGGTCGTGGAGTAGGTGCCACCGCCAGTCGGGTCTGTCTTCAGCGTAGTGACACTCACGAGATCGTTAAACGAACCGAAACCGAGCGAGTAGATGTCATCATCTGTAGCGAAGGTGCGTGCCTCGGTCACTTGGTAGAACTCTCGCCCGCAGTAACGGTCGATCATCCTCGAGCTCGACGTAACCACATCATCCAAAAGGCTTGTGTCTTGCACGAGGTTCTGGCCCACATAGGCGAGTGCTTCAGCTTGTGTGAGATAACCGTTTGTAATTGTCATGCGTTCATCTCCATGCTGCAGCCCTTACGTCTTCGCCTTGCACATCAATCACATGCTTTGAAAACATGCGATCTAGAAGCTGTGCAAGCAAATCGGGGTCGATGTTGTTGTAGTACTCATCTGGTTGCAACGGTCCACCATCGGAAGCGGAGTGCGCTGGCCGACCATGAGTAGCTGCAGTGAAGATGAACAGACCAGTTTTCTTGTTCAGAAGGTCTCTGATGTGTTTGATGTGTAGCGGCCAGTCGTGCGTATGTTCCGCAACCTCGAGGTATAGCCCCACATCAAATGGTTGTTCGTTGCCGTAGTCCAGTATGTCACCTACCCAAGTAACGCCAGGTGCGTCTACTAGGTCAACGATCTCGAACGTCGAATGCTCGAACAGAAAGTGCGGATGCCCGTTTATATCTCTGCCGCCACAGTCGAGCACACTAGACTGCCCTGCTGGCACCCACCTTTGGACCCATTCGAGAACTGCTTGGTGCATTAGATCACCTCGGGTTTTCTCCACCAGAAGAAGTGTGCAATCAGGATGAGCGGCAACCATTGCACAGGTAACACTTGCGCTGCCGCTAAGGCCATCACAGGCCCTGCAGCCGTGTGCAACAAGCGAACCGTGTCAGTAGCAACCAACAGCTGTGCATACGCTAAAACGAGTATCAGGAGCGTCTGCCACGATGGCCGGTACAAAGCTGCCAAGGTTGCACCCCACGGTGCGACCATCAGCCAAGCGTCACGCCACCGCCCACGATGGGCTTCCAAAGCAGTGATCACAGGATGCTCATACACCCTGCGCAACAAAGGTTGTGCAGTTACCTGGTCGATCTGTGGTTTGCGAACAAACCACACAACAGCCGGCACAATCAAACCAATCAGCATGATCGGATGCCAAGCCCACACCGCAGCAAAAATTGGTGCAGTCTCTTTGATTGAAGCGGCAACAAGAATCAGCAGTACCGCTACAGGCCACAGGCCGTGCTCGAAACAAGCAACAGCCATGATGCTCACTGCCATCGCAGGTAAGTCAACGCCAACAGGTCTTACTACTTGCGGGCCCCACACACCAGGCAGTGCAAGCAACAACACTGCTGCAGCCGTTGCACGCTCGATGCCAAGATCAGATCCCCACCACAACATGCCTGCTGCAGCGATCACCCACGACGTAACCCACACTGCACGCCATCTGCGCAGATCATCCTTGCAGATGGTCGGTAGCAACCATCTCAGGTTGAACGGTCGTGCAACCGGAACACCACGACCAGCGAGGATGTACCTAGACGCATCAGGTCCGAGCATTCTCGTCCGTAAGCTTTGGCTCCTCCGGCGGTGTTACACCCATTGTCTTAGTGTCTGACGGCCAGTAAACCCTGCCGCCCTTGTGATGCCCAACATGCGCAGTCGTATCCACATAAACCTTGTGCCCTTGCTCGCCTGCACGCAAACAGAAACTTACATCTTCGCCTAGCGCCCATTCCGAGCCGTCATCACCAAAGCGAATATCAAAACCAAACCAGCAGTTAGTACTACCACCACTCTGATCAAACATCTGTTGAATGACTGAGCGGTGAATCAGCAGGCACCCTGTGCCAGTAGCGGCAACTTCTGCCAGCTGGTTTGGTGCCCAATCGAGCATCACTTGTGTGCAAGTCAAAGGATTTTCGATAAACAAGGTGGGTATCACACCATCGGCGGTGAGGATCACACACAACGCACCAAGGATCTTGATGTCATGTTCGACCGCTCGTGCAACCATCTGGTGCATCAGCTGCGGTTCAAACACCATGTCAGTGTCCACAAACCACAGCCATTCGGCATCGGTGTACGTCTTTAAGAACTCGTCGCACAAACGGTTGCGAGCCTTCGCAAGGTTTGCTGTCGCCTCGAGCGCAACGTAATTGTGTAGTAGGCGCAACTCAATCGGGTTCGGTGACTCCGGACAGTCGAGCGCTTCCCACACTTGCACCGCACGTTCACGATCCCACACATCAAGCTCCCAAAAGGAACGCATGAACCGTGTGCTGATGTCGTGGCCTGTTGACGGAAACGCCAACAACACTTGACCAGGGTGATCAAAACTGTCTTGCATGTTTGTCCTTTGGTAGATCGGGTTAGGTGGTGTGGTGCAAGCAAGCCCACTGCTTGCACCACCCATCCTAGTTAACTCAGGAAAGAACCTGCTTAAAGCCTGTTCCTTGCAGGTTGCAGGTGGCCACTGGGTAGCGTCCTGCGGTGAATGCCGAGTAGCCGTAGGTCACCATTGTGACGTTCAAGCTGGCTGCGGCAACCTCGTTAAGGGTAAGACCCACCGGAGCTCCGGCGTCTTCCATGAATAACACATCGCTGGCCCTCGTGACCACTATGCGATCTTCATCAGTTGATGCGCCGAGGTTGGTTGGAATGCCTGCGTCAGTGATGACCTTGACGCCAGCGATTGAGCCAACGTAGCCATACGCTGCGGCTGCACCAGCGCCAACAGCGTTAAAGCTGTTGTAGCCCTCGATGGCAACAAGCGGACGCAGCGACGAATCAGACTGCGCACACAGGTAAGCCCAACGACGAGGATGCATGACGATCAGGTCACCAGGAGCGAAGCGTGAGGTGTTGATCTTGCCGAGTGCATTGTGGATTGCAGCAACAAGGCTTGCGCCTGTGGTGCCGGTCCACGCTGCGGTCTGCACCGAAGTCGTGTTAAGGATTCCGAAGTGGCCTCCAGCGGTTCCGTCGCCACTAAGAGCGGAGACGTTGACCTTGGTTGCGTACTGCTGATACAGATCAGCCAGGAGGATCTGGCCGATGCCGGTTCCACGGTCGATGCTCTGACGAGAAACAACCTGCTGCCCAGCGAACGTGCGAACCGGAACCGTAAGGTCAGACTCGGTGAACGTCTGGTTGGTTACTGCTGTGCCTTCAGTGGTCTGAGCGGCAACACCTGTGGAGGTAGCGCCACGAGGGATAAACATGCTCATCCCAGTTGCGGGCAAGGCCACTTTTGTGACCGCTTCAAGGAATGGCCGACCGGATGCAAGCGTCGCAGCGAACTGGTCTGTGAGATAGGCCGGAACGACTAAAGCCCCGAAGTTGCCGCTCGTCGAGCGGTACTCGGCGAGGGCTTCATCACGGGCACGAGCAATACGATCAGACGCAGCGTTGTCATTGCCGAACTTCGCAGCAATAGCATCGCTCAAAAAGTCATGCTCACCGTCTGCACGATAGGTCTTCTCTTCTGAAACAACACGGATGTTCATGGGTAGAACTTCTTTTCTGACCTCAGCGGCCTTGTCGGAACGGGTAGCAAGATCCACGAGGTCAGACTCACGAGCCTGCAATGCGGTGATCTTGTCATCAATCTCACGAAGCTCAGCACGAGCAACGTCGAACTTCTCTGTTTCTTCAGCCGTCATATCTGAACGGCCTTCGGTTTCTGCGACAGCGAGGATTGCCTCAACTGCAGCTTGTGACGCATCACGCTCATCGAGCGCTGCTGCGATCAGGGTACGAATTTGGTCCAACATCTGTGGGCCCTTTCTTGTTTGAGGATTGGGTAACAGCTAGTGACTTCAAGTGGAACGCATGTGCCAGGAGGCGGCATGTGTTCCGGCTTGTTATCGGCGGGCTGGTATTGCTTCGAGTTGGCGTTTAGCCATCTCTACCGAGCGGCCTGTGGCCTGCTCAGAATCTTGTGGATCATCGCTGCGGACCTTCGCCACCGTGGCAGGGTTCGCCGGGTACGTCACCATACTGACATCGAATATTTTAAGCTCGTAAATCTTCCGCTCGGAATAATCACTGTTCCACTCGTCACGCAGAACACGAAACGCAAAGGACATCTGGTCCATGTCTCCACGTTCCATCGCAGAACGCAACGATGCGGAAAGTGGGTTCATCGGGTCAAGCTCGGCCATTACCCTCAAACCAATATCATCAGACTCTAAGGTCATCGTCCCACTCTTGGTGCGTGCCAGCGGGATGCCGTCATGGTTGATCAGCAAACGCACATCAGCCTCATTAGCTGATTTCGTTGCGGCACCGCTCATGATTGTTTCCATAAACCCGCCACGGTCAACATCACCAATGCTGTAAGCGTAGTCATACACCGTGGCGTAACCCTCGAGGATCGCACCACCATCATGTGTTGCACGCACCGTAAGCTTTTCAAGCTTCCGCACCTCACGCTCAGGCACATCGACACCATTAACGCCACGCTTGTAACCGTCGATCTCAGGTAAAGGTGCAGGCTCAACCTCAACCACAGGTTCAACCTCAACGTCTGGTTCAGGGTCAACCTCATCATCATGCACGATCTGCAACGAATCAGGAATGACAAACAGTTTGCACAGCCCGTCCACAGCGATCTCGCCGCTCACAACCTCGCACATGCCTTCCATGAAGAACACGCAACTGCCGCACACAAGACCATGCTCCTGATTCGCAGGATTGATCTCATAGTTACAACCATCAGCACTGTGGTCCTGCGTGTACTTTCCGAACACCTCAACAACAGACTCAGTACTTTCGTACTGTGCAAGCTGCCGATCATTCAAAGGATACGCTTCTAGATCAATCATTCGTTTGCTCCTGTCAGCTTCCAGCGCTGCAATCTCAGAGAGCCGAGCGTTAGCCCAACTCTGTCCAGGGTCGCCGCCCCATAGCGCCCACGCAACCCTTCCAGCAGAAGGGTAACCATCTTCACCAGCCTCAAAACCTTGCCCTTGTTTATCCACCTCATGCCGTGCAAAGAACGATGCCATCCGCTGCACAGTGTCCGCAGACAAGCGCACACGGTTGGAAATATCACGAGCTCGAGCAACACCAACAGCAGTGCCGCCACGGTTGAACTCCGCACGCCACGCAAGGCCACGCACAGCCTCATCAACCATCGCATCAGTGGGCACGAGGTCGATGTCATCAATAGTTGCCATCAGGCAATGACCTGATCAGGTGCAAGCACAGGATCAGGTGTGACGAGCGGTGGCAGATCCTCATACGCTCTGGCCTCGTCAACTGTGAGGAAACCAGAACCGATACCAACAGCATGCGCTGCGTAACGTGTACTCAGATCCGAGCGCAACAGCCCGTCAACATTAAACTTCACACGCTGCGAACGAGGCACCAGCGTCGACAACGCATCCTCAATCGGGATCAGGTACGGCATCAGACCAAAGGACAACCAGTCTGCTGCACGCTGCTCACGGTTCGCATACGTCACCGAGCTACCAGATGCAGATGCACCGACAAGCTCCGGTGGTATGCCGTAGATGCGTGCGATCTGCTCGACCGTAAACCGTTGCGAATCCAAAAACTGTGACTCATCAGGACTGATCTGCACACGCTCATACTTGAGCCCGCTACCCATGATTGCTGGTTCACGGTTGCCTTGTGTGGCATTGATGAACGCACCCTTGATGCCCTGAGCCTGCTCAGGAGTCAACTCAGAGTCCGAATAGATGATGGCGTTAGGATTGCCGCCACTGTTGAAGAACTGTGCACCGAACTGCTCAGCGCTGATGCCTGAACCGATAGCCTGCTTGGCACTGCTGATCGGACTCATACCCATCGGCATACCTGGCATGACAAACATTGGCATGTGCCACAGCGGTCCGTTAGGCCAACGGTTGATGCGCTTCTCGTTAATCTGTGTTGTCCATTCGCCGTCAACGTGCCGCCACTGAACAGTGGCCGGATCGAGAATCTCGACTGTGACAGGGAACCCGTTAACACCCGTTTCGGTGACCAGCCCATAGGCGTTGCCGTCGAGTAGCAGTGATGACCACAGCTGGTAAAGCCATGTGGTGATGTTGACGTTTGGTGCTGGCGCACGAAACAGCGAACTGGCCGGCAACTGTGTACGACCACCAGGCCCATCACGGTACTGGTCAAGCGGCAACGTCGAACCCACACCAGCCAACAGGCGCACGCACGCCCACACTGCAGCCAACCGCATCGCACTATTGGAGTCAACGATTGGCGCACCAGTCCGCATACGCATCTGATTAACCGCAGCGATAATCGAATCAGGAGTGATCGCCCGCTGCTCACGCTTAAAGAAACCCATTAGGCACCGTCAATCAGAAAGCCCACAACGAACAAACACACGCCAGCAACACCAAGGGCAAGAATTGGTGACACCAAAAACACTGCAGCACACACAGCCATAATCCCAGCGATCTCTAAAACGGTAGCAAGCGAATCCTTAAACACACACACCACCCTTTCAGTAAGCAAACACTTGAGGCAACACAGGCTCAGGAGCCTCACGAGCAGTAGCGCAACCCCACAAAGCTAACGTCACAGCAACCAGCGGTGAAATATCCACACTGCTCGACGTTCTCGACCACGCCCAACTGTCGCCAAGCTTGCGAGTATTAGCGCCCATCACCGCAGCAACAAGCTCAGACTGCCCAGTGTGCGTAACACTCTTAGCCATCACAGCATCAAACAACCTTGTGCACGCCTCGGAATACTCACGAGCCGAAGTGGTCCGCACACTCAAACCAAGGTTCTGCAGATCGGTGATGAACCCAGCCGACGGCCCAACACCATCAATTACAAACACGCTGCCAGGGTAACGATCAGCCAACTCAATGCAACGTGGTATCAGCCAATCAGTACCGGGCCGACGATCCGCAAGCTCAACAGCAAACCCGTACTCGCCAGCTGGCGAACACGCAGCAACCGACACAGACGAACGATCAGGCGGCAAATCCACACCGAACACAACACCATCAGTGCCAGGAGACTCGTCAACCTGCACAGCTTCCCACGCATGCAACGGAATCTTCGCACTCAAACTCTGCGACTTCCACACACCAAGACGCTCAACAGCAAACGCCTCCGCTGGCATCGTCTGCCGCTCAGCCTCAACAAACTCCGGATCAATACGCCGACCCAACGCAGGATTCGACGCAGCCCACACAGCAGGATCAGCAGGATCAGCGTTCAACTCAGAAGACCACTCAACCCAACACAACCTGCCAGGGTTCTCAGACATCGCACGCACCTTCGTGCGCCGGATCTGCTCCGAAAACTCATCAATCTCAGGCGGCGAAGACGTCGTATACCAGAGTTGCGGATTAGGCCGAGCAGACAAAGTAGGCAACAACGCCGCCATCATCGCAGCGCTTAGCTTGTAAGCCTCATCAAAAATGATGCAATCACCAGTGAACCCACGACCAGACCCAGAAGACCTAGCAACAAACCGCAACCTCGAACCGTTCTTACACTCAATCGCCTCTTCACCATTCGAGGTACGAACCCGTTTAACCATCCGGTCGAGGTCATCACAATTTTCTATCAGGTAACGAACCCTGCGGAACGCCTCCTGCGAAGTCTTAAACTCGTGAGCGCTATGCAAGATGAGCTCCTCACCCAGCAGAAACATTCCTGCAAGCTCACGAGCCTCAAGGATCGACCCCTTGCCATTCTGGCGTGGAACCACAAGACCAACCTCGAGCGCAGCCCACCGCCCATCCGCACGCTCCGACAAAGCCGACTGCAACACCAACTCTTGCCACGGATCAAGAAACAGGCCAGCAAGCGCAGCGAGCTCAACCGCTTCCGCACCAGCAGAACTAACCGCCGCTGGCGGCACGACCAGATGCGTTGGCACCTGGCTTCCGAGAAGCTCGTTTAGCTGCGAGGTCATTAACAAGATTCACCGCCCGCCCATCAGAAATCCCCTCAAGGATCTCAGTCACCACAATCATCTGCCGTGCAAGCGAAGCCAACTCCGCACCAGTCGTAGAAGGTGCATCAATCACCAAAGCAATCTGATCACGCAAAGCCTCGAGGGTCGCACGACGGTCACCGCTTTGCGCAGCCGCAAGAATCTCACTCAACGTGACCACCTCCCGAAACAATCCACAAGCCCTGTGGACAACCTTTTTAAGCTTCCGAGGTTATCCCCAGAAATCTGTGGATAACGTTGAGAAATTGTGGAGAGAAAAACAGGCCTACAAAAGCAGCGGGCC
>Ga0181350_1000060_pt1 | contig 33772 bp, 42 predicted proteins | sample Su13VDMM110DCMD_FD_130105 | JGI IMG/M metagenome (GOLD analysis project Ga0181350, IMG submission 130105) | Freshwater viral communities from Lake Michigan, USA - Su13.VD.MM110.DCM.D | ecosystem: Environmental > Aquatic > Freshwater > Lake | place: USA: Michigan | collected 2013-07-16
ATATAATGAAAATATTGCATTAAAATACAGACAAGCTGGCGTATCTACAGTTACCGCAGCATGGTCATCTAAAAAACTTGTTTTTGCATCTAAAAACAAACCTGAGAAAATTCTAATTATTGCGAACAAATTAGATACTGCAGTAGAATTCGCAAATAAAGTAAGAGGATTTACAGAACAATGGCCTTCTTGGGTTGGAGTAGGATTCTCGTCTGAGAAAAACGCCCAAAGACACTTTAAATTAACAAATGGTTGTGAGGTTAAGGCGGTTGCAACATCTACCGACGCTTTACGTGGTTACACTCCTACAATATTAATATTTGACGAGGCAGCATACATTGAAGCTAACGGTGATTTTTGGGCGGCTTGTATGGCCTCCTTATCTACGGGTGGTAAAGTAATTGTTATTTCAACCCCTAATGGGTACGATGCTATCTATTACGAAATTTATGACCAAGCTTTGAAGAATATGAATGATTTCAAAATTTCAGAAATGGTTTGGTGGAAAGACCCAAGGTATAATAAAGATTTACAGTTATTAAATGTTAAAGATTTAATCCATTATTATTTAAATCGTAATGAATATTCATCAGGAGTTGAAACCGTTGATTATACTGATAGGGAAAAAGAATATGATAAAATTAAAGATTTAATTTCACAAGGATATAAACCAACCTCCTCTTGGTATGAGAAAATGGTAAAGAAATTAAAATACGACAAACGTAAAATTAATCAGGAATTGGAATGTGCCTTTTTAGGTTCAGGTGATAACGTATTTGATTCAAATATTACTGAAAACATTAGAGTTAATATGGTTAAAAATCCTGAAACAAAAATGATTGGTGGTTCATTGTGGATTTGGAAAGAACCGGAAGTTGGTCATAAATACATTATGGGAATTGACGTATCAAGAGGTGATAGTGAAGACTTTTCAACGTTCCAAGTTATTGATTTTGATACAAGAGAACAAGTTGCTGAATATATTGGTAAAATTCCACCTGATGTATTGGCAGAATTAGCTTATAAATGGGCTATGATGTATTCAACATTTATTGTTGTGGATATCACGGGTGGTATGGGAGTTACTACATCTCGTAAATTACAAGAATTAGGTTATAGAGATTTATATGTTGAAGGTGGTGATTTAACTAACAAATGGAAGTGGGACCCAAAGTCTTTAGATAGAATTCCCGGACTTAACTTTAACAATAAAAGGGTTCAAATTATTGCAACCTTTGAAGAATACTTAAGACACGGTTTTATTATTAGGTCAAGTAGATTATTAAACGAAATGAATACTTTTGTTTACGTTAACGGAAGACCTGACCACCAAAAAGGACAACACGATGACTTAATTATGTCATTGGCAATGGCCATATATGTTGGTGAAACATCATTTGCGTCTTTGACAAGAGTTTCAGAACAGGCCAAAGTAATGATTGAATCTTGGCAAGTTAATAGTAACCAACCTGTATTGAGGTCACAATTTATAGACCCAATGACTGACAATAGAAGTCAAAAAAAGGTTAATGAACCAACAAAAACTGATTATCAAAACTATTCTTGGTTATTTGGAGGAATGAGATAATTATTAATATGGGATTAGATAGTTTACCTAATAGCGGAAATAGATTTACAGGGTCAAGAATGATTGTTCCTGGTTTGGGATTGTCCACATATAAAGTACAAAAAAATGATAAAATTGTAATTAAACCTTTAATTACACCTAGTACTGGCTCTACCTCAAATTAATTTATTCTCAAATTAACATTTAATATTCCTACTTAAGTATTTATATTTTAGTATGGCAGAACAAAATTTTACAGTTTGGCAAAGATTAACACAGGCCTTTGGTCCAAACTCTCTTTTAAATCAAGACTACCCAAGTGTAAAGTTTGATAAACAAGAGTTATTAAAGACAACCTCAAAACGAGAATACGAACAAAAATTATTACAATCTCAACAGACATTTTATTTGTCTAACCAATGGGCGAAGATTGAAAATAATTTATACACTCAAGCAATTTATTATGAACCAACAAGACTTTCAGCGTTTTACGACTATGAGTCTATGGAATTCACTCCTGAAATTTCGGCAGCGTTAGACATATATGCCGAAGAATCAACAACAATTGACCAAAATGGTCATATGTTACAAATTTATTCTGAATCACATAGAATTAAATCAATCGTTGCTGATTTGTTTAACAATGTATTAGACCTTAACACTAACTTACCTATGTGGGTAAGGAATACTTGTAAGTATGGTGATAATTTTGTTTATTTAAAATTGGACCCTGAAAAAGGTGTTATTGGATGTATGCAATTACCAGTTGTTGAAATTGAACGATTGGAGAGAGGTATGATGACTAAAAATACTTCAGCCGATACTGACCCAACCAAGAAACATATGAAATTCACTTGGAAACACAAGGATATGGAATTCAATACTTGGGAGGTTGCTCACTTTAGATTATTAGGTGACGACAGGAGATTACCTTATGGTACATCTATGTTGGAAAAAGCTCGTCGTATTTGGAAGCAATTATTATTATCAGAAGATGCGATGTTAATCTACAGAACCTCAAGAGCACCTGAAAGACGTGTGTTTAAAGTGTTTGTGGGTAATATGGACGATAAAGATGTTGAAGCGTATGTCCAAAGAGTTGCCAATAAATTTAAAAGAGACCAAGTTGTTGACCATAAAACAGGTAACGTTGATATGAGATTTAATCAAATGGCTGTTGACCAAGATTATTTCATTCCTGTACGTGACCCGGCTCAAGCATCACCAATTGAAACTTTACCAGGAGCTCAAAATTTATCAGAAATTGCGGATATTGAATATATCCAAAAGAAATTATTGACCGCATTACGTGTACCTAAAGCTTTCTTGGGATTTGAAGAAGTTGTTGGTGACGGTAAAAACTTAGCATTACAAGATATTCGTTTTGCAAGAACTATTAACAGAATTCAAAAGAGTATGTTGCAAGAACTTAATAAGATTGCAATTATTCACTTGTTTATGTTAGGGTTTGAAGATGAATTATCAAACTTTAGATTATCTTTAACTAACCCATCAAAACAAGCTGACTTGTTGATGGTTGATATTTGGAAAGAAAAAATCCTTTTATATAAAGATATGGTTATTGACCCAGGAACAGGTATTTCTGCGGTTTCACAATCGTGGGCTAAGAAACACATATTAGGATTCTCTGATGAAGAAATTAAATTAGATATCCAACAACAAAGAATTGAAAGAGCGGTTGGTGAGGAACTCAAGAAAACCGCTGAGGTTATCGTTAAGACAGGTTTATTTGACACTTTGGATAAGTTATATGGTAAGAAGGAAGGAGAACCTGCAGGAACACCTTCTGAAGGTGGAGAGACACCTCCTGATTTGGGAGGAATTGGAGGAGCGCCAGGAGGTTCAACACCACCACCTCCACCTGAAGCCGGAGCTCCGTCACCTGTACCTGAAAATTTAAATAGAGATAAGAAAAACCTTATATTAGAAAGTACTCTTAAGGATGATTATGATTTTGTAGATTTTAATAAAAATAAGGACTCTATGAAAGAAATTAACGAGACTTTGGAAAAACTATTAAAATAAGAATATTTATTATTATGAAATTCGGATACCTTAAAACAGCAATAGAAAAAAAATTAGTTAATTCATTTGTAAATGAATCATTAACTAACGATTTAAAAACATTTAAACAATTAGTTTTAAAATCAACTCCCACTAAAAAATTATTTTTCATTTATGATAAATTAAATGAAAATTTGGGAATGGACAAAGAAAGTGCGTCTTTATTAGTTGATGAGATTATTAAAGAATCTAAAGGTATTACTATTCCTGAAAAACATTTCTTGAAATTAGCTAAATGGGTTAATAACGACTTAAAAGTTAGTGAGTATCATAATATTGACCAAATCTTAAATACTAATCTTCAGAATATTGAAGAAACAGTTGAAAGTAAAAAATTGGTAATTGAAAATTTAACAAAAACAAAAAAAATTGTTAAAGAAGGTATTTCTAAATTACCTTTATCTTCAGTTAGTAAAATTATGAACTCAACTGCAAATCAATATTTGAATAAACTTGATGAATCAACAAAAAAAGAAGTATTGTCAATTTTCAAACAAGATGAGACAGTTTTAATTGAAAATTTTAAAACTGAAAAGAAAGAAGTTTTGAAAAAATTAGACGAGATGATAAATTCAAGTTCGGAAGACGAATTGAAGACAAGATTAAATGAAACAAAAGAAAGAATTAAATCAACTCAATTTAATTTTAACGAATTTGTTAAAATTAAAGAATTAAACAAACAATTAGTCCTCTGATTTACTCTGTAGGTAAATTGCCTTTCTTTTCTGTTCTCTCTTAATATCACTTTTTTTAACAAAAGTTTTACGTTTGGTTAGTTCTTTAACCTGTTTAACTTTTATCACTTTGTTTTTAAGCTCCTTTAAAGCTTTCTCAATGTTTTGGTTGTGTACTTTTACAATTAACATACTAATTCTTATTTTTGACAAATTAATTATTTTTCATTATATTTTCCTAAAATAAACGTGAGAATTATGAACACAAATGAAGAAAGGAAAATCCGTATCACTCAAAGGGTACAAAAAATTCAAGGTTAATTATGGAACAGTAGATTCTAAAAATTTAAAATCTTTTTATATAAATATACAATCTTGGCTTAACCCTAAAAGAAATGAGGAAAATTGGGAAAGAGTGGTAATGAATTTTAATAGGTCAATCAGACATACTATCTATGAAATATTAAAATATGATTTCATTGAAACAAATTTTATTGTTGACACTGATTTAAGAAGTAGTGGACTATCTTGTAATAAGTCGTCATTTATGAATTTAGAAATAACATTCTTTCTGAAAAATGTTTCAGAATTTAAATCACCTAAAATAAAAGAATTTGTCAAAGAGTCGATAGATTTGATTGACAGTGAAAATTTTAAAAGTAATAAGTATTTCACTTTTGCATTAACTAAAACAGATAAAACAAAAGTAATTAATATTTATGAATAAAACGTAAAATGCAAAACTTTAAAATTTTAGGTCCAAATGATAGTGGTAAAGGTATTCTGATTGAAATGGACGCTGGATATGTTTCTCCAACTGAGAGTCATAATCTAACAATGATACAGGAAAGTAAAACTCAATTGGATTATTCAAAACCGTTTGAGTTTTATGCCGTATTACAAAAATACAATACTCCAAATAGAAATGGTAGAGTTTACCCTGAAAGAATCCTAAAAAGAGAGGTTGAGAACTATAAAAAAAATTATATAGATAAGGGTGTCGCTTTATCTGAATTAAATCACCCTGAGTCATCTCTGATTGATTTAGACCGTGTATCTCATATTATCACAGAGATGTGGTGGGATGGACATATATTACTTGGTAAATTGAAACTTCTTACTTCACCTGGTTTCCACGAAAGAGGAATTGTTTCAACTAAAGGTGACCAAGCAGCTAACTTATTAAGACAAGGGGTTACTTTAGGTATATCCTCAAGAGGTGTCGGTTCATTAACAAAAAAAGGAGAACAAAATGAAGTTCAAGATGATTTTGAGTTAATTTGTTTTGACTTGGTATCTTCACCATCTACGCCAGGAGCATACTTATTCCAAGATATTAACGACAGAGCAAAGTACGAAGAAAACTTAAAAGAAGAACAAGAACAAAAATCTGAACAATCTGCATCTAAATCGCTTGATTTAATGAAAAAACTTAACGATTATTTATCAAAATAATTTATTATGGAAATGGATGAAAAGTATTTCGTAGCAAAAGTTCAGTATGATTTACCTGATGAAAATTCGGGCAAAATTAAAAAAGTAAGAGAAGAAAAACTCGTTAAGGGTTACAATGTAACAGATGTTGAGGCAAAAGTTACAAAAGCTTATGAATCTTTCTCTTATGATTGGAGAATCACATCAGTAGCTGAAAGTAAGATTGATGAGATTTTTGAATAAAAATTGATTTTTGTGAAAGTATTAAAGGAGGGTATATCCCTCCTTTTTTATTTTATTTAATTTAAAATCTAACTTTTTTTAATCACATATATATTTATTAAGAAATGCATAAAAAAATGGCAGAAAAAAACCTAGTTGAAGAAGCAGTAATCCAATTGAAAAATTTGGAAGAAGCAATCAATGAGAACGCAAAAGAAATACTTGAGTCAACAATGAAGCAAGAAATTAGCGAGCTTGTAAAAGAGTCCTTAAATGAGGCTAATGAAGACGAAATGGAATTTGATGATTCTGAAGAAGAGTCTGAAGAGGAAATTGGGTCAGAAGATGAATCTGAAGAAGAAGAGTCTGATGAAGAAGAATATGACGAGGAAGAGTCTGATGAAGACGAATCCGAAGAAGATTTTGATTTTGAAGAAAACCCTGAAGTGATGGATTTCACGGCAATGGATAACTCTCCTGAAACTCACGATTTATTAATGACAGTTTTCAAAAAAATGAAACCTGAAGATGAGGTTGAAATCACAAAAGATGGTGATTACGTAAATCTTAAAGACGGAGACGAAGAGTACTTATTATCAGTTAACGAATCTTATGATGAAGATGACAAAGATAAGGAATTAGACTCTGAACTTGAAGAAACAATTTATGAAATTGCTATGGAGGATGAAGACGACGACAATGAAGAAGAATCGTTTTTTGACAAATTTAACCAAGACGATTTAGAAGATGCCGGTGATGAATTAGAAGAAACCATTTATGAAATCCATATGGATAGAGAAGATGAAGAATCTGATGACGACGATGAAGAACTTCCAAGAGCACCTAAAGAAGACAGACCTGGTGGAATGTTCTTTGAAGATGATATGGACAAACTTATGTACGATGAAATGGAAGAGGAAATGCAATACCAATCAGAGGAACATATGTATGAATCTAAAAAAGGTATGAAGCCTGTTGTCGGAAAATCTGGTAAAATCGGAAGTCCTAAATTCTCTTATAAAAAATCTGCAGGTGGTTTTAAAGAAAATATGAAAGCCGCTAATCCTACAAAAGGTACAGGTAAACCAAAATTTGAATATAAAGAATCTACTCCAAAAATGAAGAAAGGTGAGTTTAAAGAAGCTGCTAGAACATTAGGAAATGGTTCTAATTTCAGAAAAGGTGGTCTACCAAAACCAAAGGCACACTCAAGTGCAAATATCAATATGAAGGAGAACTACGAATTAATGGAAGAAGTTCAAATGTTGAGAGCTAAAAACGAAGAATACAGAAAAGCATTAAACCTTTTCAGAGACAAACTTAACGAAGTTGCAGTATTCAACTCAAACTTAGCTTACACAACAAGACTTTTCACAGAACATTCAACATCTAAACAAGAGAAAATTAACATCTTGAGAAGATTTGATAGTGCTGAAACATTAAAAGAGTCTAAAAACCTTTACAAGTCAATTAAAGATGAGCTTTCATCTTTGAATAAAGGAAGTATCAATGAGTCATTTGAAAGAGTTATTGACCACGAACCAGTAACAGGTTCTGCACAGTCACTAATTGAATCAAAAACTTATGAGAATCCTCAATTTATGAGAATGAAAGATTTAATGACTAAAATAATTAAATAAAACAATAAACTAAAAAAATAATAAAAACCAAAAAAATGGGAGCATTATTAGAATCAGGTCTTGTTGGTAACATCGGTCTTAAGCACCTTAAAGTTATCAAAGAAGATACTATCAACAAATGGGACAAATTAGGGTTCCTTGAAGGTCTTAGAGGCCACCTAAAAGAAAACGTAGCTCAATTATATGAGAACCAAGCATCTCAATTGATTAACGAAGCATCTTCAGACGCATCTTCAGGTTCGTTTGAAACAGTTGTATTCCCAATCATCAGACGTGTATTCTCTAAATTGTTAGCGAACGATATCGTATCAGTACAAGCAATGAACTTACCAATTGGTAAATTGTTCTTCTTTGTACCTAAAATCCAAGGATATAACGGAGGTACCGCTAACCAATCAGGTGAGCACTACGCACCAATCGGTTCTCCTGGAAACTATCCTGGTGACCCTAACACAGGTTACACTACAGGTAACGGTACTTACAACCCAACTTACGCTAAAAACCTTTATGATTTATTCTACGAAGGTGGCGAAGCAGGTTTAGACCCTCCTGGATTGTTTGACTATTCTAAAGGACAATGGAGTGCTATCACAGCATCTACACAAGTTCAAACTTGGACAAACGGTAATTTAGTTGATATTGGAATCATCACAGGTGCTACAGGTACTGAGTATCGTAGAGTAATCCTTAAGATGACAGGTTTTGTTAGCGCAGGACAAGGTAAATTAATTTCACCAGATGGTTCTGAATTGGATACTGAAACATTCTTGTCAGATTTAAGAATCTTACCTCTTGTAAACGCAACGGGTGGATTATCAGCTTCTACAGCATGTGCAACTTTAACTAACTTAACTACACCATTATTGTTCAGAGTTGTTACTCAACAATACGGTAAAGGTATTGTTAGCTATGGTAGTAACGTAACTACAAGCTGGCCGTCTAACGGAGGTGGAACTTATCCTGATGTTTGTACTGCGAATGGTGTTATCTACTTAGAAGTTGATTTACAGTGTCCAGTATGTGTAGGTTGTTCTCAAGCTACTCCTGATGGATATTCAGGTACAACTTTATTCTCAGGTCAATCAGGTTCATCTTTTATAGCGGTATTTAGACGTTACAAAGAGTTAGAATTTGAAGATAAGATTGGTGAAGTTTCTTTCGACCTTCAGTCTGTAACAGTTTCTGTTACTGAAAGAAAGTTAAGAGCTCAGTGGTCTCCTGAATTAGCTCAAGACGTTGCGGCTTTCCACAACATTGACGCTGAAGCTGAATTAACAGCATTATTGTCTGAACAAGTTGCAGCTGAAATTGACCGTGAAATCTTAAGAGATTTACGTAAAGGTGCTGCATGGAACTTACGTTGGGACTACAACGGATGGAGAAGAATCTCTTCTACTACATCTTACACTCAGAAAGACTGGAACCAAACTTTGATTACAGCTATCAACCAATTATCTGCACAAATTCACAAGTCAACACTTCGTGGAGGAGCTAACTGGATTGTTGTATCTTCTGAAGTTTCTGCTATCTTTGATGACTTAGAGTACTTCCACGTATCTAACGCATCTCCTGAGCAAGACCAATACAATATGGGTATTGAAAGAGTTGGTACTTTAGCAGGTCGTTACCAAGTATACCGTGACCCTTACTTCCCAGCTAACCAAGTGTTAGTAGGACACAAAGGAACGTCATTGTTAGATACTGGTTACATCTACGCTCCATACGTACCACTTCAATTAACTCCAACAATGTATAACCCGTTCAACTTTACTCCAATCAAGGGTATTATGACGAGATACGCGAAGAAGATGGTAAATAACAGGTTCTACGGAAGAATTACTGTTGATGGTGTTCGTACATTTGACTTACAAGAGCTTAGATAATCTTATCTTAAGTATAACTAAAAAGGGACAAGAAATTGTCCCTTTTTTTATTTATACTTGTGAACAATTTACTTTTTGGATAAATAAGTTATATTTATTAATATGAAAAAAATAGAATTAACAGAATTACAAGTTAACGAAATTATAAAACTTTATACTGAAGATTTATTGGGTTCTCCCACTATTAGTGAAAAATTAAAAATACATAAAACTATTGTTCTAAACACATTAAGAGATAATGGTATTGTTCTTGGGTCATCAGGTAGACGAAATATTGGTGGTAGAGAAGTCGCTATGAAAAAATATGAGTCAAAACCTCAAACAAAAGAACGTAAAAGAAAAAATTACGATAAATGGTATGAACAAAATAAAGAACATCGTAAAGAATATCTAAAAGAATATAGAGAAAAAAATATAGATAAAATTCGTGAGGTTAAAAGAACTTACGAAAAAACTCGTAAACATACTGACCCCATTTATAAATTAATCAATAATTTTCGTACTGCGGTATATCAGGTATTGAAAGAAAGTAACGTTCAAAAGAACGGACATTATTTTGAAATTTTGAAATACACTCCTGATGAGTTAATTACTCATTTAGAAGAAAAATTTACAGGTGAAATGTCGTGGGATAATTACGGGATATGGCACGTTGACCACATACGTCCAATTTCTTCATTTAACATTCAAGAGATTGGGGATGAGTCATTTATGGAATGTTGGTCGTTAAAAAACCTCCAACCGTTATGGGGTGATGAGAATATTCGTAAATCAAATAAAACGGTGTAAAAAAAGGGACATTGTCCCTTTTATACTGTTCCGTAGGTTTTTTGAGCCCATTCTCGTCTGATTCTTTTAGCTCTATCTTTATTTGATGGTCGTTCAACATTGTCTACAATCCAATCAATCCACCACCCAATTGTGTGATTTTCATTATATCCTGAATATTTTTCTTTAATGTGATTTGACATAAAAGTTATTTGTCTATCGCAATCTTTTAATACTGACATATCCCCTCCGTACGCATCTAATAATGATATTCCTAAACCACCACATATATTAAATTGCCATAAACCAAATGAACAATACCCATCAATTGGTTTGTATTTATTACCTCTTTTATTACTAATTCCTCTATCACCTTTAGCGTCACACTTAAACTTTGATTCTCCGTAAGCGTTGGCAACTAATGCTGCGACTAACGAGTCATTTGGAGTACTTGTAAAATATTTTTTTAATTTATTGAATAAGTCGGTACCGTCAGTGTTTGTTGTGCCGGTTACTCTAAAGTCAGTTTTATCTTCACCGTTAGAGCTTTCTCCTCCATCAGAACCTTCTCCATCTGCACCTTCTCCATCATCATTGGAGTTATTATATTTGCCCATTCTTTTTTTAACTCTATCAAACAATAATTTTATAAAATCATCGGTTTGGGGTTCTGTTTCTTGTTCTACTAATCTTTTAAGTTGAGATTCTGTAATTTTTAATTTCATAATTATAAATATCTAATAAGTATGGAAATAAATTCAGATTCTGGTAGAGTGTATATATTCTTACTGTAGGAATGCTCAAGGATTCTAATTATGATTTCTTTTTTGTCTTCTTCTGTTAAGTTCTGAATTGTTAATAAGAAGTCATCTTCGTTACTATATTGAATTTTACCAAAGATTGTTTTATTTGACATTACTTTGTTTAATTGTTCAACTATTTTATCTGTGTTAGAATTATCCATTTTGGTGATATTTATTTAATATAGTATAACTTAAAGAATGAAAGAATCAAGTTTAATAAAATCCATAAGAAAGGTCATTAAAGAGACGGATTCCAGTTCATCTGCTGGGGCGTTTAATGTTCCGTTTAGAACAGGGTTGAGATTATGGGATAAAAAAACAATTGCTCCTTATACTGAACCTTTAGATGGTTATAATAATGCGGAACTTTATGTTGACGCGTTAGACGGTAACATAGATACTAAAAACGTTAAAGACGTTGAAAATAAATCACTTAGGTCGTCAAAATTTTATAAGAATCATCCAACTGATAGTGATGAAGATGGAAGTAATTTAAATGATAATCCTTTTAATAAAAAATTACTTAAAAAAGTTTTTGGACAGAAAAAAATAAAAGAAGCTACTGACACTACTTTAAGTTCTGGTGAATACACGGGACCAATTGAAATAGGTTTAAAAAAATGGAGAAAACAAGAATTAGGACCGTTTAGTGAATTTTCAAAGAGTTTTGTTAATAAAAAAATAAAACAAAAAACTTTAAAGAATAATAAAAAAAGAAATGTTGGTGTTTGGGAGAAACATCCTGAAAGTGGATATGAAATACCGACTCACGATGTTCACACAATTAATGAAGACTTGGGGGTGTGGTTTGGTACTAAAAAGAAACCTAAAGGAAGTAAACAACCTAAAGGACCTTGGGTTAATATATGTAAGAAAGTTGATGGTAAACATCCTCCTTGTGGTAGACCTGAAGCGAGTGATAAATCTTATCCTAAATGTAGAGCTACGGGAGTTGCCAGTAAAATGACAGATTCACAAAAGAAATCGGCTTGTCAACAAAAAAGAAATGCCGAAAAAACACATTCTAAAACAGGTACGGGTAATAAACCAAAAATGGTTAGTTACAAACCTAGAAAGAAAACTAACGAATCAGTTTTAATTAAACAAATTATTAAATCTTTGAAATGAAAGTTTGTATAAAATATAGTAAAAAACTTTTTAAGGACAAACAAATAAAAATCATTAAAGATTTTGTAAAATTATTAAACAAAATAATGCCATTATCTGAAGAAATAAATTTGTTTTTTTTAGATAAGAGAGTTGGTAAAATGACAACGGGTTCTTATAAAGATGACATACATACAATAAAAGTTTTAGTTAAAAATAGAATAATGTCTGATATATTAAGGACATTGTCCCACGAATGGGGACATGCCTTTGATAATGAACATATTAATTTTAAAGATAGAAGAGATGTTGGAGGGGACTCTGAAAATTTTGCAAATTCTATTTCAGGTGCAATAACCAAACATTACATTAAGAAACATCCTGAATTAGAAGATACTATTTTTGAGTAATCAATTCAGTTGAAATTTTGGTGTAAATGGTATCCAAAGAATGTCTAATCTGATATTCCATTTCTTTCTCCATTTGCATGGCTCTTAATTCCATTTCGTTTTTGAAGAAATCTTTAAGTTTATTCCATTCGGTATCACTTAATTTAATGAAATAACTATATGTGTGGTTTGTGATTGTAACTTCACCGTCCTCCATTGTGATAAAAATACCTAACTGTTCATTTTTAATGTATTTTTTTCTTGAAATTGGGGCAATTAACAAGTCAGAATTTTGACTATGGATTAACTTACGACAAATGAATGTACATTGTTTAATGTTTGTTCTGGCCTCTTGTCGTTCAACAAATGATTTATTTGAAATGTCTCGTAATGAAATTTTGAATTTCGCGTAAAGTCTTTTAATTGTCATTGTAGTTTTTATTTATTTCTACAAATATACAACAAAAGTTTTAATTTAACAATAAATTTAAAAATTTTAACAATATGCTCCTGAACAGTGTTTTTTTCCGTCTAAACCTTTTATTTTACCTTTACATACTTGTACAGCGTGTCCATTACTATAAGCTGAGGGGTACACTTTATATTTCGCCTTTGCTGACGCTTTTCCTCTTGCACATAATTTTGTACCCGCTTTTTTACGTCCTTCATTCATTTGGTATAACGATAATGCTTCACCAGGATTTTTTGCAGTCATTGCTAAGTCTTTAAGGATATTGTCGTCCTCCATAACTTCTTCAGATTTCCACATATCACCACTTTCAGTTTCGTTCATTAAAAAATCAAATACTTGGTCTATATTGTTTTTTGCTTCGGCAATATGGTCTTGAGCCCAATCGTGACCGTCATCTAGTATTGATTCAATTTCAGATTTATCAAAATCTAATAATAAACCTATTTGTCTGTGCATTTGTTCTAAATTACTGAAGAACATATATCTTTGAGTTTCCTCTTTTAGAATTTTTTTAATTAATTTGTCCATAATATTACGATTTTAAATCTGTTTTTAAGTCATTACATACTATTGAAAGAAATGTGCTAATTTCTCGTTCAAGTCCTTCATATTTTTCAAATACATTTTCACCTTCAGTACTTTCAAAATTACACAATGAATAAGTACCTTCAGTATCACAATAAATTTCACCATAAAACTCATCGTTATTAACATTTAAATATCCTGAATGTAATATTTCATCAACATTCTCTTCGGTTGATTCGTATTTAAATTCCATTGATGGTATCCCTTCCATTTCATTAAATACCCAAGTTTCTCCTTGGTCTGCGACAGATTTTGTTGTGGTTAATTCCTCATCATCCAAAAACTCATTGTTCATTGAGTAATGGTCCAAATACTTTTTCTCTTTATCAGATAAAGAATCCATTCCTGATTTATTAATTTTATCTAAAATTTGGTCAATTTCCCCTATTCCTTCATTCAGTAGGTTGTCAACAACAAATTTTAATTGTGATTCTGTTAATCTAATTTTTTTCATTATTTCTTATTAACTATTTGAAATTTTAATGTTCTTTTATAAGTATTAACCTCACCTGAAGAAAGTACTTTAATATCAACATAATATTCATTAGGTATTTTATCACGAGTATCAAAAATGAAATAATATTCATTTGATGTTCTATTAATCATTGTCCAATCTTGAACTTGAACTTCAGTTTGACCTTCTCTGACATAGATTCTATAAGACGCTTCCACTTTTTGTAAAGTTTCTTGTGATGAATACGCCTTTTTAATTACTACCCCAACTTTTCTAATGTCGGTGTTTAATATTTTTTCATCTTGTTTAATTCCATAATAATCAAATCCGTATAATGAAGGGTCTTTACTCTTTATTCCAATTGAGAATGATTGTGCGAATGGTAGACCAACAAATGTGTTAGTTATGTTTGGTAAGGTTTGTTCATTGTAAATTACATTTGACCAAATATCTTGATATGTACAAGGACTTGTTATGTTCATTGCAGGTATTTCTACAGAATAAACACCTTGTGTCACTAAACAGGTTGGTAAATCTGTATATATTACACCACCAATATTGTTAACAATACTAACTGTTGGGGTTTCATCTAAATTAGTAAACGCTCCATTAATATATGAATATAAATAAAGATTGTTAACAGTATTTCCGTAAAAAGAATTACGGTCATCTTGAACTAAATCATTATATGTTGTTTCTAAAAATGGTTCGTAGAATGTTTGAGTGTATTTTGTAAAAAAACCAATAACATAATTTTCAGTTAAACCCGTTAATAATTCTAATTGAGGTAAAAATGCAACACCCCATCCTGCAACTTGTAAACCATTAAAAATTGAATTAATTTCATTAGTCATATCAAACTCAATGTCCTCATTACCTAATTCAAAATGTTGAGTATCAACAATTGTGATGCCGGAATAATTTACATCACTATTGTTTGAGTTGTCATAAATACCATTAGTACTCCATTGTGATAATGTTGTTGTTTGATACCAATTTGAGGGTCTTTCAGAGAACGCCTTATCGTTTATTTCTTCAGATGGAGTTAGTACTCCCGTTGGGGTATTTGAAGTTTTATTGGTTGGATAATAATCATATCCAACTCCCTCATCCCAATTTTGGACACTTCCATAATTACCTGAAGTAAGTGGAATCCTAAATAACACCAAATCAAATGATGTTGCTCTTCTAACTCCTTCAGAATCATATGTGTTTAATAACTCGGTATCAAACGATGATGTATTAGTCATCCTTAATGTATGAGTAATATTTGAATTACAATCTGTTGAGATTATTCCTGATGCGTATTTTGAAATTAAATCTGTTAAATCTAAATCAAAAATAAAACGAGAATATGATGTGTTAGTAAATGAATTGTTGGTCGGCCCAAAATACAATTGTGTCACTGGATTTCTCGCAGTATTTACATAATTGTCATAAACGATTGTATTATTCTTACTAAAATATGATTTGTGAACTGACATTATTTATGGTTTATAAATAAATATCAATTAATACGAATATATTGATTCAGAATAGTATCTTTAGCATTCAATAATTCAATTATCATATTTGGGGTAACATTCTTATCTCCATACGGGCCCTCATCAGGCTTTTCATTTGGGTTATGTACGTGACTAATTAAAAAATCCACTATAAGACCAATTAACTTCATTAACTCATCACCTCTGACCATAGGGTCGGTTCTAGTCCCAATAAGGTCTAATTCGTTCTGTGTTAAAGTCGTAATACTATTATTAAGATTAATTGGTTTCCTACTTGGTACAGTTGTTTTATGACTAATTAAATAAAGTGTATCACCCCCAATTGTAACGTATGTATCATTAACTTTTGTGGTTATTTTATCCTGTACTTTTTCAATTTTAGGTTTTGGTATTGAAACAACATTATTTGGTGAATAGATTATGGATGAACCTTTTTTTGTAAAATAAGTTACGTTATTTCTAAAAAAATCAGAATTAGTACTAATAATAACATCAGTACTTCTAATACCTTGTGATATTTTTGGGCCATAACAGAAGAATCCTGGAAATCTTGGTTCTGTGAGTGGGTAATTATAAGCCGGTGGCATATTAACAAGACCTAATTCATTAAAACATTTACTAATAAATGTGTTAATTACAGTTACGGCTGACAATTTAGGTAATGCATTAAATGTGTATACAAATAAAGGCGAATTACCTAACGAGTTTGTTAAATCAGTATCCTCACTTAAATTGTTAGATAATGTACTATCGTTTTCTTTTAAATCGTAAATTTTAATACTACCCGAATAATTAAATTCACTTTCTAAATTATCAATGTCATATACTACATATTTTTTAACAGGTATTGAATCTTGCTGGAGATAAAAATAGGTGTACGGGTCTCCAATATCCTGTGTCTTCTCTTTCCATCTTGAAAGGTCAATAAATGCTCTATTTGGGTTTTTTGTTGGTATAGTATTAGGTACGAATTCAATTACTTTACCTGCTCTCAACAATAAAGATTCTTCTCCTAAAATAATATCAGCACTTCCTCGTCCCATTACTGCAACCTCATTTGTTTTAGGAAACACCCCATCAATTTTAGGATTAATTAACTTTGGGTTACCTGATTCAAGAACATTACCAATAACGTTAGATTTGGGTCCTACTAATGATTTTGCATCCGCAATATTGTCACCTAAATTAGTATTAGATAATGTTTGTAAATATGTTTCTTTGTTAATGTTTAATATATTGGATGGTGAACTACTAATCCAATACTGGTCGTTGAAATTCGTGTTATCGGGATTTGAATAAATTAATAAAACTCTTTCATCTTTCTTTGGAGCTTGATTAAAGTAAATTGGTAAAAATGATACAAAAATATATGGGTCATTTTTACCCCATTCAGTAAATGATGTACTATCAAGAGCGTCCTCATCAATATCAAAAGGACGAGCTCGTATTTTAAGAGTACCAGGTTGTGGAGCTCCTTCAACCGCCAAGATAACACCTTCTCTTATAAATCTTTTACTTGTTACCATTTCTATTTTCGTATTCTTCTAAAATTAAATTATATACTTTTTCTACCTCATCAAAATGGTGAGATAGTTTAATAATTGCTTGTTTAGTTGCTTCAAAATTTTCAGTTAAAAACTGCAAAGCCGACTCAAGTTCCTTGTTACTTTTATTTTTATAATCTTTGATAGTTTCAAAGACTTTTTCCGATGTTTTATCTGTCTGTATCATATATTAAAATTTCTTACCAAAAGCTGATTGAGGGATAGTTGTTCCACCACCAAAGGCGGCAACCGCCAATGCAGGTACGGCAATTTGAACTTTACCATTTTCAGCCTCCTCCATAGCCATTGCTTTCATTTGTGCCAATTTCCCAAGTACAAATTTATTTGGAGCTCCACTTGGAAGGTTACCTGTTGGAATCCCTAACTTTTGCATTTCTTCAACTGTAGCTAAAAAAGCCCTTGTATATGAATACCCATCTAACGCTTGTGACGCAAATAATAAAGGTAATGGTATTTCACCACCCCATCCGGACGTTAAAACTCTAAATAAATTTAATAACTCATCAATAACTGATTTGCATTGTCGGTAGTCTTTAATAAAATTAGCGACAATAATTAAAAGTTGTACTAACTTAGCAATCATTGCGTATTTTTTAGTAGCCTTTTCTTTGGCCAAATCTTTAACAATAACTTGTAATAAATTAAAAATATCTTTTTTAATTAAATCAAATAAAACTTTAACAAAAATTGCAACAATTTTAGAAGTAATACTGATTACATATCTTTTAAACTTATTAAAAAAATCTTGAACATTATCTATAGTATAATCAATATTTTCACTAACTGATTGAGATAATGATTTAATCATTATCATTATTGGTAACAATACTTTAGGTGATAAAATAGACATTACAAGTCCGTTTGGTAAATTTTTTATAAATTCATTATTTAGATTTAATTTAAATGATGGAAGGTTGAGATTTAAATTAAATTCTTTTTGAGCATTTGATAAAACTTTATCTACCAATCCATTTATTGCGTCATTTTCTTCAGATATTGTTGTACCACTAATAATTTGGTCTAATCCTTCAAAAATTAAATCAGTATTTATAGGTAATTGAAAATTATCACAATCAACTAATTCTACAACTTTTTTGTTATATTTGTTTTGTTGTTCCTCAATATCCCTTAAATTTAAACTTGTTAATTCAAAAAAGTTTTCATCAATCCCGTCTAATTCAGGTATTTTTGAAGAACCTTGAGTGTCAATTTCTTGGGTTGAATCAAAACATAATCCTAAAATACGATTCATAAATTTTTGAATCTTGGTATTTGCTTCTAAAGATTTTGTACCTGCTTCTACAGATAATGCACCTGTCAAAATATCCATTATTTTGGCTGAATATAAATGAGGCTCAACTACCTCAATACTATTAAAATAATCGGTAACAAAATCAACAACTTTATTTGGTACGTTATTTATACCGTTAGAAGATAATCTTTGGTTTAATTCAATCTTAAAAAAACTACCCTGATTACCGTTATTATCTTGATTCACAAATGTTATGTTAAATAAATTTTGACCTGAACCACCTTGATATAATAATCCTTGATTACTGGGGTCGGTTGAAAATGGTTGGTTAGGATTTTGAGTTCTTTTATATAATTCTCTGTTTAAACTTTTTCGGGTATCATTAACTGAAAATGGTTTTTTTTCATAATAAAATTTTCCTTTGTTTCCACTAGGATTAATTTGTAATTGTTTGAAAAAATCTATGGAATTAATATTAACATATATTGGATTATTTGGAACAAACTCCTGTTGGGAAGAACAATTTATTGCGTGGATAGTTTCCTGAATTATAATTTTCATTATTTCAGGTTTACTTTTAGATATTGCGGAAATAAATTTGTCTTTAAAATATTTTGAAGTATTAGACCCTGAACCATTTGTAAGTGATGTGATATCAAATAGTTGAGATAATTGTGACTTTGTATCTTGTTTGATACGTTGAGCGTTTTGTTTAAATTCCTCTAACGTCGCCTTTCCCTTGTCTAATGCAGATTCTAAATTATCCCCTTGATTTTTAAGTTGATTTACTTGAGCAACTTTTGCCTCGGTATAAGTTTTTGCCCCACCAATTTTAGTCTTTAACGTTTCATAACTATTTTTTAAATCAATAGACATTGTTATAGTGACAATTTAATATTATTATCAGAATCAATATCTTTGTCAATTAAACCTTTTAATACATCATCATCAAATTCAGACAAATTAAATGAATCCGTTTGAGAACTCTTTTCCCATATATTTGCTTGTAATTTTGACAATGAAATTTTCTTCTCAACACATTCGTTGATTATCTTTTGTTGTTTTTCAATAACAGGACCTATTAAAGTCATATCTTCAGGTTCCTTCATCATTGAAACCATTTTGTTTTGAATTCTTAATGCTGTAGACCTTTGTTCAACTAATTCGTTGTATATTTCTTGCATAAGAACTTGAATTGATTCCTTTGTAAAATTAATTTCTTTTTTTCTGGGTTTTGTCATACTAATAAATATAAAATCTACAGTTTTATCAATCCTCAATTGTCTTAATTAAGTTCTCATATAATATTTTATACTTTTTCATACTTGTTCTAATTTCTTTTGTTGAAAGATTAGTCATTTCTCGGAGTGAAAGGAGTATTAAATTTTTATTAAATTTATTATTATCTGACGTTTGGAATATTAACTTATAGTTTTCCAAAATATCACATAATGCTAAACCTAGTTTGTGTTCATTAGAGGACTCATCAAAATCTGAAAGTTTACTTTTAACAACACCAAGTAAATCCATTAAAACATTTTTATTTTCGTCTTCTTCGTCTTCTAAATAATAAACCATTGAAGGGTTATTCTCTAAATCTGATGAAATGTCTTCATACGATATTTTACGGTTAGTTTCTTTTTGGTCTTTAAGAATCTGTCCCATTAAATAATTTTTACAGATTGTTCCAAAATATGAATAAGCTTTCTTTTCTTTAGAAGGACTAAATTTTTCAATTTTAGTCATTAAAAAAGAATGAGTATCAGTATGAATTTCATTAAAATTCATATCTTTACGATATAGTTTATATCTTCTAATAATAGAAGATATCATTTTGTCTAATGGATGTCTTAAATAGTCATTATAAATTTTATTCCTTTCATCGTAAGTGGAAGCAGTTAAGAACCTCCTAACCGCCAATTCTTCTCTTTGGTCAAAATAGTTTTCGCCAGGAGCTTTAACTTTTTTACCCGTCTGAATAACTATTTCTGTAGTACCTGAATAATCATTATTCATTAAACTGTTTCAGGTTCGTATTTTATGTTACGGTCTTCAACAAAGAAATATTCTTTCTTAGCTGAATTAATCCAAAACTTAACCTCATCTTCAGAAAGTGTTGTATCACCGTTTTTATAATTCCAAAAAATAGAACCTTGTCTTAAGTTAATATGTTTGTAACCTAATCTTGGAATTGACATAATTTTAACTGAATTATAAGTTAATCTCAAAAATAACTCATATACAAACGTTAATTTTATTGATGGTTTAAACCCTCCAAAATCAACAAACGTATCTTTTTTAATTACCATACCTGATGTTTGGAAATTTTGATATGTATGTAAAGTTTCGTTGGTTAAATAACCCATTTCTTGACTGAAGTTAGCGGCAAATGTTGCTTCATTAGTAAATCCTGCAAATAATCCCTTGTCATCAATGTCTACTACAATTGGTAGGAAACAATCAACATCTGTGTAAACTTCAGAATATTTTTTAGCGTTTTTAAACCAAATTTTTGAGTATTCATCATCAAATTCTAAAATAGTTACCCATTTTGTTTTAGATTCCGCAACACCTAAATTAACTTGGTCACAGAAATTGGGTTCTAAATCCCATTCAATCATTCTTACATTTAAATCTCCAAAATCAAACGATTTTAAAAATTCAATAAGACTAATTTCCGATGTGTGAATAATTATTACTTCAGAAGGTTTAACTTCTTGGTTTTTAATTGACTGAATTGATTTTTCAAGAAAATCGTCAAAAAAAGGTACTACCGCAGATTTAATTGGTAGTACAATTGTTAAATCAAAATTATTTTCCATAATGTTCTTCTATTTTAAATTTATTTAATTGTTGTGAAAAAGTATCAACTCTAAAAGTTAAATAAGATGTGAATAAATCAACTACAGAAGTATTAAATTTCTCCAAATTTTGATATTTGGATGACGTATTTAAACCATCTTCGTATAATTTTTCAGAAATATTGTCTTCAACCCAATTTTGAATATAATCAGCAATCATATCAATTAATTTGTCACCATCTTTAGTCCAAATGCCGTTATTTTCATCCATCCAAGTTGGTTTAATATCTGGTACTAACCCAACTACAGGACAATTAGATGCCATAGATTCAAGAGGAAATGTACCAAATGAACTTTGAGTGTCCATCCATACTGATAAACAAGACTCTTTTAATGTATTTGAAAATTCTTCTTCAGTTTGAGAACGCATATCTTTAAATGTTATCCATCTAAATTGAGGGTATTTTAAATAAAACTTTTTAATTAAATTAATACCATCTCTTTGTTCTCTTGAATGTACAGCAATTATTGGTTTTGCAGGATACTTTGAAACTGAAAACTTATCTGAAATTACAGGTTCAATAATATCATAAGATACACCTTTCATAATTGGTGACACATAACCTTTTAACCATTCACTTGTAATAATTGATTTAGTGAATCCTAAAGTTGACCAACTTTGACCTGGTGATAATGTTTCGGTAACCCAATCTCCTGATTGACATAATACAATTTTACCACAAGGTAAATTACTAACTTGAGGCATCATATAACCAAAAATATCAGGTACAATAATAAAATCTTCAGGAGAAATTTGTAATTGTTGTCCTTCAATTGGGTTATGAGGTAATTCCATATATTCACTACCTAACCATTCCCCAACACCTGTATAATCTTTTTGTTCGTGTAGGATAATTGAATTAAAACCGGCATTTTTTAAAGAAAGAGCCATTCGGTAAATGTATGAGACAGATGCCTTAGCATTACCTTTTGTGTCTTGTATAAAAAAATACAGTCTTGATTTTTTTTCTTTTAAGTTGTTAATTGATATTGACAACTTTTCAAAATTATTTTGTTCCATTCTTATATAATTTATTTTTTATTAATATTTTTTTAAAACTCCGTTGTTTAATAATGTATTAAACGCTAATTTATAAGGAAGACTTACTGCAGTTTTTGGGCCTAAAGCTTCATCAGCATCTTCACGTTCAGTAATTAAAACTTCAATCATTGTTTTTATCATTTCATATTTTACAACAGAAATGTGTTGTTCGGTTTTACCCGATTCATCGGTGGTTGGGGCTAAATTAACTTGGTCTTCTATTTCAGAAATGTCAAGATAATAGTGTTCGTTAAATAAGGTCAACATGCTTAATTTCCTCTATTTTGTTTATTAGTTCTTTTAGTGTTACTATTTCGCTATTACACATTGTTCCCTCATTATATGTTGTTACATATTTTATACATTTTTCAGGATATAATTTAATTAAATCAGGATTCGCAGTAACAATTACATCATAGTCAGAAAGTTTATTTTGTAAATTGTTGTTATTGTAAAAAATAACCGAATCAATTACACACCCAAATTTTGAAATGAAAAATAATGATGCAGGTTTTGATTTACTAAATTCTTTTGAAAAAATTGAAAATTCATATTTCCCTTTTGTTGATTCAATTATGTCATTTAAAACCACAAATGAATTTAATTCCGTTGAAGGGGAATGTCCAAAAATTTGCATTGCAAAATCTTCATAAAGAAAATCATAAAAATCATCCTCATTTTGAAATTTAAAGTGTTCTATTAAATTTAAACTTGTTACAGGAAGGTCCATTTCATATTTAAAAGATTCTGACTGTTCATCTAATTCTGTATTTCCTGACATATCTAATGTATACGTCTTTATCCCATCACTATAGTCTTCAGAATATGCCTCAATGTAGTTCTTTTCATAAACTTGAGAAATCTTTAAGTTAATGTCCCTTAAAACTCCATTTAAATCAATGCCAATTTTATTTGTCATATCTTTTTAAGATTTTTGAAATTAATGGATTTCTTACAATATCTTCATCACCAAATTTGTGAATTCCAATATCCGGAACATCTTTAAACTTTTCAATTGCATCAAACAAACCCGAATGTTCTTTATTTTTATATCTATCAGTTTGTTCAATATCACCTGAAATGAAAAATTTACTATTAAACCCAATACGAGTTAAAAGTAATTTCATTTGTCCTGGTGATGAGTTTTGGGCCTCCTCAAAAATTAATATTGAGTTATCAATGTTCATACCTCTCATATATGCAAGAGCAAACACCTCAATTACCTCAATAGATTTTAATTTTTCCCTAATTTCTTTACCAATAATTTTATTTAAAAGGTAATAAGATGGGAAAATATACGGGTCCAATTTTTCTTCCAAATTGCCTGGCAATGAGCCTAATTTTTCTTCAGCTTCAACCGCAGGTCTTACAATGATAATTTTCTCATATGGTGTTCTTGAATCTTGTAATAAGTCTACCGCACATTTCATTGCAATATAACTTTTACCGACCCCCGCAGGTCCTGAACAAATTGTAATTTGATTTTCGGTTAATTTATCGTAATATTCTTCTTGACCTTTAGATAAAAATTTATTTTTAGTTTTACTTTTTATGATTTGACCAATTTGTTCTTTTTTGCTAATTTTTGGTTTTGCCTCTGTTTGAAAAGTTTGAGGTTCTTTTATTGGTGGTTTTTTTCTAGTCATTATTTAATTAATATTTTTTATCTAAAATCATTTTACTGATTCTTATTTGTTCATCCCAATGTTCAATCATTTCGTCCATTAACATTTCAAATGTATAATCAGGTTTCCATCCTAAAGTAGTTCTAATTTTTGTAGAATCACCTTTAAGGTATTTTAACTCTTCAGGTCTCAAGTATTTTGCGTCCTGAACAACATATTCAGTATAGTCTAAATTTAATTTTTTGAAAACATACTCAATCATCTCTTTAACCGAATGTGTAACCATTGTTGATACTACAAAATCTTCAGGGGTGTCGTGATTTAAAATAGCATGCATTGCTCTCACATAATCTTTAGAATGTCCCCAATCTCGGTAAGAATCCATATTACCAATTTCTAACTTATCTTTTAATCCGTATTTAATTTCAACCGCAGTTTTAACTACTTTATTAGTTACAAAATTAGAACCTCTTCTTGGTGATTCGTGATTAAATAAAATACCATTAACTGCGTGTAAATTATATGCTCTTCTATAATTTCTAACTAACGAATAGGCTAAAAGTTTAGAACATCCATATGGACTAACTGGATTCATCGGAGTAGTTTCTCTTTGGAATCCATCGTCATCAACGGAATTACCAAACATTTCAGATGAAGACGCTTGATAAAATTTAGCGTTTGGGCAACTTCTTTTATAAGCTTCTAAAATATTTAAAGTTCCCATACCATTTGTTTCCAAAGTAAATTCAGGTATGTCAAAACTAATTCTAACGTGTGATTGTGCCGCTAAATTGTAAATCTCATCTGGTTGTATTTTATCTAACAACTTTTGTAAACTACTTTGGTCTAACAAATCACCATAATAAGAATGAATTTTACTTTTAATACTATCCATTCTTGTTTGTTGATGTTCAGGTGTTGAATTTCTTCTAACAATTCCGTGAACTTCATATCCTAACTCTAAAAGATATTCCGCCAAATAACTTCCGTCTTGTCCGGAGATTCCGGTTATAAATGCTTTTTTACTCATACTGTTTTAAAAATTTTCATTTTAGTTAAATCGGGCCAGTCCTCAACGACCCATTGTCTTGGTTTATCTTGTATTGCTTTTGGTAATTTTTCTAATCCTAATTTTGCAGTTTCGGGGGTCATATAGTAATGGTATCCGTAACATTCAATATTTTGTTCTCTCCAAGGAATATTTGGAATTCTTCCATCATATGACATTCGTTTAAGAATATTTGCAGACTCTTCATTATCAGTTAAAATAACCCCACCTCGTCCTAAACTTAAATGTTTTTGATATTGAAAACTAATACACATAAATGTATTAGAAATATAACTACTTTTTTCCCATAGTACAGCCGCGTCTATGACATTTTCAGTTACATAATAGTAATTGACCCAATTTTCATCTTTCCATTCTAATTCAATATTTAATTTATTCGCCAAAAATGGTACTGACAAATATGTTCTTTTTGGTACTGTAATTTTTTTAGTGTTTGTATGACGTAAACACAATTCAATTCCGTGTGTACAACTATCAACTAAAACTGCAAATTTAGAACCGAAAAATTTGGATAACTCATTTTCAAAATCTGTTAATATATTAAAACTCATAATCTAATTATATTTTTTATTGTTTTAGAATAAATTACCGCAACATTACTTAAATCACTAGTTCTACAAATTAAAGACCCACATTTTGAAAGAAGTAACATCTCTAAAAACGCCTCAAACCAAAATTGTTTATTTTTAAAAACAACAGGATTATTTAAAAACATTGATGTTGTATCATTATTTTCAAACACCGCCCTAAGTAAATCGTCAACGTAGTTTACATTATCTCCAAATAACGCTTTTAATTTTTTTAAACTTTCATCATTATCTGAGGCAACAAAATATTTAACATCAGGTTTTAAATGAGATTTAAAATCTTCAAAACTAACTACTCCATAATCACTTGCGTGATACATATTCATATCAGTTAATCTAATATGTACCCCAACTGTATTCTCATCAATGTTAAATTTATTTTGATAGTATTCAACCTTATCTAATAGTTCTTTTTTTAAATTAATTTTTTTAATTATTTCAGAATATTTTGGTAAATTAGATGAATTTTCAATAGGATTAAATTTACTGTAGTTACTTAATGAACTCTCACAATCTATTTCTTTATAATTTACGTAAGAAACTGCACGTGATTTAAAATGACGATTAACAGGTGTAAATGAATCTTCTACTTCAGTAGTATCGTCAGGTATTAACGTTTGGTCTAAAACACTGTCAAACATATTTGGGTTAGTTCTTGGGTCAATAATATTTAAATAATATGAATCTGCCTCGTGTAAAACTGCGTTTCTTATACCCAAAATGTATTTAGAAAAAATTCCACCTGCGAACCATATGTTTAATTTACATTTCATTATTTTTTAATTTTTTTGCATTTTTTATTATTTTACTACCGTCAATTTTTTTCACTAAAACTGCCGGATTACCTTTATATACTCCCCACTCTTCTGTATCTCCCATAAGTAAACTTCCTGCAGATAATAGAACGCCCTTTCTTAATCTTGACCCTGGCATTACTATAGAATTAGTACCGATATTTGAGAATTCCTCCATAATAATTGGAGATATGATTTGTTTTCCTTTTAGTTCTTTAGGTATTAAACACCCAAAAAGTCCACTACCGTCAAATCTATCCGAACCGCATATCAGTCTGGCACCTGACATAATATTATTAAATCCTTTACATTCAAAATAACCGTCCTCTCCACCAATTATTGTAACATATGGTGAGATATGGGTATAATCACCAATTTTACAATTTACTGTTGAATATACTCCTTTATCTATTGCAATATTTTTACCTAATTTTAATTCTCTTTTAAATTCAGAATCAGGATGAATATAAACGTTATTGTCTGTTATCATTTATAAAAGTTTTGTCAAATTCTTGCCCTTCGTATGGACCTGTTTTATATTCGTAAACCAACGTATCATCTTCTAAAATTTCGTAAGTATGTCCACCTTCTAAAGTGAATGATGCGTCGCCAGGATAAAGTACTGGTGTAGTTATTAAAGAATCATCAGTGTCGTATAAAAGACATTTAACACTTCCTTGTATACACATCCAACTTTCTTGAGCAATTACATCGTAGTTACGTTCTTTCCAAATATGTTTATGAGGTGGAAATGTTTTTCCTTTTTCCATATTTAACATTCCACATTGTATAAAATTATTTTTAGGTACAATTTCATTTCTACCTTTTATAATGTCTGACTTCCGAACAATTATATGTAATAATTTTTCAGGATTTACTTTAGAATATATTTTTTCCATTTTATTAAATTTTAAACCAATTATTTGGTAATACGTCGTTAGTATTAAAAAATTGAAATGTTGGACCAAACCATTTAGACGGACCAACCACAATTTTATTTGGGTTGTTGTTCAACCACGCTCCCCACCAAGAAAAACTTGAATTACAAATAATATTATTATCACATTTTGACATCAAATACAATTCAATGTAATCTTTTTCATCCTCAATAAAAATAAAATTATCAAATTTAAAATTCTCTTTACACCAAGGAATATCATCACTAAAAACAATATACTTTTCAGTATTATATTTTGTCAATCTAATACCTTCATTGTAATAGTCCATAGTTTGAGTTGGGTGGATATCTGGATTTTTAAGATAATCTCCACGTCGGACGTGTATTGAGGTTGTTTTAAATTGTAATAAATCACTGTATTTTTGATTAATTATTTCATTAATTTCATCTGTCGGGGAAAATAAATCTTTAATAATCTCTTTGTTCTCAAGAAAATATTTTTCAGACTGAAAAAATCCATCAATAATATAATCATCGTTAGGTATATTATATTTGGTATATTCAAATGGATACTCATACCTTGGTAAATTATTTTTAGGTTTTTCAGTTAAAACATTAGATAACATTCGTAATTTTCGATATTCAAAACTATGAATTAAACTTGGTTGTTCAGATGAGTAATTATATAATGTTTTAAAATGTTCATCTAAATTCATAATTGAAAATTCAGTATTTTTCTCAATAGAAAGTGATTTTGCTGTGGCGATTTGGAATAACATATTACATAATCCGCCTTTAATGTTTAAGTATATCATATCAATCTATTTTACCGTCACTATAATAAACCATCCAATAATTAATCATTTCATTTAGCATAGATTCAAATGTATAATCGTGAGACCATCCTGTTGATTTTATTAACTTTGAAGAATCTCCTTTTAAATCGTGAAGTTCCTCTGGTCTTAAAAACTTTTCATCTTGAGTTACGTATTCTTTATAATCTAAACCTAAAGAAGAAAATACATAGTCACAAAGTTCTCTAACTGAATGAGATATTCCTGTAGAACAAACAAAATCATCAGGATTTTCTAATTGAAGAATTTCCCACATTGCTTTAACATAATCTTTAGCGTGACCCCAATCTCGTGTGGCGTCAAGGTTACCCAATTTTAATTGATTAGATAACCCTAATTTAATCTTAACTGCTTCTTTACATACTTTATTAGTTACAAAATTTGTTCCTCTTCTTGGTGACTCGTGGTTAAATAATATACCATTAGAAACAAACATACCATAAGAGTTTCTATAGTTACGACAAATGTTATAACTGAACACTTTAGCACATCCATATGGTGATACAGGATTAAGTGGAGTAGATTCTCTCTGATAACCATCAGAATCAATTGAATTACCAAACATTTCAGATGACGACGCTTGGTAAATTTTAGTATTGGGTTTAATAAGTTTTACCGCTTCTAATAAATTTAAAGTACCTATACCTGTAACATTTACAGTATAAATTGGTTGGTCAAATGAAATTCTAACGTGAGATTGTGCGGCCAAATTATAAATTTCATCAGGCATAACTTTTTGAATTACACTGATTAATGAAGATACGTCAGTCATATCAGCATAATATAATGTAATCTTATCATAAACATTATCTAATCTTGCGGTTTGATTTTCTGCGACAGAATTTCGTTTTAAAATTCCATAAACTTCATAACCTTTTTCTAATAAAAATTCTGAAAGATATGACCCGTCTTGTCCGTTAATTCCGGTTATAATTGCTTTTTTACTCATTTATTTTCTGATATTTTTTCTTTAATAAAATTTTCCCAATATGACATTTTTAATTTATCAAATGACCAATCTTTAGTTGTCATTTCTTCATATTTTTGATTTAAAAAATCATATGTAACTTCATCCCAATTGTTAATAAACAATATAGGTAAATCGTTTAATAAGTGATGGGTTTCTTCATAAATTACAATAGGTATACTCCCCATATACAATGCTTCCCATATCCTATGGGTATCAATTCCATTACCTCTCGGACATAAAACAAACTTTGATGATTTAATTTCTTGTAGGTATTTTTTACGTCCTTCTATTGTTGGTTCAATTCCCCCAATTTTTACCCATTTTTCCTTGGAAAATTTATTATATACTAATTGTCGCAATTGGGGATAAGTATTAATACTAAAATTAAGATAAACTAAATTAGTTTTTTGAATGTCTTCGTTAGACACATCAACCATAATTTTTTTATTACCGTAGATTCTGTGTAATGGAGAATCACTACAATCGCTAGTAATCCCTAAAGGTATTCCAAAAGTATTTGGATTTTTACTAACTTTATTAATACAAAATATTTTATTAAATCTATTTGATATCTCTTCAACTACGGGATAGTCAGAATGTCCAATAACACAAATATTGTTAACTTTTGAAGGGTGAGTTTTTCCTCTCCAAGGAAACGTAGAGTTTAAATAAAAAAAGTCAGTTTTAATGTAACAAATATCATTATTGTTACAAAAATTTAAAAAACTATCGGGATTAATGATATCGTCCTCATTAAATAAAATCATATTATTTTACGTTTTTAAAAAGATAGTCATTACTATTATAAAATTCAATCATTTCATATTGATTTTCAGACATAAATTCAAATATTTCATCTTTATGTGTACATTCAATTAAGATGTATTCAGGTCTTATTTTGTCTAAATCCATTCCTAATAATACTTGTAACTCGTACCCTTCAACATCTAATGAGAAAAAATCAATTTTATTAATGTTATGTTTATCCAATAATGTCTGTAACATTATTGTTTCAAGATTATATGAATTTCTAATCATATTTTGACATTTTTCCCCCTCGGACATCCAAAATTCATCAGCCTCCTCACTTTTACGAGAATTTGCAACAAATGACATAAGATTCACATCATTAAATTTAACAACTTCACCATCTTTATCTGAAACACAAGCGTTTACACAAATTGATTTTTTTCTAAAATCTTTCATTAATCTATATTTGTAATAAATTGGTTCAACTAGCATACCTGACCAATTTCGGAATAATTCTAAATGTGCGGTGTTTGATTGTGTTATTCCGTCATTACCCCCAATTTCTAAATAAACTCCATTTTCATAATTGAGGTATTTCTCAATTATTTTTTTATCCATATCACCAACTCCAAAATATTGCATATTTTATAATTTTTTAATTTATTTTTTTAAAAATTGAGAACCCATTACCATCATTAGTTTTTTCAAGTAATTCATAATTTTTATCATTGATTAATTCGTGATGAATTAAACTTGTTTTAATTTCTCTGATATCATCTAACGCAACTATTTTAGTTCTCTCTTTTAATTTATTCCATTCAGGATATGTTGAGAATTCCCCTCCATCTAAAAGTAAAAAATCAATTTCATCTAAAATTTCGTCAATAACGTTTGGGCACATATTAATATTATCCAAATCTTCTTTTAACCATTCTTGTTTGAAAGATTCTAAATTATAGTTTGATGAAAATGATGATACCTCATCATATGAAACAATACTACCATAAACCATTTTAAATTTACCTTCATATTCTTTTAGATTATTTACGGCGATATCAAAAAATGTTTTATTACTTTCTAATGTTACAAATTCTGAATCAGGTAACATTGATTCTAAAATACATAATGTGGAACCCATTCCTTTCCACGTGCCGATTTCTACAATTTTTTTACAATTGTAATTTTGAATTGTTTTTTTTAAGATTTGACCTCTTTCAGATGACTGAATCATTTGTCCTTGTACGTCCATTACTTTTTTATTTTTATGTTTATGTCGTTTATTGTATCTTTTAATAATTGAGAATAGTCGTACTGATTAAACTCACTTTTTAAATAATATTCTTTTCTTCTTTCATATTCGTTAAACTTATCTTTATGTTCAACAACTAAAGATTCATAAGACAACCCATAGTGATTGTATAAATCTCTTATGAAATCGTTAACAAAAGTTAATCTCCCTGAACCGACTAATCGGTGGGAAGTTGAATTTATTGATTCGTTTACCACGTGGATTGGATGAATCAAATCCCTATAAAAATAAGTGTCTCCAATCTCAATTTTTGTTTTATTGATTATAGAATTAAAAATTTTACCAAATAGAAAATTATTATCTCTGATTATAGAATTAAAATTGAATGGATATAAAATAATAACGTTATGATAATTCTCTTGGTTATCAGTAATTAATTTAGTTAGTTTATATTTTGATTGTATATATGGGGTACTATAAAAATTATAGTCCATATTTAGACTAATACTACCATCATACTGATTCCATAATTCACACGTTGAGTAAACTATAATTTTATTTGAAATGGTTTTAAATTTCTCAATAATATCTAAAGTTAAATGAAAATTAATATCGTCATATAGCTCAATGTTATCAATAAATTTTCTTGACTCCCCAAGACAGATAAAAACTCTATCCCATTCTTTGGATAACAAAGAATCGTAATTAATATTTCTTGATGGTATTTTTATATAATCATCAGGAAAATAATATGATAATTGTGATGTACTACCTATTACTAAATTATCCATTTTTTAAAGATAGTTTTTCATACCCTAATTTAATTTCTGACAAACTATTTGAGAAAAATTTATTTTGTAATTCTCTTTTATGAATCATTCTTAGATAATTACATTTATCTACATAACTAGCCAACACCTCGTCGGTTTTAGCTTTATCCACCGCCTCAAAAGTTGTCTTATTTGACGAATATAATTTTAGATATTCTTCAGACTCAATAATTAAATTAAATTTTTTTAATCCAATATGTTCTATAAGGTCTGATTTTATAGTGTTAATAATATGGTCAATTTGGGAGCCATTTTCTTTTTTTAACTCTAATATTGTGTAGTAGTCAAAAGCATAAGCTTCGTCAACAGTAATCTTTATCATATTTTAATTAATGATTTCAAATTTATTTAATCCTACAGTGTTATAATATGGTGAGTAACCTCTGACGTAATTGTGATAGAAAAATGTAGGTTTATCCATCTTGTAACTATTAACTAAACATTTAATACTTGATTCCATCAAATGTACTTCTTCAGCGTTTTCAATCAATGAAATTAGGTTAAATATATTGTGATTAGTGGGGTTCTCAATAATTTTTAAATCGGACCTAACTTTAGATTTATCAATATTATGTGTGAAAATGTATCTCTCATTATTTGGATTCAACTCCAACATAATTTCTTTTTCGGTTTCAAAATCCCTGTCAATATGGAAATTTTGAAATCTAACTGAAAATGGTACATCATTTCCTTTATAAAAACCTTCATCAAATGTTGTACAATTGACTGAAGATAAAGATTCAAAACCTATTTTAATAACATCTTTTGAGATTTTATTTTCAAAAATATATACATTAACATCCCAATCTTCACCAACAGATAGTACCGTGATATTTTCATCATCTTGGTACATATATTTAACATTTTCGTAGTTATGAGGTTTACAGAATACCGTTACTTCACCATAAATTTCTTTATAGTGTCTAATAATACCATTACATATGATATGGTCGCCTAATCCTAAATGATGGTAAATATATTTCATTAGATGTTCTTTAATAAGGTATTCATATCATCAATTGTTTTGATATAGTGAAAGGTAATATAATTTGATACATCGTCAACAGAGATACCATAAAAACTTGGTGATTGAGATTTAAAAAAATTGTAATCAATTGATTTAATCCCTAAATTTTGTAAAAATAAACCTAATGTAACATCAGAATAACCTGTGTTTAATATTCTTACGTGTTGGGTTATTTTAGATAGTAATTCTGAGTGAATTAAATACCCTGCTCCACCTGAACAATAACTAAGACTAGTGTCTCCTGGCCAAGTACCACTAATAACTGAACCGTGAACAAATTCTTTATCTAATGTATCTACAAATTCTTCTAATTTTTTTGTATTAACAAATGTGTCATCATCACAAAAGAAAAACCATTCATAATCTTTTATATTTTTTGAAACATAATGTAATGCGTTAATATGTTTATCTTCGTTTGAATGGTAATCAGTTCTATTTGAAACTTTAACTATATTTTTTTCATTATCTTCGTGGTCAGAATAAAACAAACAATCCACATTTTTACCCCAACTTTCTTTAACATTAAAGTATCTATCAGGGTTCATTGACCCGTGTAATAATACGTATAAAATTTTCTTCATATAACCGCCAAATAATCTTGTCCAACAGGTTTATCGTTCTCATCAATCCTTTCTCCAACAAATCTACCGTATTCTCTTTTAATTGGAAACGGTTGTTTTTCAAAAAAGTCATCGTGAACTTTTTGGTCGTCTTTAAAAATTGAATAAATTGTTTGTAGAAAAGTTTGGTCAGCTCCGTAACTTAATTGTTTGTTATTCACAAATTTTAAAATCATATCAGTTAAAGGTAC
>Ga0181350_1000061_pt1 | contig 33356 bp, 30 predicted proteins | sample Su13VDMM110DCMD_FD_130105 | JGI IMG/M metagenome (GOLD analysis project Ga0181350, IMG submission 130105) | Freshwater viral communities from Lake Michigan, USA - Su13.VD.MM110.DCM.D | ecosystem: Environmental > Aquatic > Freshwater > Lake | place: USA: Michigan | collected 2013-07-16
CGGCGCGGCTTTCATCGGCGGCTTCTTCGCTGCTGTCGGCAAGGACATCTTCCTCGCGTTCGACTCAGCGTTCGACCTGATCACGAGCGCCGCCGAAGGCTTGGTCAACTTCCTGATCGACGCGGTCAACGTGTTCAAGGGCGAAACGGAAAAGATCGCCAAGGTCGATTTCAGCTCGCAGAACGACAAGTTCAAGAACGAGTTCGTGGACCCCATCACTGCGGGCACGGACGCGGCCAACAAGCTGAGCGAGACGGTCAACAAGGTGTTCGCGCCGTTCGAAGTCGCTGGTGCAAAAGCCGGTAACGCGATCGTTGCGTTCAGCCAGCGCTCGGCTGAAGCGCTGAAAAAGCTGAAGACGGAAACGCAGGAAGTCTCGGATACGCTGGATCAAGTGGCCGGGGGCAAGGAAGCCCTGCCGGTGGAAATCCAGTTGAACGCCAACGACCAGCGTCGTCTGGACAGCTTCACCGACCGCATGAAAGAACTCCGCGATGGTTCGGACAACGCGGTCGAATCGCTGCGTGAGCTGAAGCGCGCTCAAGAGCAATACGCCAAACTTCAGGGCGACGAAAACATCGCGAAGAAGCTCAAAGAGAACGGCGCTCAACAGGCTGAGTTCGGCGCGCTGCGCCAGAAGTACAGCTTGCAGGCAGTGGACGAGCTTAACAAAGAGCACATCGCCCAGAAGGACGCTGCGCAATCTTCGCTCGATCACTACAAGGCATATCGCCTGCTGGTGCAAACTCTGAAAGATGGCATTGACCCCACGCAGGACCAGATCGACCAGCTTGCGGAAACGCTCCGGCTTGAGCGTGAAGTCATCGACACGCAGCGCGAGAAGGACAACATCCTCGATAGCCTGACGCGCAAGACGAACCAGTACGCAGCGACGCTCGCTGCGACTAACGAGCTTGTGGCCAAAGGCACGATCACTGAAGGTCAACAGACGAAGTTCTTGGGCGACACTGAACTCGGCCAAGACAAGAAAGACCTGAACAAATTCCTCGGCGACAACTCTTCCGATCCGGGCGCGAAGGTCGCGGCGGAACAAGAGCTGCTGACGGATGAGTTCAACGCGCGCCTTACCCTGCTGGCGGAACTCCAGTCGAACGAACTCATCCAACAGGAAGAGTTCGAAGCGCAGAAGACGGCGCTGACGGAAATCTATACCAAGCAGCGTCAGGAGATCGAACTCGCTGCGCAAAGCCTCCAGTTCCAGAACGCATCTTCTGCGTTCGGCGATCTCGCGGAGCTGTCGAAAGGCTTCGTGAAGGAAAGCTCGGGCGTCTACAAAACGCTGTTCGCCGTGTCCAAGGCGTTTGCGATCGCGGACGGCTTCGTGAAGCTGAACCAAGCTATCATGAACGCGTCCGTGTCGTTGCCCTTCCCGGCCAACCTCGCGGCCATGGCGCAAGTCGGCGCGTCCGGTCTGCAACTGCTGACTTCGATCAAGGGCGCGGTCGCCCCTGACGTGGCGCTGAAGGATGGGGGCTTCGTTGTCGGCCCCGGCGGTCCGCGAGATGACGCGGTCAGCGCGGCACTGTCGAACGGCGAATTCGTCGTGCGCGCGGACGCCGCGGCCCGCAACTCCGATCTGCTGGAAGCGATCAACTCGGGCCGATTTAATTCTGGACAGGGCGGCGGTTTGACGCTAAACCTCACCCAGAACGTGAACGGCGTCACGGATGCCAACGGCTTCCGCGCATCTGGCCGTCAAGTTGCACAGGACACGGCTCGCGTCGTCGAGCGCGCCATCGCGAGGAATAATTAACCATGTCGTTCCATGACGTGCGCCTTCCTGTAGACGTTGAGCGCGGGGCCAAAGGTGGCCCCGGCTTCAACACGGGCGTATCCCAACTCGCTTCGGGCAAGGAACAGCGCAACATCAATTGGGCGCAACAGCGCTGCGCATACGACATCTCGTACGGCATCGGCTCGCAACAGCTCTATCGCCAAATCCTGAACTTCTTCTACATCCGCCGTGGCCGGGCGTACGGCTTCCGCTTCAAGGATTGGGCGGACTATACGCTCACTGAAGAGAACATCGGCACCGGCAACGGCGTGCTGACGGCGTTCCAGATCACCAAGACGTACAGCGATGCTGGGGGCTCATACGTCCGTAACATCTACAAGCCTGTCAGCGGCACCATTCAAGTTTACAAAGCCGGGGTTTTGCAAACCCTGACTACGCATTACACCATTAACCATTCGACCGGCGTCATCACGTTCGTCGTCGCGCCGACCGGCGGACAGGCGATCACAGTCACCGGCGAATTCGATGTGCCGGTCCGCTTCGACACGGACAGTCTCGATGTCACCCTTCAGTGGGTCGAAGCCGGTCAGGTGCAAGGCATTCCTCTCGTTGAACTTCGCCCAGAAGAGCTGGCATAATGCGTCTAGTCCCCGTCGCCCTCGCAACGCATCTTGATCAGGAAGTCACGTCGCTCGCGACTGTGTGGAAGATCATCCGTCAGGACAATGTCACGTTCCGCCTGACGGATTGCGATGTGCCACTCACAGTGGGCGGGGAAGTGTATTCCTCAGTCAACTCGTACCAGCGCACCGCGATCGACACCCAGCTCGGGCTCAAGTCCGACAACATGGATATCAGCGGCTTCTTCGACGATGCCAGCATCACCCAACAGGACATCGACAACGGTCTGTTCGACGGCGCGGAGCTGCGCATCTGGATCGTCAACCACCTCGATACGACGCAGGGCGTTATCGCGCTCATGCGCGGTAAGCTCGGCGAATTCGAGCATACGCAAGAGGGCCTGTTCAACGCCACGTTCCGCTCGATCACGGAAGCGTTCCGCAACCGCATCGGCAACAAGTCCTCGCCCACGTGCCGGACCGAACTCGGTTCGCTGAAGTGCAAGACGCCCATCCAGCCGCCGCTCATTCAACGTGGCCGCACATATGCCGTCGGCGATTTCGTGCGCGTCCTGACCGACCCTTCGGGCATCACGACCTACTCGGTGCCGTTCGTAAACCCCAGCTTTGAAAGTGCTCTCGGTGCGGAGTGGACGGTCGTCCAAGGCTTCGTGCGGCGTGACACGGCTCTCGACGGCGTTGGCCCGTACGTGGGTTCACAGCTTCTTCGCGGCAACACGAACGGCGCGACCAACCAAGTCGAACAGGTAGTCGATCTCGACACCATCGTCGGCCTCGATCTCGATCTTATCGATACGGGCCGGGCGACGATCTCCGGCGGGGCTCGCGCCCTGTCAGGCACGCTCACGGCCATCCCCAAGGGGCGCGTCGTGTACGAGACGCTGGACGACAATGACGACGTTACGGCGGTCTTGCTCGACACCGACTTCATCACCTTCTTCCCGCAGAAGACGTGGGTCCAGCAAGCCTATTCCGACAAGCCGATCCCGCCGCTGTCGCGCAAGCTCCGAATCACGCTCTGGATGCAGCGCGACCCGGCTGAGCTGTATGCCCACATCGCCTTCGATGACATCCTGTCCGAGATCACGACCTACGCCAGCGGCTACGGGTTCCAGACATCGTTCGAGAACCGTATCTACGAATGCACCACGGCGGGCGCTACGGCGGGCACCCAGCCGACCTATGACACTGTCGTAGGCAATCCCACCACGGACGGCACAGCGGTCTTCACGGCCCGCGAGGCGTTCATGAGGCACGCCACGGTGGCGACTGTCACAGACCGCAAGACTTTCTCGATCACTGTGACAGAGAGCCGGGCGGTGGACGCGTGGTTCGCCGACGGCTCCATCACTATTGAGAGTGGGGCCAATCTCGGAAAAACCATTGAAGTCAAATCATGGACGGATGCAGGTAACATTGTAGAGTGTTTCCTGCCATTCGCTTTCGACCTTGCGCCCGGTGATCAGTTGCGCATCTCTCCGGGATGTGACAAAACGAAGCCGACGTGCCGGGACAAGTTCGTGATCGCAGGATCGACGAATTTTGCCCTTGGAAACGTGAAGAACTTCCGCGGCGAGCCCGACGTGCCTATCGAAGAAACGATCCAGATGAAAACGGCTACGTCTGTTCAACCGCGCGCACCGGCGTCTGTTTTCGCTCGTTACGGTGCCAGAGCAAACTAACGGGATAAACCATGGGACTTAGGCTAGGCAGCGCGAAACGTAACATCGACATCGGCAAGGTCGAAGAGTTTGCCGGTGGCGGATCGTATGGGAAAAACATCCCGTACGTGTTCGGCTCGCGTATTGTCGATGGCCAAAACCTCTGGTTCGCTCCCATTGAAGAACGGGTCACGCGCTCGTCCAAGAAAAAGGGCTCGATCCTCGGCATCGGCGGAACGAAGGTCACCACGTCCACGTATGACTATTTCGCGTCGTTCGCTGTGTGGTTCGGCGAAGGCCCGGCGACCAAGCTCGTCCGTCTCTGGATGGACGATCTGCTGGTCTATGATGGTGCCAACATCGACACCACGGACCCTGTCATTCAGGAATACGAGCCGCTTCTGTTCCGTGGCATCCGGGCCAAGCTTCTTTCGGATCAGTTCCGCAAGCAACAGGAAAGCCGTATCCCGTACAAGCTCTATCTTGGCACGGAAGATCAGGAACAAGACCCGACCATCGTCGCTATCGAAGGCGCGGCGAACACTCCCGCCTATCGCGGCATGTGCTACATCGTGTTCGACCGTCTGAAGCTCGAACAGTTCGACAACAAAATCCCGAAGGTCCGCGCTGAATTCATCTTCGATGTCGGCGGGTCCAACATCAGCATTGGGGAGACGACGGTCGCGACGGAGATCAGCGATCGCGGTACGTTGCAGATCGACTACAAGCGCGGCCTCATCTACACGCAGAACAACGGCGCGAACGAAGTCAGCCTTGACGTGTATGGTCTTAACGGCACTCTTATCCGCTCAGTGTCGTACGCTTCGACGCTGGATGATGGCCCTATCGTCATCGACATGGAATTCAATCAGCATTACTCGTTCCGCGGCACCGGCGGCATCCGCCACAACTCGTTCACGGGCGACGCTGAGTATATCGATCACACCAACACCAAGCCCCTGCTCGCCCGTCGCGGCGGTCCGATGCTTTACGAATCTCCGGGCAGCACGACGCGTTGCCTGTTCACAGTTGGCCGCGCTCTTTCCGCGATTGAGTACACGATCAACTCGCATGACATCGAAGTCGGTCTGCTCGCGAATATCACGATCTCCACGACCGGGGGCATAGTGTCTCTCGCCACGCCTGTTGGTGTGAGCGACGCGCGCTTCGGCTTCGCGTATTACATGACCGGCGGCGTCCTCACTATGGTACGCTGCGATGGCGCGGACGGCACGTTCAAGACTGACTACGCGACGATGCTTCCCGCCGCGTTCGATCTCGACACGTTCTCGGCGACGGGCCTTTCCAGCGTGCTCGGCTGGGACGAAGGCAATGGTCGTGTCATCGGGTTCGTTGAAGGCGTCAAGGACAGCGTGTCCGTTGTCCGCATGTTCGCTTGGACTGAATCGAGCGGGCTCGTGTGGGTGACGGAAGTCCCCTTCGGCGTGTTCTCCGACGAAACTAGCAGCATGTTCTTCCCGCGTCTCACCGGCGGACATTGGGCTTTTACGAATGGCTCTCAAATCTGCGCCGTCAATTTGGCCGATGGGGTGATCTCCACGGAATATGATGGCGTCAATAACGGCTACTTCGGCATCAGTGCTGACATCGACAAGCAGGTGTACGATGACAGCACAAGCAAAATCTATATGTGGGAGAAGAACCCCTCTGGACCGGATGTGCTTCAGACGATCCAACTCTTCCTCGGCGATCAGACCAGCTCGTCTTTGTCCAGCATCGTGCGCAAAGTTGCGAGCGAGTGTGGCTTGGTCGAGGGATATGACTTCGATGTCAGCGCAATCGACGACATCCCCGTCCCCGGCTATCTGATCTCGAAAACGGATGAGGGCAAGAAGCATCTCGATCCGCTGCTGGAATTCTACCAGATCAACGTGGTCGAGCGCGACCATCGTATCTATTTCGAGGAACGTCAGACAGTGTCGCTCGACACGCTGACCACGGACGATATGCTGTCCGGCGGTCGGGGCGATGTGTTCAAGCGCAATCGCGAAGAAGAGAGCGCACTCCCCCAGACGTACGAAGTCGAGTATGTGGATCGCATCCGTGATTACGAGAAGGGCATTCAGCGCGCGAGCCGCGTGAAGTATCCTATCGCGACGACGGCTTCGACGAACACCGAGAACTTCGCGATCGACATCGCTCTCGATCCGGCTGACGCCAAGCAGCAAGTCGAGAAGCTGATGTACGCGTCGTGGATCGAGCGCAACGCGTACGAGTTCGGTCTGCCGCCCCGGTGGCTCGTGTACACGCCCGGCGACCTTCTGACGTTCGTACAGCCCTCGGGCTATTCGAGCGACATCATGCTTGACCGCGTGTCCATCGGCGCGGACTTCACCATGAAGGCGTATAGTGTCGAGCAATCGCCCGGCATGTACGTGTCGTTCGCAACGAGCGCGACGGGCCAGTGGAGCGATCCGCCGGTCTACCTGTCTGCGCCGTCTGAACCTTTCCTGCTCGACATCCCGTTCCTGAACGATGATGATGTCCCCACGAGCAATAACCTGTCCATCGGCTATTGGGCGGGCTCCGACTACGGCGCAGAAACCAACTCATGGCCGGGCGCGTTCCTGTATCGCTCGTACGACAACATGATCTATGACCAATTGGACGCGCGTATCAACCGCTCCAACTGGGGCATCCTCACGCAAGCGCTCGCCGCGCCCGACAGCCCGTGGGTGACGGACAACACGAACGTCGTGCATGTCTTCATGAACTCTGGCTATCTGGCCGCGTCCGAGTACACGATCTCTCACGAGACGATGATCTCCGGCCCGTATAACCGCGCCGTGATCTGCCATGCGGATGGCACGTACGAGCTGATCTCTTTCGCCGAAGTCGTCGAAGTCAGCGACCGAGCGCTGGAGCTTCACTCGCTTCTCCGTGGCCGTCGTGGCACCGACACCAATCTGGTCGCCGCGGCTGGTGACCGCATCGTGTTCCTGTCGGACGGCACGTTCGACGATGACGCTTCGACCTACGGCATCTTCGCCCAGCCCGTCGCCCAGACGCTTGCGGACGACCAATACTATAAAGTCGTCACGCGCGGTCTTCTGGTCAACGAGACGCTGGCCGAACAGAGCAATTACACGTGTGCTGATCTGAAGCCCTATGCACCGGATCACGTTACTGCGTTCCTTGATACGGTTGGTGACATCATCATCAACTGGGAGCGTCGTACACGAATTGGCGGTGAGATGGAGGACTTGATCGATGTCCCTCTGTCCGAAGCCACAGAAGCCTACGAGATTGACATCTACAACGTCGCGGGTACAACTGTCCTCCGGACGTTGACTTCGACGGTGTCACAGGTTGACTATCTCGCCGCCAACGTCCTGACGGATCAACTGACGGCTACCCCGGCCACGCTCAAGGTCGGGGTCTACCAAATGAGCGCAACAGTCGGGCGCGGCTTCGGTCGCATAATCACGGTCGAGGTCGGATAATGACTACCCCTATTCTCAGCATCCCCGAAGTCTCTCAGTCACAATCCAACAAGGAAGTGACGATCAACGAGGCTATCCGCGCGCTGGAAGAAGCGATGCAGGCGACGCGTACAGCGGCGATCACTGCGGCGACGACCCTGACGACTGACCAGTTCACCGACTTCTTCCGGCACGTCTTCACCGGCACGTTCGGCGCGACGACCGTCACGGTCCCGAACACGCAACGCCTCTTCTACGTCCAGAATAACACCAACGGCATCCTGACGATTCGTGCAGGCGCTTTCACTGTCACTGCCGATGTGCCGATTGGCACTGGCCTCCTGCTGTACTGTGACGGGTCGGACGAGATCAGCGGCGTCAGCGGCGGCGCGGCGGGCAATGAACATCTCGTATCGCTTTTCGTCACTGGCGCGGGCGTGGACGAGAGCAAAGAGCTGACGTACATCTTCACGCGCGACGTGACGTTCCCCGCCGACTTGCTTGGCTCACGGGCTTATGCGGGCACCGTCCACACCGGGTCATTCGATGTCATGATCACGGTGAAGAAGAATGGCACGCCGTTCGGCACCATCGAGTTCTTCACGTCGATCGCCGCAGCGCACTTCAATTCTACGCTCACCAGCTTCGTGGCCGGTGACCGCCTGACATTCACGATGCCCGCCGCGTTTGAGACGCTGGCTGGTATCGCTATTACTCTGGTCGCGAGCATCGACTAATGGCCGTCTTTGACATCGTCACGTTCTCGGTTTCGGCCAAGAACACTGCGCTCAATATCCCGGTGAACCTTGGGGGCGAAACGCCCAAGGCTATCATCCTCATGACCAACTGCCACAAGGCGGCAAACGGGACTGCGGGAACGACTGTCGGAACTACACGCGGACCCGATACATGCTACGGCTTCGCGACCGCTACCGCGCAGCACGCGATCCGATGCGTACAACAGGACGCCAACAGCGTCCAAAGCTCGAACACCGACTATCACAATGACCGCATTCTATATACGGGCTCGGTCTTCAGTCAAGACTGGGAAGTCTACGTCAATTCGTTCTCCGCTGACAACGTCCAGTTCAACTTCTTGAACGTCCCGATCACGACCAGTCTCACGCGCGAATTCACGATGATCGTGTTCGGTGGCGCGGACTGCGAAGCCTATCTCAGCGAGATCAACCTAGGCACCGGCACGTCGCCAATCGACATCACCGCGCCGGGCTTTGAACCGGACATCGTGTTCGCGGCGCACTGCGCTCGGGCCGCAACCGGGCTTTCGACTTCCGCCGCAGCTTTCGGCCTTATCTCGTTCGGTATTGGGCTGAACGATGGGCTCGACACGCAGCGTTGCGCATCGTACCGAGATGGCTCCGGCACGACTACGGTCAACCGCCAGAACTATTGCGTCCACGATGACTGCTTCGCGTCATTCGTTCAGGGCGGAACGTCGCCGTCGATCACATGGACGGTCAGCATCGGCACCTTCGATGCGAGCGGGTACAGTGTCACGCCATCGTCGAGCGCGTCGAGCATTCTCATGTCGTCTCTGGCAATCAAGGCTCCCGGCCTGAACTTCTCGCTCGACGACTTCCTGTCCAAAACATCGACGGGAACGCAGGCTTATACCGGCGTAGGGTTCTTGCCCGATGCACTCGTTCTGGCGGGCGGTGGCTCCACGACGATCAATACTCCGTCCGGGCCGAACGCAGCGAACGCCAGCCATTACAACTCGATGACCATGACCGGCGGTGACACGGGCATGTACGTCCAGAAGAGTCAGTTCAACGTGGACCCTTCTGTCACACGAGGCTATTCCAACGCGGACGGAAGTCTGATATCTCTTGGCGATGCGGCGTTCGATGACGTGCTGGCCGGTGAGTTCAGCTCATTCGACAGCGATGGCTTCACGCTCAACTACACGACCGCGCCAGCGACAGCGTATCTGTTCATGGCGCTGTCAATCGCGGACGTTGGCTTTGGTGGAAGCGGCGTTTATGTGGACAGCCGTTTCTTCTTCTAAGGTGAAAGATGCCGAAGCCTATGGACCGACCCGGCAGGGAATTGTGGGCCGCTAATCCTGACGAGGATTTTCTCGGCAAGGCCGTCATATGTGTCGGTGGCGGTCCATCGCTCAAGGGCTTCGATCTGGAGCCTTACCGGCACATTCCGACCATATCGGTAAACCAGTCGTTCGAGATTGCGCCGTGGGCCAAGTACCATCTGTTCGCCGACCGCCGCTGGTATGTGTGGAACCAGAAAGCCGTCGATGCGTCGCCGTCGATCAAGGTCACCGTGGGCAAGTCCATGTTCCCGCCGGGGCTCGACTTCCGCCGGATGATCCGGGATAAGGATGCCGGGCTCTGCCATGAGCGTACGCATCTGGCGGGCATCGACAGCGGTTGCGTGGCCGTCAATCTGGCGTTCCACCTTGGCGCTTCCCGGATCGTCCTGCTCGGCTATGACAGCGGCTACGCGGAGGACGGCTCCAGCCACTACCATAACAAGCATCAGACGCCGTCGAATCCGATGTACTATACCGACCGCTACGGCCCGCGCCTCTCCGGCCTCTGCCAGCGTCTCAGGGACGTGGGCGTGCCGGTGGTGAGGGCGACGCTGCCCGGACGGCCAGATATCCCCTACGTGGCTCTCCCAGAGGCTCTGACAGCCCCTCTGCCCCCATGCGAAGGCTTGATCTCAACCTTCGTTCCGTGATACCTCACGGACATGATTTCCAAGGATGACAAACACCATTGGCTGTTCCGGCGTCGTTACCTGTTCGCGGTGACGGCGTTCATCATGCTTTTGATGGGCTGGTCGGCTCTGGGGTATGCTGGGGATAGTCTCGGCGAAGTCATCCTGACCAACGGCTTCTGGACGCTCGCGATGCTGACCGGCACCTACGTTTTCGGTGCCACATGGGACCATGCGAACCAGCGGAAGTTCGGAAAGACCAACGAGCCCGTCGCGGCACCGGCCAAGGAATAACCCAATGCCACTATGGCTTATCAATATCGGCTTATGGATCAAGGGGAACCCGATCCAAGCCCTGCAAATGATGGCCGTCATGGCGCTCATCGGGCTTGCCACTTTCTGGTACTTCGACTATACAGGGACCAAGCGTGAAAACGCGGACCTGAAGGCGAAAGTTGGTCAGATCGAGGCGGATTACAAAGCCGCAACGACCCGGATTGACGAGTTCGTCGTCGCCCAAGAAAAGTTCGAATCCGATCTGGAAAAACTCCGGCAGTCTTCGATCCAAATCCGCGGCCAAGTTCGTGACGCCTTGAAGGGCCTGAAGGCCGCGGAGATCGAAGATGATTTCACTGATGATCCCTCGGGTGCTGAAGCCGCTCTTAATCGGCGCATCGCTGCTCTGTTCGGCATGTTCGAGCGTGTCACCGGCCCCTCTGCCGGTCCCGGCGTCGCCCGTCCTTCCCCTACCCGCCCCGATTGAAGTTCAGGAAGTGACGGCGCATCTCCGCGCCGCGCCCAATGATATCCCGCAATCTGGCAACGTGGTCGTCATCTACTCAGCATCGGAACACGAGAAGCTGATGGAGAACATCGCCGAACTATATCGGTGGATCGCTGAAGCCGTCGTCCAACTTGATTTCTACCGCCAGCGTGAGGGGTCGTAATGTCCGAAGAAGTTGAACAATCCGCCAGCTTCGTTGAGCGGCACCTTCAGACCATGATCATGGCCGCGCTCGGCGCGGTCTGTGCGTGGATGGCTATGACCACGCAAGGCCTGACAGTTAGCGTCGCCACGTTGACCGAGAAGGTATCGAACCTTCAGGCGCAAATAAGCGAACAGGGTGACAACAACTACGCGACCGAGATCGCCGATTTGAAGGCCCGTGTGTTCGTTCTGGAAAAGACCCGCGACGGCAATTAACTATTGACTTGCGACTTTGACGCAGTCATGGTGCGCCGAAGTCATATGGGAGCCGACATTGGGATCGACGACGAACCTGCGCGTTCTGAGTGAAACTCGCGCGCTGATGGACCAACACGGCTCAACCGATAAAGTCGCAGAGATCATGGGCGTGTCCCGGCGCGCGATCCGCGAACGTCTAGCCCAATCGTCCGATCTGAAGGTCAAGCCCATGTGGGGCGGATCGAAAGAGGGCAAGGTCAAGATCGAGAAGAAGGCGCTCCCCAAGGGCTCCAATATCAGCCGGTACATCGTCACCAGCGCCCAGAACAACACCGCGATCCACGACGGCTTGTGGGCCAACCTTGAATCGTATGCCGACGACCTTGGCGCGGAGATCATGATCTCCACCTTCACCTACAACCACAATGCCTTCGGCGAGATGTCCGTCAAGAAAGGCACCAAGGTCGAACACCAAGACAAGCTCTGGTACGACCCGCGCATTGTCCCCTTCATCGTCGATCGCCGCGTGGAGCTTGCTCCCGGCCTCGCGTGGTGCGGCGAGACGAACATCCTCCCGACCAAGGTCCATCCCCTTACAGGCTATGAGACGTACACTGGACGCAAGTCTGGCATCATCCCGCACGCCAAGGTCGCTCTCCAGTCTATCGCGTCCAGCAAGCACGAGCCGACCAAGTTCATGTACTCTACCGGCGCTCTGACGCTGAAGAATTACATCCACAAGGACGCCGGGCTCAAAGCCGAATTCCACCACAGCTTCGCCGCTCTGATCGTCGAAGTGGATAGCGACGGCGACTGGTTCGTTCGCCAGCTCTCCGCTGATGACGACGGCAACTTCCAAGACCTGAACAAAGTGGTCGCCGACGGCAAGGTCCGCACGATCAAGCCGACCAAGGTTGACCCCAATATCGTGCTCGCCCTGAACCCCGGCGACATCCACCATGCGAAACTCGAACAGTGGATGAAGACCCTGTTCTGGGGCAAGAACGGGATCAAGGATCAATTGCGCCCGGCCTATGAGTTCGAGCACGATCTGTTCGACATGGATCGCCGGTCGCACCACGACATGAAAGATGCCCACCAGATGTACGACAAGTACGTCCGGGGCAAGGATAAGGTGGAAGACGAGACGCGCGAGTGCGCTCACTTCCTCGCCGATGAAGTGTACCGCCCGTGGTGCGAGACAGTGGTCGTCGATAGCAACCACGATGAAGCTCTGGAGCGGTGGCTTCGTGAGGCCGACTATAAGACCGACCCGCCGAACGCCCTGTACTTCCTGAAGCTCCAGCTCGCCAAGTACGAGGCGATCGCGCGCGGCGACGATGACTTCCACCTTCTCGAATACGCGCTGAATCAGTTCTGCGACACCAAGGCCCGCTTCTTGCGGGAGGACGAGAGCTTCGTCATCGCAAGGGAGTTCGGTGGTGGTATCGAGTGCGGCAATCACGGGCATCGCGGCTCGAACGGGGCGCGCGGTGGCACGGCGAACCTGTCCAAGATCGGACGCAAGGCGAACTACGGCCACATCCATGGCTGTGTCATCATGCTCGGTGCATGGTGGGCTGGCGTGATGGGCGCGCTCGATCAGGGGTACAATAAAGGCCCGTCCAACTGGTCCCACAGCTTCATCGTGACATATGCCAACGGCAAGCGCGCGATGGTGACGATCTGGAATGGCAAGCCGTGGGCCGGGTTCAAGCAGCGCTGATACGAAACGTCGGCATTTATCTAACAGTGCCGACGTATTGTAACATCGCCGATGTTAGCATCCAAATCGACTGTTAGTGAGCCCTACGCGGCCTGTGAGGGCGGTAGCGTCCGCAGCGGGTGTGACGGTGGCAACGCCGCCATCTGCGCTTGTGGGGTGGTCTTCTGCTGCATATACTGGTGGAACTTCACGCCGCGCGCCGTGATCGCGTATATGACCGGCTGTTGACCGATCTCTTGGCCGACCCGGATCAGCCCGGCATAGGACAGGATGATCGAGGCGTTATCCATCGCCCGGTTCCGAATCACGCACCGCTTGCCCTCACGGACATTGTCCATGATTGCGAACAGGATGACCCTATCCTCTGGACGGAGGATTTCATACTGGGACGCGAAAGACAGCGGCGGATTGCGTTTATTTTTCATGAACGAATGGAAGCATAACGCGTGCCAGACCGTCAAGCCCTAAACGCGAAACGCCCCTCCGACCGGGGCCAGAGGGGCGAGCGCAAGGGCTACGAGGACCAGTCGCAGCGCGTTAACCATAGAACGGATTAGCGGATTTCGCAAGACCCGCCAGAGCACGCCAGCTCTTGCGAGCCGACAGTCATGTCATCTTCCTCGATCATGTCGTTCCAGACCACGCCGACCGGCTGTTGACTTACCAGTGCGTCATACTTGGCCTTGGTGATCGATTCGTAAGGCATTTGCTTGTAAGTCCCGCCATCATGGGGCAGGAAGCTCAGCCCGCCGCAGATGTCGAAGTTCTTGTAGACCCAAGCGCCGACCGCCAGCCATTCGTCTTCCCGGATATAAACCGTCGTCGAAGGATTGTGGTCGCACCAGTGGACAGCGTACGTCTTCCAGAATTCGAGCTGTTCGATGGCCGTCATCTTCGGCTTGTCCGCCGCCGGTGATTTGATCGGGAATTCGATCACCATGGCGGCGGGGTTCATCTGGTCGGCTTCCATCATGAAGTTCTTGTCGAACATGAACTTCGTCAGCGGGTCTTTGGCATCATTGCGGACGCGCCTGACGTAGTATTCGGAATGCCGCTCATGGATGCCAGACGCGCTGTCAACGAGCTGGGAGACGGTCCCAGACGGCTTCACGCACGTAATGGCGGCAGAGGCATTGATCCCGATCGCCGCGGCTTCAGCCTTGTTGGTGTCGCGCGCTGTATTGCGGAAGAAGGCGAGACGCTGGTCAAGACCAACCATCTCATCACCGCCGTCGGCACCGCACAGGACAGGGCAGTCGTGGATGCCGGTGAAGCTCACGCCCAACAGGCGCTCTTCTTCAGCATTCTCCTGCCACTTCTTCCGGATGTAGCGGTAGTTCGTCAGCGTCGATTGCCACGTGCCAAGGATGGTCGCGAGGCGGACCTTACGTGCCAGAGAGGCAGTCGTGTCATCGGCGCGGGCGACCACTTCAGTCAGGTTGCAGAAGCCCATGGAACGCAGGATGATCTCGCCGCACGGGTTCGTGCCGAACTCATGCTTCTCATCGCGTCCAGTCTCACGGCACTTGGCCTTCGCCGCCGCACGGTTGAAGATGCCGCGCTCGCCGCTCTTCGACTTATAGAGGGCCATCCACTCGTCCATGAACAGAGCCATCTCAGGCTTGTCCTTATAGGCGACGGAGTTGTTGGCGAGCTGGCGGTGACCAGTTTTCTCCCACCATGCGCCAGACTTGGCTTCGCGCATACGAAGGTCGGACAGGTTAGAGAGCGAGATCAGGGCCGACCGGCGGACGCCCCCAACGACGACCACGTCAGCGATATAGCAGACGATGTCGTGGACTTCGATGCTTTCGAGCTGGCGACCGGCGGCGTTCTTGAACATGGCGACGGTGAAGTCGTACAGGCGGCGCAGCGGAGCGGGGCCGGAGGCGCGACCGCCGAATGTCTTCAGACGGGCTCCAGCCGGGCGTACGCCGCTGTCATCCCATTCAGGTATCTCGCCTGCCCAGAGCGCGGCGATGAGCTGCTTATAGGCCTTGGCCCAGCCAAGCTTGCTGTCGCCGACTTTGATCGCGTAACCGGCGGGATGGAATTCCTCCGGCACGGCGGGGAGCTTGCTGACATGCTGGCGCTCGACGGAGAAGCCGACGCCGGTGCCGCACATGAGGATGTAGAGGATTTCGTCGAAGGCGCGCGGATGATCGACGGCGATGTACGAGCAATTGAAGCCTGCAATGTGGTCGCGATCAAGCGCTTCGCCAGCGGTCATCAGAGCCCGCATCGACGGCATGATCTCCAAGCGGAGAATAGCGCCGGTAATCTCCGCAACGGTGAACGGGTCGGCGGTATAGCCATGCTGCTTGTGCAGATGGGTGACCATGTACTCCATGTAGCGGACGACCGTCTCACCCCAGCTCTCCCGACGTTTCTTGTCATCGAGATACCGGGCGTATCGCGACTTGTGAATAAAAGCTTGGTAGTCCGTTGGAAGTTCAACGGAGGTGATGTCGTTCTGCATGATGAAGTAGTTCCTTAGAAGCTGATGCCCGCCGCGGCCCGCAGAATATCTTCGGGTTTTGCGTTCGGTGCGATGACGGAAATATCCGACAGATGCCGCTCGTTGGTCCGCCAGATCGACTTTTCGCCGACTGTACGAAGCTTCCCGATGTCGCATCCACGGATGAGGTAGACTTTCATCTTAGCCGCCATCCCGGTTTTGATCAAGACCCAAGCGTTGCCGCCCGCGTTCCAGCGCGACTTCAACCAGCCGGGCTGTGACTTGCGGAAGGTGATCTCGACTTCATCGTTCGTCTTGAACGTGACGCCGCGCTTCAGTTCGATCTTGAACGCCGACGATTGATAGCATCCGTCAACGTCGGGCGTGCCGGACGCGACAGTGTTCTCGACACGTTCGACGTGCAAGCCCTTGATTGTTTTCCAGACGGGCTGAATCCATGCCCATAGTCCTGCGTCGATAGCCATGTGAGCCCTTACTGCGGTTTGTGGAATGCGAGGCCGTACACCGTCTTGCACAGTTCGGTGATCGTACCGCTGTTCTCGACTTCATAGTGGACGGGGAGATTAGGGATGTCGCGCTCGCTCGGGTGAAGGTCCGCCCACGTCGAGGGATGCGGATCAGTGGCCGGGCGGCGGATACGGATGAGGATGCCGTTGTTCTTCTCGACGATAGCGGCTTCGTTGAAGAAGCGCATGTCGGCGGTGACCACGAGGCGCTTGCCGTTGCAGCGCGCGGCCCACAGGCTCGTCCACATCTCATCAGCGATCAGGTTGCGGCCCCATTCGGTGCCAAGCTTCTGCATGGCGTAGCGGGGCGAGCGACCGCAGAGAAGCGGGTGTGGCTCTTCCTTGAGCTTGCGGTCCTCCAGCTCTTCAGTGGTGATGCCGATCGCGCGCATCATGTCCTTCAGGCCATCGGCGAATTTCACGCCCTTGAAGCCGTAATTCTGGATGAGGTATTCGGCGGCAGTGTCCTTGCCCGATCCGATGAAACCCGTGATGCCGACGATGTGGGTCATGTGGTCTTCCTTCTTGCTTGGGGAATGGTTAACGCGGCCTCGCGACGGCGTCAACAACTATTTCAAATCAGGCCGCGCATTTCGATGATCGTTTTCAGACCAAGCCCGGCCACTTGTTCACGAATATCGATCTTGAATTCTTGTGCCTCAAGGATGTACCCAAACACTGAATTCTCGACTTCAAAGTCGATGATGTCGATGGTCTTACCGCCGACCTTGGTCGCGCGCTCGTCAGCCTGTTCGCGAACGACGATGTCGAACGTGTGCGACATCCAGATAATGACATCGGCGGCGGACAGGTTCAGACCGATACCGCCGCTCTTCGGTTGACCGATGAACACCGCGATCTCGGGATTGTTCATGAAGCTGTCGATCGCCGACTGCTTCTCTTCCTTGCTCATCCCCGTGCCGAAGTACGTCACGTGAGGGATGTCCGCCTTCTTCAGCGCAGCGGACATGAGTTCGAGATCGTGGGTGTAGTTGGCCCAGATGATATACTTCTTGCGCTTGATCTCGCCAGTGGTCGGGCCGTCTTCCTTGGTGACCGGCGAGCGCCCCTCGGACACTTCGTTGAGGATCGCTTGGACGAGCGGATTATGGCCGGGGTCTATGATGTCATGCGCGATGCTATGCTCATCATAATACCAACCGCCCGCGATCTGCGCGAGCTTGCTCAGAAGACCAGCGCCGCTGACTTCGTACTCGTTGAGCAAGCCTTCCTTCTCGACTTTCTTGTAGAGCGCCTTCTGCTTATCGGTCATCACGACCACGCGCCGGATGCGATTGAGCTTCGGCATGTCGTCGCAATCTTCCCGTCGCACAATGGACGTGAATTTGGATTGACGCATAGCTAGGTCGTCGAGGTTCTTGTACCCGGTGATCTCCTGATAGTTGCGACCGTCGCGCGTCCGGCGCGTTACCTCAGTCGCGATGTGCGCCTTGAACGCGCCATGGGTCTTGAATCCCAGCGCGCCGGGTTCGAGGATTTCGTACTGGCCCCAGATGCGCAGCGGCGTGTTACCGCCAATCGATCCAGACATGATCCGAATCCAGTTGCATCCCTTGCCCAGCGCGCGAGCGACGCGGCCTCGCGACGATGAAGGCGATCCGAACATATGGCATTCATCGATCACTAGAAGCACGCGGCCTTGGCGCGCACGGATCATCTCAGTCAGATACTTCTTGCCGTTCTCGGTGCGGATGCTGTCCGTTCCGATGGCGAATATCTGGAGACGACCGTTATAGACCTTGCTCGTCATCGTCTGTGCGAACCGGGCTTTGTAGCCCTGATTGCCAGCGGCGGCGGGATTGTAGATAAAGGTGGAAGACACACCAGCGAAGTGGACGGGAAGCTCCCGCTTGATCCAGTTCGTCTGGACGCCATCGGGCGCGATGACGATGACCGCTTCGATGTCACGCCCACGGTGCAGGTAGTCGGCAAGATCGAAGATAGCCTTCGTCTTTCCAGTCCTCATTGACCACGCCATCGCACGCTTGCGCTCGTTCCGGTTCTCTTCGAACTCGCGAGCTTGGTGCTTATACGGCTTGGTTTTTGAGCGGTATGAAGGCTCCGTAATCACCTATCGAAAAGCCCTTTGATTATGCTGACGCTAAGGGCGATAGAGCCATGCACAATCCCACGACCGCCCGCGGCAGTCCACTCAGCGATGTTGCGTTGAGCATCATCCACCAAGAGATTTCGTTGATCAGTGTGAACGCGTGTTGCATAGTTGGCCTTTTCGTGACGATGACAGACAATGATCCGATTGGTCGGAAAGTGCAAGAAGTGTCTGCAATACTCGACCTTCGCGCGGCGGACCATCTCCAGCATCGCGTGGTCGTCGCCGCGAGGCAGTGCGGTCAACAGGTACGTTTCGGCGCGTGTGGTCGCCGTCGCTACGAGATCGAGCGCTCCCTCCATCACGGGGATGCCCATCCAGAAGTCTTCACGCTTCATCAGCTTGATCTGCATCGCGTTGACAGCGTGGTTGTCCGGGGTCCACGTTTCGATCGGTTCGTTGTAGAAACCCTTGTCGTAATCGGGCGTTCCATTGGTCAGGCAATGGCCACGGAAGTCCGCCAGCGTGTCATCCACGTCGAGATAAATCTTCACGGTCATCAGCCTCTTGCTTGATCGTATTCTATTCCGGTTTCCAGATCGAAGTCAACCATCTCCCACTCGCGTCGATTGTCTACGCGAAGGCCTTCGTGGTCAGCCCACGCGAGCGCGCCGTAGAACATGCGACGGGTGTACTTGAAACTCGCACCGCTCGCCGTCCATGACAATCCATCATCGATAGGCCATTCTTCGCCAATGCAGAAACGCAATGTCTCGTTGAGCGTGCTGAAGTTGTCTCTCACGAAAACACCCAGAGCGTCGTACTCGTGGTCGCTCATGACGTTCGTGCTGAATTCATAGTACAGCAACGCGGCCATGAGCAATCGACGTGCAGCGAGATCAGGCGTCATTTGCGATACCTGTGCAGGATGTCAGCTTCCGATTTCAGCGGGAAGCCTGCGGCCCACGGTGGCATCAGTTCCATGATGCCTTCGAACTCTTTCGCATCGCCTTGGCCCAACAGCACTTCGGCGATCAGCTCATCGTGTACGGTGAGGATCGGATGGTATTTGCCAGTGCGGAAGCACATGACCATCGCGTACGCCATGAGATCGCGGCAGATAGCTTGGACGATGTTTTCGACCAGTGCCCCGCCGTAGGTGTGCGTCGGACCCCATTGCTTCGTGAGGCCGTCAACGGCGAAGTAGCGGATGGACGGCTTGTAGACCGGATTGCCGTTCTTGTCGAGGAACTTGGTCTTCTCGTTTTTCAGATGCGCGAACGGGTACGAGAGCAACCGGCCAGAAGGCAGACGGCAGAACAGGAAGTTGCCGACCTTCTTCCAGTGAATCTTCTTGTCACAGCAAGCGACCCAGCTCTTGTCGTTGTTCTCTGCCCGCTGAAGAGCTTCGATAGCCGCGTTCTCGACTTCGCGCCACGTCTTCTTCACTTCATCGTACTTGCCGCGATAGCGATCTACGATGTACTTCGCCATGATCAGCGGGGGTAACGTCTCTTCAGTGATGAGATAGCCGGGCGCGTAGATCGCCGCCTGTTTGGCATCGCGGAACAGTTCTTCCAGTTCCTTCCAGTCAGCTTCCGGCACCAGCGCTCGCGCCATCTCTTCGGTGAAGAAGATTTTGTACTTCGCGCACGTCTCAAGGAACTTCACAGCTCCCATGCCATAGCCCAGACCGAGGATCGCCTGCTTGCCTAGCTGGCGTTCTTTCTCATCCGCCTTCGTAAGATGGCGGCGATAAATCTCCATGGCGATGTCGAGATAGATGTCCTTGCCGCTCGCGAAGATATCGAGAGCGATCTGGCAGTTCGCCAGCCACATCACGCCGCGCGCTTCGACAGCCGCGTAGTCGCCGACCGCCAGTTCGTAACCGGCGCGTGGGATGATCAGGCCGCGGATCACGTCCGACAGGAAGTTGATCGGCATCTTCGACAAGAGCATCAGCTCTTTCACCGTCATCTGTTTGATGTCGGCGGCGAGCTTGTCCATGTCGAGCTTGCCCTTGGCCGTCGCATACTTCGGATGCGGCTTGCCGGGGCGTTTGAGATTGTGGAGCTGTAGACCCTTGCCGCTCCAGCGCCCGGTTTGGGCTCCCCAGTACATGAGGTTCGAGCGGGCGAAGTGGTCCTCAAGGCAACGGGCGACGGCCTTCTTGTACTTGGACGTGGTCGTGCGGTTGATATCGCGCACCAGCTCAATCACGCGCAGCGCGTGAGAGCTGATCTCCGGGTCTTCCAGCGCCTTGTCCAGCGTCTCGCCTTGAAGGTCATCGAACTCTTTGTAGATCAGGCCGAGGTGTTCTTTCACGCGATCGCGCGATCCGCCGGTGACCGTCGGGTCTTGCATCAGGTCGCGCAGCTCTGTGTTCATCACGTGCTTCGCATCTTCAGCGAGACGCATAGCGGCTTCAGCGAGATCGATGTCAATCTTGACGCCGCGCTCGTTCAGCTCTTGATCGACGAACCAGATTTCCCATTCGAATGGAATCAGATCGGGCAGCTCTTTCGAGACATCGTATTCCGCCCGCACGTCCTGTTTGTTATAGTCGGCGCACCGCAGGAACGTGGCCGTGTCACCGGGCCACTTCCGCGGGTTATCCTTGGTGGGCTCACGGGGCTTGTAGAGCGATTTGAGCGCAGCGCTACCCTCGCCCACGTCTTTCTGATGCTTGACACTCAGGACGCGCGCCAATCGCTCCAGATCGCGCGGTAGAGCGTACGCTGCGCCTTTAGCTGCGGAGCATCGCCACTGGCGCAACGGTATCTGGGGCCATCCCCAACGACGTACGCAGATGCACGTCCACACAGCACGTTCGAACTCAGCGTTGTGAGCCTCGAACAGCATACCGTCGGCGATCGCCTTGACGAGCGCGGGCGGGCAAACCGGCAAGCCGGTCAGCGTGTCCAGTTCTGGCGTTGGCACCTCAATGGCCGGGACGAGCACGCGGGGCTGGCCCTTGCGCTCACCGACCTTGTACGGCTCCCCCAGCACCGCCGGTTGAGCGATGGTCGGCCCCCAGAAGATGTCGGGATTTTCGATGGCGTCGCCGATGGCCCACGCCAGCATCATCACCTCCGTAGAGGGATCGCCAGCGTAGCGCCAAGCGCCGACATCGATACCGACTTCTGATCGGGTTTCGAAGTCGAGGGTTACGTGCTTAGACAAGGCCTTCCAGACCGTTGATCGCCGTCTCGTATGTTTCGAGAATGGCGTCCGCTTCTTCGCGTTCTTGGCGGTCCATCTTGCGACGGGCGACGACCTTGCGGAGCGCCTTCACGTCATAACCCATGGACTTCGCTTCGGCGTAGATGTCTTTCTGCGCCGCCTTGTGTTCGTCGATGTCCTCTTGGACACGTTCGATCCGGGCGACTGTATTCTGCAATGCCTTCTTGGCGTTGTCGCCAAGGTTCAGGGCGATCGCATCGACGTTGATTTCGTCTTCCATCAGACAAGTCCTTCAAGTGAAATTTCCGGCGCGTATGAGCGCACTTCGATGGTCGCCATCATACCGTTCACCATCTTCAGGTCAAGCGAATAATCTCCGCTTCCGATGGTGTACGCGATTGTTTCGATGACGCCGTCCAGAGTTGTCTCATGGGCGAGGAAAGTGACAGTGTCGCCAGCGCGCGACGGATCGTGGACGACCACGTTCTTGTTGTGCTGGAGAAGGTCACCGATGATGATCTTGTGGAGATCATCGCGAAGTCCAATCAGCTCATGAAGGGCGCTCAACGGTTGTCACCTGATCCGCTCAGCGTGCCCTTGGCTTTCCGGGCAGCGAGCTTTTTGATGTTGATCTCCAGAGCGAGCTGTAGTGATGTGTCCAGCTCTCCGCAGATTAAGACGAGCGAGTTCATCGCTCCGTGCATGTTTTCAATGATCATGGAACGGCGCTGATCAGTGAGGCTGTCGGATGCGAACTTGCCGTTGCCCTTCTCGCCTACACGCAACGCGCCGGGCTTGTAATCGAATTCCATTCCGTAGCCGTCGTCGCGCATCGCCTTGCCGAGTTGTTCGGCGATCTGGCCGACGAATGAGTCGAGCTTCATTGCGTTCAGCGCGAGAGTGCCCGCGCCGTCTTCAACCAGTATAGGCTCGCCGCCGTAGATGGCGTGGAGGCTGGTCTGGAGTTCGTCAGCCATGGCCGCAAGATACCACGCCACGTCGCCGACTTCCTTGACGATTAGATGGAGGCGGTCAGGACGCAAGCCGACTTCGCCGGGCTTGAATTTCTCGATCGTAACCGCGTCATAAACGTGATCCAGCAACTCGCTCGATTCGCCGTTCATCTTGAGGGCACAGTACATCATGCCATGGGGGCTCATGCGCCCCGGATAGATAGCGGTGCCACTGGCCTCGCGCTGATAGTCATTCAACTTCATCGGACTGGTCCTCCTACTAAAAGCGAAGGCCGGAGGGAACAACCCCTCCGGCCCACATTGCCCTCACCAACACGCTGCGTACCGAAACATTACGGCAGAGGCATTACACACTGGGGATTGCGGGAGCGACCCGCCTTTATGCCTAGAACAGACCGCCGCCGCCTTCGTTCGCAGCTTCTTCGAAGCCGAGTTCCGAAGCGTCGAGGCCAGCGCCGCCGGAGAACGCTTTCGAGGCGTCCTCGTTGCCGCCGCCGAGACGTTCGCCGTCGCGGATGAATGCGAGAGAGCGCAGGCCGAAGCTGACACCCTTGTTGCCCTTGGCGTCGTAAGCGAAGCAGTTCAGCTTGGCTTGGACTTGAGCGCCGCTGTAGAACATCGACGTGTCATCCACGTCAACGACCTTGGCGACGCCGTTCTCGACGACGTACTTGCCGAGCGAGGGCTTCTGTTCGGTGGAAGCGCGGAAGAAAATCTTCCCAGCTTCGAAGCCCTTGTGTTTCGACAGGTCAGCGGCGTCGCGGAACGGCCACTTGTAGTTCCCCTTCGGATTGCCGCTCGCGTCGAGGCATTCCGGGCCGAACTTCGCCACGAGAGTTTTCTTGGCGATCTCCTTCATGGCGGCGAGCCGCTTCTGATCGGAGGCCGACAGCTTCTTCGGGTCGAAGATGAAGGTGGAGCTGAACTTCAGGACACCGTTGTCGTCAGGACGAGCCTTATCGACGCTGATGAAAGAGGCGGTCACGATGGGGGACGTGACGATTTCGTTCAGGGGTTTGGTTTGAGTAGTCATAGTTTGTGCCTTCCTTGGCAGTGATGCTCGCTGAACGACATTGGACAGCGATAGGTAGTTCTTACTCGTCTTCTTCCGAATTGGCAAGTGCGGCATTATAGGCAGTCAGGGAAGGCATACGTCCATCCTTGAATGCTTTGCGCCAGTAATCGGGGACATTGGAGTGGTCGCCGGACTGCTTCGCCATGATCAGTTTGCGCGCCGCAGCTCGCACCTGTTCGGGCTCATATCCAGCGGCCTCACACGTCGCTTCAAACTCGCCTTTGTACTTCTTGTCGTAGAACCACAAGCGCGCTTCCGTCACGCACTTGTGCTTGTCCTTGACCTTCATGCCTGCGCCGACAAATCCGAGGGCATCGCACAACATTCGGAAGACCTTCGCCTTCCACAGTTGGTTCTCGGGTTCGTCGCAGTTATTCCAACTCGGTGACATCCAGTTCATCGCCTTCGAAAGCATCCGATGCGGAGGCCTTCACGGCTTCGCGCTTGTCGGTCGATTTGACCAGCACAAGAGCACCGTCCGGACGTTCGGTCAACCCCTTGACCAGCTTCGCCGCTTCCGGATTCATCTCTTCGATATCCGTGAAGCTTTTCAGCTTGCGCGGCTCGAACAAGACTTCCTCGTCATCGAAGAAGAGGCCGAGAGTATCAGCGATCTCGGACTGGTCACCAGCCCAGCGACGCTTGGTCGCCTGACGCACCAATTTGTAGTCCGGCAGATCGACGCCTTGGCTGACCATGTTGTACGCCTGAAGCCGAACGGCCTTGGCGAATTGCTCGATCAGGTCGGCAGCATTCAAGAGGCGCTTGATCGTATCGGGGCTGTTCGTATGGGCGACAAGCTTGGCCATCTCATTGGCCTTCGATCTCGTCCACTCGTTGATCGGCTTGGCCGACGGAGCGCCTTTGTTCTTGCCGGTCTTGGTGACCATGTCTTTCGTTGCTTCAGCCGCCAGATCGCCCAGCTCTTCAATGGACAAGCCGTCGTCGGCGAAGTTGCTCGTCATGGCGCGTTGCGCTTCCTTGCGGAATGCGGGGCACACGATCTTGGCCTTGCAGAAGCCGCACCAGTCGCCGACGGCGAATGCGTCCTCCGGGTAAGCAGGCTCTTGCTTGGCAGCGAGAGCCGCATCACGGATGGCGTTCATCGCATCGACTTTGGTCGCAGCTTCTTTCAGCTCAGCGACAAAGTCCTCGATCAGTGCAGTCGGGTCGATCTTCCACGGGCGCACCGGGCCATCAGCGTGAGGCGCGCGGGGCTGGCCGACGAACAGCTCGATCTCTTCCGGCATCAGGTCTTCATCGAATCCGCCGAGCAAGTCGTTCCAGCACACTTCGATCAGCTTGCCGAGAGCGTAGTATTTGAGCTGCGGATTGTCCTCGACTTCCACGACCTTTCCGCGGCCATGTTTATAGTCGAACACGCCGAGATAAACCTTCGGCACGAATACCGACGTGTCGTTTGTGCCGAACATATCGTCCCGGCCCATTGCCTTGGCGAGCGAGAAGCCCGTCTCGACGCCGACTTGAACGGTGTGGCCCATCAGCTCCAGTTCGAAGACCTTGGCATTGATCGCGTCAAGATACACTTGGACGGCGCGAGCCATCTCATCCGTGACTTCGAATTCGAACTTCGTGCGCTTCTTCGGCTTGGCGTACAGGGGCTCGTCCTTGTGAGCCTCAGAGCCGTCACCCCACATGCCGATGAAGGCCGAGGCTTTCTTGCCAGCCTTGGTGGCCTCTTCGCAGACCATGTGCGCAACGGTGCCTTCGGCAGCGTAGGACGACGTGGTGTTGGGGAATGGTGCGGACATCGGGACCGATGCCGCGCACTTCATCCAGCGCTCAGACGATGACGCGCCGAGAATTGCGTGGGCAGTCATTACAGAACCTCGACTGGGTACTCGGTGATGATGCCGACCTTGGCACCGCATTTGATCACAGGCGTTCCGTCCTGCGTCGTGACGATGCGTGCAACTATGTTGCCAGCCTTGTCCTTGATCGCGACAGTGTGGCCGCGGGCAATCGCCTTGCCGCTCTTCGTGTTCGAGATGCGGATAGCAGGATCGGGGTCAACCCAACCGCGCTTGTTGTTGGCGGCGATCACGTTCTTGCAGACGGACACGTGACTCATTCGTCGATCTCCACGGACCAGCCTTTGCGTTCGAGATGTTCGACGGCTTCGGCTTTTGAATTGAAATTGATGCCAACAGCGATTTCCCAGTTGGCGTATTGGCCGTCCTTTATCCGGTACGCCCGAACCTTATCGCCAACCTGAAGGAAAGCGATAGGCACGCGCCGCCCCGAAGGACTTATTGCAAGTGCTGTGCCTACCTCTTCCATTAGGCGATCCTCGCCGACTGCCAGCCTTTCGTTTCGTGCAGAACACGGAACGGAATGCGATTGCCCTTGTCGTCGAACTTCTCGCCGACGAGCGGCCAGTTGTAGTCGATCTTACGAGCCATGCGCCGCATCTGCGCCTTGAGCTGGTGGAAGTGCTTGCGCACATGGGCGCGCGTCTGGAGGAAGCCGACCGGGTCCATTTCGGTCTGGCCGAAGAAGCGGTTCGGGCGTTGGCCTGACGGTCCTTTAAGCCTAAAGGCCTTCGCGGCTTTGCGGACTTCGTAGCGTTGGACTTGACGAGAGATCATGAGAATGTCCTTGGCGGGCGCGGTTACACTACAGGAACCATTCCTGTAGTGTAACTGAGCGCAACAGGTAGAATTAGCCGACGACCATCAGCGCCGTCAGAGCGGTCAGGACTTCGCCGTACTTGGACGGGTCCAGCTCGCTCCACTTCTTCACGCCAGCGTCAGTCGCGATCTTCATGACTTCGGCTTTCTTGCCAGCGCCGACAGCCGCCGCTGCGGCGGTGCGCAGATCAGCTTCGGTGACCGGACCGGATTCAGTGACGGGCGAAGTCGGTGCCGGTGCCGGGGCTTCCGGAGCCGAGGTGGGGGCCGTAGCGACTACGCCGCCGGTGGCATCAGCCGCTTCAGACGACGGAGCATTGCCATCGAGCGCCGCCTTGAACGCCATGGCATCGGTCTGGCCGGACGCGCGGAACGCTTCGGCTTCTTCGATGGTCAGGCCAGCGGCGTTCTCTTCCTTCGTACGACGGATGCGCTTGCCCATCTCGACGGACATGGAACCCGGCAGGACGCCTTCAGTCGTCGGCGCGACAACAGCGGGCTTGGCGAAGACGGGGGCGACCGCAGTCATCGGGGCGTTAACCACAGCGGGCGCACCGGCGATGGCGGCACCAGCGAGAAGAGCGGCGAGATTGCCGCCGTTGATCGTGAGAGTGAATTCGGCGTTCGGTTGCGACGCACCGAGTACGGCAAGAGCGGAAGCGACTTCCGGCCCCGCAGTGGAAATATGGAGGGTGTTCATGAGGGCGTTGATCCTTTTCTGATGCGCTCGAACGTCTAATGCCAGAGACGTGCCATGGGGTCAACAACTTTTTTGTGGTTGACTTGATCCGTACCCGGACGTAAGAAGGCGATCGACCAAAGCGTGAGAACACATGACCGAACCCGTTCCTAATGCGAAGTGGCTTAAACAATACGCCCCGCTTGGCAACCGACTCATTCCGCTCTGCCACTGGCGCTCGCTGTCGAAGCAGGGCAAGCCGTTGGGCAAGACGCCGTCCGTTAAGGATTGGACGAATGAAGAGTTCGAATTCAATGATATGGTTAATTGGATGGAGGGCGGCAAAAACGTCGGCTTCCGTCTAGGCGACGGATGGGGCGTTCTCGATTATGACCCACGTCGCGATCCAGTCATGATGAAACTGAAGGAAGAGAACGTCCACAACGATGTTCTCCGTATGCGCAACGTAGTCGGTCAGCGAAGCATTGATAGGCTTCTTGCAGACCTTGGCATTCAGCACGGCCAATACGCATTCGTCGAAACGGGTGGACGTGGTCTTCACATCTATCTCAAGATACCGAAGGACTTCCGTGGTCGCGAACAGATCAAGGAATATCCCGGCGTTGAATTCAAGCACGGGGCTCGCCGCTACGTCGTCGCCATGGGGTCTATCCATCCCGGCGATGAGAAGGAAGGCATTGAACCGGGCAACTATTACAAGCCGGGCGACCAATCGTTCGCGCTTATCAACACGATCGAAGCGCCCGCGAAGCTCATGGAGCTTTTCAAGCACATCGATCCCCCAGATTATGTCAAGCAAGCCGGTGAAGAGAGCTTTGGTCGGTTTTCGTCTTTCCAGCTTGCAGACACGCTCGCTCTGATTCCGCCGGAGACATTCCGGTCGGGGTCAGACCCATCATGGGAACAGTTCATGATGGCGTGCCACTGGATGACAGGCGGCACGGGGCGTGAAGAATTCACTGACTGGTCGATCAGCGATCCGAACTATTCGGATCAAGACGAGATCATCCGCAAGCGCTGGGACAGTCTCACGCCGAAGGTGGACAGCCTGAAGACAGGCCTCGTATTCAAAGTGCTTGGCCAGCTCAATATCCCGCGTACCAAATGGCCGACGGAAAGCGCGAGCGTGATGTTCGCGACCGATCTCGATGACATCACAGCCCAAGAGCTGGAAGGCGAGATCATGCCTGAAAGCCTTGAGGCGAAGATCGTCAAGGCGATGAATGATGAGCACGCGCTCGTGCTCATGACGACCGAGCCCTTCTATATGGGCAACACATATCACTCTCTGTCCGGCACCGTTATCCCAGTGTTCCGTAAGCGTAGCGCCATGATCGAGATGTACGCGAACCGTTCGCTGATCACCTCTGTCGCGCAAGCGGGCGGCGAGAAGAAGATGGAGATGACGCACTTCGACTTCTGGCGTCGCCATCCCCAGCGCCGCGAATACATGGGCGTCGATTTCGCACCGGGTAGTGATCCCGAATTCTCCACTCCCACAGGCCTTTACTACAATATGTGGCGAGGCTGGCCGTTCGATCCGGACTTCCGTGGCAACGGAAGCTGGGACCGGCTGAAGGAAATCTTTTTCGAGAACATCTGCGACCGTGACAAAGAGATGTACGACTACGTCATGAAGTGGATGGCGTACTCTGTCCAGCATCCCGCCGGTGCGCAACGCGTCGCGTTCGTGATGCAGGGCGACAAGGGTCTTGGCAAGTCGATGTTCGCCAACGCATGGCGCGATATGTTCGGCAAGCACGGCCTGACGACGGATGAGAAGGATGACGTGTTCGGACGCTTCAACAACCAGATGTCATCGACGCTGGCGTTGTTCCTCGACGAAGCTCTCTTCGCCGGTGACAAGTCTATCGACGGCAAGGTGAAGCAGCGTATCAACTCGCCGACGATCCGCGTCGAAGAGAAGTACATGCCGCAGGCCACGATCAAGAACCACCTGAAGTTCATGATCGCGTCCAACGATCAGCACGTCGTTGCCGCCACGCAAGGCGAGCGCCGGTATGTTGTGACCGACGCGAAGATGAACATCCGCAAGCCCAACTCGATCTATGAGAAGGCGCATGAAGACCTGTACGGCACACGGGCTCGCCCCCACACCGATGGCATTCAGGCGATGTTCTTTGACCTGATGCACCACGAGATCGGCGACTTCGAACCGGAACGCGATCGCGTCACATCGTCGGCGCTGCGCCGCCAAGTCCGTATCGAGTACGGCGACCGCGCCGAATGGTGGATCGAGCGCATCGTTAACGAATCGATGCCGATGATGTTCGACCCCTCGCCGACCTACCGGGCCACCAAGGGCGTCATCTCGAATTGGGAAACACGTCCTATTGCAGTGCCCGTCACTGCATTGCGTAACTCAATGAAACTATTCATGGGTGAACGTCTCAAGGGTGAATTGCTGTTCGACTTCAAGTCGCGTTTCCTGACCGCCATCCAGTTCATGTTCCCGGAGACGACGGAGAGCAAGCGCCGGATGAAACTTCCGGAGGGTCTGGACTTCTTGGAAGTGGACGCCAGTGAGAAGGGAATGGCCGAATGTATCGTTCTGCCGCCGCTCCCGGTGTGCCGGGCTCACATCGAATACCTGTTCGGCAGTCTCACCGGGGACGTGATGCAGGATTTCGAGGCGGATGACCGATACGGAGTGGACGACATCACCGACGATCTGGATGGTCTTGTCTGAACTTGACTTCTTTGGTTAATTATGGCTACTGATGTGGGTGTAGAGGTCGCACCCCCATGGCAGTTCAAATTCGTGTATCCCAAAACGGGCAATTCGTCGGCGAAGCCATCAAAGGCGCACCGGCGATCGATGAGAACGTCACGCCCGCCGCAAGCCCGACTTGGAGCGCGGCCTTCCCTATCAATACGGATTCGGGCCACGACCGGCTCATCGAGATCATCACTGACGAGGACGTGGAAATCGCCATTGTCCGTGGCAACCGCAGCGTAAACTCGGTTGTCCCTGTGCGTCTCATCCTGCCCGTTGCGGGCACGATGATCTACACGCAACTGCTCAGCCTCCCCGGCGAGACGACCACGTGGAACCTCTATTTCAGGACACCGTAAGACATGGGCACGAAGTTCTATCCCGATCCCGTATCCACTGGCGTCCTACCCAACTCGATCACCAACAATGATCTGGTTCAGGTTCCGGCGTTCACTGTTAAGGGTAACCAGACCGCCGTAACCGCGGATGTCAATGACATCGCAGCGTCAGCGAACGATCGCCTGTTCGCGCGCGTCGCCGACGCTCTGTCTTTCACACAGCTCACCGACGGCATGGTCCCGGCCAACACCCTTGGCCTTGGCAAGCTCACGAACGCGACGGCTCAATACAATCTCGTTGGTCGCAAGACGGCTAGTGCTGGCGCGTGGGAAGATGCTACGCGCGCGGAACTCCTGATCGCGGGGCTCGAACTCTCACAGACTTTCTCCGGTGCGAATGTCTTCTCGCGTGGTTCTGGCGTTGGTACGACGTTGAACGTCATTGGCGATTCAGCGGCAGCGGTTTTCCAGACGACCCGCAACTCTTCCGCTGGAACGGGGCCTATATTCCAAGGTCGAAAATCCCTCGGGGACGCGTCCACTCCCACTGTCGTAGCGAACGCGAACGTCGCACTTAGCATGGCCGGTCAAGGCTATGACGGTTCGTCCTATGTAACCATTGGAACGCTGAACTTGCGCGTTGCGGAAACTTCGCCCAGCTCTTCGGCAATGGGTGGTCAGTGGGTGCTGTCCGCTAACGTGGCGGGAGGAATTTCAAACACTGAACTTCTCCGTATCGACCACACGAATGGTATTCAGATGTTCGGTACGAACGTCGTTATTGACGCGAACCGTATCATCCGTCCGCGCTCCTACACAATTTCGACGGTTCCGACTATCACGACGACGGGCCTCATCCATGCTTCCGACCTTGGCGGCGGGGCCGGTGTGCTCCAGTCGAACGGAACGGCTTGGAACCGCGTAAAGGAAAGCGGTACAGCAAACGAAACGACTGAAGTCAACTTGACCTTCACGTGGTCCCGCCTGACGAACGCTCCCGTCGTTCGCGCGAACGTTGCACTGACGGCTGACCGAACCGTCACACTCTCCACGGCTGGATGCGCCAACGGCGATCGCGCCGCTTTCGTGCGCTCCGCTGCTGCGACTGGTGCGTTCAACTGGAACATCGCTGGCGCTACGACGACGGCTCTGGCCGCGGCTCTGGATTGGGTCGTTTACGAGTTCGATGGCACGCAATGGAATATGGTCCAGAAGTTCAGCGCGGGCGGCGGCGGTGGCGGCGGCACGTACCTTGCCGGTGCTGGCCTCGATCTGACTGTCGATACCTTCTCCATCGAGACTGGCGGCGTTGTCACGGGGATGTTGGCCGACGACGCGGTCACGTTCGCGAAGATGCAGAACATCGCTACGGACCGTCTGCTTGGCCGTGATACGGCATCGACCGGCGACGCGGAAGAAATCACTGTCGGCGGTGGCCTTGAATTCACCGGCACCGGCGGCATCCAGACTTCGGCCTTCACCGGCGATGTCACCAAGGCCGCGGGCGGTACGGCCCTCACAGTCGCGAATGATGCTATCACGTTCGCGAAGATGCAGAACATCGCCACGGATCGTATCCTTGGCCGTGACACTGCTTTGTCCGGAGACACGGAAGAACTCACCGTTGGAGGTGGCCTCGAATTCACCGGCACCGGCGGCATCCAGACTTCGGCCCATACGGGCGATGTCACGAAAGCCGCTGGTGGCACTGCGACCACGATCGCCAACGACGCGGTGTCGTTTGCGAAGATGCAGAACATCGCAACGGACCGACTGATTGGCCGTGACACGGCATCGACTGGCGACCCGGAAGAGATCACTGTCGGTGGCGGTATCGAGTTCACGACCACGGGCGGCATTCAGACTTCCGCATTCACCGGCGATGTCACCAAGACTGCTGGGGGCACTGCCCTTACGGTCGCTGCTAACGCCGTGTCCGACGCCAAATTCCACCAGAGCGGGGCGCTCACCGTCGTTGGCCGTTCGGCCAACTCAACAGGCAACGTCGCTGATATCGCAGCGGGCGCAAACGATCGTCTTCTGACGCGCGTTGCGGATGCTCTTGGCTTCACTCAACTCACCAATGGCATGGTCCCGACCAACACCGTCGGTCCTGACAAGCTTGCTGTGTCTGCAACTGATCGTCTGATCGGTCGCGATACCACTGCGGCTGGCGCGGGCGAAGAGATCACCGTTGGCGGTGGCCTCGAATTCACCGGCACCGGCGGCATCCAGACTTCGGCCTTCACTGGCGATGTCACCAAATCCGCTGGCGGCACGGCTCAGACGATTGCGAACGACGCGGTATCGTTTGCGAAGATGCAGAACATCGCCAGCGATCGCCTGATCGGTCGCGACACTGCGACGACTGGTGACCCGGAAGAACTCACCGTTGGAGGTGGCCTCGAATTCACCGGCACCGGCGGCATCCAGACTTCGGCCCATACGGGCGATGTCACGAAAGCCGCTGGTGGCACTGCGACCACAATCGCCAACGACGCCGTCTCTTTCGCCAAGATGCAGAACATTGCCAGCGACCGCCTGATCGGTCGCGACACTGCGACGACTGGCGATCCGGAAGAGATCACCGTCGGTGGTGGTATCGAATTCACTACGACGGGTGGCATTCAGACTTCCGCCTTCACTGGCGATGTCACCAAGACTGCTGGGGGCACGGCCCTTACGGTCGCCAACAACGCTGTGTCCGACGCCAAATTCCGCCAGAGCGCGGCGCTCACCGTCGTTGGCCGTTCAGCCAACTCGACCGGCAACGTCGCGGACATCGCAGCGGCAGCGAACGATCGCCTCTTGACGCGTGTCGCTGACGCTCTTGGCTTCACCCAACTCACCAATGGCATGGTCCCGACCAACACCATTGGCCTCGACAAGCTCGCCGACGCTGCGGCTGTATCCGTGCTCGGTCGTTCGGCTGGCACCGGCGGCGCTCGTGCGGACATCGCCGCATCGGCGGACGGTCAATTCCTTGGCCGCGGTTCGGGCGCTCTGTCTTTCCAAGCCATCACCGGCGCTCTGGTCACTAACACCGCGGCAGGAAACATCGCCGCGACCACTGTGCAGGCAGCGATCAACGAACTCGATTCCGAGAAGGCCGGGCTCGCGCTGGCGAACGCCTTTACAAATAACAATACCATTACGGGTATTGGTTCCGGCAGCGCGCTTACGGTTTCAAATTCGGGCGGGAACGGTCTTACCGTAAACGTCACTGGTGGCGCTGCGATAAACGTCATTGCTGATAATACCACCGGCCTTTCCAACTTTACTCGCTACGAGACGAGTAGCGGTGGCATGAACATCACGCAGCGTCACGCGCGCGGGACGTTCGCATCTCCGACCGTTCTCTCATCCCTTGATCAACTCGGATCGAGCAACTTTAACGGGTACGATGGCGCTGCGTTTCAAACTTCTTCCCAAATTCAGGCCTTAGTCGCCGCTGCTACTCCGTCAGCGACCGACATGGAAGGAAGAATGGTCGTCAACCTGTCGCCCGCTGGCAGTGTGACACTTACCG
>Ga0181350_1000062_pt1 | contig 33318 bp, 43 predicted proteins | sample Su13VDMM110DCMD_FD_130105 | JGI IMG/M metagenome (GOLD analysis project Ga0181350, IMG submission 130105) | Freshwater viral communities from Lake Michigan, USA - Su13.VD.MM110.DCM.D | ecosystem: Environmental > Aquatic > Freshwater > Lake | place: USA: Michigan | collected 2013-07-16
GGTCACCGTTGTTAACGCTGACCTTAGCAGCGCAAAAGTAAACTCATCGTTTGATGTTGCTTTGGTTGCTACCAGCACTGGCGTGCCTACTATCGTAGTTGGCACAGGCTGGACGCTGGTTGGGTCAGGCGCAGGCGTTGCATCCAAGAGCGTATTGTTCCGTGCCGTTAAAACCGGCGCTGAAACGTACAACCTGTACCGTATCGCTGGCTAATAGGTTCGCCCCGGCTACGGTCGGGGCTTCCTTTTCAGGAGAAAACTAATGGCTAATACAAAAGCTATCGGCGTTGCTTTCCTCGACCAAGACATTATTGGCGCACAATTTGTCTTGGCTGATGAGCAAATCGGCTACACCGCCGCAGCACAAGGTACGGTTACACAGGCGACAGACAAGTCAACTGCCGTCACACTGAACAAGCCTGCTGGCCGTATCACTATGAACAACGCGTCTTTGACTACTGCTACTAACGCTACGTTCACGCTGAACAACAGCTTCATTTCTGCAAATGACACTGTTGTCCTGACTATCTCTGGTGGTCAAGCGACCCCCGGATCATATAACGTGTTTGCTAACGCGTTGGCCGCTGGCTCTGTCAGCATCAGCCTTCGCAACATTTCTGGTGGTACGCTGTCAGAAGCAGTAGTGATTAACTTTGCGATTATTCACTGCGTTTAATTAATTTGGGCGGCTTTCGGGCCGTCCATTTTACGGAGTTTTTATGGCTGCTATTTATCTTGTTCACAATGTCCACGGCGCAAAAGTTGCTATCTCTGAAGAAGAAGCGATTTCTGATGAATATTATGGTTGGACACGCTATTATCCTGAAGTGCCTGTAGAGGCGCCAGTAAACGAAATGCCGGCACCCAAAAGCCGCCGCAAAGCGCAGGAAGTCTAACCAATGGATACGGCTGGGGACATCATTAACGGTTCGCTTAGACTGCTAGGTGTTCTGGCAGAAGGCGAAGTTCCATCGGCTGAAACGTCGCAGGACGCACTGCGCGCCATGAACCAGATGATTGATAGCTGGAACACAGAGCGCCTTGCGGTCTTCTCGACACAAGACCAAGTATTCACATGGCCTGCGGGCCAGCTATCGCGCACGATGGGACCGACAGGCAACTTCATCGGCAACCGTCCCGTGCTGCTCGACGACAGCACGTATTTCAAAGACCCCGGCACGGGCGTCAGCTACGGCATCAAATTCATTAACCAGCAGCAGTATAACGGCATCGCGGTCAAGACCGTCACATCGACATACCCGCAGGTTATCTTTATCAACATGACGTTCCCTGACATTGAGATGTACATCTATCCGCGTCCGACGCGCGATCTGGAATGGCATTTTGTTTCGGTTGAAGAACTGACCCAGCCGGCGTCGCTGGCGACCATATTGTATTTCCCGCCCGGCTATCTGCGTGCGTTCCGTTATAACTTGGCGTGCGAAATGGCACCTGAGTTTGGCGTTGAGCCTTCGTCGCAAGTGCGCCGTCTGGCAATGGCGTCGAAGCGTAACATCAAGCGCATCAACAACCCTGACGACATCATGTCGATACCGTACAGCCTCATCGCTTCACGCCAACGCTTTAACATCTATGCAGGGAATTACTAAATGACTAATATTGCTATCTCCGCGCTGCCGGTTGCCGCTTCACAAGCTGGCGCTGATGTATTGCCGATTGTTCAGGCCGCGACTAGTACAACCAAGCAATTATCCATAACCAACCTATTTACCAACCCAGCGTTTGTTACGCCCGCGCTAGGAACGCCGACCAGCGGTAACCTATCAAATTGCACCAGTACATCTATGGTGTTAACAACCCCGATATTAGGAACGCCGACCAGCGGTAACCTGTCAAATTGCACCAGCACCTCTATGGTGTTGACGACACCTGTGCTTGGCGCCGCGACCGGCACAAGTTTAAGCGTTACAGGAAACATTGTTATAAGCAGCACCGGAAAACACGGCTACGCAACCGGCTCTGGCGGAACGGTTACCCAAGCTACCAGCAAAGCAACCGGTGTGACGTTAAGCAAATCGACCGGTCAGATTACGCTGAACGCCGCCGCGCTTGCCGCAGATACTACAGCCAGCTTTACGTTAACCAACACCGTTATTGAGGCGGGCGATATATTAATACTAAACCACATCAGAGCGGGTACGGCAGGGGCTTACTTGCTAAATGCTCAGTCTGCCGCGGGGTCAGCCAGCATTAACGTGCGGAACATTACCGCCGGATCGTTGAGCGAGGCTATTGTAATTGCTTTTGCGGTAATCAAAGCGGTAACATCGTAAATGAAAACGCCCATCTTAGGCAGCGCCTATGTGGCTAGAAGCGTCAACGCTGCCGACAACCGAATGGTTAACTTGTTTCCTGAGATTGTCCCTGAAGGCGGCAAGGAACCCGCGTTTCTTCAACGCGCGCCGGGGTTAACTGCACTGGCTACCCTTGGGTTTGGGCCTATCCGCGGGCTGTGGACGTATGGCGGGTATGGCTACGCCGTGTCTGGCAATACCTTGTACCAAATTGACAGTAGCTGGAACGCAACCGCTAAAGGCACTGTGGGCGGCTCTGGCCCTGTCAGCATGGCTGACAACGGCACACAGCTATTCATTGCCGCTAGCCCGCAAGGTTACATCTACAACGCCAGCACTGACGTGTTCCAACAAATTACCGATCTTGACTTCCCCGGCGCAAACACGGTGGGATACATCGACGGCTATTTTGTATTTAATGAGCCTAACAGCCAGAAGATTTGGGTAACGTCGCTGCTTGATGGAACGGCTGTTGACCCGTTGGAGTTTGCCAGCGCCGAAGGTAACCCAGACAATGTTGTTGCGGTATTTGTAGACCACCGCGAAGTCTGGGTGTTTGGCACAAACTCAACCGAAGTTTGGTACGACGCAGGACTGCTTGACTTTCCGCTAACTCGTATCCAAGGCGCGTTTAACGAACTAGGCTGCGCTGCCCCGTACAGCATCGCCAAAATGGATAACCAAGTCTACTGGCTTGGCAAAGACGCACGCGGTCAGGGTATCGTCTACAAGGCCGCTGGCTACATCGGCCAGCGCGTGTCTACGCACGCTATCGAATGGCAGATGCAAGAGTATGCCGACCTGTCAGACGCTGTTGGCTACACGTATCAGCAGGACGGCCACAGCTTCTACGTTCTGAACTTCCCCACCGCCGACACCACATGGGTGTACGATGTTGCCACTGGCGCATGGCATGAGCGGGCGTCGTTTGCCGCTGGCGAGTTTAACCGTCACCGCGCCAACAGTCAGATGTTCTTCAACAACACCACCGTCGTTGGCGACTACCAGAACGGCAAGATTTACGAGTTTGATCTGAACGTATACGCTGATGACGGCGCGCCGCAAAAATGGCTGCGGTCATGGCGCGCGCTGCCTACAGGCGCTAACAACCTCGCGCGTACTATCCAGCACTCCATGCAGCTTGACTGCGAGACAGGCGTGGGCCTAAATGCCTACCCCGCTTACGATGCCGAAGACCTTACCACTGAATCAGGTGACATCCTCGTGGCCCAGTTTGTGCAAGGTTATTTGACTACGCAAGCCGGTGACCAGTTAGTCACGGAAGCCAACGACAATAACGAGCCATTGGTCACCCAAGTACAACCCGCCGAAGATTACAACGGATACGCGTTGGAGACGGAAGCCTACCCTGAAACGCCGGGGTATACCCCGCAAGCTATGCTGCGCTGGTCAGATGATGGCGGTCATACATGGTCTAGCGAACATTGGAAGTCGATGGGTAGGATTGGCAAATTTGGACACCGCACTATCTGGCGCCGCCTTGGCGCGACGATGAAGATACGTGACCGCGTCTACGAAGTGTCTGGCACAGACCCTGTACGGATTTACATTATGGGCGCTGAACTGCTACTGAGCGGGACGAATGCCTGATGGCACTGGCGCCAATCAACCCTACCCAGTTAACGCCGCCGCGTGTTCCGCTGATTGATGATCGGTCGGGCGCGATTAGCCGTGAGTGGTACCGGTTTTTTCTATCACTGTTGACCGCGACGCAGACCAACCAAGATGAAGTTATGCTGGCGCCAGACACATCGTCGCTGTTGACTTCCTATGACGCCATGCTGGAGACGCTGGCACAGGCTACAGAGACGCAGCCTGACGGCGCGTCCGTGGCTGACTTGGCGGTTGTGCAGAGCGACATTCAGTCATTGGCGTTAGCACCTGCTAACCGTACAGGCGTCGTGCCAACGATGGAAGGTGGCACCGGCCAGACTAGCTACGCCGACGGGCAGCTTCTGATAGGCAGCACGGTAGCCAACACGCTTATCAAAGCCCTTTTGACTGCCGGCGCCAACATCACTATCACAAACGCTGCGGGTGCGATAACCATAGCCGTCTCAGGGCTTGGCACGATGGCGTTTAAGAACATAGGTGCGTCTGGTTCTTTTACGGCGGGCGCTAACACCGTCACAGTGGTTGACGGCATTATCACCAGCATTGTTTAAGGAGAATACCAATGGCCGTATCGATTAGTAACATCATCCCCGCTAAGACAGCGGAGAACACTCAGACGACGCAGTACACGTCGAACGGCGTGCAGACGATCATCGACAAGTTTACTGCGACTAACTACAGCGCGACCGCTGCAACGATCAGCGTCAACCTGATTACGGCTGCTGGCTCCGCCGGCAACGACAACTTGATCGTCAAGTCGAAAACGCTTCAGGCCAGCGAGACGTACACGTTTCCTGAACTGGTTGGCCATGTGCTGCCTAACAACGGCTTCATCAGCACCATCGCTGGTACGGCATCTGCGATTAACATCCGCGCGTCAGGTCGTCTGGTTAGCTAATGTCTGTAACAGTCCGCACCGCTACCGTCGAAGATATACCATGCTACATGGACTTGGCGGCAGCGTTTGTGGCGACAACACCTGTCAATCATCTGATTCCGTTTGACCGCGAATGCACTGCTGCGTTTGTTGAAGGTGCGCTAGACAACGAAGACATGGTTGTTTTGGTGGCTGAAGACGACGGTGAACTGATCGGCATTACCGCCGCTATTGCGTATCCCATGTACTTCAACCCTGCAAAGCTAGTGGCGCAGGAGTTGTGGTGGTATATTAAGCCAGACGCGCGCGGTGGGGCAGCATCAAAATTGCTGTTTCAAGAAATAGAAAAATGGGGTATGAGTAAGCAAGCGGCAGCTATGTTTATGGTCGCGCTAGACAACGACCGCGTTGAGACTATGGTAAAACTGTACGGGCGTTTAGGGTATACACCCACAGAACGTGCGTTTGTAAAGGGATTAAACTGATGGCACTTACCACGGGCATGGCAATCGCCGCAGGCATATCTGCCGTAAGCTCACTCGCCGGCGGTGCCATCGCTGGCAGCGCAGCTAAAAAAGCCGCTAGGACGCAAGAACAGGCTGCTAAAGACGCGACCGCTGCACAGCAGCGTATGTTCGAAGAACAAAAAGCTTTGCAAGAGCCGTTTCGCCAAGGTGGCCTAACCGCACAGCAAGAGATCATGCAGTTACTGGGTATCGGCGGCGACAAGACCGCCGCTGGCTATGGTAGCCTTGGTAAAGCATTTGGTACTGAACAGTTTCAGCAAGACCCCGGCTATGCGTTTCGCCAATCGGAAGGCATGAAGGCGCTAGAGCGGTCGGCAGCCGCGCGCGGTATGCTATCCTCTGGGTCTACGTTAAAAGGTATTCAACGTTTCGGGCAGGACTTAGCCAGCCAAGAATATCAAAATGCGTTTAACCGCTATCAGACAGAACGCGCAGCCAAGCTGAACCCGCTGCAATCGCTAATGGGTTCCGGTCAGTCCGCAGCCAACGTGATTACGGGCGCTGCTGGACAGATGGGCCAGAACGAAGCGTCGAACATTTACGGCGCTGGTCAAGCCCGCGCGTCAGGTTACATCGGTCAGGGCAACGCGCTTAACACTGCGCTGGGCCAGATCGGCGGCATAGCTTCTAGCTTACCTGAGCAGAACGCAATGATTAACTATTACAACCGCACCCCAGCCGGCGGCGGTTCTCTGGGCGGCGGCGGCGGCGGCGCTCCAATTCGCCTACCAGCTATGAGAGGAAATATAGGTCGTGGCTAACCAAATGATAGCACTTCAGGCGCGCAACCCACAGCTTCCTGATCCTCAACAGCGCACGGCGCGGTTGGCGAATATGATGAACATGGCGCGGCAGGCAGAGGCGGCGCAGCTTCAAGGTGAGCGCACGCGTCAGGAAATGGCCTATGCCCAAGCGGGTGAAGAACGCGAAGCAGCGTTGCAAGCACCTAACCTTAGAAAAGCCGGTTTTGAAGCCGACGCCGCACAAATTAAAATGATAAGCGATTTTAACAAACTTTCTATTGAAGGTTTAAGGCAGGCGCAAAGCCCTGAAGACGCGATTAAAATTGGAGACTTTATTAAATCAAAGTTTACTGACCCCGGGCTTCAGGCTTCAGTTGACCAAACAGTTGCAAAACTTACGGCGAACCCAGCTAATTTTGAGGCTGCGCGGCAGCAAGTGCTGTATCAGTCTATGGAAAACGACAAGCAGCTTGAGCAGCGAATTGCAGAGTTGACTACCGGCGACGAAACATACCAAGTTTCAGCACCTAAATACGCAGGCGCGCCCGGCGGCATGGGCGCTACCGAAGTTGCCGGTACGCGCGTAAAAGCGCCGCAAGGCATCACTTACATCAAAACCGATACTGGTGATATTGTGGCCATGCCTACTAAAACCGGCGGCAGTACCGCTACACCTTCAGGCGCACCCGGTAAAGGTAGCGTTGCGGCTGCATTGCAGACCAACCCCGGCGCACTCAAGGACGGCGCGTTTGCTAAATCGCAGCCTGGGTATACTGGCGCAAGCGGCGGCTTTGCTACTTTTAATACGCCGCAAGCCGGTATTGCCGCACAAGAAAACTTGCTGCGCGGCAGCTACGTCAACAAGGGCTTCAACACGGTCAGCAAGATCATTGACCGCTATGCACCACAAGGGCCAGAAAACAGCGCGGCGTCTGTTAGCAACTATAAAAAGTACGTTGCACAGAAAGCAGGCGTAGATATTAACGCGCCTATAACCGCTGCCCAAATCCCCGCTGTGGCAAAGGCCATGCGCGAGTTTGAAACAGGAAACACAAGCGGCGGCGCGCCCGCCGGCGGCCCTGTAACTGTAGTCAAGGGATCGGGTGCTAAAGACGCAAAGTCAACCGAAGCTGAACGTAGGTTCGGGACTGTAGCTAAGAACATGATTGACTCCATAAAAGAGGCGACAAGTGCGCTATCTAATTCACCCGGCAGTGCCGCTCCCGGTACTGGCGAATATATAGCTTCGCAAATTCCGTTCTACGGTGATGAGGCCCGTAAGTTTGCACAAAGCGGACCGCGTCAACGGTTTGAAGCGGCGCTCATGGCATTGCTGGATGGCGTTACATACGTCAGTACCGGCTCCGGCGTTACGGCAATGCAGGAAATCAGCTATAAAAACACGTACATCCCCTCATATCAAGACACGCCGTTATCACGCAAAGCGAAATTACAGCGCGCGGTGCGGTTCATAAGCAATCTTAAAGACGCCGCAGGGAATAGATGGACGCCAGATATGGACGTTGCATTGGACAAACTTAAAGCAACCGTAGCTAAGATTGACTTCGGCGGCGGCAAGCCAGCGGCTAAACCAAAGACACCCGTGCAACGCAAGGCAAGTGGTGGATTTACGGTTGTAAGGGTTGAAGACTAATGCCTACATATACGGTCCGCGCACCAAACGGTAAGACTTACAAAATCACTGGTCCTGCCGGCGCTACCAACGCGCAGATCGAACGCGCGGTCCTTGAAGCGTACCCAGACGCGGGTGGCGCGGCGCCTCAATCAACCGCGCAGCGTGCTTTAGCTACAGCTAAGACAGACGCGCAGGCGCGACTGGCGCAAGCCCGCCGGTCTAACGACAAGTCGGCGGTGCAAACTTACTCCCGCGAAGTCGCGCGTCTTAGTAAGATGACGCCGCAACAGTTTTACAAAGCCCCCGGTAGGGCTGAAAGTTTTGTCAGCGGTTTGGTCGAAGGTGTTACCGAACCTATTGAGTTGGGGCTAAACCTTTTCGGTATCGGCGGCGACAAAGCGCAGCGCGAACGCGGTAAGTTCCGTTTACGCGAGTCGCAAAGACAATTCCCCGGCACAACAACAGCCGGCGAAATCACGGGTAACGTCCTCGCAACCGCGCCGGGCGTAGCTGCAACAGGTAGGGTTATCACCGCCGGCGGCAAACAACTCGCTAGGGTATTGCCGAAAGGAGGGGCTTCTGTTCAGCGCATCGGCACGGCAACGCGTACCGGCGGCCTTGGTGCTGGTCGCACTCCGGCGCAAACGGCGGCACTGACAAGGGGCCAGCGCGGCTTGCAATTGGCTGAACGGTCTTTAGGTGGTGCCATCGGCGGCGTTACGGCTGCGGCGCAGACGGGCGACGATTTGACTGAAGCCGCAACTTTTGGCGCAGGCTTGCCAGTAGTAGCCAACGTCCTGAAACGTCTCGGCGGAAAAGGCGTAGACTTGTTTCGCCTGTCCAAAGTGAAAGCCGGAAAGATTATCCGCGAGGCGCTAGGCGAGGATGTAGAAGCAGCAAAAGCTGCGTTCCGCGAACTATCCCCTGACGATCAGCGTCTGGCGCAGCAAGTCTTAGTTGAAGCTGGCGTTGAGCCTAGCGCGTATTTCGGTTTGGGTGATATTGCAGCCAAACAGATAGACCCTGACACGCCCGCCCGCATATTGGCGCAGCAAGAAGCAGCCCGCAACGCGCGCATGGCCGACATTTCAGGCGGCGGAAATGCGACCGCACAACGAGCAGCCGCCGAAGCAGGTCGCCGCGATGTCAATGTAGCCACAGGCCCAGCCCGCGACGCTGCACTTGCCCGCGTTAACGCGGTTGGCGGGGTAGTGTCTGATGCCGAAGCATTAGCAAATGCTGCCCGCCTGCAAGCAAGCGAACAGTCCGACCTCGCACGCCGTATGGTTTTTGCCGGCGAACGTCGCGGGCAATTTGCCGAAGATATAGGTGAGTTAAGGCCGGACGAAGTATCTACATCATTTCTTCAAAAGGTGCGCGGACAAGCAGGCGCAATGACGCAACGCGGCGAACAAGCCGCGCAGCAAGCTATCGGTTTACGACAGCAAGCCCGCGACATGGAAGATGTTGTGGCCGACCTAGCCGCCAAAGGCATGACGCCGTTACGCGTTGGGCCTATTGTGCAGCAGCTTCGCAGCATGGCAGCGCAGCCCGGCACACGCGCAGATAAACTTCAGCCTGTAGCGCTTACAAATTTAGCTGATGACTTACAAGGTTTGGCTGACGCTAACGGCGTTATTGACGCGCGCGACTTGTACCAAATCCGCAAAAACGGATTAAACGACATTGTAGAAACGCTGCTTAGTGGACGGCAGCCGGGGTCTGGCACTAAAGAACGTACCGCGTCGCTGTTGACCAGCGCCCGCGAAATGATTGATAACGCTATTGAAGATTCAGGCGGTAAAGGATGGAAAGATTATCTTGTCCGCACCCGTCAAGGCTTTGAAACTGTTCAACGTCAAGAGTTAGCAGGTGAAGGCGCGCGGCTAACCAAAGAAAGCCCTGACGAGATGATTGCGCTCATGCGCGGCGACCGTCCGAACACTGTCGAAGACATCATGGGTACGGGTCAGTTTGACATCGGCGGCATGGCTCTTGCCGATCCGCGTCGTTACAACGCTATGAAAATGACGGCGGATGAACTGCAAAATCTTAACCGCATGGGTGAGTTAGCATCCCTTGGTCAAACGCGGGCGCAAAATATTTTGACCGCGCAACAACCCGGAAAGCTATCTAAGGCGGCTGGATCTATTATACGCGCTAAATATCCATCATTAGCGTTCGCCGGTTCCGGTGCACAGGGCGCAACAAGCGCGATTGTAACACCCAACGTGCAGCGTGAAATTGCCAATGCATTCACAAGTGGACGTGGCGCGTTGCAGGCTATTGAACAATATCCGACTGCGGCTCAGTTTTCTGCATATCTCAGCACGCTACCGTCGCCGGTGCGTAACGCATTTGCTCAGGCAATGCGCGCATACGGCACGCAAAACTCTTCTAACCAGTAAAGGCAGCGCCGTGACTTCTATTGACCAGACCCAAGCACAACTCAACACGCACGAACAGGTCTGCGCGTTCCGGTACGAGAGTATCTGTGCGCGGATGAAGCGCATTGAAAGCGTTGGTATGACCGCGGCGGGTACAATCATCATGCTGTTGGTGGGCATATTGATGAGCCTATTGCAGAGGGGTATTTGATGTCCATCATCTTAGGCCAGCGCAGTCTAAACCGGCTTGAGGGCGTCCACCCTGACCTTGTTCGCGTTGTCAAGAAGGCTGCGGCGCTGTCGGACCTAGACTTCACGGTGCTGGAAGGTCTGCGTACCGTCGAGCGTCAGAAGCAGTTGGTCAACCAAGGTGCATCACGGACAATGAATTCACGCCACATCACCGGACACGCTGTTGACCTAGCGCCGATGATTGGCGGAGCAGTATCATGGGATTGGCCGCTGTATCATCGGCTGGCTAAGATCGTGAAGTCCGCTGCGGCGGATGAGAAAGTCCCGCTCGTATGGGGCGGCGATTGGCGTGCTTTCAAGGACGGCCCACATTGGGAACTGCCTTGGAAGTTTTATCCTAAGGGAGAATGACATGAATTTTGTAAGCTGGTTGTTACATCGTTTGAAAGAGCCAAGTACTTACGCAGGTTTCGCCGGCCTCGCGCTGGCGTTTGGCCTGTCTGACGCTGAGTGGGTTGCCATTTCCACAGTGGTAGCTAGTTTGGCAGGCGTAATCGCTGTGTTCCTGTCTGAAAAGCCTGCGCCAGACGCATGATAAAACTACTGTCGTCTTTGCTGTCGTTGCTTGACCGCCTCTGGGCGGCGTGGTCCGAAAACAAGCTGCGGCAGCAAGGACGTCAGGAAGCTATCAAGGAAGCGAACGATGAAATTAACAGACAAATCGAACTTGGTGAAGCTGCCATTGCTGTTCCTGATCCTGAACGCGATGAGCGGCTGCGCAACCGTTTCGACAGAAGCCGTACCCCTAAATAGCTATTGTGCTATTGCAAAACCTATCACCTATGACGCGACAAAAGACACGCCTGAGACGGTAGCCGAAGTCGAATTACATAACGGTGTCTTTGTTTGTTTATGTGAGCAGGACTGTCCGAAAGGCTCATAGCCATGCCCGCCAGTGTAACCATCGACGAAAATTTATTTAAATACTGCACCCCAAGACAGCTCGAAATTTTAAAAGCCATAGACCGCCTTGGAAGCGCAAAGGCTGCCTCGATTGAATTGGGGCTAAACAAAGGCGGCGCCAGCGAGACCTACATCGACGTTAAACGCAAGGCCGCCAAGTTTGGTTACGCACCGGAGCATGACTTTACCCGGCCAGTGCCGGAGGGCTTTGTCGCCAAGGGCGTCAGCACATACTACAACTCCGAAGGCAAACCATCAGGCCAATGGGTCAAGGCATCCCTTAGCCATCAGGCACTCGCAGAGGCCATGCGTGATGCCATCGCAGGCTTCAAGGATGAGATACAGCCAGTGGCTGCTATCGCTGCTCCAGCGGCGTCTGAGGAGCATCTGTGCAACCTGTACACCTTTACCGATTACCACCTCGGAATGCTGGCATGGCATCAGGAAGGCGGGGCTGATTGGTCCGTCTCCATCGCAGAGAAAACTATCATCGCTGCGCTCGTACAGATGGTCAATCAAAGCCCTAACGCACACACAGGGGTACTCAATATCCAAGGTGACTTCTTGCATACGGACGGCAAGACACCTGTGACGCCCGCGTCGAAGCACGTTCTGGACGCGGACAGTCGCTTCCCCAAGATACGCCGGGCAGCGATACGGATTATCCGCTCACTGGTGACGGTCTGTTTGCAGCGGCATCAGGAAGTGCAACTGATTATTGCCGAAGGCAACCACGACGAAGAGAGCGCCGGCTGGCTGTCCGATCTGTTCGCGGTGCATTACGAAGAAGAGCCGCGCGTTACGGTCAACGACAGCGTCCTGCCGTTCTACGTCTTCGAGTGGGGCACTACCATGCTGGGTGTGCATCACGGCCACAAAGTCAAGAACGAAAGTCTACCGCTGCTGTTCGCCGCACAGTTTCCGCAAGCGTGGGGTCGCACGACCCGCCGTGAGATACACTGCGGGCACCGCCATCACAGGGATGAAAAAGAATATAATGGTGTGACAGTTGTGCAACATCCTACACTTAGTGCCAGAGACGCATACGCTGCGCGCGGCGGCTGGATTGCAGACCGCGCTGCTTGGGCCATCACCTACCATAAGAACTACGGCGCTGTTGGCCGCGTCATGGTCACAACTGAAATGCTAAGTGACGTGTAGGCTGTCGTACCAACGCTCCAGATACCAGATAGCCTTGCGTACCTCTTGCCCTACCGCGTCCTTGCGGCCCGCGCGGCTGATGTACTTCATGGCATTACCGCGGCAGTAACCGGCGAACTCTTCCGGCGATAGCTTCGCCTGAATGTAGTCAATAGCTTCTATACCGCCGGCCTTGTAATGGTCAGGCTCGACTGCCGCTTTAAACTTCAGTGCTTCTGCCCATGCGCCAGCATCGCTCTTGTCGTCTATCATCGTGAAAGTCCTTCCATAATCTCACTACGCTCTCTTGCCGTCCGCATTGCAGAGTAACGCTGATGCAGTCGCCGGGCGAGGGCTGGCCGTTTGTGTGTCTGCAATTCAACGTCCAGCGCCTGCTTCAGTTCGTCTTCTGTAAGGTCGGACAGCACGGCGATCATCGACCGCCAGTTTAGTTTACTCATTTTTAAGTTCCTCTAATGCAATGTCGGACACTGCACGCTTGTCGTGCAGCGCCGCCCATATGCGTTCGTCAATAGTCTTTTCAGTCAGCATCACATAGACCCACACATCCTTGGTCTGGCCGCTGCGGTGCAAGCGTCCGACCGTCTGCTCGTACAGTTCCAGCGACCACGGCAGCGACAAGAATACCATGTGGCATCCGCCGTGCTGTAGGTTCAGGCCGTGGCCTGCCGACTTAGGGTGGACCAGTAGCAACTCGACTTGCCCCGCGTTCCAGTGTTCAATGACGTTGGGGTCATCCATCGTCTTGGCGTGCGGGAAGCGGCGCTTCAGTTCAGCCAACTCTTCCTGATATGTGTACGCGATGATAGTGTTGGCCCGCTGGTTCTCCGCCAGCAATTCTTCCAGCCGTTCAAACTTGTGGTTGCTAAACCATATCGACGGTGTGCCAACGCCGCGGTTGTAGACAAACCCAGACGCCATCTGTTGCAGCTTGGTCGTTGCCGCCGCAGCGTTCTGCGCTACGATCTGGTCGCTGCCGAAACGCGTCACATACTCGCGCTTCATCTCATCATACGGTTTGCGGTCGTCCAGCGTGACGCGCACCTCAGTGACGTGGCATGGTGGCAGCTTGTCCTTATACTCGCCCGGCTCCAGCACGAACGTCGCAGGACGGATGCGGTCCATGACTTGCTCCAGCGCACCGGCTGCCGGAATCCATTGACCAAACTCGCGGTTGGTGCAGATGAAATACTGCTGCATGAACGCACCCTTGGCACGGCCCAGCAGCCCTTGGTCAATAATCTTGCATTGGCCGAAGACATCCTCCAGCCCGTTCGACGTGAACGAGCCTGTCAAGCCCCAGCGTATCCTCATCGTAGACATAATTTTCTCCAAAGCCTTAAAGCGTTTGCCGCTGGGGTTCTTCAACCGCGTCAGTTCGTCAAACACCACTCCATCAAAACTTGATAAATCCTCTAGCTTATCCAGATTGTCGTAGTTAATGACCACGACACTAGCATCACTCTTGAGCGCGGCGGCGCGCTGCGACGGGGGGCCAACAGCCAGCGCGGGAGTGATGCTAGACCACTTCGGCGCTTCCACCGGCCACACATCCGTGCAGACACGCTTTGGCGCCACCACCAGCCAGCGGTTGACGATGCCATCGCGCAGCATCTCATCCATCGCCGTCAAAGTAATGGCGGTCTTGCCCGCGCCGACAGGCGCAAGGATCATGGCGCGGTCGTTCTCGTACAGGAACGTCGCCGCCTGCTCCTGATACGGCCTTAGCTGAAGCGTTTTAGCCATTCATCTATATCCTCTACTGACCACAGGCAGGCGTAGTGCTGCTTGGTGTGCGTCATCTCATCTGCAAAGATACGCTGCAACGCAGACAGGCGCCCGCCAGCTTTCTTCAGTTCAATAAACCAAGCCTCACCGTTGGGCATACAGGCTATGCGATCAGCGACGCCCGCCTGCGTAACGCTGCGGAACTTATAGGCAAAGCCGCCGGCTGCCCGCACACGTTTACAGAAGTACCGCTCTATTTCTTTCTCAGTCAGGACGAAGGGCTACTACAAAATTTTTTGCATTTCAAGGCTTGCATCAAATTTTGTTGTCTGTATGCTGGCCGCTCAAACAGTAAAGGAAGGTTCAGTATGCAGCATAGTAAGATAGTCGGCGGCTCTACCGCCAAGCGCGTCATCGCCTGCCCCGGCAGCGTGGCGCTGGTGGACACCGTACCGCCGAAGCCCAGCAGCAGCTACGCCGACGAAGGCACGCTCCTGCATGACACCATAGCGTCTGTATTAGAGCGTGACCTTGACCCGTACAGCTTGGTCGGCGGAACATACGCTAGTAGCGTACTGACAGAAGCGTTGGTTGATGATAAACTTGTCCCTGCGCTGCGTGCGCTGGACGAAGTAGACCCTACAGGGGAGATGACGTATGCGGTTGAAAGCCGGGTTGGTTTTGGTAATTTTCTGCCTGACGTTTTTGGTTCTACCGATCTTCTTGGTCGCATTGGTGATAGAGCGATTGTTCTGGATTGGAAGTTTGGCGATGGCGTGGCTGTCGAAGCCACCGAAAACGCCCAGCTTCTCTTCTACGCTGCGGCGGCTAAACGCACGGCGGAAACAGCGTGGGCCTTCGAAGGCGCCACCGAAGTCGAACTAATCATTGTCCAGCCGCCCTACGTCAAGCGTTGGGTGACCACATTAGACCGCGTTGACGCGTTCGAGAAAGAACTTGCCGCTGCCGTCAAGGTTGCGATGCAGCCCAACGCGCCGTTGGCATCAGGCGACCATTGCAAGTGGTGTGCTGCCAAGCCTGTCTGTCCTATCATGACGGGCGCTGTAGACCGCGCGCTGAAGGCCAAGCTGGAAGCGTTGCCTGTCGAGCAGATAGCGCATTATCTGGAACAGGTGCCGCTGATCGAAGGGTTCATCAAGGACTTGCAACAGTTGGCGCACGGGCTTCTGGAAGAAGGACAGAAAGTCCCCGGATGGAAGCTGGTCAACAAACGCGCCACAAGACAGTGGACAAACGAGGATAAGGCTGTAGCATTCCTGACCAGTGTTGGTGTAGAAGCATGGGGCGACCCCAAGCCGCTGTCACCAGCCCAAGCGGAAAAGGCTTTGAAGAAAGCCAAAATAGAATTGCCGGCGGACTTAGTTGTCGCCGTCTCCAGTGGCTCTACCCTTGCGCCGGCAAATGATGCACGGCCAGAGGTTTTGCAAATCGGACAGATGCTTACCAAAGCTATGTCTAAAATCCAGTAACAGAAAAGGTACAATACAATGTCGAACATCACTACTTTTGGCGGCGCTAACTTGCCGTCCGTTCAATCACTCTCTGGCGCTTTGCGTTCCATTCAGTCGGAAGTTGCGCCCGGTGGCACAGTCATCCTAAAGATGGACAAGACAGGCCATTGGGTTTTCGGTGCCGACCAGACCGAAGTTGAGGACGGCAGCCTGTGGGCCGCTAATCCTTTCTCGTTCGTGCATGGCTACATCGCATGGGGTAAAGGCGAAGTGCTGGCTGAAAAGCTGGTGCCGGTATCAGAGCCGCTGCCACAGCTTGACCCTGCGCCTTCAGGTGCCGAACGCGGTTGGGAAATGCAGGTCGGCATGATGCTGGTATGCACCAACGGTGAAGACAAGGACATGCAGGCACGCTTCACGGCTACGTCCGTCGGCGGTAAGCGCGCTGTGCAGGCATTGGCTGTTGCCATTGCCGATCAGGTAGAGAAAGACCAAACAAAGCCAGTGCCATTGCTCTCACTGAAGACTGAGCATTATCAGCACAAGACCTATGGCCGTATCTTTACACCTATTTTCGACATCGTTGAATGGGTGTCGATGGATACTGATACGGTTACCGAAACAGAGGAAGCGGAGTTGGAAGTCGCCGCTGAACCTGAAGCCGCTGGGGGTGCGCGTCGTCGTCGTCGCGTAGTTTAAGGGGCGCGAAAGCCGGGGCGTCCACCCGCCCCGGCGAGTAGCAGAAGAGTGAGAACTTCTATGTCTAAATTATGGGTTGACTTTGAGACGCGGAGCCGTTGCGACTTACGCAGCCGCGGCGTGTACAATTACGCGCAGGACGCCAGCACCGACGTGCTGTGTATGTCATACGCATTTGATGACGAAGACGTGCGGACGTGGCTCCCCGGTGAGCCTTTCCCGCGCGCTGTCAAAGACCACAAGGGGCTGGTGTACGCGCACAACGCAGCGTTCGAACGCCTGATATTCTGGTATGTCCTACAGGTCGAGTTCAAGCTGGAGCAGTTCTACTGCACCGCAGCACAAGCCCGCGCCAACTGTGCGCCGGGCAGCCTTGAGGATGTGGGCCGCTTCGCTGGCGCTACCATGAAGAAAGACCACCGCGGCGGACAACTGATCCGCGCGCTGTCCATCCCGCAGCCAGACGGCACGTTCCGCGAGGACGCCAAGCTGATGCAGGAGATGGTTGATTATTGCGAACAGGATGTGCGGGCCATGCGCGCCATCGCGCAGGCGCAGCGTCCGCTGTCGGCTGACGAGTTGGCCGACTACCACACGAACGAGCGCATCAACGACCGCGGCGTCCTGCTCGACAGGCCGCTGGCGCAGGCGGCGGTGCGTTATGCTGAGACTGAGTTGACTGAGATACAAAACATCGTCGCAGAGGTGACGCAGGGCGAGATAAAGTCCGTCCGCAGCCCAAAGATGAAGGATTGGGTGCTGGACAGGGTAGGGCCGCAGGCTCTTGAATTGGCTACCATACACAAGGACGGCGAGACCAAACTATCTATTGACAAGAACGTGCGCGCTAACCTGCTCACGCTGGCAGAGGAGAACCCAGATGAAGTACCATCGGAAGTTGCGGAAGTCATCCAGTGCGCGGACGATCTGTGGGCATCGTCCGTTGCGAAGTTCCAGCGTGCAGCGGCGCTTGCTGATGAGGAAGATTTTCGAGTTAGAGGAGCATTTGTTTTTGCAGGAGGCAGCGCTACTGGGCGTGCTTCATCATTTGGGCTTCAAGTTCATAACTTCCCCCGAAAGTGCGCCGCCGACCCTGCATTAGTGCGGCAGGCTATGGTGCGCGGACACCAGATCGTTCCCGCGCATGGCCGCCGCGTCACTGACGTGCTGAAGGGTATGCTCCGCCCTGCGCTGATGGCCGACAAAGGCAAGCGGCTTATCGTTGCCGATTGGGCAGCCATCGAAGCGCGGGTGACGCCGTGGGCGTCCGACAGCATCTTTGGTGTTAGCAAGCTGGACATCTTTGCCAAGGGCGAGGACGTGTACAAGCACAACGCTATGGCGACCTTCCATGTCGGTTATAACGAAGTCAATAACGACCAGCGCCAAATCGGTAAGGTGCAAGAGTTGGCGTGCGGCTTTGCCGGCGGCGTCGGTGCCTTTGCCAGCATGGGCCGTATCTACGGCCTGCTGATGTCAGAGAGCGACGCGAAGCGCATGGTGGACGCATGGCGCAGGGCTAACAAGTGGGCCGTGCCGTATTGGTCTGGTCTTGAAGAGACCTATATGCGCGCCATGCGGAACAAGAACCGCGAGTTCAAGATTGGCCGCGTCACATATTTATTTGACGGGTTGCATCTTTGGTATGCCCTTCCGTCTGGCCGTGTGTTATGTTATCCTTTCGCTCGTTTTGACGATGAAGGCAACCTGACCTATGCGAAGGCTTCTTGGAAGCCAGCCGCAGACGCTAAGGAATGGCCTAGAGCGCGGCTGTGGCGCGGTCTGGCGTGTGAGAACATCACACAGGCGGTCGCCAACGACTTGCTGCGCTACGCCTTGCGGCAGTTGGACGATGTAGTGCTGCACATCCACGATGAAATCGTCTTGGAAGTGCCAGAAGATGACGCAGAGGCCGCCGCAGCGCGGCTGGTGCAGATAATGTGTACGCCGCCACCTTGGGCCGCAGGGCTACCCCTGAACGCTGAAGTGGCAATCATGGAACGATACGGAAAGTAAGGAGAACCGCGATGAGTGAGGATCGCACGAAGTTCATAGACTATATAATAGGTCTGGCCGCCGACACAGTCGGCGAGACAGCCCTTGTTGTGCGCCAGAAGCCGCAGCACGACAGCGACGGTAACCTGATGTATCATTCGGATGGAGCGCCGAAGGCTACGTTTCCCGCGTTTCTACCAGAAAAGACCCGCATAAAAGAAGGCGAGGCTTGGTATGTCAACACAGGCTCGTTCATCGTTGACCGCTTCGTAGACGGCAAGCCGGCTGCCAAGTCGAGCAACGTCGAGTATGTCTTGTTCATGATGCTGGATGACGTCGGCACCAAGTCGAAAGAGCCGCCGCTTGCGCCGACATGGGTGCTGGAGACCAGCGAAGGGTCATTCCAGTGGGGCTACGCCTTCAGCGAACAGCCCAAGAAGGGCGACTTCTGCGCTGCCATCAAGGCGATTGCCGACGCTGGCTACACTGATCCGGGCGCGACCAACGCTGTCCGTAACTGCCGTATCCCCGGCAGCGTCAACCTGAAGCGCGGACGCGGTAACTTTGCTGCGCGGCTAGTCGAGTTCCACCCAGAGCGCGAATACACGCTGGACGAAATCTGCGAGGCGCTGGACGTCACGCCAGAGGAAGGCGACACAGCCGAATATAAAGCGGTGCAGTTGCGCGACACTGGCCTTGACAACGTCCTGACATGGCTTGCGGACAACAACCTAGTCCTTAGCCATCCTAACGCTGACGGCTGGTGCGGCATCGTCTGCCCTAACCATGAGCAACACAGCGACGGCATGATCGAGGCGCGCTACAAGCCGCTGGATCGGTCGTTCTGCTGCTATCATGGGCATTGCCAAGACCTAGACAGCCGCACCTTCCTTGATTGGGTAGCCAACGAAGGCGGCCCGAAGGTAACGCCGGGCTTGCGTGACGAGTTAATCGCTGAACGGATGTCGCTTTTATACGACAAAATATCACCGAATGAAGCATTCCCCGACGAGGCCGCAGCGCGTGTGCGTGAGGTCGAGAAAAAAGAAGCCGGACGGCTGGAACAAAGCGAGTGGTTCGAGCGTTTCGCCTATATCCAGTCCGATGACTGCTACTTTGACATGGTGACGCGTCAGGAGATAGCCCGCAACGTCTTCAACGCGTTGTTCCGTCACGTTGATTGCAAATCAATTCACAAGAAAACGCAGCGTGTGCAGGCGTCCGTCTATTTTGATGAGCGCCGGCAAGACCGCGGCGCGCCTGCACTGGCTGCGGTGACGTTCGCCGCTGGCGATGACGTGCTGGTGACGCGTGACGGCTTGGTCTACGGCAACCGCTGGACAGACGCACGGCCTGACGTGTCGGACAGCGACGCAATCGCCGACCATGACGTCGAGCCGTGGCTAGAGCATTGCCGTGACCTGATTGCGGACGATAAGGAACTAGACCACATCCTTGACGCTATGGCGTTCAAGATACAGCATCCTAACGTCAAGATGAACCACGCTATCCTGATTGGCGGTGACGAGGGCGTCGGCAAGGACAGTATGTTCCAGCCTTTCCTATGGGCGCTGGGCGGTCAACACTGGCGCAACAGGTCAGTCATTGAGGCTGGCGGCTTAGACAGCCAATGGGGTTACGCCCTTGAGGCTGAAGTCGTCATTCTGAACGAATTAAAAGAGCCAGAGGCACGAGAGCGCCGCGCGATGGCTAACAAGCTGAAGCCGCTCATTGCTGCACCGCCTGAGACCCTGACAGTCAACCGCAAGGGGATGCACCCGTATGAGTTGGTCAACCGCCTCATGGTGGTCGCATACACCAACGATCCGTTGCCTATCACACTGCCGACCCAAGACCGCCGCTGGTTCTGCGTCTGGACGCGTGCGCCGCGTATGTCACCAGCCGCAGCCGACAAGCTGTGGGGCTGGTATAAGTCAGGCGGCTATGAAAAGTGCGCCGCATGGCTGTGGCAGCGTGACGTTTCGGCGTTCAATCCTGCCGCTGCGCCGCCTGTCACCGAATGGAAACTAAACATGGTTGAACATGGCATGAGTGTAGCCGAGAGCTACCTTGTGGACTTGATGCGCGAGAAGGCGAGTGTCTTTGCCAACGGCGTCATTGGCGGGCCTTTCCACCGTATCTGTGACGCGCTGGCGGTCAACGTCCCTGCCGGTGTGAAGATACCGCAGGCGGCGCTGCTACACGCGCTGAAGGAAGCGGGTTGGGTTGACTTAGGCCGCGTCAATTCGAAAGAACACCAAAACAAGAAGCACCTATTTGTCGCGCCTGATACGCTTCCGAAATACAGCAAGTCAGAGTTGCGCCGCATGGCAGAGGATGTGCCGAAGTCTGGGTTCATGCCGTCGATTGGCAAGAATTGACATCTGATATCAGTCGATGATATATAGTTAGGGTTGGCAATGCTCCGCTAACCTGATTAAACCCCCGGCGTCCTCACTCCGCCGGGGGTTTTTTATTGTCAGAAGGGCATCATTGCCTTGCATCGAACGCCGCGCTCAAACTCAAGTTTGCGTAACGCTGCGTTTAACTCTTGATGGTCAGAACAATAATTTTCATCGTTCCATGCACCGTCATTGGTTTTCTCATCGATCAACCAGTAACCCCAGAAGTTCCCGTCTAGCGGAACGTCGAATCGTTCTGCTTCGATGCGGATGCCAATGGTCTTAGCGCGTGCGCGTAGGTCTTTTAGTGTCATGCTCCACTTTCCTTTTATCAATGTCAAAGAACCATCAAGGCGGTTTCCCGTCTTGATGGCTCATTATAGCATAGTTTGAGGGTATGTCAATAACTTTCTTTCCTTTGTTTTCAATGACTTAGAAGAAAGTTGTTTTTAATTATCTTTTGTTTTCAGTTAGTTAGCCTAACCTAGTGATGAAGGTTACACCTTCCACAGTGCGGCATTTAAAGCTTTTTCCGTTCCTGATCCCGTATTGCGAGACGTTGCGGCTGGTGCGCTTTGCATCGCCCCTGTTGGTGGCTGGCATGGTGGCCACCTCACCAACGTCTAGCGTTCCCATTGGGTAAATCATTGGGCGGCTCATTTCAGCAGCCCCCGTGCGACGCAGGCTTGGCGCAGATGCTCCGGCCTAAAGCCCCATATCTTATAGACGCTCCCGTATGTCTGGCAGACTAGGGACAAGTGCCGTTCATGGCGGCGCAATTCGTCCTTGAGGCGCTCGTGCTTCTCAATGGCGCGGGCTGCTACGCGTAGCAGGTCAAGTTCGGCGTCAATGTCTTTTTCATCCTCATTGGCGGACGGGTCTATAACTTTTATTTCAAACATGGTTTAGGTTCCTTTACAGTTTAAGGGTTGGGTTAGGTGCTGGTCGTATGTCGCACAGTCGTCTGAGCCAGTAGGCTTGCTCAGGGCCTTCTGAGCGTGCCGCATGGTATCGGAATAAGGCAACGGCGAGGTCGTCATATCCCACCCAATCATGCGTCATTATGAGAGGCGAGGGCTTCATGGCTTTTGGGTTGTGTCGGCGCGGCATTAGTTGCGCTCCCGCTTAAGGTCGAGCAACTCTTTCGTATCGCGCACCCATGCCTTGCGATACCAGTCTGATTCTGATTTTACCTGCCATAGCAGGGTGAGCGTAAAGGCTTGCGCGCTTAACAGCGCGACAATTGCGAGTTCGTATTGTGTCATTGGTTAATCATCCAATAATAAGGTTAAAAGAAATAAGGCGGCACCTGCAAGCAGGGCCGTCATTCTGCTGCGTCGTCCCGTAGGGCGTTATTTTCAGCGACTAGGCGGTCGTATAGTGTTTGCAGGTGCTCTAGTTGTTCTTCAACGTGCCAAAGCTCTTCTAAGCGTTCGCCTAGCACTAGGGCAAGGTCGTTGTCGCAATAGCGCGCTGCTTCCATAAGTGCGGAATCGGACAACATGCGGAAATAGGTTCGGTCGGTCATTGGTTATACCCCTTCAACGTTGACAAAAACATACCCGTCACCCTTGGCATTGCCGCCTTGTGCGAATGTACCTTGCCAGCCCATTTTAGCGATTAGGGCGTCGGCTGCGGCCTTGTGCGCGCCTTCAGTGTTTAGCGCGTGGTCATAGCCGACTGTGACGCTGCCAGCCCATGCCGTCGCTTTAATGCGTCCGCCTTTAGTGTTAGTCGCTGGCAGGTACTTAGTCTCGATTGCTTGTGTGATGAATGTCATTGTGTTTGCTCCTGTAGTTGGCACTAGCGCCATGAATGCCGCGCGACGGTGAGCCGCGCGGCTAACATGGCGTTAGTTGTCGAGGTCAAGTAGACGCAACAATGATTTGGTTAGTTCAGTCGCACGGTCGTGACTGTCACCACTACCGTCGATAAGGAATGCGGTTATCTTTTCCGAAAGCTCTATTACAGTGTCGCGATAGGTTAGGCCCTCGTCGCGCAAAAAAGCATAAATGCTGTTGGTGTCATTAGTCATTGTGCTACTCCAAATATTAGGGTGTCAAGCGCTAGCGCCGCGATGATATACACCACGAGCACTAGGTTATGGATTAGGGCTTGTTTCATGCTACGGCGCTCTTAAACGCGCGTATAACGTCCGCGGCGTTGCCAAGCGTAAACACTTGAACGCGGCAATCGGTGCAACCTATGTCGGTAAGTTGTGCAATGACGCGTTGCGCTTGCGCCATGCTGGCAATGCCAGCCGCTTCACTGACTAGCAGCGTTTCAGTGTCGCCTAATGGCGACTTGCCCCATATGATATATTCGCGGTTCATGCTGCACCGCGCTTGCCGCGAGCGGCTAGTAGGTGGTCAAGGTGCTGCGTATCGCGGCCATATTGCACTTGATACATGATTGCGGCGTTAAGCGCGGCTAACGTCCACGTGCGATAATCGTTTGGCTTGTTGCGGTTGGACTTGTTTTTCATGTCGTTCACTCCGTTGCTGTCTTGAAGCCCTCTTATCTACCCTCTTATATACATAGTCAAGCAGCAAATTGTGTTGCACATAAATATATCGACATGAGGCGCAAAAACCTGGAATTTATCGGCATATTTTGCCGATAATAAATATCGGGTGAAAGTTGTCAAAAGGTAGTCACGTAAATTGCGAGAATGACAACCAGCGAAATGGCTTGAATGCGCGGGTTGCAAGGGGATCGGACGTTTAGTTGCCATGTATATTGTAGTTATTCAGATAAATGAAAAATGTATATATATAACCATATAGGTTAGCGTGAATATTTCAAACCGACTTGGAAAGTCATGGCAACCATGGCAACTTGACGTGATGCAAAAATGTCACACTCTCCAAGTTGGCACGCAATCGCCCCTCGCAAACTCAGTTCGTCGTCGACTTGTTATCTCATGGCAACTTGACGTTCCTTAGTGTGTTAACACAGTAACACAGCTAGCCGAATGTGTTTTCTCTAAGCTTGACGTTGACGTAAACGGAAAGGCCAACCGAAAATCCAGCACATAGAACAAAGCCGGAACGCGTCGGGCAGGGGGGTGGGGGTGGCAGGGCCGAGCGCCGCGTGACTGTCACGGTCACATACCGCAAACAATTTTTATTTTTTTAAAATGTTGGTGCATCAAAGCCTGTTGCATATCTGCACCCGGTAGATTATTGTACGCCCAATGACCTTCTACTCACTGCCATTTACACCAGAGCGGACGCAAGCCACCGAGGCGCGGCTAGAGTCTATCTATGAGGCTGCCAAGTACGGGCTTAAGGGTGACAGCCTCGCTATGGCCGCTGGATTGACCCCGCGCCAGTTCCGTGTGCTGGCCGACGCTGACCCGCTGGTCGAGATGGCTGAGATCAAAGGTCGCAGCGACGGTGAGTACACTGCGGCTAAGACGATGTACGAAGCGGCACGCGATGGCGACAGCAAGGCTGCGCTGGAGATACTCAAGCATCAGCACGGCTGGGTAGCCAAGCAGCAGATCGACGTGAACATCGACCAACAGATAAGCATTACAGGCGCGCTGGAAAAAGCACAGTCGCGCGTCATCGAAGGGCTGTACACTGACGTCACACCCCGCCTAGAGGATAACACACATGCAGCAGCCGATATATTCAGCGCAAGACGAGATGGAGTTGATGGCGCGGCTGTGGTCGCCCACACTGAAAGATGACCCCCTAGCGTTTGTCCTGTATACATTCCCGTGGGGGCAGCAGGGTACACCGCTGGAACATTTCCCCGGACCACGTAAATGGCAGCGCCAGATACTTGCCGACCTGCGTGACCACATCAAAGCGAACAACGGCAAGGTTGACTTCGACACTGCGCGGCTGGCGATTGCGTCAGGCCGCGGTATTGGTAAGTCAGCCCTAGTCAGTTGGCTAGTCATCTGGATGCTGTCGTCAAGGATCGGCTCTACAACCATTGTGTCGGCAAACTCCGAGGCGCAGCTACGCAGTGTCACATGGGCGGAAATTACCAAGTGGCTGGCGATGTCGCTGAACAGTCACTGGTTCGAGATAGCCGCCACACGCATCATGCCAGCCAAGTGGCTGACGGAACTGGTCGAACGTGACCTCAAGAAAGGTACGCGCTACTGGTCCGTCGAGGGCCGGCTGTGGTCGGAAGAGAACCCTGACGCATACGCAGGCGTTCACAACTTCGACGGTGTCATGCTGATCTTCGACGAAGCCAGCGGTATCCCTGACAGCATCTGGTCGGTCAGCGATGGTTTCTTCACAGAGAATACGCCGCATCGTTTCCATCTGGCTTTCTCCAACCCGCGGCGCAACACCGGCTATTTTTACGAGACGTTTCACAGCAAACGGGCGTTCTGGAATACCCGCGTCATTGACGCCCGCGACGTCGAGGGTACAGACAAAAACCTGTACCAGCGCATCATCGACGAGTACGGGCCAGACAGCTACCAAGCCAGTGTCGAAGTCTACGGTAACTTCCCCAGCGAAGGTGACGACCAGTTCATTGGCAGCAATCTGGTGGACGACGCTATGAAGCGGCCACCCGTCAAAGATGACAGTGCACCCATCGTGATAGGGGTGGACCCTGCACGCTTCGGGGCTGACGCCACCGTCATCGCCATACGGCAGGGCCGTGACATCTTAGAGTTGCGGAGACACCGCGGGGCTGACACGATGGAAGTGGCTGGCTACGTCATAGACGCCATAGAGCAGTTCAAACCTGCGCTGGTCTGCATCGACGAAGGCGGGCTAGGTGCCGGCGTCGTAGACCGGCTGAAGGAACAGCGGTACAAGATACGCGGCGTCAACTTCGGCAATAAGGCCAAGAACCAGATTATGTGGGGCAACAAGCGCGCAGAGATGTGGGGCGCCATGCGCGACTGGCTCAAGACGGCGCACATCCCCAGCGACAGGTTCCTGAAGACTGACCTCATCAGCCCGCGCACCAAGCCGGACAGCAAGGGTACGCTGTTCCTCGAAAGCAAGAAAGATATGAAGTCACGCGGGCTGGCGTCGCCTGACGCAGCAGACGCCATAGCGGTGACGTTTGCATTTCCTGTAGCTTCTAGAGATCCACGTCAAGGACGCGTTGACAGACGCGCCTCAAGCGGGTATTCTCCCGCTGGATATTCTACAAGTTGGATGGGCAGCTAGTGGCGGGCAAGAAAAAATCAGTATCGTTGTCCGTAGGCCGTGGCGAGAAACTGCCTGTGTCTAAGGGTGCAGGGCTGACCGCCGCTGGTAGAGCGAAGTACAACGCTGCCACCGGCAGCAACTTAAAGGCGCCAGCGCCCAGCCCTAAGACAAAGGCTGACGCAGGACGCAAAGCATCATTCTGCGCGCGCATGGGTGCAGTAGCTGCTAAGGCTAAAGATGGCGAACGTGCCAAAGCTAGTTTGAAAAGGTGGAAATGCTGATGAAACCCGGTCTATATGCCAACATCCACGCTAAGAAAGCCCGCATTGCCGCTGGATCAGGCGAGAAAATGCGTAAACCGGGTGCTAAAGGCGCCCCTACAGCCAAGGCGTTTAAAGAAAGCGCCAAAACCGCCAAGAAGGGTAAGTAAATGCCAGCTAAAAAGCCACTAATGCGTGAAAACATCTCGTCACGCCCGACCGATAAATATGGTAACCGCGCGACAGATGCTGACCTTGGTATCGGCCCCGGCGCTGACGCTAGACGCAGGGCCGCAGCCCTGAAAATTACGGCGCAAGAAGGTACGACAAGCGCCGCTGGCGGACGCCCAAATAAACCTGCAATGCCAAAATCAGCCGAAGCCGCGTTATTGCGGGCTGGATCAGTTAAACCTGTTAAGCAGACTTTACCTAACAAGCCTAACAAACCGGCTGTTAAGCAGACTTTACCTAACAAGCCTAACAAACCGGCTGTTAAGCAAAATTTAGTTATACGTACAACGACGAACATGAAGTCGTCACCGATGACAAAGAAACGCTAAAATGCCTCTGGTGAAGTCGCCCAGCAAAGCCGCGTTCCGCAAGAACATCAAGGCCGAGGTAAACGCCGGAAAACCTGTCAAACAGGCGGTCGCAATCGCGTATAGCGTGAAGCGCGAAGCCGCTAAAAAAGGTAAAAAGTAACCGCAATGGCTGATCCGACAGGTATTAACAAAGTAGGCGACGTAGCTGACCGCGGTAGCGATCCAGCGAACACCCGTGGTGACCCTGACACAATGGCAACCATGCGCCATCGGCTACAGATGTCGATGGCAGCCTACTCGGACAGCCGTGAAGACGAACTGGACGACCTGCGGTTCATGGCCGGCAGCCCTGACAACCAGTGGCAGTGGCCTGCTGACGTGTTGGCGACCCGCGGTGCGGTGCAAGGCCAGACCATCAACGCACGCCCATGCCTGACAATTAACAAGCTGCCGCAACACGTCCGTCAGGTGACGAACGAGCAGCGCCAGAACCGCCCTGCGGGTAAGGTCATCCCTGTCGATGATAATGCTGACATTGAAGTGGCAGCGATCTTTGACGGCGTCGTGCGGCACATTGAGTATATGTCCGACGCTGACGTAGCCTACGACACCGCTTGCGACAACCAAGTGACCTACGGCGAAGGCTATATCCGTCTCATTACGGAATATTGCAACGAAGAAACCTTCGACCAAGACGTGCGGATTATGCGCGTCCGCAACTCGTTCAGCGTTTACATGGACCCTACAATCCAAGACCCGTGCGGCGCAGACGCTGAATGGTGCTTTGTCACGCAGGACATGACCAAAGACGAGTATGAGCGCGAGTTTCCAGACGCAACGCCTATTTCGTCGATTTTGTCCACCGCTGTGGGCGATGAAAGCATGTCGGCATGGCTCGACGAAGACACTATCCGCGTTGCGGAGTATTTTTACTACAAACGCAAGCGTGAAACGCTAAATCTGTACCCAGATAACGTCTCTGCGTTCAAAAATACCGACAAAGATAAGCAATTACGCGCCATGTACGGCAAACCTGTCCGCACACGCGAAGTAGACCGCAAAAAAGTCATGTGGATGAAGACCAATGGCTATGATGTGCTGGACGAACGCGAGTGGCCGGGTAGCTGGATACCTGTGGTACGCGTCGTAGGTAACGAATTTGAGGTGCAAGGGCAGATTTACGTGTCCGGTCTGGTGCGGAACGCCAAAGACGCACAGCGTATGTACAACTACTGGACCAGCCAAGAGGCAGAAATGCTGGCGCTGGCACCAAAAGCGCCATTTATTGCCTATGGCGGCCAGTTCGAAGGTTACGAGAACCAGTGGAAGACTGCCAACACGACCAACTGGCCGTATTTAGAAGTCAATCCAGACGTCACAGACGGCGCTGGGAACGTTTTACCGCTCCCGCAGCGTGCAGCCCCACCGCTGCCCCAAACAGGGCTGATACAGGCTAAAATGGGCGCTGGTGAGGACATCAAGTCCACCACCGGCCAGTATGACGCCTCTTTGGGCGCACAGGGCAACGAACGGTCTGCAAAAGCTATCGTCGCACGCGAAAAGCAGGGTGATGTCGGCACGTACCACTATGTTGACAACCTTGCCCGTGCAATCCGTCACATTACTCGCCAGCTTGTCGATATTATCCCTAAGATTTACGACACACAGCGCATTGCACGCATCATTGGCGTTGATGGTGAAGTCAGCATGGTCAAAATGGACCCAATGCAGGCAGAACCTGTTAAGGAAATTCGTGACCAAAATGGCGGATTGATTGAAAAAATCTATAATCCGTCTATCGGTACGTATGACGTTATGGTCACTACTGGCCCCGGCTACATGACCAAGCGTCAAGAAGCACTCGACGCCATGTCAACGATCCTGCAATCTAACCCGCAGCTTTGGACTGTGGCCGGCGATTTGTTCATCAAGAACATGGATTGGCCCGGAGCGCAGGAAATGGCAAAGCGGTTCAAGAAAATTCTTGACCCGAAAGTCTTGGAAGAAGGCGATCAGTCGCCTGAAATTATGGCCGCCAAGCAGCAAATCGAAGCCCTGTCGCAAGAACTTAACCGCGTCTCTGACATCATGGAAAACATTCAAGATAGCGCAGAGCAGCAGAAAATCTCCATCGACAGGTACAAGGCTGAAGTGCAGGCTTACGAAGCCGAAACCAAGCGTATCTCTGCGGTACAAAACAGCATGACACCTGAGCAAATTCAGGATATTGTCATGGGTACGATTGCAGGCGCGCTGGATACAGGCGACTTGATTGGCGGTTCACCTGAAATGCGCGAAGTACCGCAGATGGATGAGCAGATGCAGCAAGCCCCAGAAATGGGTGAGCAACCTGAGATGCCAATGGAAATGCCAGAACAAGCCCCTGAAGGAATGATGTAATGAGTTGCGCTGATTTTGTAGGTACGCTGTTTCTTGCGCGCGATGTGGCTCACTCTACGCACCTGAACACACGCAGCTTTGCCAAACATTCTGCTTTGAACGAGTTTTACGACGAAGTCATTGAATTGGCAGACAAATTTGCAGAAGCGTATCAGGGCAAATATGGCCTAATCGGTCCTATTTCGCTCATGTCAGCTAAGAAGACTAACAACATTGTCGAGTTTCTTGAAGGTCAAGTAGACGAACTGATGGAAATGCGGTATAAAGTCGTCGATAAGGATTGCACTCCGATCCAAAACATTATCGACGAGATTTTTGGTCTGTATTACAGCACGCTGTATAAACTTAAATTTCTCGCATAAGGACGCGACGCATGGAACTTTTACGCCCTCTTAATGACTCAGGTTTTGCTACTCAAAGCGTAGCCTACACTGGCACTGCCGGTTCTGTAACTGGCTGGAACGCCGGCCCGCAGGGCGTATTGGTATGGTGTACCTCTGACGCTTATGTTCTTGTTGGTGAAGGCGTCACAGCGACTTCAGCAGCCACACCGCTTCCAGCGGGCGTGCCTGTGCCGATTTTCGTACCTGCTGGCTCAGGCGGCGTATGGCGCGTTAGCGCGATCCAGATTAGCGCAGGCGGCACGCTGTACGCAAAGCCGATCAACATCAGATGAGTTTTGGTATTCCTGTCCGCAATGGCTTGGGTGTCGGGCTATTAGCCTCGACATTTCTGTCGTCTTTGCGGATCGGCGGTCGGCCAGCCATGTCTTTAGACTTTATCGGCACAAATTCGCTCGACAGCCGCGTCACGTTTACCCGCGCATCAACTGCTACGTTTATTGGCAGCAACGGCTTAATCCAGACGGCGGCAATTAATGATCCGCGCTTTGACTACAACCCATCTACTCTCGCGCCTAAAGGTCTGCTAATTGAAGAGCAGAGGGCTAATATACAATACCCTTCTAACCCTAACAGCGCGACATTTTTATGGAACGGCGTTAACTCAGGTGCTCAAACACTCGGCCAGCCCTCGCCAGACGGCGGAAATAACGCAACGCTGGTAACAAGCAACGGTGGCGGGGAAAGCGGTTACAGGGCCACGCCTACTTTTGCTAATTCTACAACTTACACATGGTCTGTCTATGTTAAGCGCGGAACTGCTAGGTACGCGTATATGCGCGCACTTTGTGTGTCTGGAGTTCCCGCAGTTGATGGCGCATGGTTCGATATACAAAACGGCGTTGTGGCTACTAAAGGTTCGGGGATAACGTCAACGTCAATTACACCAGCGCCTAATGGATTTTACCGCATTGTAATGACGGCCACGACACCCGCAGTTGTTATCAACCAGCTTTGGGATTTACGCACTGGAAATGCTGACGGAGCGCAAACCAGCGTTAACGGTGAAACCATGACGTTTTTTGGCGCACAAGTCGAAGCAGGAGCATTTGCTACTAGCCTCATTCAGTCCACCACAGGCATTGTAACTCGCAGCGCAGATGTAGCAACGATGACCGGCACAAACTTCTCTAGCTGGTATAACGCTACGCAAGGCACGTTTGTTTCGCAGTTTACACCATCTAACATATTGGGGACATCAACAGTTCTAGATGCCAATGATACCACAGCAAACGAAAGCACAAGATTGCGGACAGTAGCGGCTGATCCGTTCTTTGTTGTAACAGATGGCGGCGTTGACCAAGCAAATATTGACGCTGGCACGGTCGCGGCAAATACGACTTACCGAATGGCCGGCGCTTATGCATTAAACGATTTTGCAGCTTCAATCGGCGGCGGCGCGGCTGTAACGGACGCATCAGGTACATTACCGACAGTTACACAGTTGCAGATTGGCAATTCGGCAGCGGGCGCTAGGCTTAACGGTTGCATACGCTCTATTACATATTACAATACGCGCCTTGCAAATGCCACGCTGCAATCTTTAACAACATAACTTTTCACCCCAACAAAAGGGCTTAAAAATGCCGCAAGTATTTCTTTCTCCTTTCGCCGGCGCCGGGGCGCAGTTTCTTGATAATAACGGTGTTATTTTGTCGGGCGGTAAAATTTACACCTATGCAGCCGGCACAACTACCCCTCTGGCGGCATATACTAGCGCGTCTGGCGCTACGCCCCACGCAAACCCTATTATCCTAGACAGCGCAGGGCGCGTGCCGGGCGGCGAAATTTGGTTGGCTGTCGGATCAATATATAAATTTACTCTTGAGACTTCTACAGGCGTTTTGCTTGGTACATACGATAATATATCAGGTATAAACGCAATAGAACTTAATGCTCAAAATGTAGTTTACGATCCCCCGTTTACTGGCGGTGTAGCTACAAATGTTGAAGCTAAACTGGCACAATACATTTCTGTTAAAGATTTTGGCGCGGTTGGCGACGGCGTCACCAACGACACAGCGGCTATTCAAGCAGCTTTAACTTTTGCGTCTGCTCAAAACGGTGTGGTTTTAGTTCCTTACGGTACATATATTTTAACTAGTACGTTGATTGCAAATGCAACGCTTATTTTTGATGGCGGCATTTTTGAAATGGCCCACACCATCAAACTAAACGGCGATGCTGATTTAATTGGACGTAACGGCGGCGGTGTTACTTTTGGTAACGGGACAACCTATATCGGGCGAACACCTAACAACTACGACACGCAAATTTTGTGCGGACTTGATGCAACTTGGACTGGTAAAATCCAAGGCATGACCTTCCGCGTAGATAACATCTACAACTGCTATTTGATTTCCCTCTGGAACGCTGAAGGCGCTGAAGTATCCGGCAACTCACTTGTTGATTTTTATGTTGCTAATGGGGGAAGTTTGATTGGCGCTCCAAACAGCAGCACAGGCATTACAGGGACAAACACGCGAAGCCAAAAAAATTGCAATATTACAGGCAACACAATTAAATTCGCCACTGGCTTTACTGGCGCACAGCTTTTCCAAGCGTATGAAACTGAAGGTTTAATCATTTCCAACAACAACACCTATGGGGCTGGTGATGATATTTTGAACGCAGACCGCAGCACGGGCATCACATTTAGCAATAACTATATCAGCACCCGCGTTGGCACTGTCATTATAAACCAAGTTGATAATTTTAATATCATTGGCAACACCATTATTAAAGAAGATGTTGGTTCAGGTTACGACCCTAGCAGGGCAGTTTTGGGCGGGATATTGTTAATTCCGACTGATCCAACGCAAACATTTGTAGCAAAAAACGGCATTGTCTCTAACAATACCATTATTAATAACAGTGTTGAAAATATGCCTCAACCCTTGCTTATTGCTGGCGTTCAAAATGTCATAGTTTCTAACAATGTATTAATAAACAAAAAAGCAAACGCTACCTTTACGCTTCAAGCTACTAACTCAAGTTCAGTAGTTCCATCTATGACCCCCGTGCAGTACAACCGCAATTTGGTGGTGAAAGACAATTTGGTCGTTAACGGAACAATATTGATGAGCGGAGGCGGAACAGCCGATGATGGGATTATAGCGGTAGGTAATATCTCTAACGGCGGAGGATACCCAGCAATTCCAATGAACTTGCAGGGTTTTTCGTTAACCAGAAATGACTATGCAGACTCAAATATTGGTATCGGCGCGATAGACACGGATAATAATGTCAATTATGACGGGAATGCATTCGTTCCTGCTGAATTATTGGGTATTTATACGCTATCTTCGATCACAGCGGGTGAGGTTTCCTTGCAGCTAGTTGGTGGTGTGCAATATCTTTATACGGGGACAAATATTCGTTTGAGCCAAGTTGCTATCCAAATGGGCGCTGCTGCATCGACAAGTGCTACTGTTCTCATAAGCGAATTTGACGGCGCTACAATCACCAATCTCGGAACATTTACGATTACTCCCGGATTTAAGGGGGCAACATTTACAAATTTAGATAGCGGGCAATGGTTAAGCACTTTAGTCATACCTAGCACAAAAGGTTTGCGCTTCACTATTGATAGTGGCGCCATGCCGGGGGAGACTGTCACTGTTCGCCTCTACGGCAGTAAATTTACGTTTAACTAAAATGTTAAAGCCATACCGCCGGCCTTGTTATGGCCGATAGACATTTGAAGTAACAATATTGCTATGCTGCATCAAATGATGTAGTCTAGCCACCAACCGTACTGATGCGGCTCATCAGGAACTCTTTAAGGGTTAAACATGGACGATAATGTCTTTACCGAAGCGGATGCCTCCGCGCCAGAACTCGAA
>Ga0181350_1000064_pt1 | contig 32070 bp, 51 predicted proteins | sample Su13VDMM110DCMD_FD_130105 | JGI IMG/M metagenome (GOLD analysis project Ga0181350, IMG submission 130105) | Freshwater viral communities from Lake Michigan, USA - Su13.VD.MM110.DCM.D | ecosystem: Environmental > Aquatic > Freshwater > Lake | place: USA: Michigan | collected 2013-07-16
CACGGCCAACAATGACTTCTTCTAAGGGTTGCCAACTGGTATAGGAATTTATCATAGGGTTTGTAGTTGATTGAGTAGGGTATTTAAGCGGTCTTGTTTGGTGCTTAAGAATAACTGTTGATTGTGCTCTAGATCTACACGACACAACTCAAACCATTGAGATAGATTCTTTTTCTTTATTTCTCGTAGGGTATCTAGCAAGGCCAACCAGCGCAGGGTATTGTTTTCTATCAGATCATATGATGTATCTACAGCATGATCAAATGTGCGATATCCCAGGCTTCTTAGTGTGCGTAATGATCCTGCAGGTCCCACAATCACAAATGGTTGAGCATATTTAATGGGTTTAAATATCTTTTCTGTTAGGAATACACCACCTGATTGATCTGTGTCGAAATGAGTTTCCAGTACAATATTACAGTAACTGTCGGTGTAGTGTTCATTTACAGTCAGGGCATGATTGTTATGATCTGTAGCAGTCAAGGAATCGCAGGTGTAAGGGCCATTACGAACAAATTCTTTTAGGCCGTAGCGAATATTTACAACATCAATTTCTATGGGATTATTTTCAAACTCTTCATCAATGCTAACGTCAGTATTATAACTCCAAAAACTATTGTCTAATAGATCATTTCTTTGTAAATCAGCCACAGCAGTTGCTCGCCACCATTTGTGTGTACGGCTCAAACAGGTAAAATCTCGAGTTCTTTTATTGTTATTGAAAGGCTCAGGCACAACGGCTTGATTTCTGCGCCAATATAATAATTCGTGATCGGGAAAATAAATGAAATTCTCTAGAGTTCGTGCGGCGGTATTTCCCGAAACAAATTGATAGCACCTGGGCGGTAATTCCCATGCTAGACACAGCGAGTCTAGTCTTTCTTTAATTCTAAAAGGATTATCTCCTTCGTGATAATAAAATAATATTCTTAATTGATTGTCTCTTAAAGCACGGTGTACCGGATCTGTCATTAAAGCAAAATAATCAATATTAAAATCAAAGAATCCCAAGCCCACAGGATAATAACTATCTGGAGGATATACATCATTGACAGTATAAAGATTGTACGCTACTCCAAATTCTCTACAATGCTCTATTAATTCGCAGGGAACTGTATAAGGCCAATGATCGACAAATTCCTGCCATTCTGGTGTGTACGGCTCAGCTGAATAGCGAGCCAAGGCAGGATATGCTCGATCTTTTACAACGCGATCCACTACAAAATTAAAGGCCATTTAACATCTCAGTTAATTCCTGCCATAATACACTTTCAAATCCGCCGGAATAAAAATGACGGTAATTATATTCACATACCGCCTGGGCTTGAATGAATAGTTTTTGTTTGCATTGTCTAGGTAATTCATCTATATCTTTTAATACCTGGGCAATCTTTTCATAACGAGCATGATCATTGATTTCAAGGTCATATGTTTCATCCCATAAATGACCAAAAGTCTGAAATCCATAGCTACGCAAATACTCTAATGAGCCCGCGGTGCCTACTATCATAAAAGGCATACGCAAACAAATGGGTTTGAATGTCTTTTCTGTTAGGTGTAGGCGTTGACCTGTTGCCACTGTTTCTGTTACCAGATATAATAATGATTCTGCTGATTCTGCAAACAAACTCAATTGATGGCTATGCATAGGAGCACCTGTTTCGCCCTTGAACTCTCGAGGAAATGATTCTTTATTAAAGACTTCTTTAATGTCGGGATATGTATTAATAAGATCTTTAATAGCATCATCTACGCTGATATTCTCTGCAGGACATACCGCTGGACAACTAATGTGATTGTCGGACATTCCGTGTTTAAAAATATGATACAGCATCGCTAAACGATGTTGCCGTTGCCCAGCAATGATACGGTTGGGCATTACAAATGTTTGAGTTATACGACGATCACTGGGTTCGGGCATTAAAAATGTACGATGATATCCACGGAACCAATCTAGTGCAGCCCAGCCGTGAAAGAAATAGTAGGCAGACTTTAAGTTATAAGTATCACAAGCCCAGGCAACATTTTCACTGTCCTTTTCGCTGGTAATTAAAGTTGTAGGACCATTCCATTTATTGGCATAAACAGGTGTGTATTGATCAAACAATAATTTAAATCTATCTAGATGTATAGGTTCTTGGTCCCAAAAGAACAATCTTTTTTCTGCCTTATCAAGAGCAGGTATATTGCATAGATTACTAATATCTGTAGTACCAAATGGTTCAAACCAATGTAAGCCCACGTTTTGCCCTTGCAATTTAGTTACAAAAGTGTTATAATAAATTTCATCTATTCTAATCATTATGTTTGATATATTTTATTCCGGTACGAAACCTAACTTGTTTGCCCATGAGCAAAGGGCCGATTCTATCGAGCATGCTAGAGAGTTATCAAGGACGAGATACTTTTGGTGGACGAATTATTTAACTGATTACACAGAGCATGATTTTTTATGGGAACCAGTACCTTGGGAAAATGATCAGACTCATGTATGGCCGAGCCAACATCAAACTCACGGCGGTACCATGTTGGTACCTACGACAGGTGGTCAAGCAGTTAATTATAATCATACTGTGTTGAGTAGACACACAGGCGTTCCTGTTGTGGGCATTGATCATGGCACGGGTATTGCGTTTGCCTGCAAGTACAGCACAAGATACATCAGCGATTATTTAGGAACTCTACGCAGAATATTACACAAAGTAACAGAAGAATATGTTTGGGTGGCCAGTAGCGTATGCGACTACACCGAGTTTGATTGGACTTGGCACCCTAGCGAATGGCAACAGGACATGCTACATGTGTTTGCCAGCGACGATCAAAAGTTTGGCGATACCTTTTACGTTCATGTGCCTACATTTCTAAAGAAAACTGAATCATTAAAGATATTGGAATGGTTTGATACCTTGCACTTTGTGAAAAACATCACGGTACCTAGACTGCCGGTTCCTACTGTACAATACACAGAAGACACAGTAGTTGATGCGGTATGGCGTCATGAGTTTACGGATCCTGTGGTGCAGTTTTATCGTTATGCTCCTTGTGCTACAACTCCTACCATAAACCTTTGGCAACCCACTACCAAAACAGTAGTGCCGGTCATTGCTGATAACAGCACAGTCATAGTGCCTAGAGAAACCAAGAACTCAATTCAGGATCAAATATACGATTACCCTTACATAGATAAAACTTGTCGTAAGTGGATTGAGCCCGAACTGCAAGACATTGTGTTTATCAGTTATGATGAACCCGATGCTGACACAAACTGGGCTGTGCTACACAAACGCTTTCCTAGAGCACTTAGAGTGCATGGTGTTAGTGGAATGGAACTGGCATTAGAAGCAGCCGCTGATGTGGCCAAGACTCCTTGGTACTATGCTGTGTTTGCCAAGACACAAGTGCATGAGTCGTTTGACTTTTCGTTTGTTCCTGACTATATGCAACAACCTAAACACTATATTTTCAATGCTTGTAATACTGTAAATGGATTGGAATATGGTCACATGGGCATCATCATGTACAATAGTAACGGAATTAGATCAGTTAATCGTGCTGGAGAATTTGGCTTAGACTATACTATGAGTTTTCCTAACGAGAGTATACCGTTGTTAAGTTGTTTGGGATCATTTGATTCTACCGCTTATCATACCTGGCGTACAGCATTTAGAGAAGCTGGGAAACTTGCTTACTTTGAAAGTGTCAAGCCCACAGTGGATGGTGCATATAGATTAGATACATGGTGTACGAAAGCCACAGGCAATTATGCTGAATGGTGCTTGAAGGGTGCCAGAGATGGTGTAGAGTTTGTTGAGTCAAGCCAATATGAACTAGGCACAATCAAACAAGCATTTCGTTGGGAATGGTTACGCGAATACTTTGTTACCCGTTACGGCAATCTAGAGTAATTTATTAACGCTATCAATTACTTGAGCCACTTGCTTGGCCGATTCAAGTCCAGTTGTAGGTTCTTGTCTAGTTTCTACGCAATCAACCCAGTGCTGTAACTCTGCTTCTAAGGGTGTCAAATCGTGCGTGTACGCCATCGTTACAGGCGCAGTGTCTAAGATAGCACGACGATCCTTAATAGTGTTTTTAGACACACTAACAGTGTTGGCATCCTGATCCCAGACAATCTGTCCCAAGGTGCCCATGATAATAGTTTGTCTAGTACGCACAGGCCAATACCAACTTACATCAATATCAAATGTTACTGTGTCGTTGACTGTGCCTGAAAACCAAACACGATCTGGTTGTACATTTGTGCTGTAGTTCCATGCTTGTGCATTTTGTACTTGAGGCACATCACCGGTTAACTCAATAACAATACTGATATCATGTGTGCCCAAACTAAGCAAGGGATCTGTTTTGGTCTGGTAGATACCCCAGTTGAGTCTACGACTAGATATATGAGTTAGATTGCCAATGGCACCATTGGCTATTAGACTTTTAATCTCACTCATTTGTGGATGATGTGCAAATATATGTCCTACCATGAGCAGTTGTCCTGGTTGAACATGACTACCAATATCTAATATTTGCTCATATGTTTCAGCCATGGGCTTTTCTACATAAACATCGTGTCCACGCTGTAATAATCGACATGTTTGCTCGTGATGTTGCCACAAGGGTGTTGCTAACATAACAGGACCAGTATCAGTAATGTCATCAATGGTTTGTCCGTTACGGATATCTATTACTTTGGCTTCAACACCAAACTTGTCTAGACTTGCTAGGAGTTTACTACCCCAATAACCTGCGCCAACCAACCACATTATTTGCGACTCCATTTAAGTATGGTATCTGCTACATAGTCTACTTCGGCATCAGTCATCGAATACCAACAAGGAATACTAACAATCTCCTCACAGGCTGCTTCTACCACAGGACATGGACGATACCATTCCTTGTATGCTGGTTGCGTGTGTGTGGGTCTAGCATAGTGAATGTTAGTGCTGATGTCGCTGTTGTGCAAGTATGCTTGGAAGTCGGCACGGTTCTTGGTTTGTAACACATACACATACCACGAATGACTGTTACCAGGTTCCAACTTGGGCGTTTTCATTACCCCTGCTAGACGTTCATTGTAGTAATTACAGATGTTGCTCTTACGTTCAATCCATTCGGCCAATTTGGGTAACTTGGCCATGACAATGGCTGACTGCATGTTATCAATGCGGGCATTGTAGCCTACTTCCACAATATCATAACGAGCAATACGTCCGTGGTCACGGAACATACGAATGCGTTCCATTAAGTCGTGACTGCCTAATGCGGCACCAGCATCGCCCATGGCACCCAAGTTTTTAACAGGATTAAAACTGGTACAGGTAATATCGCTGAGTGATCCTACTGGACGTCCTTGATAGTAGTTGCCTAAACTCTGTGCAGCATCTTCGACCATCCACAGATTGTGTTCGTCACATATAGCACGAATACGATTGATATCTGGGCATTGTCCGTAAATGTCCACAAACAAGATACCGCGTGTGCGTGGAGTAATAGCGGCTTCAATCTTGTCAACGTCAATCAAGTAAGTGTTAGGATCAATGTCCACAAACACTGGAATACCACCGGCCATAACAATGGCTTCTGTTGTGGCCACAAATGTGTGCGGAGTTGTGATTACTTCGTCACCTGGCCGTACATCCACAGCTCGCATGGAACATAGTAATGCAGTAGTTCCTGATCCCGTGCCTGCTGAATCTTCTGCACCAAAATGGCGAGCAAAGTCACGCTCAAAAGCATTGACATCTGGTCCTGTGATAAAACTGCTGGTTGCTATAGTTCTAGCAATGGCCGCATCAATTTCTGTCTTGCAGTCTAAGTATTGTTGGTGTAGGTTAGTGTTTGAAATCATTTGTATATAGGTGTGTTAATTAACCAATCGTAATAGAGTTGGAATCCTAATTCAATATCGGTAGTAGGAGTAAAACTAAAATCTTGATATGCTCGTACAGTATTTAATGCACCACGGCTTGGAAAGCTGTCGTCACGCTCATTGACTCGTATCTGACCAGATCCAGCAATTTTTATAGCAAGTTCTGCGGCTTCTAACAAGGTATGTGATTGCCCACGTGTTATGTTGTAAGTCATGTTGTCAGTGTTGTCGCTGACACTAGCCGAAGCAATACCGTCAGCAACATCATCAACATAGGTAAAATCCAAAGATTCTTTAGGACCATTGACCTGAATAGTTTCGCCACGCATTGCGGCCAATAAGAACTTGCTGACCACACGATCCTCTACATCATATGGACCATACACAGCACTAGGGCGAACAATGGTATAAGTTAGGCCTTTGCTACGAGAATAGTCCTTGACCAACCACTCGCCAGCCAACTTCATAATACCATATTGGCCAATTGGATTGGTAGGATGATTTTCGTCAACACCATCAAAGTATTCATCTGTGAAGTTGCCATATACCATGCTTGAACTAACATACACAAACTTTTTAACTCCGTGTTTGGCACTGGCTTCTAGTAAACTTAACAAGCCTTCGCTCATGGTTTGGCTACCCCAGCAAGGATTGATATTGACCACTTTCTGACGAGGGAAGCTGGCAAGATGCACGACTAGATCAATAGCATGGCGCTGTATAATATACTCCATGGTTCCTTGATCTTTGATATCAGCACGATGTGTCAAACATGGAGCAATTCTAAATTCACGTTCAGCAATCAGGTAATCAACTTCCGCCTGTGGAATAATGCCATAGTTGGTAGCATTATCAACTACTACAATCGTGTGTCCTTGTGTTTTAAGCAATTTAACAACATTGTGTCCAATAAACCCTAATCCACCAGTTACTAATATATTCATTTTGATTCCTTGTACTTGTTTAGTATTTGTTCGCAATACCATTGATGCATGCCGGGTCCTGGGTGTGAGTGATCAGACCCTAAGTCTAAAAACATATCATCAAGATTTCGACCATGTTGGTCAGTCAACATCAGGTACTCAGAGTAATGATGCAAATACTTTTCAAGACCTCTTCCTAGTAGTTGTGCCAATATTAACCTTGCTCCAGCAACACGACAAAAGTTAATGACTTGATGAATCTCTACCACTGCTTGATATATCAATTGCTCACTGTCTAAAAAAGCAATATCCACACGATGTTTAAATGCAGGATCTCTATCATAGGTAAGTGGTGTCACGTGTGTAATCTTGTTATTTTTAAAATATGGAAACCGCTGGTGTGATGTTAATCCCCATATCACTGTGTCGCCTGCACGAATATCTGATCTTAGTATTTGATCAGCTTGCCAGGTCAAGCTCGATCCTGGTTGTGCTAAGAACGACACAGGCAAATCTAGTTGATCTGCTAAGAGTTGTCCGTAGCGTTGATTTACTGTAACACCGGTGCCATGAGTAATACTACAGCCTGAAATCCATAGTTGTGGCCCAGATACCTTGCGTGGTTCTTCTAGTTGTAGCATAGTATCTTTATCATCAGTTAATTTGATGTCAAAATTAATTATTACCTTGTTGTTGGCAAACACTGACAGATAATCCTCAGTCCAGGCTTGCATTTTACTACTACCTTTGACTTGATCGCTCCATTGTACAGGCCGAGCATAAGTTATATGAGTGGCTTGTCTTAGTACTAACGCAAAGTTAACTAAACTTCCTACATCGCCTATGCTGGTATAATAAGTTCCAGAATCAAGATCGACACAGTTATTCTGATCAATTAATGTGGCCATTGGATCATGTTGACGTGCTAACTCGCCCAAATGCTCTGTTACATCACCAACATAAACTGTAATCACAGACCCAATATTCCTTTTAGATACATAGTAATCATCACTACGTTTAACATTATAACACTGGGTTGCCGCCAAAGTAAACCAAGCCATAGCCAAAGTGCAGCTTGTGTTACTCCGGTGTACTTGTACCAAGGTTGTATGTCGTGACTAATTAACCAAACATGCACAAGTGCCATTATGGTCGCTGACCATTTTACATAAAAGTCTAAACCTCTATCGGTTATAAACTCAGGCTTTGGCATGGTCCCACTTTAACAAAAAAACTACAGCATTTTTTTCGTTCAATGGTCCAAATAGTTCACAACGATGACCAAATGTGTGTGGGTCAGCACAAAATCTATATTGTGGATCAGGACAGTGTTTCATGACCCACTGACCCTGTTCGGTCTTTTGCCATGCTAATATAGGAGGTGCTGAATATAATTCAGGATCTTCTACATCGCCCATTCTGAAGGAATGAAATACGTATTCCTTCATAGTAATGTTATATTAGATTTATTAGTCTTTCGCAATGACTTCTGACATCATTGGGAACACTTGTGCTATGACTTCTGCACAAGCACAGGCGATTGCTCTATGTTCTTTCTGTGTTTCTGGTCCAGAGCGTAGGTCAATATAGTGCAACCACGAACGAAGTGTACCGTTCATGTACAAGCGACTGACTGTGAGTCCTTCTGGTAGAACAGCACGAGCCTGTTCTTTGGCAATACCATTTTCGATAGCCCAGTCGTATGCATACTCTGCATCACGAATCAATTGTTCCTGTTTATTACGCCATTGCTCAATTAGATTCTGCTCATTAAGAGTTAGTCCACTAAGTTCAATTGAATTCTGGCGATTCTTTTTGTCTTGTAGGCGTGTTTCTTTTAATTCCCACCCTAGATCAGCCACAGCATAACGCTGACTGAATTCCTGAAAGCTGAAGCTACGATGACGTAAAATTTGACGTGCAATATCTCTAGTGGTTTCGATTTCTAAACAAGCACTGGCCATCTCTAGTGGACTCCAATGTTGATGCTTGACTAGGTATTTGATTAACTTTGCTGAAGTTTCGGTGTTGAGTTGATTAGACGGATTGCTTACACGAGCACAGTAAGCAACCAATTCTTGAGCATTATCAATACCTAACTCAGCAAATTCTTTAGTAGGTTGACTATAACTTACTAACTTGACTTTCATAGTTTACCTAACAATTTATCCGTTTCAGGTTGAACAAGTTTGGCCACAGATCCGACATCTACTACAAAATCCACATCACGTATTTCATCATTCTGCTCGGTGAACGTGCGATTAAGTAGTACTTCAATATCTTCTAAATCCAGGCCCTGCTTTTGTAAAGTGTGAAGGTTAATGGTGTGTTGACGACCACCTTTAAATTTAATTACAACCTTTTTGATACACTCTAAGGGAACATCAGTTTTGTTTACGTCTGCAAGAATGTGTTCCCATTTGGTCAAAAAGTCATCATTCAGCATCAACCGCCACCGAAGTCTTTGCAGGACGACCACGTTTGGGTGCTGGAGCAACTTCAGGTTTTGGTGCTTCTTTGGCTACTACATTAGGATCCATGACAGCAGCTTCTTTCTTCATGCGAGCGGCTTCGGCAATCATTGCCCTGGCACTTTGTTCCATTTGTTTGGCTTGAAATACCATGTTAGCAGCAATGTCACGATCACTTAATGCGCCACCAGCCGGAGCTTGTAATGGAGCTTGTAAATTCATGCCAGGATTAGCGGCAGCAACTTGTTGAGCCTTATAATCGGCTTCCGCAGCACGTTTAACGTCTGGTGCAACCATGCCACGACTAGCATCATTTTCGGCCATTTTCTTAATAGCTTCACTACCAAGTTTCATTTCATTCAACATCTTGTTTAATTCATCAAGACGAATACTTGCACCTTGTTGTGGAGTCATAATAACTTCACCGGCACGGATCTTCTTGATCATACGCTCTTGATGTAATGTCTGTAAAATTGGACGTCCATCTGGCAACATGCTACGATGCAAGGCATCTGCCAATTCATCGGCTTGTTGACCTACATCGCTTTCGACCACTCGCTGAATGGTATCTTGCCATGATGCGTTCAATACTTCAGGATAGATAACCAAACACATATGGTCCTCACCTGGCACTTGACGATACAATACGAGTACCTTACGGTCTCCGTGCTTACCAACGTGTTTAATAAAATTTGCTGCCATGGTTATTCTCCTTTAGGGGTTTCTGATACTGGTGGTAATTCGCCACCGTCAATGGTTTCTGTCACTGGCTCGTCAAGATTATTCATCTCGTCTTGTGCCTTGGCTTGCTCGACCACTGCTTGTAAAAAATTAGTGAGTTTTTCATAAACTTCACCCACTTGTTTGGCTTCGGCAGCATTGAATGCGCCGCGAGTGACCGCAAGGTTAACAATGTTTCTGAGTAGATCAAGATCTACAATAGTGATTTGGTTTTCGGTAATATTTTCCATACTGATATTTACTTGAGTTATATAGGGTTAGAATATTTTTAACGCAAAAAACACCCCGAATAGGGGAGTTTCGGTAAAACTGATCTGCTACTTGCGGTTTAGATAGTAGTTGGCAAAGGCCAATAACAAACTAAAACCAGCATCTTGATAGTTGCCTTGGCTGTATGAGTGTACAGATGCTGCAACCAAGAATCCAATTAAAAACCAAGTGATTTCGTTTTGATTACGAAGATACCATAATTTAAAATTATCTAGCATGATTCTTTTACCAATTTAGCAAATTGTTCAAGCTCAGCAATACCAACACCTATCTTGAATCGAGTAATAGTTTGTACTTCTCCGTTGATCATAACATCGTCAAAGTGAGCTAGGCCTGCCTGCTCGGCAAGTTGTTTAATCTTCTCGTTCATTTTGTATCTCTCAAATATGGTGGTATATCCGAATCCGCAATAGTTAGACCAAAGTGTTCTTTAATAATTAGGTTCCAAGGTCTACCTCGACTAAAGATATTATGACTATACGCCAAGTCGGCGCACTCTTGTACAATCAGCTGAGCAAATAAGTCCAGGCCCTCTTGATCTGGATTGTCTTGTATTCCAGCTTGTTGTTTAAGTTCTTGTAAATTCATTATCTACCTGCCTCTTCTTCATAGTACGCATGTTGACCGAATGGAGGCACTACTGTAGTATTACCATGAATAATAAACACAGTATCGCAATACTGTTCGTCACCCCATGATCCGTATGGATATCCGTCTGTGAACATGATGTGACGTTTGGGTTCTATTTCATTTTCTTTGAAGTAGTTGAATACACAATCAAAGTCTGTGCCACCGCCACCCTTGGGTTCGTAGTCACAGATACTGTCCAAGTTTTCACTATCAAACTGCTGTGGATTATAAGTGTTGGTATCAAAGCTAACAATATGAATACGATATGCTGGAAAGCTGTCCATAATACCTTGTATTTCTGACAAGAAGTCTTTGAGCATTTTTCCACCAATTGAGCCTGATGTATCAATACTAACAGCAATATCAATCATGGGATCCAACTGCATGCCAGGCATGACAGCATCCATATGCCAACCTCTGCGACTGTTACGCATCCAAGTATAGTCGCTCTTGATAGTGCTTTCTAATTGCATACGCAACAACTCACGCCAGTTCATCTTGGGTGCAGTCATATCTTGGATTAGTCGCTTGACACCTGCTGGCAAGTTACCAGCACCATCACTAGCGGCTGCTGCGGCAAGTACAGCTTCTTTGATCTCATCCTTAATAGCATCTTTTTCAGCTTGACTTAGTTTAGGACGACTATTGCCTTTTTTATCACCTTCTTTGCCACCGCTACCTTCGCTGTCGCCTTCATCTTCCATGTGGTCATCCAACAACTGATCAACCAAACTGCTAATATCAATCTTTTCAGCGTTTTCGTACAAGATGTCGTAGACTTCTTCTGCGGCTAGCCCTTCATACTTGGCATCATACAAACAAGGCACAGTGGTAATAAACTCGCCCACACGATGTTTCTTCAAGTCAGCATTTACACAATAGTCATCGGCAATGTTCCACAGCATAGGATCACGATCACCACGGCGATTCATATGATCATATACACAATGCAGGACCTCATGTCCAAACAAGAATTCTACTTCTTTGGGTTTGAGACTATCAACAAAACGGCTGTTGTAATAAAAGTTACGCCCGTCTGTGGCAGCAGTAGGACACCATTCGTCGGCATTGACTAATTTTAGTCTAGTAGCCAAGTTACCAAAGAAACTTGCTCGCAATAACAAACCTACTCGAGCGGTAATCAATTTCTCACGTACAACGGCATCCAACTTGGGATCAGTAGGTCCTAAATAGTCTTTGCTTTTGGCATCTTTTTTGTTTATTGTAGTAGTGGCTGTGCTCATTTGTATCCTAATTTTTTACTATACAACTATTATACTATTAATGGAATTTCTAGTCAACCACCTGTGTTTAGGTATTTAAGCACAAACCAACTCATCTGCGCTTCGTTGTAGAAGTCTAAATGCACTTGATCTTCGTAGTGATACCGGTTTTTGAATTCGGCTTCCAACCATTCTTCGTCATGTTCGTAATCTGGATCGCTGTGCCATTTGACCAGGCCTTTATGATTGCGTACAGTGAATCCTAGTTCTCGTTTCAGTCGCCAGCTAATGGCAAAGATTGTTTCGCCATAGTCTGCCTTGACACGATCGCGCACTTCTTCCCACTCCCAAGTCTTACGGAATACGATCAAGTTCTTTTTAACTTCAATCTTCAAAATGTGTTTTCCTTGTGTAGATTGCAATGAACGCAATGTTTGTGCTGTCGCTGTATAAAGGTATCGCCGGTGTTTTGAAAAGGCCGAGACCATACAGTCCAACGATGAATGCCAAGTCTACACCAGATGCTGGTTGATATAAGCATTTGATCCTTTAATGCTCTGACGGTATTTTCTTGATCAATCTTCACTGGGCAATCCTTTTACTGTGTTGATTGCGTTACGAGCATACTGTTTTATTTTTAATTCGGTACTCATGCGTTCGATATCCTCTAGGGCAGTGTGCATGATTTCTGCTTCCTCGGCCATCTTGTAAACTCGATTGCGTAGGTTACTAGAGTCAATCCAGGACCCAACAGCACTGACCAAGCGAGCAAGGAGGTATGACCAATCAATCATGTGCTAAACTTTAATACAAACACAGTATATTTCCGCTCATCTAATATTTTATAGTCAAGGCATACATTTTCACCATCAAACTCCATTTCGATACCATACCACTCACGCACAAAGTCCACAAAGGTTAGGAATCCTTGTCCAACAGGCACAGCATCGGCCAGTTTGTCGTACGACTCTTTGCACTTGCGTAAACGGATATAGTGTGCTGAATCGGCACCTATGATGGTATCTAGTCTAGCTGCGGGGCTATTATAGTATTCGTCCTTACTCATATTCCAGCTCGTAATCTAAACAACATGGCATGTGCTTCGGTGTCAAAGTAAGCAGTCATTTCTGCTACAGGATCATTTTCAGCCCAGGCTTCTACGTCAATGATGCTCATTTCTAGCCAGCCTGGACTAGCTCTAACCAACTCTAGAACAGACTCGTACACTTCGCCAGCGTAAACTGTAAAAGTAACAGAGGTTATAGCCATCTCAACGCAAACATTACAGCATGTTCCCCGCTATCAAAACTCATTACATTGTTCCCGATCGGATGCCACATAATATTGTTTTTTATCATCCAATCTCTAACTTGTTCCCACTCTGCCAGGGTAGATTTAAAATAAAACGAATTGTAGGGCATGGCATGAATCTTCATCCCCACCTCAACATAAACCAAGTGTAATCTTCATCTCGATCAAAGATATAATAAGTTGTATCGCGAGGACTAGTACTGTCGACCCTACATTTGAACGCTTCACGCCAACGCTGACCATACTGCCTAGGTGTTTCTAATCGTTCAACAGGTAGTGTACGCTTGGCATTCCAATACGCACGATTAAACGCATCATCCATCACATTAACTCTAATCATCCACCCCACCGTAGCAAGAACAAGATACGATCATTCTCTGTGGGCAAGTAAACCATCATGCCCTGTTGATGCTCAATACCATGTGGCAAGTTATCCACCATCCAGTTTAGGATATCACGCTCGTTGTCCATCCACCAAACATAATCTTCGATCATAAGGCCATAATTTCCTATGCCAATATCAAATTGCCCATTACTGCCTATTAGTCCCGGCACAAGTTGGAATCGTTTTGCGGCTTTATAGTCCATAGCTTCTAGCTTCTTTAAGAATTCTTGTTGATATGGTTGTAGGTCAGAAAGTATTGTCATACGTTCTGTAAATGTTCTTGGCCCGGAGCTTGATCATAGTAAACTCTTTAGGATCAACATGCCCTCGATAGATTGCCCAAGCGGGTTTAATCAAGTAAATGCTGTTGGCATTCTCTAACCAAACTCTAGTACTGTTGGCTACAAAGTCGTCATGCACTTCAAAGTCCATGTGTCCGCCTTCGGCTGGAGAGCAATTGGGCATACACCAAAGTTGCCACTGCTGTTCTTTAAACTTATTAGTTCTGGTATCTAGTTCGTAGTAGTAGTTCAAGATTCTTGTCCGTATTTTAGTTTGAACCAGGCCAACTCGTCATCGTCTCGTACATAAACAATGTAGTGTTGAAACTTTAAAAAGAAAGCCCAGTGACCATTTACAAGTGGTTCATCGCGGCTGATATCATCTCCTACACCGTAGGTTTCTGTAAACCAACGACGCACATCATGAAACTCTAGCATAGTACCAAGTATCTGGATGCCATGCTTAAAGTATCTGTTATCTCGAGTTTCGTGTACGCTGTATCGCATAAAAGGTTGGAGGGCAGTGCGAACACAGCCCTGTGTTTTTAGACACCACCCCCCAATGACTTAGGCAGATGCCTGCAAAATATACTTGCCATACTTCTGATGGAACTTGTCAAAGTTTTTCAACTTAGTAGGTTGGAATGGCAAATTATATGTTGTCAACGCTATCCTTGCCCCCATTACTACAAGTTCAGTTTCAAAGTTATCCATCATGTAACCAAAGAAATTATCGGCCATAGCGTGGAAGTCTTTGTCAGCGATCTTATTCTCTACAGCACCTTTAAGTTCATAGCACATGGAGATTACCAAACTATACATAGCTGACACTTCTTTGACTTCTAACTCTTTAACCTTACCTGCCAAAATGTCGGCTGGGTTAGGCATACGTCCTGCAATCTTACGGTGTGCCATAAACTTAACAGCAAGTCCTTCGCCTACAGTACCAGCAATCAAGTTCATTATAGTGTCATCATCACCTGACTCATCGTCCAAGAACTCACTTACAAATGTCCAAGAGCGTGGTGTTGCAAATGCACGGCTCGCTGATTTAGGATCAAAGTCGTACAAGTCTTGTTTAGCAAAACTCAAGTAACCTACCACGTCTTTATGGATGTTGTGATTGACCGCCCATTCCTGCCACGAAGCAAAGTCACACTTCATTTCTTGATGTACGAAACGATTAGCAAGCGGAGTAGGCATACGATATGTAACACCTTTGTCTGACTCACGATTGCCTGCGGCCACAATAACTACATTCTCTGGCAATTCATATTTGCCAATTCGACGATTGAGAATTAGTTGATATGCCGCGGCTTGAACTGATGGTGCTGCACTATTCATCTCGTCTAAGAATAATACTACAATAGGATACTCTGCGGCTAGTTCTGTACTGGGCAAGTCAATTGGTTCTGCCCAGTCCATCTTGCCATTGTCTTTGTTATAAAACGGAATACCACGAATGTCTGTGGGCTCCATTTGACCCAAACGAAGATCGATCATGTGACCACCGAGTTCTTCAGTGATGTCTGCAACCAACTCAGATTTACCAATGCCAGGAGGACCCCACAAAAATACTGGGCGTTGTTTCTTAAATGCTTTTAGTAAGCTACGACGAGCTTGACTCGACGTGATTTGTCTTGTTTCTGACATGGGCTGTGTTCCTTAAAAAGTGATTGAATTAACTACTAAACTACATTGTACGACAGATGCTATTATGCGTCAACCTTGGTCTCCGCCATAAAAACGGTTATGGCTTGTTGTTGCTCTGGTGTTAATGTTTTGAATTGTTTGACCATACGCTCTATGGCTGATAAACTTTCAAGACCGTTTGCCACACTGTAGGAAATAATTTGGGATAGAGCTTGATCCAAGTTCATACTGTTTCCTTTACATGAAGTTGTTCTACTAAATCGTGAGCCAGGTTTAGGGCCAACATAGCACCATACCAAGCCATGCGTTGTTCTTCTTTTGAACCTGACTCGTTTAAGAGTCTAGTTAAATGATCTAAATCCGCCGGGGTTATCCAAAGACTACTTTTTGGTATTGGGTTATTCATATTACATACTCCAATAAGTTTCACAAGCTGGTGATAAAAACGCTGGAGTATTTTGTTTCTCCATGTATTTCTTACCAGTCATAATGTTAGTACGCTCGACCATGTCGTCCTGAGCTAATTCAACTCGGAGTTGTTTGAGATTCATGTCGACAGCACATAATCTTGTCTTGCGATCGTTGTGGGCTACATCAATCCAGGCCACTGTGTTGCCTGCAGCATTTGGTGATAAAACAATGTTAGTGATTTCACCAGTAAGTCGACCAGCTGCACTAACCCAAGTAATTTTGTTGCCAATTTCTAATTTCATCTTTCGCTCCTTTTATTAACTATAAAACTATTATAGCAAATGGGCCTTTTCTGGTCAATCATATAAAATACCCACAAAAAAACCCTTTTACAGGGTTTTAAAGTGTGGCAAAATAACAACACTCAAAATCCTATGTTGTACTCACGGCTCCATATGCCCACAAGTTGTAATATACTTGAACCAGTAACTTTCCATTTTTCAGGAATACGTTGATTTAGAACATCAATACCACGTTGATAATTTTTTACATGATCGCTATTTTTATCTTCATGGAAGAAACCGTCCAAGCTAAAGGTACCAAAGCCGTCTTTCTCACTTTGAAAGTACACCGGTAAAGTTCTGTTGTATATGATCGAACCATACCATTCGTGTTGTGCCCGCCCTTTCTTGTTAAGAACATCGGGACTTAACTGATTTTGTTTAATATAATTTTTTACAGCGTGAGCCTGTTTGATAATCATTGGCGCACATCCTTCAGCCCAATAAAAGGCCTCAAGATTGTATTCAACATCTTGACGGTTTAACCGAATGTTCAGCAAGTTGTTTCGTATGTTGTCTAGAAATTTAACCTTGTACTCACCGTTGTTGTAGACCAGGGTAGGTTTGTCAATGCCAACAATGTGAGCAACTTTTTTGCCACTGTCTGCCGTCCTTAGTAGATCACGTTCAATGTCAAGATAATCAGAGCGCCAGGCAATGCTAGGTCCAAATATACTGAAACTATTGTGTTCGTGCCAGTCAGGATTTTTTGCCCACCAGTCAATTGTGTATTTGGTAGTATCCACAGCAGTTATTTTTAAATCAGGCATATAAGTTGACTTAACATACTCTGCTAGTGGATACGCATTTAGATAATTTTCTGCAAACAAATTTAAACTAGAATGATCTAATTTATTACGTTTGGCTGCTTCACTAGGCCCACGTATCAACACTTCATCCAGTTTAATATCGTTACGAATAAATGTTTCGAGAATATTGGTACTATCACTACCACCACTAAAATGCAGTACAAGATGATCATATTTGTTGCGTAGTTCCCATGCTCTAGCAGCATATAGTTGCTGTAGAGTTTGATCGGGCTCTGCAGTCCAGTCAAACTTACTGTATTCTTCATCGTGGAAAATAAAATAAGGAAACTGGTTGGTTGCTTCTGCTTTGAGTATGGCTTCAACTTTGTTTACGTAGGCTTGATTGCCTACCTGATAATACCCATGATTCATTATTCAGACACCGATTTGATTGTTTTAAGAGCTATTGGCGTTAGATTTCGACGCATAACATCTGCGGCACGCTTGCTTGATTCCAAACTGGGATTTGGAAATGGCACTGTCCAGGTGTCTACCAACCAATCACGAATGCCAGGATCCTTGATTGCGGGAGCAAATGCATTCACGTACCAATTGACTACCTCTGGAGGTGTTCCGGCTGGCAAGAATAGGGCGTAAGTTACTTTGGCTTCAAACCCAGTTAACTTAACAGGCAGTTTGGTTGGTAAAGGAGTACTGTCTGCAGAAGCAATCACACGAATCTTACCAGCTTCGGCCAACTGACGAGCACCAGCCGCTGGCACTACAGAAACGTCCAACGATCCACCTATTAAGTCTGTAAGGTTAGTAGGAATACTTTTGTATGGAACAGATTGTACTGATTCTGCATTGCCCTTAACATCATGCATGAACAGGCCTTGAGCAATCACGGCACCCGAACCGCTGATACCTACATTGAGCTTCTTGGTCTGATAAGCATGTCGTAAATCGTCAAGGTTCTTGATTGGACTATCTTTGCCTACAATAAATAATTCAGGAGTACTGGCCAGTGGTGTAACTAAAATAGCTTGTCTAGGATCTGTGGTCAGTTGACGTGGGTATTGTATAGGCAATGCAATCAAGCTGGTCTCCATGGCCTGTACAGTAATATGATATCCGTCAGCAGGACGAGCACCAAGTGTGTTCCAGGCCAAAGCTCCATCCAGACCTGGGTGATTTTCTACTACAAAATTTGCTCCTGTGCGATCAGTTACTAATTGTGCGACCTTACGGAATACAACTTCGTTTCCTGATCCTGGGAGTTGGCCGATAATTACTCGGATAGGCTGTGTTGGTTTCCACTCTTGTGCGAAACCCACAGAACTAACCAAGGCAATGACCAAACTTACTAAAAGTTTTTTCATGATATTTCCTTGTTATTGAGATTGTTGCTTGAGTAGAATACTCGTACGGTAGGCGTTATGTATTAATAATACAGTAAAGACATTACAATGTCAAGCGTCTAGTAAATCCGACGTCGGAAGAACCCGGCGTTGCAAAAATATTTATACAAAGTGTTGATCTAGACCAGTTTTCTTTTTAAAAGATTCTGTAAAATAACCATCAATTCGAATACTCCAACTGGCATAAGGACATACATCCACACCGTGGAAGTTTCTGTCGTCAAACACAGCTATAGGGCTATCTACAATATAATGATGCTGGTTAGTCTCGCTGTCAATCACATATAGTTTTTTGCGATGATCCAAATTGATCCAAATAAACTGATTGGGTTTAGAATTGCCGGCAACATCTCTATGCTCAAGGCCTTGCATGGTTGCTTCACTGATGTAAATTGTAGTTCTTGCTGGCGTGACAAAAATGTCTTGTTGTGCCAACCAATCCCAAAAGAATACAAACTTATCACATGCTGGAGCATCGGCTACGTTGGCAGGATCTTCGCGGTTGGCCCAAAGCAAAGGATCTTTGATGTACTTTAAATTTAAACTTAGTCCGCTGTAGTTTACAGGCTCCATGAATCTCATGTAACTGGCTAACTGGTCTCGGTCTTTGAGTTCTTGAAAAAACTCTGGGCTCGGGAATCGTTCTGGATGATTTTGAATATCTCTCAACGCATCCGTTAACGGCCACGCTGTTTGATCTAGTACGTTGGATTTAAGGGACCTAGTGGGACTAGTATATTGCCAATTTTCTACAATGGCTTTGGTGAAATGTGGACGCAGTTTATATAAACTATCAACATCCACATACGATTGTAAATCAACACATAGTTGATTGTTGATGGTATACATTACCGTCCGCGACCAGCACTTCTTGTTGGTGGCTTTTTAGCTGGCCCTGCTGAGGGTTTTACTTTGACTTTCTTTTCTACCGTAGGTGCATCATCGTTTTCGATGTGTGTCTTGCCTTGTTTCTTTGCTAATGCTCGAGCAAGTGTATCTGATAATTTTGACATTTCTCTTTCCTTTTTCTTAGCATCTAACTTTTTCATTAACCGACGCCATTCGGGCTTGGTTAATTGTTTGCCCCAGTTGGTGTCCTCGGCTGGTTCTGCCATTGGGCGACTAACGGGTCTACCTGGATCTATGTTTTTCTTAGTTGCCATATTATTTAATTGGTGCCCCCACCATGATTCGAACACGGGACATCAGCATTACAAATGCTGCGCTCTGCCAGCTGAGCTATAGGGGCTATACTACTATACCGACTCCACCAAGTTACTCTGTGGCCTGCAATGTTTCTTCAGCAACCAACTGTGCAACTTCTGCAATCACTACATCTTCGACGACTTTCTTACTGACTTGTTGTGTTTTCATACGACGAACAAGTGCATTCTTAATCTTTGGAACATGTTTTTTACGAGCACCTTCTAACATCTTTTCTAATTGTGCAATATTCAATGGACCCAAACGTGGATTACCATTCTTGGTTGTCATTGGGCTTGCCTTGCGAGATTTTTGTCCTGTCTTTGCCATTGCTATTCCTTATCTTGTTGTATATTTACGTGCTCAACTACTACCCCTGAATTTTTTAGGAACTCAATGCCGTTGGTATCTCTATAAGCAGTTCCGTACATGACACGCCGAATACCACTTTGATATATTAGCTTGGCACAGTCTAAGCACGGAGCATGGGTAATAAAAATATCGGCGCCAAGACCAGACTCATTACTCCGTGCCAGTTTTGCTATTGCATTTGTTTCTGCATGTAATACTTCTGGGCGTGTTTTTAATTCTCTGTTTAACTCATACTCACAGTTGTTGTCCCAACCAGCTGGCATACCATTATATCCAATACTGATGATACGATCATCTTTAACCACAATAGCACCAACATGCAATCGTTGTGCATGGCTAAGTTCCGCAAATGTTTTTGCGGTTTGCATGTATGCGTTAATTAGTTTAGGTTTCATTGTTAAGACCACTGACACGTGTTTAAGAGCCGACCATAGGCTCTCCCAATCTCATCGTTTATGCGGCATCAGCAGGCCGCAGTTTCCCAGGTTATGGGCTGACTAGACTAGGATGGTGACTTCCTTGTCAGTTAGGATTGCTTATTCTTTCGCACACAATCTTAACAATAAAACTTGGCTCCGGTCCCTGGAATCGAACCAGGCTTCATGGATTAACAGTCCACCGCCTACACCGTGTTTGCTTGACCGGAATAATACTGGCGCTCCCGACGAGATTCGAACTCGTGTACCCGCCGTGAAAGGGCGGTGTCCTAGGCCTCTAGACGACGGGAGCCTAAATCTTTACTTAACCTTGGCCAGGTAATCTTCTAGATTAACTTGACCGGCTTGTACTTCCATTAAGGCATCAACAGGAGTAACATAGCGTGTGGTATCTTCACGATGAATACGCTTGAGTTCACGTAAACGATTGGCAGCAATTAAAACAAGATCATATCGGCCACCACCGGCTTGGCGAACACACTCTTCGGTATCGATTATAGGGCCGCGGCTTGCAATTCTTGGTTTCATGTCAATCCTTATTTAGATAAAATTTGTTTGTTTTTGAATGCCTTGTTGATGGCTTTGGTAGCTTGATTGGCGGTCATGATACTACGACTTGCATAACTACGCTTTTCACTTTTGGTCCACTGTCCTGCTAGTGTACGACTTAATTCACTTGCTGTTTGTTGTGGCTTGGCCATAACTTTCTCCTTTAAAGTAATTTATATTATACAGCATTTTTAGTTAGTTAAATACGATTATGGACAAATCAAACACTTATTGTGTAATGCCTCATTTGGGTATAGCTTTTCAAAACAACGCCGATATTTGTTGTTGTAACATTAATAAAGAAAGCTGGCAAGATAAAAAACGAAATACTATGCATGTATATAGTCATCCCGTTGAATTGGCGTACAAAAGTCATACTAGAAAAATGATTGCAGCCAGTCTTGACAATGGCATCCGTCACCCTAGTTGTCAACATTGTTGGGACCTAGAATCAGCCGGAAAAGAATCCACTAGACAGATACTAAACAGCAAGTTTGATTCCGTAACACCATTGCCAGATCAGCCACGTATTTTGATTATTAAACCTGGAAATACTTGTAATTTTGCTTGCCGTATGTGTAATCCTATGACTAGTAGCAGTTGGTATCGCGACGGATACGAAATAGAAAAAGAAGGTTTGCTCAGTTCTAGTTGGTACGATGATATTAAGTCACCAGAAGAAGTTGCTTCTATAACCGTTAAAGAATATTCAAAAACTTTTGAAACTATAAGAAACAGTTTTAATCAGGATAATCTTGAATATTGGAATACGTTAAAAAAATGGACCAAGAATTTAGTTTTTATTGATATATACGGCGGCGAGCCATTTCTAAGTCCAGCCATGTTTGATTTATTAGAACACGGTGTTACTATTGGTGCCAGCAAAAACATTACCATAGCAATACACACAAACGCCAGTATTTTTAATGAACGATATTTGAAAATTTTATCTCAATACAAAAAAGTGTCTTTTTACGTTAGTATTGATTCGGCGGTTCCAGATCAGTTAGAATACATACGGCACAAAGCAGACTTCAACACAGTAGTGGAAAATTCTAAAAAAATCATTGAGTATTTTAAAGATTATCCTAACGTACAAATAGGAGTCTCTTTAACTATAACTCCGTTGAATGTATTCTATGTAGATACTATCATTTGTGGTCTAAAACAACTTTTGGGGTTAGCTCCTAAAACTGTGAATATTGTTACCACACCAGAATATGATATAAGGCACTTACCAACACTAGTTAAGCAATACCTTATTGAAAATATCAAGGAATCAACAACTGTTAATTTTTTAAAACAAACTATCTCAGGTTGTGACATTGAGTGGCCAAAATTTTGTCGCGCCACCGATAAATTAGATCAGTTACGTGGACAAAGTTTTTCTAAAACTTTCCCAGAATGGTGGGCGTTGTTAGAACCTTATTGGGTCAAATAAAATCATGCATATAGAATTAGATTTCTCAGCCAACGAAAATTGTGAAGATATTGTTTTAGAAGTATTTCTAGACCAAGATAAAATTTTCCATTCCACCGCACAAACAGCAATTCAAACAGTGATTCACGATATTGTTGATGATCCGGCCAAGCACGAACTAAAATTAGTTATGAGTGGAAAAAATCGTAAACACACTACATTAGACAGCAACGGAAATATTTTAAAAGATATATTTTTTAAAATTGATCGTCTAGAATTTGAAGAACTAGACATGCAAGAAGTGTTTTGTTTAGGGCACCGCAGTAGACATAGGCACAGTTTCAATTCAACCCAACCAGAATTTGACGACGAGTTTTACGGACATCTAGGATGCAATGGCACAGTAACTATGCCGTTTGACACTCCTATTTACTTGTGGTTGTCTGAAAATTTAGATTAAAATTTTTGTTCATGTTTACACAACACATGAATTTGTAACAATTCTCTATAAGGAAAATCATTGTATTTTTTCCAATTAGACGTGCAGTGTAACTGTTTTGCATCAAACAAGACACCTGTTCCTGTTTTGTAAGAGTAAACACCATCCAATGTCAGATAGTCTGCAATATAACTTTCTTGATTTTTGTCGTAAGTGTGTTCAAGATCTTGAATTTCACTTATGTTTGATAATTTCTTTTTTAATCGTCTTAGCTTGCCCCATTCGGTTACATAGGCATGCAGGGCATCGTTATCCCAGCATTTTTCTTTCCATACAATAGTTTTGAATCTAGGTTCAGTGTCCATTGCCAGCACGTAGGTATAACGAAAGAGGTCTGGATGATCGTTCCCGTAATCATCAATGTGTATTCCGTGTGGATTGGTCTGTCTTTGATAAGCCGACCAAAAATCAACAGTATCACTAAAATTGTTAGCTACTATGCGACGAATTATTTCAAATTCAGAAGAAGTTTTATCAATTAATAATCGGTGATCAATAATTGTATCACCAACTTGCCAATTTACGTATTTTTTATCAAGATTAGCTTGGAAATATTGTTTGAATAACTCAATTTCTTTTTCTGAGATAATGTTATTTAATGTAAGCATATTGATATTTAGTGTTTGGCGGAGAGCTAGGGATTCGAACCCCAGATGGACTGTTTAGATCCATGCCCGCTTAGTAGGCGGGTGCCTTCGACCGCTCGGCCAGCTCTCCATTAAGCAGTTATTGTACAACAATAACCGCCTGATGTCAATTAGTAGTCAACCAATCTTGGACTGAAAGCAAATGTTGCTGGATAATTAGCAATGAATGCCGCATTGGTTGGATCATTAATATATGCTGGATCGACTAAGGCACGGATATTCCAACCAAAGTTCAAATATAAGCACTTACCAAAGATATGCTTGAATAGAACATATTGGAACAGACCTTGACCTTTGACCAACAAGTGTCCTGGGTTTTGCTCGTTGCAGTTCAAATCACCGCTATAACTCATGCCATCTGTGCCGTGTAGATACTTTACAGCAAAACCGTAGAATGGGTTACGCCATAACCACTGTACCTTTGACCACCAGCATGGATTGTGAGCAGCACGAAATGCCTGATCACCATCTAGACTATTGTCTGGAGTTTGCCACCAGCTTAAGAAACTCCATAAGCGTGGCCCTGATTGCCATACAGTACCATTATTACACCAACCAATTTGTGTACTATAGCAGATGCCAATAATAAACGCTAATGGGAATGTAAGTATTGTGCCAATTAAGTTAATTGGAACTAAAACAAAAAACCATAAAAGATAAACCATGTTAATACCTCCTTGTGGGATATTTAATGATTATTTCCACCTGAGTACAAATAATGTCTGGTGTTGTTCCCAGCGAAATCCTACTCCTAGTTGGTAGTAGTCGCCACCGTCATCCCATGCCCATGCGGAAAGTCTGGATCCTACATTTTGTGTTAGCCAATTTTCAATGAGATGAACTCCTAGGTCCCAGTCAACTTGATCGGAATCATCGAGTGTTGGCCACGGAACCTGAGCTGTATAGCGAAAAGGATGTACATCCATTAGTGCTCGCATACAGATATTTATGGTGCCCCTGGTAGGATTCGGACCTACAGATTCTCGCTTCTTGGACGAGTGACTTTACCAGTTTGTCTACAGAGGTATTGGGTGAACAAGCCGTTATTACTGCCACGCCCGGATAATTACTCCTCGGCAAGGGTACGCCACTAGGCGGTTAGGAAAGGTAACCCGTGTGCTTTTAACACCGCTCTAACGACTTGTTCATTGATAGTGCTAGTTCTTTTTGTGTCGGGTGAACTAGCAAACCCCGTGTCAACAGCCCATCCCACTTTTCGTTGACAGCGGATGCGGTATATGTGGGTCCGCAGAGTTTAACATCTTGGATTACTACCATTACCGTTTTGAAAGCCAACAACACCGCCCTCATCGGTAATCCTTTTTAATACATCTTCAAACAAGATAGGTGCAAAGTCTGGGGTTTGTTCAACACAAACACAATGGTATCTTGTGTCAATCACATCTAATCTTCCGCACAAAGCAACATCACGCATAACACGATTAGCATGTAAGTGCCCGTGAATGTTTACTCCAAACCGCCCCAGGCTTTCGCTGTGTATAGGAATGTGACTAAGAATCATTCCGTTCATAACATGATACCCACGCAGACTACGGAAATACTTGCTGTAGTCCTCATCCTTAAAAATGTCATGGTTACCACGAATAAGAACTTTGTCACCATTCAGTCTGTCCAAGATAGGCAAAGCCTTGCGGTTGATAACAACATCACCTAAGTGATAGACTTTGTCTGTGGGCCTGACACGTTCGTTCCATGCTTTGACCATAGCTTCGTCCATTTCATCGGGATCAGTCCAAGGGCGCAACTTGGTTACACCATCTGCACGAGTAAAGCGGCACACACCTGCGTGACCAAAGTGCGTGTCTGATACTAAAAATACGCTAGGCATAATGCCTCCTTTCTTTATAAAATTATGGAGCGGGATATCGGAATCGAACCGATGACCGAAGATTGGAAATCTGCTGTTTTGCCCCTAAACTAATCCCGCTGTGGTGTCGTAACGGCAGGGCCCTTCAGGATGAGTTACGACGTTACTACATTAAGGCATTGCACCGTAGATTACTCTACCCCCATCAACTGCCTTAAACTTGGCTCCCCGGTACAGACTCGAACTGCAACGAACGGTTTTGGAGACCGCTATGCTACCATTACATCACCAGGGAATACTTAACTTGGAATTACATGCGGAATGTATGGAACATTCCTGGGACCGTGCCGTTGTTCAAGTAACTTTTTAGCTTCCTGAACATTGTCTGCATATACACGATCTTTTGTTTCGCCTGTGGGCGTTCTTACAGTTGCTTCATACATTGGCATGTGATTCTCCTTGTTGTCTCCAGTCTCTGGTATTGAACTACTCTTCTGCCCGCAACAGGTGCGTGGCCTAACCAATAGACGAAGGGTGCATAAAACTTACTACTTTTATCATACTCATTAAATTTTAGGTATACCATGCCAGAATACAGTATTTTTTAGATAATTTACTTCTTGTAGGCATTTCATTGCATCCTTATAATATTCGGAAGCTTCGTCAAATACATCTACATCTAAAAACTGCTCTGGAGTGAAAGTACTCCAGTTCATAATTCGTTGAAACTGTACTTCATCTACGTCAAACTGTTGACTAAAATTATAAAATTGTTTCATTTGTTTATAATTGTCTTTTTGAACAACCATTCGAACTTTAAATTCCATTCCGTTTTCTTTTTTCTTATTCTTAAGCCAAGTAAGATTTCTTAATAAATTATTCCATTTTCCTCCTCGTCTTAACTTTTCATAAGTTTCGGGATCAGGGCTATCATAGCTTACTGTAATACGTGTAACATGATTTTGCATGTCACCTAGTCGATGCCAACGATCTTGCGCCAATAGTCCGTTAGATAATAAATCAATCTTAAGATTTGGAAAATCTTTTGTAGAAATGTTATTAAGAAAATCTAATAGCAATGGACTAGCAAACACTTCACCGGTAGTATCTAAGGTTAATTCTATTTGTTGATCAGTAGGAGTGCTAAACAAATTTTTAGTTAATCGTCTTGCTAATTCTTGTTGTTTTTGTTGAACAGCATCGTCATTTTTAATAATATGATGTCGACAACTTGGGCAAAATAAATTACAAGTATCATCTAACCCTATAACAATATGGTGCGGCATAGAAAATCTTATTGGATCTTCTATGTTGTGTTTAATCTCCGGCGGCAACGACTCGTAATTATTAAGCTCACCACTTCTGAGTATTCCACATCGAGTAGGGTGGCAATAGATGTACGTTCCATCAATGATACTTTTACGAATATTCTGTGCAATTGATCCAGAAAGTAACTCTTCTAAACTGTTTTCAAAAATGTCACCAATAAAAGTTGGTTGCCAAGATCTGCATCCACACATTCCTACACCAAATTTATCAATGTTAACCTGCACAAAAGGACTCAAGCAATATTTTCCTTTAAGGTCTTTGGCAGGAAAGATATTAACAAGATTATACAGTTTTTTCATCATATTATTTATATAGGTAGTTTTGACATTGATATAATACCCTGGTGGTAATGGTTAGATTTGAACTAACGACCTGCGCCGTATGAAGGCGATGCACTACCGCTGTGCTACACTACCATAAGGAGCTACTCTGATCCTGTGTATTACACATTCGCCATGCCTCGAGTCATGACCGCACTATTGTCGTCAAAGCAGCTTCTTATGGTGGAGGTGGACGGGATCGAACCGACGACATTATGCTTGCAAAGCATACGCTCTCCCAACTGAGCTACACCCCCTAATGGTTGGCGGTCTCGACGAGAATCGAACTCGTCCCATCCCCGTGACAGGGGGATATTCTAACCAATAAACTACGAGACCTTAAAACTTTGGTGGATCAGGAAAGATTCGAACTTTCGTAGCCGTTAAGGCGTCAGATTTACAGTCTGATGGTTTTAGCCACTCACCCACCGATCCACATAGTAAAGCACACTATGTTTAAGGTAATACCCGTCCGGACAGGTACCCATAATGTGCTTTACTATACACTAATTTTTCCTCCCACAAGAGGGATTTCATCCTAGTGCCCGCCCGTTTGCATTATTTTATAGTGTAATGCAGGACCTCGTTTCCTGTCAACCACTTCCTGCACTGATCTAGTTAACTTTGCCGTATAATGGGCTAGTCTTCCTTGTGTCAAGTGCAACTCGAGCACGATCAATTTTATTCTGAAACAACTGCTTCTTTTGCTCTTCGGTAAGTGCAAAGAACGTCTCCGAAGCTGTTACTGCTTGTTCCACAATACGATCATTCAATTTTGTGTAATCTATTGTCATATGTTTCCTTTTCATAAAAAAAGCCCCTAACTACTTAGAGGCTTTTGAATAATATACAAATACTAACAAACTATTCAAAAACCTTAACTCCTAGTTCTACGCCGCAATCATTGGCCCACACCCAAATCATGTTTGGAAGTGTTGCTAAGAGTGTATAGTTTAAATGTTTCATAATAGTATTATTATAGACAGGTATTTATACTTTGTCAACCAGTTTGGGCAATAAATATCTGCATGTTAAAACTCACTGACATTCGTCAGGTACAAATAGAACTAACTACTCGTTGTAATGCTAGATGTCCAATGTGTATGCGGAACTACCGCGGTATGGACTACAATTCGGGCTATCCTATAACGGAGTTAAGTTTAGCAGACATACAACATATCTGTCAACCCGAGTTTCTTCGTCAATTAACACGTGGCATAATTTTTAACGGTAACCTTGGCGATTTTGGTGCCGCCAAGGATGGCTTAGAAATTGTAGAATATCTTGTTGGACACCGAGTTCCTGTACATATCAACACCAACGGAAGTATGCGTAGTCCAGAATGGTGGGCCAAGTTTGCCCTGCCTGGAGTCAGCATTGGGTGGGCCTTAGACGGCATCGATCAAGAGACTCATGTAAAGTACAGACAGGACACCAATTGGGACACAGTGATTCGACATGCTCGTGCCTTTATTGCGGCTGGTGGATATGCTGTATGGAGATTTATTCCGTTTGATCATAATCGTGATCAAGAATCTGCCGCTAGATTGTTGGCCGAAGCATGGGGATTTAAACAGTTTGAAAACATACACGAAGGACGCGACAACGGTCCTGTGTTTACTCGCGACGGAGAACTTAGTCATTGGTTAGGTCCCAAACAAGATTGGCCAATTGATAGCAAACGCATGGTTGAAGATCATATCACTTGGTTTGATCATCGTACAGTAAAACCTGTCAAGGATACTCCTGTGCTTAACATGATATGTCAGCACAAGAGACAAGAGGAACTATACATAGCCGCAGACGGCTCGGTGTGGCCATGTTGCTTTTTGGGTTTCTATCCAGGACAGATGACCCATCCTGGCAATGAACAATTAATCCCGTTGGCAAAGGAAAACAATGCTCTTGAATACAGTTTAGAACATTGTATGAGTTGGTTTGACAGCATAGAAGATACCTGGACCAAAGCCAGTGTCAACGAAGGACGACTGTACGGTTGCGTAAACAGTTGTAACAGAATATGACAGTGGCTCGCGTAGTATTCCTTGCTAGATATCGCATACCTCATGCGTGTCTGACCATGCAGTTCGATCACAATCTTGTAGGCATTGATCGTACAGTTGTTAGTAGTCCTGTGCCTAAGGATGAGCTATGGAGTATCTTTGCAAAGTACAACATAGACACTACCGCTTTTGAATACTTGCCCGATAGTGTAATACTAGAACAGTATCCAGAAATAGATCACTGGATCTTTGCGGATGACTATCGTGGCAAATGGTTATGGCAACAGGCATTGAAGTTGGCTGTACGTGATTACTTAGACGATGAAGTCATTCTAATGCATGATCCAGACACATTTATGACAGAGCCATACCAATGCTATCAAGACGGCCGTTTAAACTATTTGATCTTGCCTAACACCACACACGACAGCTATCGTGGTGTACTTGAAAGTGTTGTTGGCATCGAACGTCAAACGCCGCATTGCTTTGTTACAGAACTAGTACCTGTGCATCGAGATGATTGGCAAGCACTCAAAACATTATTAGAAACCAAACATAACAAATGGTTCCTGGATGCCATCATAGATGCTGTGCCAGGTATGCCTACAGTGCCACCCTGGGGGACTGGTAACATTATCAAATGGTTCAGTGAGTACGAGTTACTAGGTAACTGGGCCATGTATCGTCATGACATAGACACACAAGAACAACGGCGCTTTGAGTACAATCGTCTTGACCAGCTAGGCAACTATACCAAACAGTATAATTGTTTTGCCGATGCTGTGCCAGATTTAAGTTTAAGTCTACACTGGGACAACACGACACAATCAGTACGCGACTTTGATTATTATTTAAATGTAATCAAGAGCCGATTATGAAACTGCCGTATCCTATATACTGTCCCAAGTGGGGAGAGATGGCCGCATTAGATTGGGCAATTGAACCTGTGACAAGCGATCTTGATGCGGTCATGAGTAGCGATTTTAAAATTGCGGCATTGCCTGTTATGTGTAATGTGCGTAGCGATTTTGCTTACAAGCCCGAGATAGAAAACATAGATCTAAGTCAATTTGATCTTGTTATATTGACAGATATTGAGTATCGTCCACTAGAATGGATCACGCCCTGGATTGAAAAGAATGGCATACGCAATTATGTATTGGCATTGGGCGGACTACATCGCAATGAAATCATAGATGAAACGTGTATGGTGTATCGTCCTTGGTGGAGTTACAACTTACTAAAATTTAATCAAGTAGTTGATACCAGCAGTGATAATAAGCCTTACGACTTTGATATGTTGCTAGGTGCACGTCGGCCACATAGAGATTATGCTATGTTAGCGTTTACACAGTCGGGCATGCTTGATCGTAGCATTGTGACCTATAGAGAAATGTTCACAGGTGGTGTAATAGATTTTTGGACAGAAAAAGTACAGGCCTGCTTTCCTTCAACAAAGTTACAGTATCCTTATGTTAGTGCTAACTTGGATCCTGCTTGGGAAGTACAAGAAAACTTGGTTAAAAACATAAGTCCTTACATGCCTTATGAAATTTACCGTCGTGCTAACTACACAGTCGTCTGCGAAACTCTAGGCACAGCAGATACCTTCTTCCTTAGCGAAAAAACTACCAAGCCACTGTTGGCCAAAAGATTGTTTATAATGTTTGGTGCTGTGGGATTCTTGAAAAATCTACGCAAGCTAGGGTTTGAAACATTTGGCCAAGTTGTTGACGAGCACTATGATAATATAGAGAATCATGTGGTTAGATTTGACGCAGCATTTCAACAGGTGCAATGGCTCAGTGAACAAGATCCTAGAGAAATATATAATCTTATACAACCTGAGCTAGAACACAACTGCAATCTTGTACAAAATTTAAAACACAAGACTTTACAACAGATGCACGATTTGCTTAGAACAAAAATTCCTAAACTAGATTAAACTCATTCTTGATACGGTCGTACCACCAATCAGCAATTTGTATTTGACTTTGATGATTACCATGATATCCTGGATCTTTTTTTGGATCACACGGATGATTACCACAGGCCACTTGCGGAGTACGCTGGGAATCTAATTGTATGTAACGGTCGGGAATAATTTGTGGGAAAGCCTGTCGCCATTGTGTTGCATTGTTGGGATCGAAAGGCCAAAGTAAATTAGGTAACACTAAAAAGTCAAGTTGATCCAAATACATTTGTAAAATGCCTTCCATAATGATCCATTCATCTTGTTGCTTCTTCCAAGCATTATCGTAGATGCTGTCAATCCAGATGCGAACACCTCTCTGTGCATCTTTGTTGATCTTGCCTGAACGATATGGATGATCATAATTTTCTGCAAGACTAAAAATAGTTTCGCAAATCATGTTGTAATTGTTGTTGCCATAGTTGACATTATTGATACCATCAGCGCGATCGTATCCATTTTTAATTGTACGATCTTGTAGGTGTTGCTGTAGCTTAGGGTCCCACCCACCAGACTCTTGCGACCAATCATAAGGAGCAGACGCAGCTGGTATTTCCATGCGATCCCAGAAGGTGGGACTTACTATGGCAAAGTCTGGCCGTTGTCTGCGAATCTCTTCAATTTGAATACGAATACCACCGTTGCTACAACCTTGACGTGCTAGATTAACTAAATCCCAATCTAGTCTTTTGGCCAGTACCTCACTCCAACTAGTGCCTGGAAGACTTTGACTTACGGCACTAAAACTACAACCAGCTACCATTAATTTCTTTTTCATGATCTATTTAAGTTTTGATAAGTCC
>Ga0181350_1000066_pt1 | contig 31313 bp, 31 predicted proteins | sample Su13VDMM110DCMD_FD_130105 | JGI IMG/M metagenome (GOLD analysis project Ga0181350, IMG submission 130105) | Freshwater viral communities from Lake Michigan, USA - Su13.VD.MM110.DCM.D | ecosystem: Environmental > Aquatic > Freshwater > Lake | place: USA: Michigan | collected 2013-07-16
CTCTCCGCGCCGCCTTGGAGGCGCAGCGCAAGGAAGAAGAGCGCCTATTCGTTGAAGCAGTGGAGCGCGCGGAAGCCGAGAAGGCGCGCAAAGCCGCGGACGCCGCCGCCCGCAAGGTCGATGAGGAGAAGCGCGCTGCGGAGGCTGCCGCCCGCAAAATGGCCGAGGAGTCTGCGCGCAAGACAGCGCGCGATGCCGAACTTGAAGCAGAGCGAGCGGCCCGCGCAGCCCAGCAGGCAGAGCGCGAGGCGGAAGCCGCTCGCGGGGCGACGGAAGCGCAGCGGAAGGCTGCGGAGGCCCGCGAAGCTCTTCGCGAGGAGATGCCTCTGCTCGCCGACCTTGAAGACCGGTTCCCGCTGTCTCGACCGGCCAACCTCAAGGTAGTGCTACGCGAGATCAGCAGGTCAACGACGAACGAGTCCTACAAGCGCATCATCGACCGCTTGCTTGAGCAGGGTGGCCGATTCGACGGCGCGACGTTTCAGGTTGTCCAAGCGGGTGACGTGGTCAAGTCGTCGGTCGCCGACTCCCTGTCGAACGGTGCGGATGGGAACATGTACACGGTGTACAACGACGCCGCCGCGCCCCTGCTTGTTCATGTTCGAGGCACATCGCTTGGAAAGATGGGACTTCCATTGGACGAGACTATCGTCCACGAGGCTATCCACGCAGCGACTGTAGACCAGTACGGGATCGGTATTCGGCGCGGCGCGAAGGGAACGTCCGTGGCCGCCGCAGCGGAGGCGATCAGCAATCTTCAGGTGCAAGTCGTCAACGAGCTGAAGCGCCGACTGGACGCTGGTGGTGAGCTGATGGGGTTCAGCCTCGATGATCTTGCGCGGATGGTCAACACGCCGACGGAACTGATCGCCTACGGCCTGACGAATCCGCAGTTTCAGGCGCTGCTTAAGACCATCAAGGTCAAGAGCGAGAAGAGCGCGTGGACGAAGTTTGTCGAAGGCGTAGCGCGTCTGCTCGGTCTGTCTCCCGCCGATGAATCCGCGCTGTCGGTACTCCTTGAGCGCACCGAGCGGCTCATGGACCTTCCGTCCGACGAACTGGAAGCGGCTCGTCGGATGGTGTTTCCTAACTCGACGCCAGACGCCCCGAAGGTCGAGGCGCAGAAGGCGCCCCCAGTCGAGACGCCGATCACGACAGAAGCCGCGCCGGACCGCGCGAACATGGCGGTCAAGCAGACCAACCAGCGCAACCCTGAGCTGGTGGCGAAGGCCAGGGAGGTCATGGAGGGCAAGGCGACGCGCGAGGAGTACGAGACGCTTGTCGACCAGCTTCGTCCCATCACGCCGTACAAGTCTCTGCCGACGCCGTCGTCCGAAGAGCAGATGCGGAACGCACTGAAGTCCAACCAGCGCGGTCAGCTTGCGGCGCCGCGAGCGGTCCCCGAAGGCACGCCGGTCGGCTTGCGTGTCGACATCCCCGCGCTTCAGGACCACGGGACGTGGGTGGTCACCGTCCACGAGAAGCGCAAGTCGAAGAGCGCGCGCTCTCTTGCCGGCACGGTCATCGGCTACGACAACGTGGCTGCCGTCCGCAACGCGGAGTTCGTGGTCCCCGAGCGCAACTCGATCATCATCGCGTCCGGCACCGACAGCAAGATGCCGTACGCGACCATCGAAGGGTCGTGGTTGCCGATGACGCCGGAGCAGGCCGTCAAGCGGGCGCAGGCGGTCTTCAACGACCCGGCATGGGTACAGGTCGGGCAAGATCCGCTTCGTCACGCCTACTTCTACGACCGTGCGTCCCGCCAGCCGGTCGTTGGTGCTGAAGAGGTCATCCAGATCGGGCCGCTCGTTCTCGCCAAGAACCCGAAGTACGCGCCGAAGTCTGACTTCCTCTACAGCATCGAGCGCGATGCGCAGCGTGCGGACATCAATCGGGCCGCGAAGAAGCGGCAGGCGGATGTTATTATTGCGCGGCTCTACGGTGATGACCTCGCAGCCGAATACGAGGAGATTCCGTCCACGTTCCGTGTCGCTGCGGCACAGCGCCTCCGCAAGGCAGAGGAGGGCCTCGCCGCGGGCAAGATCACCCAGGAGCAGTTCAACAAGCTCGTGGAGGGCGTGTCTGCCGATCTCTCGGATCAGGCGCAGATTCGTCGCACGCGGGCCGCGATGGCGGATCGTCGGCGCGGCGCGGATTGGGTGCGTTCGCGCCTGCTCGCTGCGAAGTCGGACGGTGTGCTCGACGAAGCTGGTGTAGATCTCGCGGACTGGTTCATCCAGCAGAATCCGAGCATCGCCGACGATCTCGCCGTGTCCGTGCGCAAGGGCAGTGAGTTCAGCTCGACCGCCGGGTTCTACGAGGCGACGAACCGTGTCGTCACGCTGTTCAAGGAGCGGGGCGGCGAGCTGACTGCGACGCATGAAGTACTGCATCACACCGAGCGGATGCTGCCCGACGCGCTTCGCACCGCCATTCGTGAGGAATGGAGCAAGCGACTTACGGCGGCGATCAAGACCGCCACTCCCGAGCAGCGACCGCTCCTGACGGCGATGCTGGCGGGTTCGGACCGCGAGCGTGTGATGAAGGCGTTCGAAGACGGCGAAATCCCCCTCGCTTTCTACCAGTTCGCCAACCCGTCGGAGTTCTGGGCCGTCAACGCGAGCAGCATCGTCGCAGGGCGCTACGCGGCTTCCAATAAGGGACTGGGCGCCAAGGCGAAGCGGTGGCTCACCGAGTTCGCCCAGAAGGCGAAGAGCATCTTCGGCCTTCAGTCCGACGCACCGCTCATCCGCGGCCTCGATGCCGTGCTCAAGGGCGACGGGACGTTTGTCTCCAAGGAGATGCTCAGCGAAGGGGCTGCGCTTCAGGTGCAGCGTAGCGCCTCCGCGATCCTCGATGAACTGAAGAAGACGCAGTTCATCTCGACCCCGCAGCTCCTCCAGATCCTCGGCGACTCGCGCCCCGAGTATCTGGACAACGTGGCCTCATTCATTCTGGAACAGCGCAACAAGGTGCGCGAGGGTCGCCTCACGGTACGCGACGTAGCAAAGGCGTACCTCCCCACCGTGGCCTCGCAGCGTGCTGGCGCCATCGACGCCACGCGAGTCGAGGCCATCATCGGTCCTCTCGATGACCGCTTCATCGTGCTCGGCAAGAAGGGCCAGCGTCAGGTGCGGCCGGAAGAAGCGATGGCAGCGTGGATGTTCTCTTCTGACGGCCAGCGCGCGCTAAATGCGCTGGAGCGGGGCGAGTTCGACGCAGATGCGTGGGAAACTGTCGCCAAGCTGCGCGATATCTGGGGCAACAACACGCTGCGCAACTCTGGTGTGTTCTCGATTCCGAAGCGGGGTGCGGCCACCATGCAGAGCCTCCAGTCGGTCGTTGACGAGATCAACGCCGCTGGCGGAGACGTCACAAAGGTAGAGGCCGCCGTCCGTAAGCTGAACGGAATCGGTAACGCGAAGACCCCGTTCATCTCTCATTTGCTCGGTTTCGGCGAGAGCCCGACGATGGACGCGGTCGAGTTCAACGGCTGGCTCACCGGCCGCGCCGACATCGGCGCGCTCGCGACCCCCGAATCGGATCTCGCGCGCGACCTCAAGGCACGGCAGGACGTCGACAAGATCGCTGTGGCGATGGCCGACCGCGCGATGGGGCGGTTCCGCGCGCTGCGCGCCGAGGGCGTTCCAGGCACGGATCTGCCCGACGAAGTGTTCGGCGCGATCATGCACCACTGGTTCTGGGACAAGCTCAAGGACGCCCAGACCACGCACGCCGGCATGTACGACGCTCTCCGCTACGCCAGCCTGGAAGCCCCGATGCCCTCCGGTATCCCGGCTACCCGTGCTGCGCAAATCGAAACGCCCGCATTCAAGGCGTTCTTTGGCGACTCGAAGGTGGTCGACGCCGAGGGCAAGCCGGTGGTCGTGTACCACAGAACGACCGGCGACTTCGACACCTTCTCGCGCGTCGAGGGCGGTAACGCCTACGGTCCTGGGTTCTACTTCACCCGCGACCCCGCCGTGGCATCGGGCTACGCCACCGGCGAGGGCGGCGGGCGCATCGCGCCGAAGGGTGATGCCGCGCCCAACGTGATGCCGGTCTACCTCAAGATCGAGCGACCCTTCGTGTTCAACAGCCGCATGTTGAGTAAGCGCGAGGTGGCCGACATCGAGGCTGCGGCCAACCGCCTGCGGCCGGGCACGTTTGCGCGCGGCAAGCTGGCCGAAGCGTTTGATCGCGCCTACCCGGCGACTGCCAACAACGTGGCCCAGTCCGCGTTTGAGTCGACCGGTGCGGCTTACTCGACCCTGCTGCGCGAGGCGGGTTACGATGGCCTGGACACACCGCTGGGTCTGGTGGCGTTCGAGCCGACGCAGATCAAGAGTGCCACTGGCAACGTCGGCACGTTCAGCCCCACCGAGCCGTCGATCCTGAAGCAGACCGACGCCGCGACCGGTGAGGTGAAGGGCCTCGCCGAGACGCTGGACGACGGTAGGAACATCATCTACCTGTTCCAGGGGGCGGATGTCTCGACGCTGCTCCACGAGGGCGCGCACATCATCCGCAAGCGCCTCCTCGACGCCGAGGACATGGAGAACATCACCCAGTGGATCAAGGGCCGCGGGGTGAACGTCTCCCACGAGTTCGGTGAGTTCATCGGAGACGCCGACGAGGTCGAGAAGGCCGAAGAGCTGTTCGCGCAGGCGTTCGAGACCTACATCAAGGACGGAAACGCTCCGACGCCCCGGCTTGCCGCTGCGTTCGAGCAGCTGAAGCAGACGATGGTCGCCATCTACCGGAACATCACCAGCCCGCTGTCGGGCGTCACGGTGACGCCTGCGGTCAAGGCGGTCTTCGACAAGCTGCTCGCCGAGAGCCCGGAAACCTCCTTCCCGAGCCTCCAGAAGCTCCTGCGGCGCGAGTTGCTGGGTGAGGCCGACGCAGATTCGGACTTCATCCAGCGGCTCTCTCAAGCGGCCCAGCGCAAGGGAGTTCCGCGCACCACGCTCGAAGACCTGGGACGGCAGTTCGACACCGCGAAGAAGAACGGGACTGATCCGGCGAAGACCTACATCAGCTTCCCGACTCCCGTTCTCGGGAAGAAGGACTGGTCGTTCGAAGCGCTCGCGGAGGCGCAGCAGAGGGTAGACGAAGAGCGCATCAACCTCATCGCGAAGAAGCGCGGCATCGGGATGAACCTCCTGGCGCGCTCGTCGGCCGACGCCGCGTTGGTCGAGGAGGATTCGCCGATTGAATCGCTGCGTAGCGCCCTTTCGGTGCGGCCGGATGAGACGGGAGCACCCGCCGTCGCGCGGACGGTGCTTCGCGGCATCGCAGCGACCATGTTCGGTGGTGACGTCGTTCGAGAGAAGGGCGTACGCCTCATGCCGCCCGAGATGCGGAAGGCGCTCGACACCGGCGATCGGCGCATCGAGGAGAGCATCGGCAACACCGTGACGCTGCTCAACGACTCGCTGGAAACCGGCAGCCCGAAAGCGCTGGAAGCGTTCTTGAGCGGGGAGGCAGCCGTCAAGCGCGCCGGTGGCCGACCCATCGTGTCGGCAGGCCACGATTACATGGCGTCGTTTCAGCGGATGATCGCGCGTGCCTTCGACAGCCTGAGCGAGGCCGAGCGAGACGCGCTGCACGAGCTGGCAGGCATCCTCCAGCGGCCCGACTGGCAAGAGGAGCTGCCGCGCATCGGGTTCAACCCCGACGGCACTATGTTCGCGAAGGCCAGCGAGCAGGCGGTCCGGCAGCGCGAAGCGGTCGCCAGCGCGATCATGAAGATGCTCTACAGATCGGGCTCGGGGAAGGAAGAGCTGGGCGTCGGACTGTCGCAGGCCATTTCGCGTGCGGTCGAGGCCACGGCGACGCCGCGCCCGACGCACGAGTTCAAGCTCGTGGAGCTGATGACCTACATCGCTGGCAAGACGAATCGCGGTAGCGCCGACGCGCAGAAGACCTTCGACGGCGGTTCGGCCGAGGCGGTGCGTGCGTTCCTCAACGGGGCAGGCGATCTGTACGATGAGGCGTCCAAGCGGCGGCTCGCCGTCGTCATCGGCGGGTACGGAGCGGCGGACCTCGCCAAGCAGACGCTGGTCAAGCTCAACCTCGGCATCAACGAGGCCGCCAAGACGGCTTTCACGAACTGGATCGTCGGCGAATCCTGGCCGGCGGAGTACACCGAGGAGATTCAGCGCATCGTCAATCGCTACGGGCTCAACCCCGACTTCGTGTCGGACACGATCCTCGGCGTGGACTACTACATTCCGCGGCAGGCCCGTGAACGCATGGCATCCGCGCTCGCGCGCGTGAACTATCAGCCGGCAGAGGCTGCGGCCGGCGTCGATGCGTTCAACAACCTGTACCGGTACATGAAGACCCGCATGACGCGCGGCACCTTCTTCCTGCGCCAGCGCTACTTCCTGACGAACACCCTCGACCACTTCATCCAGATGGCGATGACAGCCGGATTCGGTCCGGCGGCGAACTCGGTCACGCGCCTCATCGCACAAGACTTGATGGTGCTGCCGGGCTGGCAGCAGGCGGTGGCCCTGTTGCGCAAGGTGCCGCGCGCCAAAGCGATCAGCGAAGCACCGCTCGTCGGCAAGGCGTTCAAGCGAGACGCGCTGGAGCGCATGCGTCGTGTCCTTCAGAGTCTGGGCGATGTCGCCGGCAGCCGGATCGGCCAGTTCTTCAGCGCGGCGAAGTACCGCGTCGAGGTCAACCCCATCCTCGAAGGGCTCGACGGTGGTTTCCGCGCCGGCGGTCGGGTCTACACCTACCGCGAGATCCGCAACATCGCGGTCGAGGAGGGCATCTTCGCCAGCTTCGACACGCGGCAGCTCGCGCGGGCCGTGCAGCGGGAAGGCTCGCTGTATGTAAATCAGGAGCTGGCCCGCTGGGGCGAGCGGAGCGCAGGCTCGCTCGACCAAGCACGCCGAGGCAGCGTCGTCACGGGTCGCGTGCGAAACTTCGTCTCGGACTGGGAGGAGACCGTCGCCGACACCGCAGAAGCCTGGGGCGAGCGGGAGCGCCTCGGTGCGATGGTCGCGCTCATGGAAGCGGGCCACGACCCGCGCATCGCGGCCCGTCTCACCATCGACGCGCTGTACGACTACAGCCAGTCGATGACGAAGGCAGACCGCAGCATCATCGTCGGCATCATGTTCCCGTTCTGGGCCTTCCAGAAGAACGCCAACGCCCAGGTGTTCAACTTGATGTTCAGCCCCTGGGGCGCCTATCGAATGATGGCGATTCGGCGCGCTCGCGAGCGCAGCGCCGATCTGCTCACTGCCATCCTCTATGGTGAGGTGTCGGGCGAGTACGAGGTGGACGTCGAGTCGATGCCTCCCGACTTGCAGGACTCCTACTACGCGCTCATCACCGAGTTCGAGAGCGCCTACGACGGGAATCCTCCCGAAGACGCGAAGCGCGCGATGCGCTTCCTTTTGACGGGGCGCGGAAGCGGCGTCGAAGATGGCGCGCTCTACCAGATGTCGCCGAGGTTGCTCCAGATGCGGTCGGAAGGTCTGTTCTCCGACGCGGCGAAGTTCGCCGCCTACGCGCAGCTTCGCCCGAGCGACGCGAGCCGCGTGAGCTATCTGCGCGAGCGCGCCGGATTCGCTGTACCGTTCCCGCGCACCGAAGCGGTGCGGTTGTACAACAGCCTGCTCGGCGACAACCACGCCTACATGGAGGTCTTCCTGCCGGAGTCGTCCGTCGAAGCCGGGCTGCGGCACATCACCCAGATGGCGGCGACCTACATGGTCATGGGATCTTTCGCGGCTGACTTCTTCTCCGGCGGCGCGCTGACCGCAGGCGGCCTCCGCGAAGTCAAGACGATGCGGGTGCTGGAGCCCGTGTTCGACCCCGAGCGATCTCCGGTCCTCGGGCCTCTCCTGGCGGACATGAGTTCCGACGCCATGCCGCCGAAGCGTCTCGCCAAGGAGCTTGGCACGGTGGTGGAAGGTACGCAGAGTGTCGCGACGAAGATCCACCCGTTCATCGGCAAGCTGATGGACGACATGTACGGAACGACGCTGCTCCGCACGCCGGCGGACATCGATCCGTTCGTCGTCTACGAGGGGAACCTTCAACAGCTCTCGCCCGAGCAGCAGGAGCGCATCCGCGCGATCCAGAGCGAGTACCCCGACGCCGGGAAGCTCCGCGACCAGCGGTACTACATCCCCGGCGGCATCTGGTCGATGGCGTTCGAGAACACGCCGTTCCTCGGCGAGCTGAACGCTCTGCTCATCCGCTACGAGGAAGAGCCTCTGGAACGCACGAACATTCGAGGTGAGATTCTCGCGCTGTCGCGAGGCATACTCGGCGTCGATGTCTCGATGACATCTCCGGCCAAGGCGGTGAAGTTCGAGGAACCGAGGAAGCTCCGCGAAACAAAGGGTCTATAACTCGGCGTGGATACTGTGCAAGTAGCCACGCCGCACCTTCCGTGATACCGTGTCGAGCCAGGAGTGGTCATGCCCGATTCCGTCAATCTGTTCAGCGGTGGGTTCTACGCAGTCCCGATCGCGACGGCGAACCAGAACACGGCGTACACCGACGGGCGGCTCATCAGCAGCATCGCGGTCAACCGAGACGTCTCGACCACGATCACTGCGATCACGTCGATCAACACCACCGCAGCAGGCGTGAAGTTCACAAACTTCTACCGCCACCGCGTGCCGTATCAGGTCAGCTTGGCGCCCCAGATTCGTGCGCGGTGCCGCTGGGTCATCGCGGCGAACTCCCCGGCTGGTGCTACGGGCCGCATCAACATTGATGTTCGGCGCGCGGACACGGCGGGCAACATCGCGGTCATTCCGGGCGTGGTGAAGGCGTCAGGCGTGCCTCGCGCTCTCGATCCGGGCCCCGGCACGGCTTACGCGGACAGCCAGATCACGGTGGACGTCCCCAACCAGACGTTTGCGACGGGCGAGTCGATCGTCATTCTGGTCGAGTTCGAAGTGCTCGCGACTGCGGCGGGCAGCTCGCTGGCAGTGACGCTGCGCACCGATCCCACGACTGTGGGTGACGAGCTGATCATCGAGATCGACGTCGGCCAGCCGTAGCTCGGCTTGCAGTCGCGGCCTTTGCAAGGTAGAATCGATCCGATCGAGGTTCGCATATGCAGAGCACAACCCCCATCGTTGCGATCCCTCTGGTCGATGTGTCCTCGCCGTTGCAGTACGCGACGTCGGCCGCCACCATCGGCGCGACGACCGTCATCACGCTGAACTTCGGCCGTCCCTTCATCCGTCTCGGGCTCGTTCGTTTCAAGATCAAGCGCGTGGCGGGCTCTGCCGCGAGCTTCACGCCACTGATCTTCAGCGAGGCGGGCGTGACCACCGCAGGCGACATCTCGCAGGAGTACGCAGGCGCTTCGACGGTGGTGGCAAACCTGTTCGACCCGCAGCTTGCGGACGCACCGGTCGTGATGCAGGCCGACTCTCTGGGTCGTCTGTACCTCGTACTGGGCCCCAACGCAGGGGCGGACAACCAGTTCGAGTACGCGCTCCGCTTCATCGTCTACGCTTTCGGGTAGGAGAGAGTAGATGCCAAGCGCCCAGACGACCTATCCGTCTACGTCTACCGCGACGGCGTACCCCGTCCCGCCGCCGGCTGCGGCGTCAACCGCGCTCGTCGACATCCTCGGGCGCGGCGACATTCCCATCCAGGGTCGCGGCATCGTTGATGTCGTTGGCTGCACCACCGTCGAGGTTCTGTAGATGCCCACTCGCTACCACGTCGGCGCCGCTGTTCCCGCAAGCTCCGACGCCGCCGGCATCATGGGGGCGTTCGCCGCCCTGTTCGCCGTCACCACCGACGTAGACACCGGCGCCACGGTCGTGGGCCTCACCTGGACGCGCGACACGACCGCCGGCTCGCAGGCCATCTACTCGTCGGCGTTCGGGCCGAGGAATACCCGGATCATCCTCGCCGTCCACGACACGGGCACGCCTTCGCCGTCGCCTACGATGGTCGCGAGCGCCGACACGTACACCGCCGCCAACGTCCTCATCGGACTGGTCGATAACGCCGCCGGCGCGTACGCCGGGTGGAATCAGGCGGCCCCGTTCTCCGGCGCCACGTTCGCTGGCTACTACCGGCTCGGGCCGGTGGCGGGCGCTTCCACGGGCGGCGAGATCCGGGCGTGGGAGTCGACCAAGGACTTGTGGCTCCAGTTCCGAAACACCCAAGTACACGCCGCCCACATCGGCGCCGTCGTCACCGGCGCCACGGGCTACCAGGAGTCCGACGGCTACCGGTACGGGCTCGCGGTGTCGGGCGCGTCGGCGGACATGAGCAGCGTGTGGCGCTCCGGCAGCGCCACGACGGCCGGCCAGTTCGGCAAGAACGGCACTAGCAACGGAGTGCCCCATTGGGGCCTCTACGCCGTGGGCGGGACGAGTTGGCAGACGGTGCGAATGGAGCACATCCGCGTCGTCCCCGTGGGCGGGGCAACCGCCGACATGGCGAAGTGGGCCTCGGCGGCGCCGGTCGCCGCGCGAACGGGCATCTCCGTCCAGCGGGCGGTAGCGCCCGAGAACTCCGTCGGCGCGTGGGCCGGCGTGAGCGACGGCCCGGCCGGACAGACGGCGAGCCTCGTCAACGACTCGACGCCCGCGCTTTGGGGCTGGCTGCTGTCCTCGACGGTGTCGGGCACCGAGGACTCCGTCGTGATTGCGAAGGTGTTCTAATGATCTCCTCTGTGCTCGCGACGGAAGAAGCCTGGGGCACGGTCACCAAGATCGTGGTGCCGCCCGCGTACCTCGACGCGCTGCGCGAGGAGCTTCTCGACGCCTCGCGCGGCGACCTCGCGGCGATGGTCGAGCCGGGCGCCCCCGGACGCCTCGTCGTCACGGCCGGCGGCGTTGACTGGCCCTACGGTGGGCTGTAACGACAAACGCGACAAACGGTGATACGACGTGTGAAGTCGCAACAGGTTGATCATGCCCGACTCCCCCTCTTGGTATAGCAAAGGGTTTCGCGTCGAGGGCCCGGCCGGCATCCTCGCGATTCTGTTCACGTCCGGCCTGATCGGGGCGGGCGCTGCGGGAGGCGTCGGCGAGGTCACGCGGGAGGCCGACATGGCGGCGGTGGACGCTCGCGTGGACGCGCGCATGGCGACGATCGTGGAGCAGCTCCGGCGAGAGCAGCAGGCCGCAAGCGACGCAGCCGAGGCCCTCGCGGGGGCGCGGTACGACGAGATCCTACGTCGCCTTGACCGCATCGAGCGGCGGCTCGACACGGAGTAGACATGGCGTCCAGACGCATCGAAGACCTGCATCCCGCGCTCCAGCCGCTCGCCACCGAGTTCGTCGCGCGGTGCGCCGCGCGTCAGGTGGACGTCCTCATCGTCTGCACCTACCGCGACGGCGCCGAACAGGACGCGCTCTATGCCCAAGGCCGGACGAAGCCTGGGGCGCGCGTGACGAACGCCCGCGCCGGGCAGTCGGCGCACAACCACACCATCAACGGAAAGCCGGCCGCGCGTGCGTTTGACGCCGTGCCCTTGCTCCACGGGCGGCCCGTCTGGGAAGACCCGCGCGATGCCGACAACGACTGGAGCAACGACTTCGGCTGGCGCGTGATGGGGGAGGTGGCCGCCGAGCTTGGGCTTGTGTGGTACGGGGCGCCGGGGTCGGCGTTCCGCGAGGCGCCCCATTTCCAGCTTTCGAAGGAGATTCCGTGAACCCTTCCCCGCCTCGAAAGCCCCTCTTCAAGCGCTCCGCGCTTGTGGTGCTCGCCGCTCTCGCCGCCGGCGCCATCGCGCTGGCGGGAAGCCTGTTCCCGCCAGTCAAACCCGTCACCGACGTGGTGGCGCCCATCGTGCAGGACGCCATCGAGAACGCGCCGGCGAGCGACGACCCGGCGCCCGTCGAGGCACCCGTGGTCGAGGTGCTCCCGGCCGCGCCGGTCGATTAGCCCTTCCGTACCCGACGCCGGCGCGGCGCGCCACGACTAAGCGTCGTGGGTCGTCCTGTCCTTGGTGCGGACGCTCAGGCGCGCGTCTTCGGCGAGATCGACCAGCATGGCGACCCATTCTGCCGGCGTGGCGGGCTCGCTGCCTGTGCTGTTCGGGGCTCCGGCGAACGCCACTGCGAACCCACGAACATGGCGCAGCGTCGGCATGCGCACGCCGTTGATGACGCGCGAGACCTCAGGCTGCGTCAAGCCACCTCGTCGGGCCAGCTCGGCGAAGCTCCAGTGTCGCGCCCTGCGATGGGCCTCGATGATCTGGATGAATGGATCGGTCTGCGGGTTGATGACGGGCTCGGGTGCGGCCATGGGAACCTCCAGGCGCAGGGGCGCCTCAACGAAGACTATCCAAGGAATACCATCTTGTCAAGCGCCCTTGACGCTGCGGTATCGCCTCGCTATACCAGCACCGTCATCGGAGACCGTCATGTGGGACCAACCGCACTACCTCTACAAGCTGCACGACCCGCAACAGGCCCCGTTCGCGCTTGCGCTGGAGCAGCACATCCCCGGCGTACTGGCGTGGGCCGTGCGTGGCCGCAAGCGCTACCGGCTCTCGAAGAACGAGTGGCCGACGGATGGCGAACCGACGCACATCGACATCTACGCGCCGGTCCACGCGGCGTTCATGGTCGAGCACTTCCTCGCGGGGTGGGGCCTCTCCGGCTGGTCCACGCAGGCCAACCAGGGCGCGGACTTCGTTCACCCGTGGCCGCGAACCGCCACGGAGTACGCACTGCTTGAAGAGAGCGGTCGGCGCCTCCTCAACGCGCAAGTCGCACGCGGCGAGCTGAAGCCGCATGTCGCCCAGATGGCGACACCGTACCAGAAGCGCGGCGTGGCGTGGGCAGATTCTCGGCCTTGGACGATGAAGATCTGGCCTTGTGGGTCGGGCAAGACCGTCGGCGCCCTGGTTGACTCACTCACACGAACGGGCACCGTCCTCGTAATCTGTCCTGCCAAGGCGCGCCATGTCTGGTGGACACAAACCCAGCAGTACACGAATCTTCTGCCTTGGCGGCTGCTTCCCGACAGCGAACGTCGTAAGTCCGACATGACATGGGACCAGTACGTCCAGCACTGCGCGACGACGGGGCAGCGCCGCTTCGTCGTGGTGGGGGCCGAGAGCCTCAACGACAACATCGAGTTCGTCACCCGGCTCGCGCCGGCGGTCCTCATCCTCGACGAACTGCACATCCACGGGCAGTCGAAGCGGTGGAGAGCGGTGCAGCAGGCCGACGGCGCGACGAGCTTCCACCGCCGCCAGACGGCGTCGGGCGACCGGGATGCGTGGTCCGTCGCCATCATGGACGTGAGCCGCCTGCCGAGCCTCAAGCTCCGTGTGGGCCTCACGGCGACGCCCCTCGACGACGGGCGCCCGCGGCGCCTCTGGTCGCAGCTTGATCTGCTCACGCCGGGCGGGTTCGCGCACAGCTACCGGCGCTTCGCGGAGCGGTACTGCGACGCGGTGTCGAACCCCTACGGCGGCATGGACGACAAGGGGAGCAGCAACCTCGACGAGCTGCGCGCCCGCTGCTCGTTCTTCACGCACGAGGTGTCGTACATCGAGAGCCACTCCAGCCTGCCCCCGACGCGCGTCCAGGTCGTCTACCTACCCGTCTCGGCGCAGGACAAGGCCGAGCGCTACGACGACGCGCAGACCTTCGACCAAGCGATCAAACAGCTTGCACGGCAGGCCCGCGGAGAATACGAAGATGTGCCCGCGCGAGAACGCCTCATCGAGGCGCGTCTTGCGGAGGCGTGTTCGCGGAAGCGTGGCTATGTCGTTTCGGAGGCTCTTGAAGGGCTGAAGGGGGGCGGCAAGGTCATCGTCTTCACTGCACGCCGACGGGAAGCTGAGCGCTGGGGTGAGGCTATCCGCAAGGCGGTCTCTACTGGTGACGAGGCGAAGGACGCGACGGTCTGGGTTGGGCACGGCGGCGTAAGCGAGACCGAGCGCAACGACATGATCGACGGGTTCCGGAACAGCTCTGGTCCGTGCTGCCTCGTTGGCACGGGTCAGGCTTTCGGGATTGCGGTCGATGGCATGCAGACGGCGGACCTCGCCATCTTCGCGATGCTTCCCTGGAAGCCCGGCGACTTCCTTCAGTGGCGTGGTCGGTTCGACCGTCATGGCGGACGGGCCACGCTGCTGAAGGTCGTCGTCGCGTCGGCGACCTACGACGAGCGCGTCGTCGAGATCCTGACCGATAAGTTCGGCCCCATCGAGCAGTTCCTCGCGGCGGACGAGCTGGACGGCATGGGCGAGAAGCTGCTCGGGATGGAGGACCGCGAGGCCCTCATGGACGACGTCGTGTCCAAGCTGTTCGTTGAGGAAGAAGAGTGAAGCGTGGGGTGGCGCGGGCGTACCTATAGGTATACACTCTTGAGCATGAAGCCACCCGTCATCGTCGCCTACGGCGGCGGCACCAACAGTACCGCTCTGCTCGTCGGCATGTACGAGCAGGGCGAGCGCCCCGACCTCATCCTCTTCGCCGACACCGGCGGCGAGCGGCCTGAAACCTACGCCTACCTCGATGTCCTTGACGGCTGGCTCGCCAAGGTCGGCTTCCCCCCGCTCATTCGCGTGCGCTACGCGCGCAAGGACGGCACGGTTGAGACGCTTGAGGACCGCAGCTTGAACACGAAGAGTCTGCCGAGCATCGCCTACGGCTACAAGGCGTGCAGCGAGAAGTTCAAGCGTCGCCCGCAGGACAAGTTCGTCAACCACTGGGCGCCAGCCAAGGCTGCGTGGGCGGCGGGCATCCGATGCGTGAAGATGATCGGGTACGACGCGGACGAAGAGCGCCGCGTCAAGAACGCCCCCGTCGAGGACAACAAGTACATCTACTGCTACCCACTCTACGGGTGGGACTGGGACCGCAACGACTGCATCGCCGCCATCGACCGTGCGGGGCTGCCGCGTCCCGGCAAGAGCGCGTGCTTCTTCTGCCCGTCGTCGAAGAAGGCCGAGGTGCTCGACCTTCAGCGCCGCTACCCCCACCTCTACGCCCGTGCGTGCGCGATGGAAGCCAACGCGCAACTCGACACGGTTAAGGGCCTCGGCCGCCGGTGGTCGTGGCGCGACCTGCCGCAGCTTGACGTCGCAGACCTGTGCCGGCTCGCGGACCCCGAAGAAGTGCCGTGCGGCTGCTACGACGGCGCGCCCTCGGAGAGCGAGTGAAGATGCTCATCGACGCAGGTAGGTCGAGTCGCGGCTGGAGCCGCATCGGCAACTTCGCGAAGTGCCCTCAGCTCTTCGCCTACCTCTATCGCAGCGAGGGCCTCGCGGACGACAACGGCGTCGCGCCGGACATCGCCCCTCCTGCGGAGGCCCTGGCGAAGGGGTCCATCGGTCACACGCTCCAGGCGCATCTACACGCCATCTGGGGCGCGGCCCAGCCGCAGGGCGTCGTCGTGGACGAGACGCACTACACTGACCCGTCGGTGTTCATGGAGCCGGAAGACGCCGCGAAGGCGTGGTGCGACAAGTACGGCAGCCACAACCTGCTGCCCCAGATGATCAAGGTCTTCCACGCCTACCTGACGCGGTTCCCCGAGCCTCCGGGCGATGTCATCGCGGTCGAGGCCGCCGTCACCGCCGTGCTCGGCACGCTGCGCGGCAGCTGGGGCCTTTGGGTCGGCGAGGAAGCGGGCGGCGAGTGGCGGAGCCTCGATGGTGCAGTCATCGAAGTGACGCCACTCCATGCCCCCGACCACAAGGAACACGGGCGTCCCATCACGCTCACTCGCCGCTTCGATCTCGTAACGCGAGACAAGTCGGGACGCTACTATATTTGGGACCACAAGCATCAGGCATCGGTCAACGCGAAGAACAGCGCTTCCGCCTACGCCATCGACGGTGGGTTCGCCGCGTTCCGCATCATGGGACGCCAGCTCTACGGCGAGGCGTTCGGCGGCTTGACCCTCAACCTCATCAGCTCGACGCAGATCGGCGTCGTCGCGCGCGAGCAGGTTCCTACGACGCCGCACCGCGACGCGCACTTCGCGAAGTGGCTATGGTGGGCGGAACACCAGATCGCGAGCCTCGACCTCACCACGGACCCGTGGGAGTGGCCGAAGGCGCAGAACGAACTGTCCTGCTACGGGCGCTACGGCGCGTGCGCGGGACTCGACCTTTGCTCTCTCGGCCGACACGCTTGAGAGAGTGGCCCCGCCGCGTCACGGTCCGCGCGGCGGGGTCGACCCAGGACCGAAACACCACCACCGCAGGAGTGCTCTCTGATGTCCGACAATCCGACCGTCATGGTGACGGTCTACGGCAAACCGAAGAAGAAGAAGACGAGCGATGTGCTCGCGGCCTTCCCGACCGCGCTGTGCATCGGCGTGCCGAGCGCCATCACGCTCGTCGCGCAGAACGAGCTGGGGTTCACCCCGGCGGTCCACCCCGATCCCCCGCAGACGTTGCACGAGCTGGTCACGCTGCTCGACTACGTTAGCCGCACCGGCGTGGCGAAGCAGTACGGGGCGATCATCGTGGACGACGCCAGCCACATCTGCGACCGCAGCATGATGGTCTGGAACGACGAGGCTCCGGCCGGCAAGAGCGGCAAGAAGGACAAGTTCTACGCCTACCAGCTCCTCAACAAGTACCTGCTCATGCTGTCGGGGCTCTCCCGGCACATGGGTGTTCACCTCGCGTTCACCTTCCATGAGCGCATGCCCGGCACGAACGCCGACGGGTTCTTCTGCCCCGGCGGCCCGAACGTGCCAAGCCGCAATCAGGTGGAGACGCTGCCGAGCTGGTGCGACATCAACGTGCGCGCGATGGTCGATTCGACTTACCCGGACCCCTGGTTTCCGGGCGTCTACTTCTGCGATCCTACGAGTCCCGAGTGGGTGACGGGCGACCGCACCGGCGTCTGCTGGGCGAAGACCCCCGGCAACCTGCGCGAGATCCTCCGGGCCTCGGCGGGTGGCTACCATCTCAACCGCGTGCCCGGCCTGGAGTGGCAGGACGATCTGGCGGACGAGGTGGCGGCGATCATCGTGGAGAGCGGGGACATCAACGGCTCGTTGAAGAAAGTTTCGCAGTCGAATCCACGGTTCTTCGACGGCACGCCGCAGATTCATCTGCGCTGGGCTTGCCAGGATGGTATTGCTCGCGCTACCTTCATCAAGCGCAAGGCGAGGAACCTCTTCGACCTCGCGTCCAAGGAAGAGCCGAAGAAGGGGAACGGTGTGCCTGTGCCGACCCTTTCGTAGCCCCGCCTTGGCGTTTCTCTCCTGACCATCACCAGTACATACGGAGTTCACCATGTCTTTCGCGATCAACGGCGCTCACTTCAAGGGCGTCTCCGCCCTCGGCAGCTCCCAGCCCGAGGCCGGCTACTACGAGGTCACCGGTCTCCAGGTCGAGCAGAAGGCCGGCGACAAGGCGGACGCGCGCCGCTTCCACGTCGAGCTGCCCAACGGCTTCAAGATGTTCGAGTTCCTCCACCTCCCGGTCGAGGGCCTCCCCGAGAAGAGCTTCAAGGGCCGCCTCGGCGCGCTCAAGACCATCCTCTCCTCGTTCGGCTTCTCCGTCGAGGAGATCGAGAACAACGAGATCAACGATGCGTGGTTCGTCACCACCACGAACGGTGGCCGCAAGGCGTACGTCGAGTTCGTCCCCGGCCAGCAGGGCGTGCAGGGTAGCTACGCCAAGATCAACAAGTTCCTCACGAAGGAGCAGTACGAGAAGGCCAAGGCGTCGGGTGTCGTGCCGTCCGCGCGCGTCGAAGGCGGCGCGTCTCGCGCCTCCGCCCCGCCGACCATCGGTGCCATCCCCGCGGCCCCCTCCGCTGCGGTCGGGGCTCCGGTCCAGTCCGTGGCTCCGGCGCCCGCCGGCGGCCTGCGTCTCCCGCCGCCCCCCGCGGTGAGCGTCGTCCGCTAAGGGCAGAGCGGAGCCCGCGCCGTGGGACCGAGGCGCGAATCGGCTCGCTGAATCGGGACGAGGTGGCGTATCCACTTGCAGCATCGCCCTGTCAAGTTTCGTACTTGGCAGGGCGTTCGCGTTTTGATATAGTCGGCGGGACGAGAGGCATACGATGGCCGACGACTACAACACGCTGGTGGCGAACGCGAAGATGGCCGGTCAGCGCGAAACCGCGGACAAGTTCTACTCCACCTCGCCGAGCACGAAGCCGGTGACCGAGCTGCGCCGTTTCAAGGGCTCGGATAACTACGAGTACGCCGCGATGTCGGACGGCAGCTACAAGATCACCAAGTCCCCGATTTCGCGCGGCGGCCAGTTCCTCGGTCCCGGCTCTGAGGCGCACAAGGCGGTCGCGAAGGAAGACCCCGAAGCCGACTTCCTCAAGTCCACGCCGACGAGCCGAATCAAGATCGAGCCGGAGGAGATCCTCAAGTCTACGCCGGCGAGCCAGATCACGCGCGAGCGGTCGGAGTACCCGACGGGCCGCAAGACCTTCGCCGGCGGAGTTCCGGACACGCGCGACTACATGTCGAACATGCTCCAATACGACCGCAACGCCGCGAAGAACTGGTTCACGTCCGAGGGTGGCCTCGACCCCGAGAACGCCGAGAACACCGTCACGGCGATGGAGCGCGCCTACACGCGCTCGATGGATGGGGGCAAGAAAGACGTCGCCGAGCAGTACAAGAAGACGCTCCAGGAGCTGGCGAAGCTCGGAAAGGGCGGCTCTACCGGAGTGAGCGGCGCTTCCTACGAAGGCGAGTAGTCCGTGGCCGAATACTACGCGCTCAAGGACGCAGCGAAGCAGAAGGCACGCACGGCGGATGCGTGCCCGCGTGCGACGCAGGATGTCGGGCTGAACCTCCAGAACCGACAGCGCGCCATCGAGACGGCGATGTACGGCCCCGCCAACCCCGAACAGCCGGGCGACTACTTCAAGAAGATCGCAGCGGAGTGGAGCGTCCCCGTCGAGCAGGCACTGACGATGCGCTGCGGCAACTGCCGCGTGTTCGTCGTCTCGCCCGAGATGCAGGCGTGCATCCAGACGGGGATGGAGTCGGACGGCGGGGACGAGTACGACGTGATGGTCGCCTCGGATCTGGGCTACTGCGAGATGTTCGACTTCAAGTGCGCCGCGAGCCGAACCTGTCGCGCGTGGGTGACGGGCGGCCCGCAACGATAGCCTTGCGTTGACGCTGCGGTAGAGATAGATCTACCGCATGAACACCGACCTCATGTTCTCGTCGGCCACCGACCAGTGGGCCACGCCGCGCGCGTTCTTCAGTGAGTGGGACGCTATCTACCGGTTCGAGCTGGATGTCTGCGCCGACGCGCAGAACGCGAAGTGCCGACGTTACTTCAGCGAGCAGGACAACGGGCTCGCGCAGGACTGGGCACCGAACCGCTGCTGGATGAACCCACCCTACGGACGCGAGATCCGTCGATGGGTGCGGAAGGCCTACGAAGAGAGCCTCCGCGGCGCGACCGTCGTGTGTCTCCTGCCGGCCCGCACCGACACCGCGTGGTGGCATGAGTACATCCTGCCCTACGCCAAGGTGAGCTTCATCCGCGGGCGGCTGAAGTTCGGGGACGCGAAGAACGGCGCGCCCTTCCCGAGCGCGGTGGCTGTGTTCTATCCGAGGACTTCGCAGCGATGACCTACGATCCACGGAAGTGTGGTGCCCGATGCGACGAGTGTCCGCTCGGGCCCAAGGGGAGGTTCCGCGAGGGCTACTGGCAGCCCGTGCCGCCGGAGCGCCACACCGGCGCGACCATCCTCGCGGTGGCTGAGATGCCGCACACCGAGGACGCCGGCAACGGGCGTCCGCTCTCGGGCCGCTCCGGCCAGGAGTGGAACGCTGCGCTGCTGGCGCTCGGCAAGCGCCGCACCGACATCGACCTCACGCACGTCGTGGCCTGCTCGGCCGGGACGCAGCCGAACGCCTGGGAGAAGATGCAGAAGGCGCTCGACAAGGAGAACCGCCGGCTCTTAGCACAGGGACTCTCCGTTCTCCCCGACCCTATCACATGCTGTAGGCCACGTCTACTGGCTGAGACGGACAGCTACGAGAACATTCTTTCTCTCGGCAGAGTCGCTGCCAACTCGTTGACGGGGAAGGCGCAGTCCATCTTCGCGTTGCGGGGCGGACCCGTCTGGGTGGACGAGAACTACGGCGCGCTGCTGGAGACGCCGCTCGCCGGCGACGCCGTGCCGGATGGTGCGGTGCGCAAGGTGTTCCCGATGTTCCACCCCGGCTTCGTCCAGAAGTCGCCGGGCTGGCGGCATGTCCTGCACGCGGACCTCGGGAAGGCCCTCCGCTGGTTCTCTGGGGCGCTTCGATGGACCGAGCCGGTCCGTACCTTCAACCCGTCGCCGGACGCGCTGGAGGCGTTCCTGGCGCGCCCTGCGCCCTTCTGGGCCTACGACTTGGAGACGGACGGCATCGAGTCGCTCGTGTGCAAGGTGCGCTCCATCGCCATCGCGCATCCCGACCTCAACCTGGAGGGTCGCGCCCTGCGGCCCGGCCAGGAGGAGGCCACGCGCTGCGAAGTGATGGGGCTCAACATCTTGAGCGGGGACGGCTCGACGCGCTACTACGAACCGGAGGACGAGGCGCGCATCCTCGACATCCTGCGTGCCTTCTTTCAAGACACGACCAAGACAAAGGTAGGGCACAACGCCGGCTACTATGATCGACAGGTCGTCGAGCAGTGGATCGGCGTGACGCCGCTCCCGATCATCGACACGCTCTTCGCGGCCCGCTTTCGGGCGCCGGAGTTGCCCAAGGGGCTGAAGGTCGTCGGCTCGGTTCTCACGGACGTCGACCGCTGGGAGACGACTGAGAAGGGCGAGAGCCTCGCGTTCGGACAGGTCGATGACTGGGACCGGCTCGCCTACAACTGCACCGACAGCTCGGTGAACGCGCGCATCGTCGTCCCGCTCTTCGATGCAGCCGAGGAAGCCGGAGCGTTCCGCGACCTTCCCGAGGCGCTGCGGCCCGTCGGCTGGGAGAACCGTCGCTGGGACCTCCATGAGCTGGACCACGCGACGCAGGATATGTGCGTCAACCTCCACAAGATCGGCGTCTACATCGACCAAGAGTCGCGCTTCAAGATGGAGATCGAGACGCGCGCCTCGGTCGCGAAGCGGGAGAAGAACCTCTCCGAGCTGGCGCAAGCTGTCGGCGTCGGGAAGCTCGACCTCAAGAGCGCCGGCGCGAACGATGACGGCGACGAGGTGGCAGGCGTGAAGCCCGGCAGCGCGGACCAGATCCGCGACCTTCTCTACGAAGACTGGAAGCTCGGCATCCCACCGAATATGGAGGCGCGCGACTTCTACACTATGTCCGGCATGCCGGGCACCGGGGACAAGGTGCTCCGCGGCCACCTTGCCGGCGGCCGGCTCACGAAGGAGCAAGAGGCGTTCATTCGTGAGCTGCGCCTATATCGGCGCGAGAAGAACAAGATCCTGGGCACCGTGCTCCTGCCGCTGAACCTCACGGCGCACGATCCGAAGAAGGGCGTCGTCTGGCATCCAGACGGGCGCGTCCGCTCGACGTGGAACGCCCATGTCACGGCACCGGGGCGGCTGTCCTCGTCGGGACCGAACCTCCAGAACATCGGCAGTCGGAAGGGGCAAGGCAAGCTCAAGACCCTGTTCGCCGCAGAGCCGGGCCATCTTCTCGTCGGCGCGGACCTCGACCAAGCGCATCTCCGCATCGCGGCGAACTACTGGAAGATCCCGCTCCTGCTGGAGTGCTTCAGCGAGGGGAAGGACCCGCACAACACGCTCGCGTATCAGGTGTTCGGCGACAAGTTCAAGAACGCGGACGGCTGGGGCCCCGACGGCTTTAGCGTCTACAAGAAGCCGGGCGGCGGCATGGCGAAGGCGATGCGCGATGTCATGAAGACTTTTAGATATGCCAGTATTTACTGGGCAGATCCGATGACCGTGTGGCAAGTGCTCACGTCAACCGAGTCGGACGGCGGCGAGATGCCGTATCTCCACATGGCTTCGAAGGAGGTGCGGCACTTCCACGAGACGTGGCTCAAGAACGAGCCGGAGTGGATGGCTGCGTGGGACGTGATGCTCTCGATGTACCGGCACCAGGGCTTCATGGAGGAACCCGTGCTGGGGCGACGCTCCGGAGGCCTCGGCGACGGCAAGAAGAACGAGGTCGTGAACTTCCCCATCCTGGCCGCCGAGGCATCGCTGATGCGACTCGCGGAACAAGCGCTGCTTGCGGCGTACCCGTGGGATCTCGGGAAGCGGACGGGCCTCATCCATCAGTGCCACGACTCCGTCGCGGTGGAGATCGAGGCTCCGCCGGGCCTCGCGGGCTGGAAGCCGGTCAAGGGAGAGGCGCTTCCGCCCGAGCTGGAGCGCCACCGAAAGCGCGTCGAGGAACGCATGACTGTCCGCGTTCCCGGCTGGGAAGTGCCACTCACCGCGGAGGCCAGCGTCGGAAGAAACCTCAAGGAGGCTTGACGCTCCGGTAAGGTACGATTAGAACATCCTCGTACTGAACACCTCGGAGCATCTAATGTACGACTACGACTACGGCGACTACGACGGCGACCGCGAGGATGCGCGCTACGAGCGCGGCGAGCACCGCCGCGAGGAGACGGAATGACCGACGAGATGATCGCGCTCGCTCGTCGCGCCGTCGCCTGCAAGGGCTGGCGATGGATGCCGGGGATGCGATGGATCGTGTCTCGCGTCGCCCCGCTGGAGGACTACGCCGGGCGCATCGTGGACGGCGGCCGGCGCGCACCGGACGGGCCGGGGTTCCCCGACCTCTCCGACCCCGCCACGTTGGGTTGCCTGCTCGCGCTGGTGCGGAAGGCGTGGCGATGCCCAACCGCTTACGCGCGCGAGAGCACGACGCGCCGCGTGTCCGACGGCGTGATCGCCTGGGAGGTCTGCGGCCTCTGGCTCGATGCGGAGGCGTGCCACGCGCTTGGGGTGCCTCGTGAGGGCAGCGTGGGGTCCTGGGGTCACGGCAGCGAAGCCGAGGCCCTCGTCGCCGCGCTGGAGACTGCGCCGTGAGCCGAATGACCAAGACGGCGGCCATTGTGCCGCACGCCATCAACATCGAGTGCATGAACTGCAAGACGCCTATCTACGAGGGAGTCATTGCAGCAGATCAAGAGATTCCTTGGAGTCGTGTCGTAACGTGCGAGACGTGTGGTCATCCCGCGCGTATCCCTCGGTCTCCGTTCGCCGCTCCGTTTTCTGGGCCGGGCGCCATCGCCGGGAGGTAGTTGTGAGCATCTTTCTTGCGCATACGAAGCAGACACCAGACGACGTCATCAATGACTGGGTCGAACGCGCGGCCGGCTCTTGGAATAGGGCCGTCGTCGCCGGTCGAGACGATTACCTCAAGCGCAGCCGGGCGCTCGGTGGATGGAGCCACTGGGTTCGAGATGTTCCGATCGCCGAGACTTGGGACGGCGAGCAGCTCTTCTCGATGATCGTCGTGCCCGTGCAGCACTTCGACATGCCGACCGTAGGTAACGCCACGGAGACGCTCATCCGCAACTTCCTGGCGGTCGGGAAGACGGCGCTCGCCTGGAGTCCCGACACGAACGAGGCGCAGGAGATCGTGGATGTTGCGGAGACCAACAGCGATAGCTGGCAGGACACCGGAATGTTGGTACTCCGTACTTGACGGTGCGGTACGAGTACACTATATGAAGGGCGTGGATCGAGGTCGTCTCGGTTCACGCCCTTCCTCGTTGGAGTTCCCGTGGCAAAGAAGACCGCCAGCACCTCGACCTATCCGTATGTCGAGCGCATCATCACCAACCTCAAGACGCCGGACGGCAAGCCCAAGACGGTGGAGATGGGGCCGAAGACCCTCATCGTCGGACCGAACGGCAGCGGCAAGTCCAGCATCCAGCAGAGCCTCCAGCTCGCGTTGGTCGGCAGCGCCGACGATCTGCTCGGTCGCGACGGCGTGAAGGACAACGGCCTGCTCATGAGCATGGTCAGCGCGGAGCGCCTCAGCATCCACGCGAAGCTCAACAGCGGCGAGGACTACATCTTCACCGCGAAGGATGGCGGTCGTCCTGCCCACGACGCGGGTACGCCCGCGATGCTGCCTCTCCAAGAGGTGCGCGAGGTACTGGAGGGCTCGCCGGCCACGGCGCGCAAGGCGTTCCTTGCGTGGGCCGCGTCGTCCATCACCGCCGGCGACATCGAGGAGATGGTGCCCGCCGTCTACGCGGCGAAGTTCAGCGACATCAGCCGGTCGGTGGGTCGCGGCAAGGCTCCGGTCGACGCGCTTCTCGCCAGCCTGGAGTATGTCGGCAAGCGTCAACGCGACGCCACCAAGGAGGCGAGCGGCGCCGAGGCGCTCCTCGCGTCGCTGACGAGCGACCTCGACGTCTGCCCCACGGAGGAAGACATCAACGGTGCGAAGTGGCAGATGGACCTTCTCGCCAAGCGAACGGCAGCCGTCCAAGAAGCCTGCCGCCGCGAAGAGGCCCTGCTGCTGAAGGCTCAAACCCTCGGCGAGAAGCTGAAGACGCCGGTCCTTCCCGCCGCTCCGCAGCCGAACGCCTTCGAGCAGAAGTTCTACTCGTCGATGGCGTACGCGGCGAGCTTCGCCGTCGAGCGCGGTGTCGGGAGCTGTCCGCTGTGCTCCAGCGCGGTCGGCAAGGCACACATCGAGATGTGCGGCCAGTTCTACCAGCAGCAGGCCTCAGCGATGGTCGCCCCGCCGCCGGCGGCTCCGAGCATCGATCGCGAACGCATCAAGGCCCAGATCGAAGAGATCATGGGCGAGCTGGAGTCGCTCAAGGAGCTGGTGGCGATGGACGCTACCGCGCTCCAAGCGCTGGCGCAGTCCGCGCAGGAGGAGTACCTCCGGCTCCGCAACCTCGCCGACCGCTGGTCGAGCCTCAAGAAGGCGCGCGACACCGCGTCCGAGATGGCGATCGAGAGCGAGACCTACAAGGGCATGAAGAAGGAGTTGGAGGGGATCGTCGCCGGTCTGCTGAAGCGGGTGGCCGATACCTTCGTCGCGCGGGTGCAAGCCTACCTCCCCGGCGACTGGAAGTTCGGTCTTCAGCTCGTGGACGGCGACAAGGAGGTCTTCCGCCTTGGGTTGATGGCGGGCAAGAAGCTCCGGGCCGCGCTGTCCGGCGCGGAGTGGGCGACGGTGACGTGCGCCCTGGCGATGGCGATCAGCACGAACGCCGGCGCGGACCAGCCGGTGCTGGTCATGCCGGAGGATCGTGGCTGGGACGCCGGCACGCTCGCGAACGTCCTCGCGGCGTGGGGTGCGTTCACCGGACAGGTCGTCATCGGCACGACGACGAAGCCGAAGAAGGTGCCCACCGGCTGGACGGTCATCGACCTGTCCAAGGCGGAGGTCGAGGCAGTCCCCGAGGTCGTCGTCCCCGAGGCTCCGACGATGAAGCTCTTCATCCCGAGCGCGTCGATGCGCGCCATGCTCCAGGCCCTCGGCTACACGGACGGGCAGATCTCGAAGCTCGACCGCGAGAAGGCGGCGCACATCATCGCCAACGGCATCGTCTCGGAGGTGAAGTGATGGCCCACAACGAGCTGACTCCCGAGGAGATCGCGAGCAAGGAAGATGAGGCGGCGCTCGCCGTCTCGCGTGTCCTCGAAGCCCTAACGGACGACGAGTACGTCGACTGGCTGTCCCACCCGGAGCGCGCGGCCAGCTTCACCCCGGCTACCGCGAGAGCCGTCGAGTCATCGCTGCGGGACGCGCACAACGAGCGGCGCCTCGCCGCACAGGTCGCGCTTCGCGCGCTGGACAAGCTGCTGATCCGCGCGCTCGACGCGCTGGGCAAGGAGTAGGTCATGGCTAACGCAGGGAAGTCCTGGTCATTCGAGAAGATTGCGTCCGTCCAAGACGCCCTGCGGCGCGCACCCGTCTCCGTCGTCGCGGCGGAGATGGGGTGTTCGCCGGCGAATCTCCGTCGGCGACTGACATCCGCGAACGATACCGTAGGCGAGCGCGTCTACACGCTCCGCTGTGCAGGGGCTGAGTTCAGCGACATCGCCGCGGAGCTGGGCCTGGAGCCCGGCCCCGGAACGACGCGCCGTCTGTACATGCGCCTCGTGCGCTACTGCGAGCGGGCCGGCGTGGAGTACCCGCATCCGGTGCGGGTCGAAGTCGCGCCGACCCCAACGTATCGAGAGGCGAGCCTCGACCGCATCACTCGACTCCTCGAAGAGCGCGCAGCTCGGCTTGAGGCCACCGATAACGGGTGCCTCGCAGATACGCTACAACTTCCTTCGAAAGAAGTGAAGTGCAGCGTCGCAGAACTCCGCCGGCGCGGCGTCATCGCCTCGGGTATCGTGCCCACAGCGGCGGGGGTCGAGGAGGCCGCGCAGCGCGCCCAGTCGGGGCTGTCCATCCATCGTGTGCTCCACACCATCGTGGAGTCGTGGACTCACGGTTCGAACGAATCGCTGGCCTCCTTGTGCGATAAGCTGCCTCTCGCCCACTCCACCATCAACGTGTCCATCGTTCGCCTGCGCGACGACGGCTATCTCATGCGGCGGGGCCACCTCGCGCTACGGAACGCACGATGAACGACGAAGAACTCACCGAGTCCCCGCAGTCTGAAGAGAAGCCCGACACCGTGTCGAGCGGTCTCGACCTTCTGCGCGTCCTTCAGAACCAGCTGGCTTCGACGGAGAAGTCGAACCACCTCGCGGCGTGGGGCGCCATCCAGCGCGCCGAGGCGCTCTCCGACATCGCGGATGCGTGGGTGACGGACGAGGCTCAGGTGTCGAGCATGCTCGCGGTCATCGAGATGACGCCGGGGCAAGTCACGCGGACCCGCGCGCTTCGCGCCGCGCTCAAGCGTCTCGTCGTCGAAAAGAAGCGCGCCACGCTCGACCGGGTTATTGGTGTCGTGCAGGACAGTACGCTCATCTCCCTCGGCACTGCCTTGGGGGCGGGCGCGCCTCCGCCTTCCATTGTGGAGCCGGGCCACCTCGACTCGTTCAAAGTACCGCGCGGGTTCGCCATTGATTCGACTGGCGTCTTCAAGATGTCGGTCCTCGCGGACGGGTCGAGCACCTCGACGCGCGTGGCGACGGCGCCCATCTTCATCGTGGGCCGGACGCATGACGTGCTGCTCGGCACGGCGAAGCGCATCCTTGTGTGGCGGACGCCGGCTGGCTGGACGATGCGCGCGGTGGACCGGGGTGTCTGCCTCAACAGCCAGAAGCTCATCGGGCTGGCGGACATCGAGGTGCCGGTCACCTCGAACACCGCGGCTGCGCTGGTCGAGTGGTTGGGTGAGTTCGAGGCGGAGAACATGCACCGCTTCAACGCATCGCAGGCGGCCAGCCGGATGGGTTGGATCAACCAGGGCGCAGTGAAGGGGTTCCTCCTGCCGGAGGTGTTCTACACGATGTCCGCGGGGCTGGAGGATGTCGGCGTCGAGCTGACTCCGCCGCTTGGGATGGAGAGCGTTCTGGAAGGCTGGAAGCCCGCCGGCACCTGGGAGGAATGGATCGAGGCCATGGAGGTGATGAAGCCCTTCACTCCGATGTGGCTCGCGCTCTACGCCTCCGCGGCGGCGCCCTTCTTGGAGATCTTCGGCGCGCCCTCGTTCGTCGTGGACTTCAACGGCGAGACGAGCAGCGGCAAGACGACGGCGCTGCGCGTCGGGGCTTCGGTGTGGGGTCGTCCTTCGGACAACACGCCGACGGCGATGTACTCGTGGGACTCCACCAAGGTGTTCATCGAGCGGCTCTGCGGGTTGCTCTGCAATCTGCCGGTCATCCTCGACGAGACGAAGCGGGCGAAGGACCCCAAGGTCGTGCGGGATGTCATCTACGACTTCGCCAACGGTCAGGGTCGTGGGCGTGGGTCGCCGGACGGCACGCGCCAGACGGCCTCCTGGCGCACGATCATGCTCACTTCGGGGGAGAGCGCGGCCACCTCGTTCAGCCAGGATGGTGGCACCCGAGCGCGCGTCCTGTCGCTGATGGGCAAGCCGATGGGCACCGACATGTCGGCGGGCGGCACGGCAGCCGAAGAGCTGACGATGCTCATCGCGCACAACTACGGCCACCTCGGCCGGAAGATCGTGGCGTACATCATCAGCATCGCGGACCAGCACGATGAGCTGCGGCGTGTGTGGAAGGAGACGAAGGATCAGTACGCGGCGTTCGCCAAGACTGCCGTGTCTCGCCGGCACGCCGGCAACCTCGCCACCCTCCATCTGGTCTCGACCATCATCCACCACCTCGGAGTGCCGACACCGGACGAAGACCCGATGGCGTTCGCGATGGAGGCGCTCCACCGGCTGGAGGTTGAGCGCGACCGGCCGCACGCTGCGTTCATCGAGACGGTGTCCTGGTGCAGCGCGAACCAGAGCCGCTTCTGGGGTCGGCACGAGAGGGATCGCGAGGGCACGCCGCGCGTGCCGATGCGCGGCTGGGCCGGCGCGTGGGAGAACAGCGACGACTGGAAGCACATCTCCATTCTGCCGTCGGTGCTGCGGGAGGTCATCGAGGCCCAGGGATTCCAGATCGACGAGATCGTGGACCGCTGGACGGAGCGCGGCTGGATCGTCTCGACCGAGCGCACCGGAGCCGCCGAGGGGAAGGTCTCGCGGAGCCGGACGACGGTGTCTCGCATCAACGGCGCGCCGATGCGCGTCTACCAGATCTCTCGGACCGCCGTGGAGAACCATGTCCTCGACAGCACCATCGAGACCTAAGCTCCCGCCCAGCGCGGAGGTCACGGGCATCGGAAAGAAGAGCGCGGACTTGGCGCTCTTCTGGTCGAGGTCGCCACGCGACGCGCTGGCGACGCTCTCCGGACTCGTCATCCTCCGCCGACCCGTGACGGTTCGTCTGGTCGACGAGGCAGTCGCCATCCTGCGCACCTTCGCCGTCGATGGGGCCCGCCGGCTGGCGGACCGGCTCGACAGCTTGACGGTGGACCGGAGTGACGAGAAGTCTCCCTGGTACATCCACGCGCTCCCCGAGCGTGTGGTCCGCCGGCCGAGCGACAAGCGCTATCCGTGCGCCTACCTCATCGAGCCGACGACGAAGCTCCAGTGCAGCAACAGCGGTCTCTTCGTCGTACCGGGGGCCCGCGGCACCTTCTGCGCGCTCCACGCTCACCGGACGGTGAGCCGGGTTGAACGCAAGTCTCACCGGTTGGCGCGCCACCGAGGCATGTCGGAGACTTGACGCTTCGGTTATGATGCGTGACGGAGGCCATATGGCTGAGACGGAACCCGCGCGCGTCGTTGTCGCGAAGCTCCCCGGATTGCCGGAGACAGGGCTCGCACCCTCGTTCACCCCGGTCGTACCTCCGGCCCGCGCCACGCGGGTCGAAGCGGCGGCCGAGGTCGAGGTCGTGGAGATGCTCGCCCAGCAGACGGCGTTCGCCGGCGACCCGGAGACCCGCGCCGTGGCGGTTCAGCTCCTGAACGCCGGCTACACCGTCCGCGAGGTCTGCCGCCGGCTGCGCCTCCGACCGCACATCGTGTGGGCCTGGGCCGAAGAGCCGGCGATCAAGAACGCCATCGACCGTGGTCGAGAGCTGCGCCGCCGGAGCCTCGGGCAGGAGCTGGAGGACGCGGCGAACGAGGCCATCGGCACGCTCGTCGTGCTCATGCAGGACGAGGCGACGACCCCGAAGGACCGGCTGAAGGCGGCCGAGCTGATCCTCGACCGGTGTGGGCTTGTCGAGGTCGCGACGAAGGCCAGCTCCACACAGGAGCTGGCCGTTCGTGTCGACGTTGACTTCGACGAGCGGCTCGCGCGTATCGTCGCAGCGGGCCGCTCGTCGAGCTGAGCCTACTCCCGCGCCAGCCGCACCCACCGCACCAGTCCCACCATCGTCGCGCCCTTGCAGATTGCCCGCGACACAGCCTGCCGGGGCACGCCGATCCGCCGCGCGAGGTCGGCCCACGTCTCGCCGGGGGTGAGGAGGGCGGCGAGGATCGCGCGCGTCTCAACGGGGGTGTAGCGGGGGAGCTGACCGGGAGGCCGCCCCGCGCCGGGGCGTGCGCCACCCCTCACTCGATCTCCCCGGCGAACACGCGGCGCGCCAGCTCGCGGATGTTGCGCTTGACCTCGGCTTCGTCGAGCCCCTCGCCGTGGACGGTGCAGTCAAGGTCGATGTCACCGCCGAACCGATGGGTAGGGTAGACCGACGCCTGCATCGTGTAGGCCCCCTTGAGCGCGTAGTCGAGGTCGCCGCGGTAGTCGCGAACGTCTTCGCCGGTGAAGCCAAGCTCCGCACAGTCCTCTTTGGAGAGGCAGAAGCTGATGCGGCTCATGCCGTCACCACGTCGAAGACGTTGTTGGCGATCTCGCGCACGCGCGTCTCCACGTCGAAGACGTCGAGGTCGGGATCGTCTGTGTCGATGCGCACCGGGCGCATCCCGGTCACGCCGTCGACCCGGACCACCTCGATGTGGCCGATGTGGCCGAGCTTGCTGACCAGCAGCTTCTTGAGCTTGTCGGCGTAGTAGTCCACCTCGCGAGCGGTGAAGCCAACGCCGAGCAGATCAGACGAGACAACGCGGTATTCAATCGAGGTCATGGTGTGCTCCTTCGTTGTCGTCGGCTTCATCGCCGCCCGACCATCAATACCTAAAGTCCCCCCGCCGCCACGTCAACAAAGAATCAGAGAATCGTGGGGCGGGCTGGGTTCACGCTGCCGTGGCCTACCCGTAGTGGACGTCGAAGCCGTTGTCGATCGCGTAGGCGAACAGCTGCATCAACCGCTGCTGGGCAGAGGACAGGCGCTCCTCGGAGAGGCCAGGGTTGACGACCCGGCATCCTTGCGGTCCGGCGGAGACGGACGCCGGCGTCGCGGCCGCCGCAGTCTGGCCCGTCGCCAGCGTGCGCATGGCTCCCCGGATGAGGCCCGGCAGCGCTGTGCAGCGAAGGCGGCCGCCGAGCGCGCCGTCGTGGTCATCGAGGCCGAGCATGGCGAGCTGGAGCGCGGCGTGGCTGTTGGCGAGGTTCACCTCGGGCGCGGAGGACACCTCGTCGTAGCCGCGACAGTACGGGTCGCAGCGCTTCCCTTCGGCCTCGCAGTACGGGCACGGCACGCGCGTCGTCGGGGCGTCGGGGCACCAGAACGTAACGGACATCAAGTCACCTCCGCGGCATCGGCGAGCCGCTTCCGCGCGAGCGCGACGTATCCGGGGACGCGGCGCCGCATCTTCAGACCACGTCCATGTGAGGCGAGTCATCGACGAGCGCCCAGTCGAAGGCCTGCCAGTTGCGCGCAGAGGGGTCGTGGAGCGCAGTCGAGAGCCAACCAAGGGCAAGGTCAAGGGACTCGCCCGCAGCCGCCATATCGCCGCCCAGTGCCTGTTCCTCGCACACCTCGGCGCGGTTCACCTCGCCGGTGGGTACGTACACATCGACAACGACGGAGGTGCGCACCCA
>Ga0181350_1000067_pt1 | contig 31229 bp, 67 predicted proteins | sample Su13VDMM110DCMD_FD_130105 | JGI IMG/M metagenome (GOLD analysis project Ga0181350, IMG submission 130105) | Freshwater viral communities from Lake Michigan, USA - Su13.VD.MM110.DCM.D | ecosystem: Environmental > Aquatic > Freshwater > Lake | place: USA: Michigan | collected 2013-07-16
AACCCCTCGGATGCTAGGTTGCTAAACAAAATGGTTGATATGGTAGATAAGAGCCCAATCGAACAATGGATTGAGGAAAAATCCAATAAAGAAACTAAAATATTAAGGGCTGCCTATATTACATGCGTACAGTCAGTTTTAAGGTATCTAGGACTACAAGACCAACCTGACCCTAAGAAGTGGGTAATAGAAGCTAAACTAGCTATGGCTAAAATTGAAGCCTTTAAAGCAATAGAAGATTGCAAAGAAGCTCACTCAAAAGTTAGGTGGAACGGGCCATCAGAAGTTGAGCAACTACAAGCCGAAAACGAGCAATACAAAAAAGCAATCGCAGAGCAGGCTATTGATTATCAAAAAACAATCGATAAATTAGATGCTGAAATTCAAAGGTTGAAAGAACTTGGTTGAAAACTTGTTTTTTCATTATTTTAATTTTAAATAATATTTGTAAAGTAATAGTCAGGTGGCGGAATGGTAGACGCATTGAGGAATCTAAACTTGATAACATTTGTTAGATTTAATAATAATCCTCCTTCCTTACAGGTTCGAGCCCTGTCCTGACTACTGACAATAAGAACTCTGGGGTAAGGGTTTTGTTGCGCCGAAAGGTGGTGTTTTCAACGGTTCGAGTCCGAGTCAGGTGGCGCAATTGGTAGACGCTCATAAAAGGTGAATTAGGCATTACATTGATAAAATAAGTCCTAAATACAGGTTCGATTCCTGTCCTGACTACAAAAATAAAATTATGAAAGTAACATTTGAAGGAAAAACAGAGCTTGGTAAAGATGAGTGGCTTACTCCCCTACATAAATAATCGGTTTAACAGGTATCGCTGAAACAGGCTTAACAACACCATAAGTGTTCAACCACTCATCCTCAAAATTTATCATAATCATTTCTTTAATTTATACCTATACCATGTCATCCTACTTATCCCCAATTCCCTACAAACCTTTGCAACACTCACACCCAACAATACCATCTCATCTCCCCTACCAAAATCTATTTCCCTACTCGGCCTTCCTACAACAGAATCAGACAAACCACTCTCAACAACTACTTCCTTAGAGCCTACATCAACAACAGGATCTTTAACAGCCAAACCACCACCATAAAGCCTTCCCCACTCCCCATCAACATCTATCCCATCAGGAAATGGCCACGCCATCAAACCAGATGTACCCACATATCGCTTATACGTTTTCCTATCCTCACCCAACAACCACTCCCACTTCCCTATTGTCTTTACTAATTTCATACCCACAAATATAATACTTTTGTTACACTTCTGTATCATTATTCCAATAAAAAGTACCTTATAATATAATTTTGTTACACTTCTGTATCATATATACCCCACAAAAAATTCCGTAAGTGTTAAGGTTTGATATAACCGCCCCCTTCTAGGAACTTTGCCCGACATTAGAAACAAGTACCCCCTCATTCCAGTGTGCCGCCTTGTTTTTTTCAAATCATTTGCCTATATTTGCATAACTAATTAATTATCAAATGAATATAGAAACTAAAACCCATGTTAGGTATGTAATACGTCCGTTTCACATACTTAAATATGTTCCTTTGGCAGCCTTTACTACCTCAAAAGACTTTAATTTTTAGACGATCCTAAAAAATATTTTAGTTTCCCTGTAAAAGTGAACAATTACAAGCCTAAATAATCATTTTCACCCATCTAAATTGTAGTAGGTAATATGAACCACACTTTTAAGAGTTATATTTTTGATGAAACATTGACAAATGACAGCGATTTAATATTGTTTAAGGCATTTTTAGACGATTTGTGTAGTACTTTATCAATTAGCAAATATAGGATGTTAAAAGAGGCTAATTTACCAAGTTATTACTATCAAGATTTAAAGAGGTGCATTAATCATACAACAAACTATCGAAAGACTATTAAATTAAGTTTAATCCTTCATATTGGTAATGTATGGCAGTTTCATTTTAATGCTTATAAATACATTCATTTGTTAGAGCCAAAGTCTTTGGATGTTTCAGCGAATACCATTGAATCAAATATCAATAAACCTTAATTAAGCATTTTACACTGGTATTTTTTTAGTCAATTCCTGGTTTATTTTATACTATTAAATCATTTTTTAAAAATTATTATCTTTGAATATCAATTGTTTATATAGATATTTAAAATATTTCTTGCTTTATATATTGTAATAGATTTACATTTGTACTCAGATAACAGCAACACACACTTAAAGACTTTTAGTTATGAGAGTAGCAACACACACAACAGAAGAAAGGATTTTAATAGGTAGATTAACCGAACAAAGACAATTGTTTTTGTGGGCTATTGTAGAAGATTATAATAAGTGCTATGAAGATTCTTTTTGCGTTCTGTACTCTTTGCCAGTTTTAGGCACTGAATTAACTTGGTTTAGGTTTCAATATTTCACTAAAATATCTAAATCATGTTAAACATATTTTTATCAATCTTATTAGGGTTGGCAGTTGTTAACCTTATAAACGAAATTAAAAAACACTTTTAAATTAAACACAATAAACACATAAAAATTATGAAATCATTTAAAATTAATTCATTAAATGCACCATCATTTATTAAACATTTAGATGTAATTAGCAAATTATCAGGTTCAAATTATCCTTATCCGTTTGATATTGTAAACGAATTAAGAAACCTTGAAATAAGGGCAAACAGAATTTGCGCCCACGATTGTAACGGCACAATTAATTCAGATTTGGCAAGTAAGCAATTACAAAAAATTAAAGATAAAGTAGTTCAATTATTGCCAAATTTACCTGAAAATAGCTTTTTTATTAATGGGGATCCAAGGGGCTACACTCTAAAATTAAAGGAAGATTCTGCCAAAAAATTAGGTATTTATACAGATATGGGAGGATATGGTATTTTAAGCCCTGATTTTTAAATATGTGTTTCGGTTGCAAGTCCGTAAAATTGTGAGCATAGCCTGTAAAAAGGCTATAAACAAACAACACATAAAAAAACATTAACATGAAAAACACAAATTTTGACGTGACTATTAGTTACATGAATGAGGATTTCACTATTAGTTTATCTTCAGACAATTGCACAAATGAAAGCCTATTGAAACAATTACAAGAGTTGAAACAAGAAAGATTTGAACAAGAAAGTGGAGAAGATTTTGAAGGAGAATTTGAAGAGGATTTTGAAATTACAGATTGGCAAGATATTCCAGTTTGGTGTCAAGATTTAGAAATATTAGCAGATTTATTTGATAATTCAGATGATTATTATGAAATAGAAATTTATGAGGCTGCATATTCATTAGATATTCCTTTTTCAGATGTTGCAGAGGCTTATTCAGGTGAATTTAACAGCGATGAGGATTTTGCGGAAAATTTAGCTAATGAGTTAGGCTTATTGCAATATTCCAAAAATTGGCCTTATACCTGCATAGACTGGGAACAAGCTGCAAATGAGTTAATGTATGATTATTGCACCGAAAACAATTACTATTTTAGAAATTTATAAAAATACTTTGTGTGTGTTTTGCCCTGACTTAAATATTAAGAAGGGGCAAACATACCAAAAAATTAAAACCACAACACAACACAATGAAAACTTTAGAAATACAAATTTTTTCTTTTGAAGAGTTAAAAGAAGAAAGCAAAAAAACTGCAATTGCAAACTACCAACCAATTACTGATTTTATTTGGGAAGATGCAAAAAATACAATTATTGCAGCTTGTGAATTTTTAGGTATCAAAACAGGTAGAAATAGTTTTTTTGATCCATACCTGGACAATATAGACGATAATATTATGCAATTATCAGGATTAAGATTAAGAAAGTACTTCCTAAATAATTTTGAGTTATACAAAGGCAAATATTACAATGTAAAAGCAAATAAGCCAATTAAGCATAAAAGAATCGTGAATTTAGGGCCTTATAAATCTGGTAACTATTTTGTAGGCTATTACAGCGCAATTCAAAAAGAACATAGTTGTATTTTAACAGGTATGTGTTACGATGATGACTTTTTAAAACCAATTTACGATTTAATTGAATTTAAAAATCCATTGTTAAAAAATGTAACTTTTGAGGATGTTATAAATGACTGTTTCCATAATCTTAAAAAGGTTTTGGAATCTGAAGAGGATTATTATAATTCAATTGAAGGAAGAACTGAAGAAATAGAAGCCAAGGAATTGGAATTTTTAGAAGATGAATCTATTTATTAACCATTAAAAATAAATATTATGGAATCATTTATATTGAAAGAATCAGTTTTAAACGATGATATATTAATGTTGTCAGATAAAAACAAAGTTTTTAAAGGTGGATTTGTTGCTATTGTTAAATACTATAAATTTCAAAACTCATGGTGTAATAGCGAACATATTAAGAAATTTAGAAATATTAAACGGCTAAAAGATTTTTTAAATAAAAATTATAGTGACTTCGATTTAATTGGAGAGTGTTAAACATTATGGAAGAAAATTACTTCGGTGAAAATTGCACTGAAACAATCGAAGAAAATTGTGGAAATGAAGCATTTTATTAACCATCATTAAAAAATAACATTATGAAAATCGTAAAACAAAAGGATAAATTGAACCAGTATAATATTGAAAATTTAACCCTAGCAAGGTTGCTGCAAATAAATTTAAGCCTGGAATATACTAAAAAGCATGGTTTGTTAACCTTTGCAGGAAACCGGCTTTTAGAATCCCTAAATAATCAAATAAAATCAAAGTCATATCTTAAGCCTGAAAAGGTGAAAGATTACCTCTGCCAATGTAATAACTGTGGAACTATTTGTATAGATACAAACCCACAAACAACGGCAAAAAAGAAAGTAATTACAGGGGATGAACCTAAATTATTTGATAATTCCTGCCCTATCTGCTTAACTGATTCTTATTTAACTGATTTATAGTTATGAACATTGACCAAAAAATCAATTACAGGGCAAACGCCTATTTTCACCTAACATGGGCGCAATTTTCCCAACTGGTTAAATTAAAAAAACTTGTTTTAGCTCCTTATTACCATCAAAGGCTAATAGAACAAGGTAGAATAGTAAAACAAAACGAAGATTTTAAAGCCACATTTGGCAAATCCAAGTTTGAATACGAAAATAATATTTAATAAATCCATTATGAATATAACAAAATATAAAAACGATAAAAATTTGTTTTTGAATCGTTTAAAAGAAAGGTTATCAGATTTTAACCAAAGGGAAAGGATAGTAATAAATATGCCTTTTGGATGTAACCTTAACAGGTTAGAAATATATTGCAGCGAAACTGCACCCAATGAAAACACAGGTTTTTTTGGTGAAAAATTTAGAGGGATAGTAACTCTTCAAACATTTACAGACTATACAAATAAAGCTGCAAATAAAACATCCTATTCATACGAAACTGAACTTTTGAAATACCTACCAGAATTAGTTAATAAAATATTTATTGTAGCTTTTAACGAACAAGCAAACATCCATGCAAGTAAAACCATTTAAACCACTAGGCAATAGAGTTAAGCCTGGCAAAGTTCTAAAACCAAAAACCAAAATTCAAAAAATTGACAAACTTATTAAATTACTTTTTAAAAAATGAAAAATCAAACTGAATCAATCGCAATTTCTCAAAAAAACCCTAATGTTTTTTACCTAATCACTTTTGCAGATGATGGCAATAAAATTAAAGCTGTCAGAGAATGTGAATCACTAGCAAAAGCGAATTTTTTCGCATCACAAAAACCAAAATCTAATAATTGGATTTTAAACAACGGAGTTTTAAACCCTGCATAACTTAAAAAAAATGAACACAGAAAAAACAATCGTTTGTTTCCACGTTGGACGTGGTGGCAGATTCCACAACTCAGGTCACAAAACCTATTTAAGCTACACAAAGCCTGAAAAATTGGTTGAAGATGATTCAAACCACTGGTTTTTTATCAACCCTGAAAATTATCACGAAGTTAAAAATAAGCTAGGTGATAGGCCTAATTTACTCGAAAAATTCGACCAATGTATAAATGATAATGACTACACTTTTTTTGAAAATCTTGGCTTCGATATGGGTGAGGATTATTATTTTAATGGTTCTGGAAATGCTCTGGTAAGTGTTGAAGAAGTTGAAAGCGGCATTTTTTGCATAAACCATGATGGAGATTATGATACAGATTATTCCTGCTATTTAGATGACTGTGATGAGCATGAATTACAACTTATAGTTGATGATGGCAGGGACAATGTAGAAGAAGCTAGGCAGCTCCTAATTGATAATTTCGATAGAACTGATTTAATTTTAGAAGAAAAGGAGAATTAGACATGAAAGAGATAAGAGAATTAGAAGCTCTACAAAATGCTGCAAATGATTTAGGCATTGAAATTTATAGTAAAAACCAGGAAGATAAACGTAAAACTGTAAAACTTTACTTTGCCCATAGTAACGGATCAACTGTTAGTCCTGTTTTGGATTATGAGAACATGAACCATTTTTTATTAGGCTGGAGAAACTGCCTAAAAACTTACGAAAAAGAATCATAAATTTTTAACATCAATCAAATAAACACATGAAAAACAATACTAGAAAAGTACAGATTAAACCGGCAGGTTCAAAATTCATCCTCTGGTGCTTAAAATTTGATAGCAATTTTCAAACAGAAAAATTCAACTCAGAAGTTGAGGCAAAGGATTTTATTAAGAAAAATAAAATGATATTAGTTCCAAACGATCCACCTACAAAAGTTAAATTCCTAATTGAACACGATGAAAGTGGGGATGTTTTTGCTTTTTTCCCTTATGTAATTGCAGATAATAATGGTAATAAAATGAGTTACAGCCATATTGGCCAGCATTCTGCTTGTCATCCTGATTATGCCATCAAATGTAAAACAGCTCCTAAAGAAGATTACCAGCCACTTTTGAGAGAATTAGAATCAATTGGCTATACACTGGAGGTTATTAAATAAAAAACGCTATAACTAAAAAGTAATGGAAGTTTGGAAAGAAATTCCTGGTTACAAAGGTTATGAAGTATCTAGTTTTGGAAATGTTAAGTCAATAAGATTTAATAAACAACGTATTTTAAAAGCTGGTAAAAATACTGATGGTTATTTGCTATAAAAATAAATGGTTAGCAAGATATAAAGGTAAATATGTTGGTATATTCAATACAGAACTCGAAGCCAACGAAGCCGTTCAAAACTACATTTTAAACTTAAAAACACAAATATGAAAAGACTAATTTTAACTGTATCAGTTTTATTGGGAATGAAACAAACTGATAAGACACCAACTAGAGTTGTATTCTTACCTGATGGTCGTAGAATTACTATCCCAATTCACCAAAACAAAATACAACTTGCATACTCTGTTATACCTGAAAAAGCAATGAGTTATTCAGACTGGTGGACTTATGTTAGGCAAAGAACAGAAATAGATCCTGAAGGCCTAACCATTACCAAATTCTATTTATAACCTTTAAAAACCAAAATCATGTTAAAATTAATCTTCAAAACAATCGAAAACAGCCCTATTCTCATTGCTTTATGCACTCTAATTATTTGCATTGTAATTTACTATGTTATCATTGGAGTATTTTCTGCCCTTTCCTATTATGAGGATTTAAACAACCCTGAGAACAAAGAATAACTTTATTTGAAATATCATTTGTTTATATAAAAAATACGATTAAATTTGTAGTCACAAAACACATGAAAATACAATTAGACACACCAATTGAGGTAAATAAATCTCAATACGATTCTATCCAGCAACATTTACAGGGCTATTGTGCCTTCCAAATTAAAGATGGTAAGTATTTTGTTAAGGTATGGCATCCAAACGCTATTGAAAAAGTTAAAAATATAATTAAAGCATAATATGGCAAAAATAACACCAGAAATACAAGTTGTAGAATCTATTAAAGATGAAAAACAACAGAAAGAAAAGGCTTTAATTGCTAATGAAGGTAAGGTTAGGCAAAATAACAGAAAGAAAACCAAGGCAAGAAACCACATTCAAGTAATTTGGTATCAAGATGGTTCAACCTTTCCACCTGTTTTAAGAAAAAAAATCATTAAACACATTTAAAAACATGAAAAAACAAATAGAATTCGACTTCGCTAAATGGGGTCAAAAAGGGATAAGTATTAAGTACAATAAAATACATGACGTTTCGGCTATAATGAAGTCATCTATTCAGTATTTATATGTTATAGAATATATAGGCTATTTCAGCTTAGGTAAAAAGAATTTAGCTTGCGCTGACAGATGCGACTTGGTTATGTATGAAGAAGTAAAGCCTAGAGAGTTTTGGGTGAATGTTTATGAAGATGGTTTTTCATTTTTATATGATAGGAAAGCCGAAGCTTACCTGTGTCTTGATATAGGTGGTAAAACTATTAAACTAGTGGAGGTAATAGAATGATAGTAACAGGAACGCAATGCCAGTTAATGGCACAATACTTACTGCAATTACATCCAAGCTAAATTCAAGATTCCATAACCAAAACAGATTTAACTTTAATTAGAATGAAAAAACAAATTGATTTCGACTTCGCTAAATGGGGTCAAGAGGGGATAAGTGTAGAATATAACAGGAAAACAATTTTAACATTGCACATAAACCCCTTTAACAACGAATACTATTATGGAATAATAAATGAGAATTTGGCGTTTATTGCACCTGCTACACCCTTAACAATGTTTGAAGAAGTAAAACCTAGAGAGTTTTGGGCACAATACATCATTGCTGATTTAACCGACAAAGCAAATGAAGCAACAGAACTATTTGAGATTGAGGCTTTAAAATTAGAGGCTCAAAGATTAGGATTGGAGATTGACTTCGATTCTATCTGGGATGAATCAGTAAAACAATTTGTGCAATTGCAACGTGACCAATTATACTTTAATACCTTTGGCATATGAGCACTGAAACACTTGAAGAAGCTGAAAAAGTTGCAAAACTAAAATATGGAGCTACTATATATGGTTTAGAAAGGGTAAATGCTTTTAAAGCAGGTGCTCAATGTCAAGCAGAAAGAATGTATAGTCAAGAAGAAGTTGAAGTAATAGCTAAAGATGCTTATACTATGGGTAGAAACAATATTCTTATAGGAGTATTTAACAAATGGTTTGAACAATTTAAAAAGAAATAATATGACCGCAAAAGAAAAAGCAAAAGAGTTAGTTGATAAATTTTATCAATCACAAGTAGCAGTTTTATCTAAAAATGGAACTGCTCAATGGGATTTAATTGAATATGAAATAGCCATAAAATCAGCATTGATAGCAGTTGATGAAATAATAAATCATCATTCACAAGAACAAGGATTGTATAGGATTGATACATATTATTGGCAAGAAGTAAAAAAAGAAATAGAAAAATTATGAGCACTGAAGATTATATTAAAGATTTAGTATCTGAAATATCAGATAATGGATGTCTTATTCCAACAGATCTACTTACCCATAACCTACAAAACCTTGTTGACTTCGCAAAGGCTGAACAAGTAATTGAAGAAACTAAACGCTGGTCAGATGCTTTAGCGAAAGAAATAGAGCCTAAAAATATAATTTTAGACGAGCCTAAAAAAAAATTTAGAGTAGTCCAAAAAGGTATTTTAACCACAAATGAAAATGCCTATGGTGATGGGGCAGCAGATTTACCAAACTAATTATGATTAAAAAAGTGTTATCTTTTTCTGACTGGCTTAATTTTGGATTCACTCTTCCTAAAAATGATTCCTTTGCAAAATGGAATAAGGAAGGTAAGGAATTAAGGAAGTCAAGAATTGCTCAGATCTGTGATATATGTGATATTTCCAGCACCACTGTTATAAACATTGAAAAGGGAACATTCTATAAAGATATTTACGCTGAGGCAATTGTTAGTTTAGCTGAAATGCCATTGGTATTTAAACATAAAGAAAATTATTTTTTGGTGGATTTGGATTAACGCCCTATAACGTTCCCACGATAGGGGCTGTTTTCCTATGCGGAAACCTACTTTCGGCAAATAGACCTTATCGTGTGTTATCAGCATACCACTAAATACTAATTTAAAAATAAATTCAAATGAAAAATATAATGGATAGTTCGGAAACTTTTGATGCTTATGCTGAAATTGATTTATGTTATTACTTATTAAAAATGTTATACGAAAATGTTTCAAAAGAAATCGCACCCATAAATAAAATGGTTGATGATGCTACTGGAAAAACTCAATCGGAATTAACAGAAAATAGAAAAACTGCAATTAATTTACTTACAAGAATAATTACAGCAAAGAAGATAATTGAAGCTGACTATTCAGGTGATGAAACTATGTTATCAAAACTCCTGCTAATCGACAAAGTTGTGGGTTGCTGATAACGTTTTCGGGGCTTTGCGTAGTAGCCCTTAGTAGAAACTTAAAATTAACCACGACACTTGATAGGGATATTACGCAAAACCCTTTTTATGTGCCGTTTTTATTCACAATTTAATATCAAACAAAAATGTCAGAACAAGAATTTTACCGAAAAACAGATGAATGTATTGCTCGTTTCAAAAATGGAAAAGAACGATACAGAAATTCAGCAACATTTAACAGAGTAGTTCAAATGCTTGTTAGAGATGCTGACCCTTACGAAATTATTGACCATTTATGTCAGATGTCAGATGACCAAACAAAAGCATTTGAACAATACATTCATCGTGATACTCGTCCGATGGTGATGTCTTAAAATTGCACCTAACGTATGGTGCTTTGCGAAGGCGGGGCATCGAAGAACAAATGTTGAATTAACCACAAAAGATAATTAGATGCAGAAAGTTGAAAATATAGATAAAACCCCGCTTTTGCAAAGCACGTGTTATAAGCAGCCTTTTCGGGTGTTGAATTGCTATGCAGGTATTGGAGGTAATCGTAAATACTGGGATGGAAATATTGAAGTAACAGCCATTGAGTTTGATGAAAATATTGCAAGTGTTTATAAAGACTTATATCCAAATGATAATGTTATTGTTTGTGATGCTCACGAATATCTTTTAAACAATTATGAAAACTTTGATTTTATATGGTGTTCACCGCCTTGCCCTACTCATTCAGTAACTAATCATTTTTTAAATGCACAAGGAATTAAACGCTATCCCGATATGAAATTGTATCAAGAAATAATATTACTACAAACATTTTTTAAAGGGAAATACATAATTGAAAATGTGAAAAGCTATTATGAACCATTGATTAAACCGCAGATTAGTGGCAGACATTATTTCTGGGCAAACTTTAAAATTCCTTTGCTAAAATTTGAAAAACAAATAGGCCGAATGAATGGAAAGAAAGCAGATTTAGGCGGTAAAATACAAGCAGAATTAAGAACAAACAACCATAAGAAGCTCGGATTTGATTTGTCTAAATATACAGGTATTGATAAAGAAAAAGTTTTGAATAATTGTGTTGCTCCCGAAATTGGACTTGCAATATTTCAAAGTGCTTTGGATATTTATGATGCTTCAAAAGTCGAACAGATTGGATTATTTACGGAGCTCTCATAAGGTTGCTTATAACGGTTTGCAGCTACCAGAAGGGCGGGATTTAGAAAACGAAATTATCAAATTAAAAATAAAATTATGTTAGAAAACGAAAACATCAATGAACCACAGAACCCCGCCTTTTTGGTAGGTTCTGTTAGTGGTAGTGCTTTTCGGCAATTGAAATCATTTTGCTGCGGGCCTACTCGATTTAAAATTGAAGAAGCTATTAATGAAAGACCAATAGATGTTGTTTCAATTACTGGCGATGGGAATGTTTACATTGTTTTTTATTACGAAAAGCAATTCTTCAATTTTAAAGAAACTAAACCGCCTATTGGGGTTGAAGTAATGGCTCATTCAAAAAATTGGATACACGAAGATTATAACAAAACAGGCATAAGAGTTGGATTTTTGAATGAAGATGAAAACGGAGAATTTATTTCAGCAAAATGGGATAATTCAGGAGATACTTATGAGAATTGCGAAGAAGATAAGCCTGATGTGTGGTGGTATTTTTAGCATTACCACTAATGGAGGATTATTTGCGTTTGGTGGGGCGTTACACCACCAAAGATTATTAAAAGCACAAAATTTTAAAATATGCAGACAGATTCTAAAAAGCACAAAACCCCCACTGACGCAAATAATGTGTTAGCGGCTGGTTTTCGTTCGCTTCGTGAGGCAAAACGATTTTCAAAAATGTATGCTTTATTACAAATTTTAAATAGTCAAGTCGATGCTATGAACGATGCTGCTACAATAGTAACAGATTTTCAAAGTGAATGGGCATACACAGAACTTTGCCGAATGAATTTACCTGATGGATTTGATAGACTTGGAAGTTTTGATGAGGCATTACGGTGGTTTTTTCAAACTTGCCGATAACGGTATCGGGCTTGGCGAAGTGGCTGAACCCGAATTAAAATAGAATTACTAAACTTAAAAATTAATCAATAATAAAATGGGAGCATCAAGAGAAACTTGCGATTTATTTTGGATACTGCAATTAGCAAAAAAGTATCCCGACAACAAACAGTATTATTACAACCGTTTTTGGTATGTGATAAAACATCAACCTAAACTTATGTTTGAAGATACTTTTTTGCAGATATGGTGCAAAATTGTAGGACATAAGAAATATGCACCTGATAACGATAATCCAAAAGAAATTGCTTGTAAACGGTGTCATAAGTGGGTGTCTTAAAATAGCACATAACGGTTTGCAGCTAACAGATAGTTTTTGCTTTTCGCAAAAATTTTGGTTAGGTGCGGTTAGCAGATAGGCACGGTTCAATTAGTAAAAATTTAATTATAAATACAAATGGAAAACTCAAAACAAAGTGAAGTATTCTTTCAACTATTTACACAAGTAAGAAAAGAAGTTGCAGACGAAAACGGCTACCACTTAGCAACTGCAATAATGAAAACTTTTGATAGGTGGAATATGTGGCAAACGGGTATGCCTGAATTTGATGGCAAATATCTTGTGCTAATTGAACACGAACAGGAATGTAAAAATGTTTGGAAGTATCAAGAAGTTGTTGATTGCATCTTTAATAATTGGGTATTGAAAGACAAGCAAAAAGTAATAGGATGGAAAAAATTATCAAACGAAGACGGTCAGTAGTGCTTTCTGCTAACGGTTCTCGGCTTGGCGAGGTTGGGGGTTTAAAAACACAATCGCTCAAATTATTACTAATGTTTAATAAAAGTACAAATGTTTAAATTAGCACAAATGCCCCAATCTTGCCAAACCGATGTTAGTGGCAGTACGGTTTATTTAATGGACTGTATCGCCCTAATGAAAGAATACCCTGATAAGTATTTTGATTTGGCTGTGGTTGACCCACCATATGGAATTAATGCTGATGTAAAAAACAGCACTGATAAAAAGCAAAGTAAAAAAAGTGCTTCCAACTCTAAAAAGTATGGTGAGCAAAAATGGGATGCCGATGTGCCGACCAAAGAATATTTTATTGAGCTTTTTAGAGTATCAAAAGAGCAAATTATTTGGGGTGTAAATTACTATCCATTTGACTTTTTAGCTGGTGGTAGAATCTACTGGGATAAATGCGTAACGATGCCAACTTATAGCGATGGCGAACTTGCTTATTGTTCTTTACTAAATAGCATAAAATCTGTTAAAATAGCTTGGCACGGTATGATACAACACGATATGAAAAACAAAGAAACAAGAATACACCCAACTCAAAAGCCTATAAAGCTATATGATTGGATATTCCAAAACTTTGCAAAGGAAGGCGATAAAATACTTGATACACATTTAGGAAGCGGAAGTAGTCGGATTTCAGCACACAAAGCAAAATTAGACTTTACAGCTTCAGAGCTTGACCCTACATATTTTGCAAACCAAGAAAAAAGGTTTAACGATTATAAAAGTCAGCTCACTTTATGGTAGTCGGTAGTATTGCCACTAACAAGTTTATACACGCAATTCAATAAATTGAACCTATGGGAATCAACGAAATACAAAATCAAATAGTAAATTCAGTTCAAAATAATGAACTAAGTAACGATAATTTGGTGCAAATAATTGAACTTTGCGGAACATTTTTGAACTTGCAAACTATTCCAAAATATGCCAAAGAACACAATCTAAGCTATAACGGAGTAAAGAAATGTAGGGAAGTAAAAGAGATACTAGGAGTTAAATTTGTAATTGATAATAATTGATGGAAATATCATTTTTATATTTATATTTGTAGTGCTAATGTTTAATACTAAATCCATAAAAATAATAAAATAAAAATATTGCAGCTCTAATGGGGTTCAACTCCTTTTGGTGTTAAACATTAGCACCCATTAGACTGCAACAATACTATTATGGAAGAAATTTGGAAAGATATTCCTGGTTACGAGGGTTTGTATCAGGTAAGCTCTTTTGGTAATGTTAAGTCTTTTAAACGTGGAAAAGAAAAGATAATGAGATTATCATTAACTAATGGTTATCTAAGAGTTAGATTATGTAAAGAGAACCAAAAAAATATGTTTTCATCCCACGTTTTAGTAGCTATGGCATTTCATGGTCACATTCCTGATGGGTTTAACATAGTTGTTGACCATGACGATAATAACCCTTTAAATAATCGTGCTGATAATATAAAATTGATTACTCAACGTGAAAATGCCAGTAAGGATAAAAAAAACAAAACGAGTCAATATGTTGGTGTTTCATGGAATGAAAGGGATGGGAATTGGGTAACTAGAATTAGATTTGGGAAAAGATATATTCATTTAGGATATTTTGAAACTGAAATTGATGCATCAAATGCTTACCAAAAGGCTTTTTCAGAATGGGAACAAGGACTAGACTTGAATGTGTTATATCCTAAAAAAATAAATTCTAGCCAATACAAATATGTTTATTGGAATAAAAATAAGTGTAAATGGATTGCTGAGTACAAAGGTAAATATTTAGGTCATTTTGATACAGAAATTGAGGCACACAAAGCAGTACAAAAATATATATTAACATTATAAAATGGCTAAAAAAGTAAGATTTTCAGGTATAGATGTGGGTGGTAAATTAGTCCCTCAGGATGTTTCTATTGAGGAAGCAATACTTGGTGTTCTTATGATTATTCCAAATTCTTTTGAGATTATAGAAAGTATATTAAAAAAAGAAGTATTTTATAAGGATTCACACCAAAAAACATTTCAAGCAATATCTGATTTACACAAAGAAAAAGGTAAAATAGATATTTTAACAGTCACAGATAAATTAAGAAAAAAAGGTGAATTAGAATTAGTAGGAGGATCGTTTTTTATTACCCAACTTACCAATAGAGTAGCATCTTCAGCACATTTAGAATACCATTCAAGAATACTTGTAGAAAAATACCTTTCTAGGGAGCTTATTCGCATATCAGGAGAATTTCAAGTGAGAGCGTTTGATGATGAGGAAGATATTTTTGACGTACTAGACGAGTTCCATAGGGATATTGATGAAGTCAGAAACTATATGACTGATGATGGTAACGATGTTCCATTAGGAGTATCAATTGATGAGCGAATTGAGGAAAAGGTTAAGATGGTTAGTGAAGGTATCACCATGACTGGGATTACTACTGGAAACCCTAAATTGGATAATTTAATTTCAGGATTCAATAAAGGTTGTGTATATGTATTTGGGGCAGCCCCTTCAATGGGTAAATCGGTTAAATCTTTAAACTATGCTAAAATAGCGGCAGAATTAGGTAATAGAGTATATGTATTTTCCCTTGAAATGAGCAAAAGAGATTATATTGATAGATTTTTGAGCGAAGAAAGTAAAATACCATTGTCTGATTTCAGGGCTAACAGGTTAACAGAATACGATATTGAAAAAATGAGGGCAGCAGGTAAAGCATTCAAAAAACTTCCAATTTCAATAGATGATAACCCAAGCACAAATACAAATTATATTCGTAAAAAATTAAAAGCAGAAATTAAAAGATTTGGTGCAGTTCATCTCCTTATTATTGACTATGCACAGCTATTAAAAGCTAATGAAAAAGCAAGTAGTAGGGAACAAGAAGTATCAAATACAGTAAAGGATATAAAAGTTATTGCTAAAGAATTTAACATCCCAGTAATTCTGCTTGCTCAAATTGGTAGAGGTATTTATCAGGTTTCGGATCGTAGGCCATCACTATCTTATCTTAGGGAAAGTGGAGAAATTGAGAACTCAGCAGATTTTGTAGGATTAATATACCGCCCAAGTTTCTATCACGACCTTGAAAAACACCCAGATAGAAACGATATGGGCAGTAAAATTGCTTCAATTGACCAATTTGAATATGATTTACTATCAGAGCTTATAGTAGTTAAAAATAGAGCAGGATTGCCAAATGTTGTTCTTTATGAAAAGTTTTATGGGCAATTTTCTTGCTTTAGAAATGATAATTTATACAATAATACCGAGATATTTATTGATGAATCAGAAAATTCAGATATTATTCCATTACCATTTTGATAATTAAAATTTAGTGTTATCTTTGTATTGCACTTCCAGTTATGAAAATATTAAAAAGAAATTCCCGTTCCATACCATTGCCTAAGCATATCTTATGCGCTGGAGTGCCTTTGGTATGGTTCGGGGAACTTATTTAATGGAAAATAAAATAGAAATTTGGAAAACAATTGATGGTTTTGAGGATTACCAAATCAGTAATTTTGGTAGGGTTAAGTCATTCAAAAAATATGTAACCAACGAGAGAATATTATTACCACGAAAAAATAAAGATGGATATTTACAACTTGATTTATGCCAACATGGTAAACAAAAGAGATTTAAAATTCACATATTAGTTGCTATATATTATAAAGGTCATGTTCCTGATGGCACTATGAATGTTGTTGTTGACCATGATGATAACAACCCTTTAAACAACCACGAGGATAACATAAAACTAATTTCCAATCGTGAAAATTGTAGCAAAGATGTAAAAGAAGGTACAAGCCAATACGTTGGTGTTTATTTTAGAAAAGATAGAAACAAATGGGTTGCACGTATTCAATTTAAAGGCAGACAAATTAACTTGGGTATGTTTAAACTAGAAATAGAGGCTAAAAACGCTTACGATAAGGCACTTAATGAATGGAAACAAGGGTTAGACCTTAATATATTATACCCAAAAAAAGTACAAAAATAAAATAAAACCATGAAAACAATTGATAAAGTAACAACAACTAACCTAGATTTGGCATTAAGAATGGCAGGCATCTACATTAATCCAAAAGACATTGATAAAATAATTGACATAGTAGATCTTATTGAAGAAAAAGGTGATGATACCAGTATTAGGGATATTTCCAAACTTCAAGCAGAATGGGATTGGGATAAAGAAGCAGATACTATTATCAATGAAAATAAAAATACTGAAAATATCAAACTTAAAGATTTGGTACAAAATGAGTGGTATCATTTAGAAGATGATACCTTTAATAATTATCATCTTATATTCAAATTCTGTTCATTGGATAAAATGAATGGTGAAAATGATAGAATAAATTATTATTTAATGCTTGATCTAAATACACCTAGAGAAGATTTTTTTTCAAATTACTTTATAAGTTACAATGCGAGTTTTGATATAATTCGTAAAGCTCCAAAAGAATTAGTCCTAAATTGTTTCCCTAACGAATTTGATGCCAAATGAGTAATTTAACCGATACCGATACAGCATCTTATCTATCTGATTTTAAGGATAACTACCTAAAGCCAATTGAGGCAGCACATAACAAATATCAAACTTTTAAAGAACTGCCACCAAAAGAATCTGCCAAGGCTGATGATATTGCTAAAAAGTATGCTTTCCTAAGTAGCTTTGTTGCCTGTGTTGAAAAAACATTAGAAGAGAATTTTATTTTAAAACAAAAATAGTTCTTGCATTATTTATATAATATATTATCTTTGTAACCGACATTTAAAAACAATTAATTAATAAAAACATGAGAGGTGACATTCAATTAACAAATCCTGCGAACAGATTTTTCAAATGGTCAGGATCTACTGGTAAATTATCTTATTATGATAAGGAAACAGAGGAAAATGTAGAGGTAGAAACACCTTTTACATTCCTAGTGTTGGAAACATACACAACATTTAAAGGCTTTGATAAGGCTGCTGATGCTGGTATTTATTCAAATGAGGTGAAAGATACTACCAAGCAACTTCTTAACGTAAGAAGTGGTAAAAACACCATCGAGATAGGGCTTTACCAAGACATTAAAGCAGCAGTAGTTGCCAAAGGTGGAAAGTATGCTTCTAGTGTATATGTGGCTTATAAAAATGAAGTTGGTAAACTTGTAATTGGTAATATTACTTTTAGCGGTTCTTCTTTTGGTGGTGGTGTTCATGTTCCTGATGACAAAAAAATGAAGGATATTGAAATACCTGCATGGTTAGATTTTAGCAAAAAATATGCTACAGAAATACTTGCCAAAGCAGTTGTTTTAGAAGGTAAGGATGAGCGTATTTGTACCAATGGAAATACAAAGTTCTACGCTCCTAAGTTCAAACTTAAAGATATTACTCCTGAAACTGATGCTGAGGCTATTGCTTTAACACAAATTCTAAAGGAATACATGACTGCCTATTTTGCAAAAACTCAGTCCGAAATTGTAGCCGAAACACCTGCTGCTGAAACAGAAGAAAGCGTAAAAGCTAAGATTGAAGAAAGCATCAAGAAACAATTTGGTGGAACAACTGAAAACCTTACTGCCACAGAAAAAGCATTTATGGTTAAACCTGAGGTGGAAGATGCTGCACCTAATATGGGTGGTAATTTGCCTGGTGAGGAAGAATCTTCTTTTGTAGATTTTAATCCTGATGACGATTCACTACCTTTCTAGCAGTGGAAAGGTCAAAGGATTTAGTTGAAGAGCAACGACAGTGGGAACTTATTCAAGAGCCTACTGTCTTAAAAACATTAATAACAGAATATTTAACAGAGAGAAATTATGGGAATAAAAATTCAAAAAGTAGCCATCAAGAATTTCAAAGTTCTAAAGAACGTAGAGAAAGAAATTAATGGCAATTCAGTATTTCTAATAGCTGAAAATGGTAGGGGCAAAAGCTCATTCATGCAAGCTATTCAAATAGCATTGGGTAACTCTTCATCTATTCCCAAGGAAATGACTGGAGAAGGTGTTGTAGAATTAACTAAAAATGGTGAACCTTATACCTTTTCTTTTAAAACAAGTAAGGATGGCAAGCCAAAGTTAAGCGTAACACTTCCAAATGGCCTTAAAGATGATAAGAAAGGTGTTATTGCAGGTATTGTAGGTTCATTGGACTTTGATATTGATGAGTTTGTAAAACTATCTGAAACAACTGTTGGCAAGAAAAAGCAAGTAGAAGAGTTTAAGAAACTTTTGCCACAAGAATTTATCAATGGGCTTAAAGAATATGAACTGAAGATAAAAAACATCTATGATGAGCGTACAGAAGTAAATCGTAAGATTGAAACCTTGGAAGGATTTATTCGTGAATCACCTCTATTCGGTAACGATTTAAACACTCAACCTGTAGATGTAACAAATCTATCAGCAGAACTTGAAAAAGCTAATGCACATAATCAAAAGATTAAGGATGTAAAGCTAAGGTTTGATGAGAGAGCCAAAAGTATTCAGGCTAAAGTTGATAGAACCAATGCTATAAATGAAGAAATTGAAGCATTAAAGGCTGAATTAATTGAATTAGATCGTACTTCTCAAACAGAGGCAACAGTACAAAAGCAAGCTGAAAAGTTTATAGCAGAAGCCAAAGTAATTGATACCAGCGAGATATTGACTCAAATTAACAATGCTAGTGAGATTAATATTAAAGCTAGTAAGGCAGTTGACCATAAAGCCAAACTTAAACAATTAGATGGTTTCAAGGAGTCTGCTGGAGATTTAACTGTTCAATTAGAAGTTACCAAGCAAACTATAAGTGATGCTATTAAAGACTTTGATAGCCCAGTAGAAGGATTATCATTTGATGTTGACCAATTAATCTACAATAATATCCCTGTTGATGCTGCTAGTCTTTCTACAAGTGAGATTATCCACTTAGGAATTAAGATGAAGATTGCTGCCAACCCTGATGCTGGATTATTATTCATAGAGCATGGTGAGAGTTTAGGTGCTAAAAGATTACAAGATATTCTTGAACTTGCTAAGAAATATGACTTACAAATGTTTATTGAGGAAGTTAAACGTGGTCAGGATGAATTACAAATTGAAATAATACCAGAATAACCTATGAGTAACGCAATGAGAAAAATGTATAGCATGGCATTGATGGCTGCTGCTATGAGTGGCGGACTTGGTGGTGGAATGCCTGGTTTTGGAATGAATGGCGATAACCAAGATGAAAGAAAACGCCCTATGCCAAAGTTCACCAAACCAAAGCTATCTGGTGTAAATCACATTGGGTCAATTCCAAAAGGCTGTCAAGTGCAAAAGGCTGAGGTAATTGCTAGGAAAGAGAACTATCACATATCAATTATCGTGGAAATAGTTGCCATGACCAAGAAGGCATTTAATCAGAAATTAGTGGCTAAAAAGAACGAGATAAGTACTTATATCTCTTTTACTCCTATTGCCGAATTACTTTTAGACAACAGATTTCTATTAACTGCAATGCCTGATGAAGTGGTCAATGAAGGATCTGAAGGATAAAGGAATATTTGTCAATCAGGATGGTGTTGGTAAGGTTTTAGTTCCAAAGGTTAAAAAGGAAGTTACAGAAGATCAAATTAAAAAGGTATTGGAGAAACTTAGAAAGAATGATAAGAATAGAGGCAAAACCACTTAGCGTAAATGATGCTTGGAAGGGCAGAAGGTTCAAAACCGATGAATACAAAGCATTTGAACGCAAGATTCTTTTCATGTTGCCTAAGAAGATTGATTTACCTCCAGCACCTTATGAATTACACCTTAAATGGGGATTCAGTAGTAGTTTAAGTGATTGGGATAACCCTATAAAGCCATTTCAAGATGTACTTCAAAAGAAGTATAAGTTTAATGATAAGATGATTAAAAGGGGAATTGTAGATGTAATTGAAGTAGAAAAAGGTAAGGAATTTATAGAATTTGAATTAAAGACATTGAGCAGAGAGGTATAGAATACCCTCCTATTAACAAGGCAAAGGTTAGGATGCTTTTGGGCGCAAAGATGAAATAGCGTGTGAAATAGGATTCACTGCTTTAAAGAAGCTGGCATGGTTGCCAATGGTTTCGACCAAGAATAAAACCTCATCAAGAATGGAGTGACATTCGGCCAATGCCCTTGGCAACAGTATAGGGTATAACACAATACAAGTGAACTATTGAAGGGGAGATGTAAAAGTCAAAGCCAATATGTTCTGGTTTTTGGTTCTTCTGAAGTACAAAGAAGATTTAGTTGGTTTAGGGAGTAGCTCAGTGGTAGAGCAAAGTGTCAGGGGTTCGATTCCTCTCTCCCTAACTATGGACAAAATGCTTATTAGGATAGCTGTATGGTTACTAAAAAAAGTAAATCAAGACATAGTAGTTCACAAGAATTCATTTAATCACTATGTTGGACAAATTGAATACACAGAAATACATGGATAAAGATATTTTACACAAAGCCATTCTACACTATGGCATTGAAAGCCAACTCAACCAATGTGTTGAAGAGATGGCAGAACTAACTGTTGCAATCAATAAAGCTCGCAGAACTAGAATTGTTAAAACTTGGGGTATATCCCCACCTGCTATTGAAAGCAATATGAATGAGATTGAAGCGTACAACAATCTTTGCATGGAGGTAGCTGATGTTAAAATTATGCTTGCCCAAATGGAATTAATGCTAGATATTGGTAGAATTGACCTTTCAGTAGCAAGAAAGTTGAAAAGATTGAATGACCGAATTAATAAAGAAGTAGAAAATGGCAATTAAAAAACAAAATTTCACTTTTAAGATTTACAATGGTAGAATAAAAGTTTACGTTGATGAATGTGTTATGTTTTCATTCAATCAGATAGACTTTTTAGGGTATTATTTTTTTAAGGATGATACCAAACTTTACGGAATGACATTACACTTTCTTAGAGAAAAAGCTGGTCATGCGGAAATGGATGTCTATTTTAAGGACAAAGAAACCTGGTTAGAGGTAAACAAACTACTAGATTTGAACTTGTAAATCAATTAAAAAGTAGTTATTTTTGGGTATTATGACAATTAACAATAACTTTATAGTAGGTAATTTAGGAACAACTGTTCTTTTTTCGGATTTAACAGGGATTACAGCTCCGTATAGCTATGGTAAAAATGGTGTAATCGCCTACTCAGCAGTTACCTTTTTTCGTCTTAAAATAGCTACAATTACTACCATAGATAACCCAACAGCACTTGTTGCAGGTGATGCTTTTGTACTTAATACAGAATATTTATGCACAAGTGGCACTGCTATAGTGGTTGACTCTAAAACTATGAGTGCTGGAGATTATTTTGTACCACGCATTACAGGTTTAACCGTACCAGCAAATAGTACTTTCGTTGCTACAGGAAACTATATTTACATACCTACTTCTTTTAATGCCACCACAAACCTTCTTTACCAAGTAGCCACAACTCTATCTTTAGCAGAAATTAACCAAGCATTGAATACCTATGTAGAGGATAATTTATACATATTAGAGTATGAAATTTACTATTCGAGTGCTAGTACTACCACTAATGCTGTAGATGGTCAAAGCTATATCGTAAATTCTGGAACAGCTACATTTAATGGAAGTGTTTATCGTCAAGGTGAGGTTTTTACCGCAAATAGTACTGGAAACATAACCACAACAGGTGTTTTCTCAAAATTATATGCCAGAAAAACAACTTACTTTACTCTTGTTTGGAATATGCTCCAACTCCTATTCAGCATAATGGAATCAAGCCAAGACGAATCAATTCAAGCACAATTATATGGAATCAGAGCAGAGTTAGAAGCCTTGCAGTTCAGTTGTGCTACTGGAAATGTTAGTTTTCTGTACGCAAGAAAGTTACTTGATAGATTAAGTTCAAGATTAACATATATTTACAGCATCACTTAAAATAGTTATTGCATTTCTTATATAAATAATTATCTTTGTTGATATGGAAACAAAGTATGTTGGGTATTTTCGTGTGAGTACCAAAGACCAAGGAGAATCAGGTTTGGGGTTACAATCTCAGCGACAATCTGTAAATAAAATGTTTGGTGAGTGCATTGCAGAATTTACCGAGGTAGAAAGTGGCAGGAAGAAAAACCGACCTGAGTTGTTAAAGGCCATTGAAATGTGCAAACAGAAAGGTGCTACATTGGTAGTGGCTAAATTAGATAGGCTTTCTCGTGATCCGTTATTTGTATTTACTCTTAGAGATAGTGGTGTGAAGTTTATTGCAGCAGATAATGTTCATGCCAATGACCTTACAATAGGTTTGTTAGCAGTTATTGCTGGTAATGAAGCAACATTAATAAGAACTAGAACAAAGGCAGCACTTGCAGTTAAGAAACAACAATTAGCACTAGAAGGGAAGCGTTTAGGCTGCCCAAATTTAACATCAACAGGCAGAACTATTCAAGAGGTAATCGCTGAGAATCGTAAATGTAGGGTATATTCCAAGCCTGATTCTGAAAAGGTAAGGACATTAAAGATTTTAAAGGATGCTGGACAGCCAATGGATGAAGTTCAAAGGGTAGCCACACAGTTATTTGGAAAGACAATTTCAAAAGTTACAATTTATTCATATTTAAAATCATACCAAGCAGTATAATACCAATCAGTATAATTCATGAGTAACGAAATAAGCAAAATAACCATCCACTACGAGAAAGATGGTAAGATGGAAGTAGCAACAAGAATATTTGAACCGCCAGTAGGTGAAGATAGCATGGCAGTTGTATATCGAGCTATAAAGAACTTTTACGATTTTAACCCAATTAACCCAAATACCAATGAACGAAGAATTGAGAATTGATTATATCTTTTCACTTTTAGATCCTGAAGAGTAATGAGCGTAGAAACTAACCTAAGGTACTATGCCCACCTTTACTTTACTGAGAAAGCTGAAAAGGCTACTGATAGAAGCGACATTGAACTGCTAATTACAGGAAGTAACGCTTGTAATTTAGATTTAGAAGATGAGTTGAATGACATTTGGAAAGATAACTGCGAAAAGTTTATTGCCATAGAGCAAGAAAAGCAAAGCTATAAATGGTATGATTTTTTTAGTAAAACATTTTTAGGAAAGTAACATGGAAAAATTAAGTATTGAAGAAGCGTTCAAGCAAAAACTGTTTGAAAATGGAGAAGTTAGTATGAAGTTAGAAATTAAATTTATTGGATTTTATAAATTAAGAGCGTTGATGCTTTTTATCAATATTCTAAATTTAATTGTAATACCCAAAAGGCTATTAAATAAGAGTACTAAAGTAATAGATTGTCACTTTAAAATAAAATAACATGAACGATAAAAAACCAATCAGAGAAGGTGACTTGATTGCCTTGCTAGAAAACAATGCTGTAAGAAGTATATCACACGTTATACCTGTTAATGACCTAATAGAGCATATAGAAGCCATAGATTGCCAATGTAAAGTATCACTATACATCCATGAAGAAGATGTACTGATACGCCATACACCACTTGACCAAAGGGACATGGTAGAAAAAGCCAATGAGGTACTTGGTAATGCAGGTAATAATGATCCAAAAAAAGGTTGGGAAACTATTCTTATTGTAATTCCTGTACTATGCCAATGTAATGAGTGTCAAGAAGAAAGAGATGCTGGCCCAAACCTAGATCTTATTCATTCAGTACTAAATTTATTGTGCAATAAGTGCGAACACATTCTTTCTGAAGAAGAGATTGAGGAAGTTAAAAATGCTCAATACCATATTAATGTTTTCACTGGTATAAATAACGATTCTGTTCATTAAATGGTTACTATAAATAGTTTATCAGGTGGTAAAACATCTTCTTATTTAGCAGTTCATTTTCCTGCTGACTTTGAAATATTTTCATTAGTATGTAATGAAGATGCTAAATGTGGACACCCCGATAAATCAATAATGAAGTTTGCAAATGATAAACTTGCCAATTATGCTCCTTACTTTGGTGAATTTATTGGTACACCTGAGAATCCTATCATTTTAAAAACAATGATTGATTTAGAGCAAAAGTTAGGTAAAGAGATTACCTGGGTAAGAGGATTATCTATGGATAAGGTAATTGAGAACCACGATGCACTACCTAATCAAAACATGAGATTTTGTACTACTGAAACTAAAATGATTCCTATTTTTGAGTGGTGTTACATGAATACCGAGTTACCAGTTCTAATGAGGGTTGGCTATAGGTGGGATGAAAAGGAAAGGAAAGATAATTTTAATACTTACTTTAAATATAGCCACGTTTGCAGGAAAAAGAATGTATGGCAACATAAATGGAAGGAAATACAGTGGAGAGTAGGTGAATTTCCTTTAATAGAAAATCTGATTCATACAAGTAATATTCAAAACTTTTGGAAAGATTCTGATATTGTTTTCCCAAAAGACTCAAATTGCCAATTTTGTTTTTGGAAAGATGCTCAACAAATTTTAAGAAACTCAATTACCTGTTCACCTCAGATAAACTGGGCAGACAATATTGAAAAGAAAATGGGTAACAGATTTAGATTTGATATGTCAATTAACCAAATTAAAAGACTTCCTATGCAATTAGACTTTTTTGAAACCGATGGTGCAAGCTGTCAGGCAGGAGAGTGTTTGCCATGAGTATTATTGCTACTCTAAACCATTGCAATATACGCAAGGTTAAAGGTATTTTCTATGCTGATGTGAGAACCATAGAGTTAAAAGAATACCTTGAGAAACGTGCCTCAGAAAAAGGGATGGAATTGATAGTTACTCACAAACCTGCTCCACATCACTTTAAAACCAAGCAGGATTACCTGGACTATACCATTGCTAACAATGAGAATTTTAATAATTTCGTAAAAGAATTGGGCTTAAAATTAAATGAATAACAGATTAGAAGATAGCAAGATTGAAACTATCATAAATGCTTTTGTAAATTGTGAGAACATACCAAAGTTAAGCAAGGAAATAAATGTTAGCGAACCGATTTGTAATAAGTACATTCAATTGTACCTTGGAACAAAGATTAATACAACTATTAAAACAATACCAGCAACATGGACAACAGATTGCTAAATCAAAGTAAATTTATAATGTACCTTTCTGAAAAGTTTGGATTTGATACTGATACTGAAATAGAAATATTTGAAAAAGAACAAAGAATAAAGGTTGAATTAATTATCCCTTCACAATTAGTAGATATAAATATGTTAATACTACTTGTAGAAAGAGAGTTTAATATCCCTGCTGGTTCGCTTAAAAGTAATTCTAGGAAATCTAGCATTGTGCCACTAAGATTTGTCTTATATCACCTTCTACATAATATTGATACTATTATATTCAGTAAAACGTGGTTAGGTAACGTATTCAATCGTAACCACTCATCAGTAATATTTGGTATAAATAAAGTAAATGATATGACTGATATTAATGATATTCAATATCTTCGCATAAAACAAACCATTTCTAAAATTATTGAAAACCATGCTGTTAAAAAAGAAGAAGTTATGCAAGACGTGCGAAACACTACAGTACATTTGGGCGAACGGAAATTGTTGGGGATGTTCCAATCTTCCTATAAACAAAAAGAAACCGAGCAAATCCAAACTACTCAAAGATGGAATGAGCGTGAATTTGCACAATTGTAGTAAGCCTAGTGGTGAACTTGCACTTTTTCAAAGTATTTGGAATAGCCGACCACACAAATGTTCTGTAACTAGCAATCCATTAGGTGAGTTTAATATCTGGTATTTTAGCCATATATTACCTAAAAGTATGTACCCAAAATTTAGGCTTTACGATAAGAATATTGTTCTTAAAAGTGCTGCCATGCACCATAAATGGGAAACTACCGCACATAGCGATTTAGCAAAAGACCCAAGGTGGATACCTATTCTTAAACTTAGAGAAGAACTACTTGATGAATATAATATCATAAGAAATGAACACTGAACACAAGCAAATAGTTATATATAACTGTGAAACTAAGCAAGTAATCTACATATTTGTAGGATATGCTGCTTGTTCAAAGTTATTATTTCCAAAAGAATCTAAGCAGTATTTTACTAAAAAGATAAGATACCACATGGAGATTAAGAAAAAACTTATGTGTGATTTTTTAGGATTTGAAATTGCTATTAGAAAAGCCTCAGAGGCTCAAATTACTTTATTAGGAACAGAAGATTATATTAAACTTTAAATTATGGGAATAAATGTTTTATCATGCTTTGATGGTTGCAGTGGCGGAAATCAAGCATTAGAAAGAATAGGAATTAAAGTTGACAATTACTTTGCAAGTGAGATTGATAAGTATGCCATCCAAGTTACTATGGCTAATTATCCTAATACTATTCAATTGGGTAGTGTTGTTGATGTGGATTGTAGTAAACTACCTAAGATTGATTTATTAATTGGAGGTTCACCTTGCCAAAGTTTTAGCTTTGCAGGTAAGCGAAAAGGAATGTCAACAAAATGCGAAACCGAGATATTAACCCTAGAGCATTACTTGGAACTAAAATCAGATGGTTTTGAATTTGAGGGGCAGTCTTATTTATTTTGGGAGTACATGAGAATACTAAATGAAGTTAAGCCTAAGTATTTTCTGCTTGAAAATGTAGAAATGGGCGAAAAGTGGGAAAAGGTATTAAGCAAAGCTATTGGAGTAAATGGTATTCATATTAATTCTGCTTTGGTTTCGGCTCAAAATAGGAAGCGTATCTATTGGTTTAATTTTGGTATTCCTACAATAGATTTGTTTGGAGAAACTACCTATCACATACCTCAACCAAAAGATAAGGGTATTTTATTGAAAGATATTTTAGATAGTGAAGTTGATGAAAAGTATTTTTTGAGCGAGAAAATGTTAAAATCATTAATGGCAGACAAAGACCTTGGTAATGGAGTTTGGAAAGGCATGGAAACAAGGGAACTTTTTGAAAAAGGACATACTATTACAGCTAGAATGGGCAAATCTGATAATTACATTAAGATTGATAAAAAAGGAAATGTAAAGGATAACCAAGAAAAAGCATCTTGTTTCACAGCAGGAGGACATTCTGGTGGAAATCATTCTGACATGGATTTAATTGTACACAATACAATGCCAAGAAGTAGTACAACAGGGAAAGGAGGAACAGGTCATTTAAGCAGAAACGATGGTAAAACTTATTGCTTAGATACTGGTAATACAAATGCTGTTGAGATAGTGGCAATGAGAGGCAGAGGTGAAAAAGGTAATATTGAGCAACAACTTAAAACCAATGGTACTGATAAAAGTAATTCACTAACAACTGCTCAGAAAGATAACCTTGTAAGACAATTAAACCCATCAACAGAAAGTAATGGTAAGCAACCATACCAACAAAACAGAATTTACGATATAGAAGGTATAAGTCCTGCTTTAATGGCTCAATTACCAAAAGGCAGTACAATGATTAATACTTCACGAATTAGAAGATTAACTCCAACCGAATGCGAAAAATTGCAGACAATGAATCCAGGATATACTAAAAAAGGTTTGGAAAATCATTTCCAATTATTTAACTTTACAGGAAATAAATTTACCTTATGTCAAAGATTTGTAAAGAAGAAAATTGTAACCAACCAATTTCAAGTAGAGAAACTGAATTATGCCACAAACACCATTATAGACTTATTAGAAACGGAACAACTGAATTATCAAGATCACTTGTTGACCACTCTAAAAAATGTATCGTGGATGGTTGTGAACGAAAGCAACAATCTTCAACAGAAACGTGTCTTATGCACTATAAAAGATGGAAAAGATATGGGGCATTTATTATTCCCGAAAGAATTAATAAATCAGAATTTAAATGTAAGTTTTGTGATACGAAAGTTGGAAGGTCAGGAAGCCTTGGAATGTGTAACAAACATTTCCAAATGTTCAGATTACATGGAGACCCATTACATACCGACCAAAGAAGGCTTGCTCCAAACGCATACGGATATTATAGAGATACCGATGGAGTCGAATTTCACAGAAAAATTGCTGAACAAAAAATTGGTAGAAAACTTATTAAGGGAGTCGAAGTCGTACATCATATTGACCTTAATAAAATTAATAATAACCCAAGCAATTTACAAGTCCTTACAAAATCAGAACACGCCCGTACACATCAACAGCTTAATAAAATTGCAGGACAACTCATTAGAGCTGGAGTTATTGTATATAGAAACGGAGAATATTGTATCAATTTCTGATAGTATGCGTTACAAAATGATTGGAAATGGTTGGACAATTTCTGTGATAGCCCACATATTTAGTTACCTCAACCTATCTTCAGAAACAACTTCCTAAGGCCAATTCTTCCAGCATGGTATAGCAAGAAACAAGCTCCAATAATTGCAAGCCAATTTTTGAACTGTTCCCAAATCTTAACATACCACTTATCCTTTATAATAGGTGCTGGTTTAACAATTACTTGTGAATGGGTACTTATACTATCTTTTGATTTATAGCTTTGCAATTCGCTTGTAAGTGACTTAATTTTATAACTAAATCTACTTTCAATAGCAGATATATCAACGAAATACTTCACTTTATTGTCTTTAACAACTATTTTAATAGCAACATTTTCATTTTTGAACTTATATGTGCCATCCTCTGAGGTAGAAAGTTCACCAGAATCTTTTACCGCAGCAGTGTAAACAATGCTATCTTTAGTAATAATAGCCACTGAATCTTTTATGATAGTTGAATCTTTGTAGGTTACTACTAAGCTATCTTTGGTAGTTGTAGTTCCTGGATATTTTCGCTCACACATTTTTTGTGTTGCACAACTTCCTAGAAATAGTGATAAAAGTGCTATTAATATAATTCTCATACAATTGTCAAAGTTATTTTTTCAGTCTTTTCAACCTTCTTCAATTCTGCCATAAATTTAGTCATAGCTGCTACACTTGCACCCACAAAATTAACTGCCTTGGTTGTTCCTAGCAAAAGGCATCCATGAGAATCTGCTGCTTTATTACCAGCGTGAATCCTAATTCCCTCAAATCCTTTTACATTTAATACCTCAGGAAGATATTTCTGAAAGCGATTAGAGAACGATAGAATGACTTTATACGTTCCTTTTGGTATAGCAGTTAGTCCATAAACTTTCGCTTCACCTACATCATCTAAATCACCATCTTTGTTAATATCCCTATCAAAGTCCTCTAGGGTATAACAGAAAAATTTGCCATTAATTGACAACTCACCAATTGTTGAATCCTTCGTAAAGGTTGTTCTTTTAACTAATATTTCCATATTAACATTCCTATTATATAAATTATTAACCCTATAAACAAAAGTATCTCCCACCATTTAGGCTTGTTAGGCTGTGGTTTTTGAACAAATAGCTTACTATAAGGTGTTGTTGCTTCCATTTTAATCTACTTTTATTTCTTTGTCTTTACTAAGCCTATTTGTTGCAATTAAAGCTGTTCCTATAGTAAGCATAGCCAATGATTGCATTATGATACTTTGGAAAGCAGCAAGCACTGGACTATAATCTGTAGCATACTTTGATGTAAACCATAAAATAACTATGGTACTTAAGGCACAGATAAAGAAACAAAAAATTGCAACCATAGATGCTAATACACCTATAAATTTAGTAGGGCTTGTTACACCCTTTGAATCGTTAACCATTTCTGGCCAACTAAATTCGTTAATCTTATTCATTTCTTATCCCAATTTCTTACCAACTTAACTATTGATAAAATCGAAAATATAAAGGCTGCTAATCCTGCAAACACTTGAACGATTGGCAAAACTGCTAAGAAATAAGAGGCTATAACGCCACCCCAAACTAAGATATTTTCAAATAAAAGGACTGAATTTTTCATTACAACATTATTTTTTTTTGGTTTGAAATTTATTTTTAGGTAGATTATGTATTAAATTTTATTACGATAAATCCTGTAGTACCTGTTGTCATAGACACTTGAATACTATCATTACTTACTTTATTAGTTAATAATTGAACATTTGGAGATTTCTCTACAATTATAACTGATTTTAAATTATTTCCATAGCCTACAAAAATTGTATCTGATGCAGTTATTGTATGGTAATCTATATAAAAATAAGTGTAG
>Ga0181350_1000068_pt1 | contig 31110 bp, 40 predicted proteins | sample Su13VDMM110DCMD_FD_130105 | JGI IMG/M metagenome (GOLD analysis project Ga0181350, IMG submission 130105) | Freshwater viral communities from Lake Michigan, USA - Su13.VD.MM110.DCM.D | ecosystem: Environmental > Aquatic > Freshwater > Lake | place: USA: Michigan | collected 2013-07-16
CCAGCTTTTGATCCACCTGCCAGACAAGACGCTGGTTTACGATGGCGCCAGCAGCGCCGGGGCGCAGCAGCCGGTCTGGTATTGCCTTTCATCCAGCCTCAACGGCGTCGGCGCGTATCGCTCAAGCCGCCTTGTCTATGCGTACAACCGCTGGAACACAGGCGACACGCAGTCCAGCGCCTTTGGCTATCTCGTGGACAATATCTCAACCCATTGGGGCGAGACGGTCGGCTGGAACTTCCAGACGCAAATCGTCTACAACGAAAGCCGGGGCGTGGTGATCCACGACCTCGAGCTGGTCGCGCTGACGGGGCGCGTCGCGCTGGGTGCGGATCCGCAGATATCGACGTCTTACAGCCAGGATGGCGTCACCTACAGCCAGGACAAGTACATCCGCGCGGGCAAGATCGGGGACCGCTCCAAGCGGCTGGTGTGGATGCAGCAGGGCGCGTTCCGCAACTGGCGCTTGCAGAGGTTCAGCGGAACGTCAGACGCCTTCCTGTCCTTCGCGCGGTTGGAGGCGCGGCTGGAGCCGCTGGCCTGGTAAATGGCAGATCCCAAAGCCCTGACCCGGAACCAGATCGCCGCCTTTGTCGGCAACGATCCGGAAGCCATCCGCGCCATTGAGCGGCTGTTTCGCGTCGCGGGCGAGCTGACGCCGGCCGATATCGAGACGCTTAGTGCGGCAATCGAGGCCAACACGCTGGCGCTGGGCGCGGCGCAGGGGCAGGCCGAGGTGTTGACGGCTATTGCGGGGGAGCTTGCCCAGCGGGTGGTGCAGGCCGACACGGCTACAGCCCTTGCGCAAGCGGCGCTGGACCAGCTAGCGCGCATGTCGGACACGGTGCAGGGGCTGGCCCTTGCCGCCCCGATCCTGCCGGCGCGGCGCAAGGTTTACGGAACGTTCTACGATACCAACACGCAGAACGCTGCTGTGATCAACACGGCTTACACGGTGAGCCTGTCCAACACGGATTTAAGCTTTGGCGTTTATTTGTCGGGAACGCAGATCACGGTCAGTCAGGCCGGGGTTTACGATTTCCAGCACTCAATCCAGATTGACAAGACCACGGGCGGCAAGGGGCTGTTTTATCTCTGGTATCGCAAGAACGGAACGGACGTGGCGGAAAGCGCAACCCGGATGAGGCTTGAGGGAAACAATTCGGAACAGGTCGCGGCGTGGAATTACGTGTTCCGGCTCAAGGCTGGCGATTACATAGAGTATAGGTGGGCGGTTGATGATACGGGGGTGGAGATCAAACGCTTTGCCGCTGCGGCTCCGGTTCCTGCCATCCCTAGCGTGATTGTGACTGTAACGGACAATATTGGAGACTGACGCATGGCCGTAACAGCAAGGGTTCTGGTCCCGCCAAAGCAGCTTGAGAATGCCCAGACGGCGCAATACACGGCGACGAACGTGCGCGCCATCATCGACAAGGCGACGGTGACAAACACGTCAGCCAGCAACGTCACGTTGTCGGTTAACCTTGTCACGGTCAGCGGGTCGGCCAGTTCGTCTAACCTGATCATTGACAATCGCACCATCGTTCCGGACGAGACGTATCTATGCCCGGAGCTGGTCGGGCAGGTTCTCGAGGCGGGCGGGTTCATCTCCACTATCGCAGGGGCGGCAACTTCGCTAACCATGCGGGTGTCTGGGCGGGAGATCAGTTAATGGACGGGGGGACGGAAACCGTTATTGCTGAAGCGCCGCAGCCAGCGCAACTGGCGCCGCACGAAATCGACCTTGAACAGGTCGAGGCGTTCATGCTGACGCTGCCGCAGGTGGAATGCCCGCTGAACCATCATTTTGGGCCTGGGATTTGCATTCGCGAACGCCTAATGCCTGCGGGTTCCTTCATCCTTGGCCACAAGCACAGATACCCGAATACCTGCATGGTGATGCAGGGCGCCTGCGTGGTGTTTGAGGATGGCAGGATGACGGAAATCGTCGCGCCGTTCATCTTCGTTGGCCAGCCGACGCGCAAGGTTATTTACGCACTGACGGACACGATATGGCTCAACGTTTTCCAGACTGACCTGACAGACATTGACGAGATCGAGGCGCACTTTATCGAGAAGTCGCCAGCATTCATGGGGCTTTCCTGATGGCATGGATCGCAACCGCAATCATTGGAAGCGCCGTTGTCGGCGGCGTGCTTTCATCCAATGCGCAAAAGTCCGCAGCCAAGACGGCTGCAAACGCGCAGACGCAGGCGACCAGCGAGAGCATGGCCGAACAACGCCGGCAGTTCGACGCCATCCAGACCATGTTCCGGCCTTACGTCGAGGCAGGCGGCGGGGCTCTGGCACGCCAGCTTGACCTGACCGGCGTCAGCGGTCCCGAAGCGCAGCAAAGGGCCATCCAGGCTATCGAGATGGGGCCAGAGTTCGCAGCCTTGACCCGATCCGGCGAGGAAGCCATCCTGCAGAACGCATCCGCCACGGGCGGGCTACGCGGCGGGAACGTGCAGGCGTCCCTTGCCAAGTATCGGCCGGAAGTCCTCTCCAGCCTGATCAACCAGCAATACCAGCGCCTTGGCGGCCTGACGCAGTTGGGTCAGGCGTCGGCGGGAATGCAGGCGGCAAGCGGGCAGGCCTTTGCCAATAACGCGTCCAACCTGTTCATGCAGCGCGGCGATGCGCAGGCTAACGCCGCCTTGGCGCGCGGTCAGGCCGACGCAAACATGTGGGGCAACATCGCGGGGTCGGTTGGCTTTGCGGCGGGGCGCGGGTTGTTTGGCGGGGGTCCTCCTAGCGTCGGCCAGCCCGGCTATGTTGATCCGTCACGCGCTGCTTACCCGGGGGCATTCTGATGGCCGTCAACTATCAGATGGACGTGATCAACCCGTTCCAAGCGGCGTTGCAGGGCTACGGCGCCGGGGCGCAGATGCTTCAGCAGGAGCGTCAGGTTGGGCAAGAGAACCAGCTATTCCAAGCGCAGCTGGCCGAACAGCAGGCGCGGGCCGCAAAGCTGCAGCAAGAAATTGCGGCCGCCAAGGAACGCGATGCGGTCTATGGCGAATTCTATGACGCGGTGGAAGCGGGAAACCTGACCCCGCAGCTTGTCGCCAAGGTGACGGCGCTGGACGAGAAGCTGGGCACGTACGGCGCCGAGATGATGGCCAACGTTACCAACGAACAGAAGAAAGCCAGCTTTGGCAACCTCATGGCGCCAGCCACGGCCCTTGCAACGGGCGATGTGGAAGCGGCCAAGGCCAACCTTCAGACGCAGTACGATGCAATGGTCAACGCCGGGAACGAGCAAGGCGCCAAGGTGGTGAAGGGCTATCTTGACCAGCTTGCCACGCCGCAGGGCCAAACGCTCACGCAAGCCGCTCTGTTGCGTGGGGCAAGCATGATGGACCCGGAAGGCTTCAAGGCGCAATTGGAAAACATCACGGCGCTGAAGGGCGAGAAGGAAACCGAGGCTGTCCAGACGGCGCGGGCGTATGCGCTGACGTTTGGACCTCCGGGGTCGCCTGAGTACATGCAGGCATACCGCACCAAGCTTTTGCCGCCGCCGGCGCCGGGAACGCAGGTGTTCGTTGGCGGCACTGAAAAGCCGCTATCGCCTGGACAGAAGAAAGTGGACGAGACGTTTGCGGATACCTACGCGGCGTTTGTGACTGGAGGCGCGACGGATGCCGCCAAACAGGCGACACAGCTCGCGGGCGCGCTCAAGCAGCTTGAAACCAACAAAGAACTGACAGGGCCGCTCATTGGCCTGATGCCTGAAACCCTTCAGAGCTTTGCGGCTCCCGAAGCGCTGGCGGTTAAGCAGACCATTCAGGAAGTCGTGCAGCGCAACCTGCGCGCCATCCTCGGTCCCGCCTTCACGGCCAAGGAAGGCGAGGCGCTCATTGCGCGGGCGTTTGACCCTGCGCTGGGTCAACAGGAAAACGTCAAGCGGGTCCGGCGCTTGCTGGAACAGATCGAACGCGCCAACGCAGACACACAGGCCGCCGTGAAGTTCTATGAAGACAACGGCACGCTGCAGGGCTTCAAGTACAACGCGCCGAGGCTGTCAGATTTTGAAGCTGCAGCGTCTGGCAAGGGCGGCGCCACCACTATTAACTTTGGCGGAATGGATACCGCAACGCTTTTGCGTCAGGACGTCGGCAAATTGACGCCAGACCAGCGCCGCGCGCTGACGGCTGAACTCGACAAGCGAGGGCTTTAAATGCCGCCGCAGGAACCGCAGGTAACGGACGAGGACCGCAGCGCCGCAGAACTTCTGCGCCGTTTGATTAAGGCGCAGGCAAAGCTTGACGAGCAGGCCGCAGGCAAAGCCCCCGCAGGCTATGAGCTGATCCGCGAGACGCCGGATGGCGGCAAGATATACCGCAAGCCTGATGGACAACTGACCTTCACCAGCTCCGGCTATGCCACGAACAACCAGGCCGAAATCCAGCGCATGATACAGGGCATGGCGCCCGCACAGGCGCGCAGGGCCGAGACGAACAAGCAGATCGTGGAACAGGACGGCGTGCGCGGGGCAGCGGCGTCAGCCATCAAGGGCCTACCCTTCGTTGGCGAATACTTTGACGAAGCTGTTGGCGCAATTACGGGCGATCCGCGAGCGGAAGCGGCGTTGCGTGAGACGACTGCAGCTTACGAGGAACAGAAGCCACTGGAGGCGATGGGCCTGCAGATGGGCCTCGGGACCGTCGCCACGCTGCCGCTCGTGCCGTTTCAGATGATGGGGCGCGGGCTGCAATCCGTGCAAACATTGGGAAACAAAATCCTCACTGGTGGCGGCATTGGCGCGGCGGCCGGCACGGTCGAGGGCGCAGTGTCGGGCTTTGGCGCAGGCGAAGGTACGGCAGAACAGCGGGCGCCTAACGCGGTCACCGGAGGCGTGATCGGCGGCGTGCTTGGCGGGACGATTGGCGCACTGGCTGCACCCGTGGAAATGGGCGTCAGGAACGCGCTGCAATACTTCGGCAACAAGCCGGTGCGCGACTTGGCTAGACAGTTCGGCATCTCGCCGGATGCGGCCAAGGTTGTGCTGGCGTCCATTCAAGACGGCGACTTTCCCACCGCGCAGGCGGCGCTACAGCGCGCAGGCAGCTCGTCCATGCTGGCCGAGATGACGCCAGCCACGAAAAACCTGCTCGATGCGGCTATTGCGCTGGGATCGGGCGGCGACAAGGCGCAGCAAGCGCTGCTTGCCCGCAACCTGCGCGGCGAACAGGAGATGCGCGGAGCTTTCAATCGCTTCCTAGGCCAGCCGGAAGACATTGTGGACGTGACTGGAAAAGTCAGGCAAGCGTCATCTCAAGCACGCCAGCAGATGTATGACGCTGCGTATAACAAGCCGATTGATTACTCCACGCTAGCCGGCCGCGAGCTTGAGAACTGGCAAAGGCTTATCCCTGCCGAGGCGCTGAACTACGCTAACAAGATACGCAGCATGGACCCTGGCGCACGCGCGCCGCAAATCAAATTTATCCAAAACCCTGATGGTACGATCAGCTTTGAGGAATTGCCGAACGTCGAGCAATGGGATCTGATCACGCGCGGCCTGAACGAGATGGCGTATGGATCGCCTGCGGGCGTCATGGGCGGCAAGAGCGAGGTGCAATCGCTTGCTGCGAAGAATGCGCGCGAGATCCGAAAGCTAGTCATGGATCAGGTGCCGGAATACCGCGCCGCGCTGGGTTTGGCGCGTGACACCATTGAAGAAGTGAAAGCGGCCGAGCTTGGCTTTGACATGCTGTCGGGAGGCGTGACGGTCAAGGAAGTCCGGGACATGCTGTCAGGCCAGAACCCGGCGGCCGTGCAATCAATGAAGCTGGGCCTGCGGTCTGGCCTTGATCATGCGCTGGGCAACCTCAAGGTGGCAGCGGCAAATCCCAACACCGAGATCAAGGAACTGATGGCCGGGCTGTCCGCGCTGCGCAGCCGGAACAACCAAAGCAAAGTCCGCGCGCTGCTTGGTGATGCGGATGCTGACGAATTCTACAAGGTGTTGGACGAACAGGCGACGGGTATTGAACTGGCGGCGGCGGTGGCGGCAAACAGCAAGACGGCGCAGCGCCAGGCTGTCGGGCGTAGAGTGGATGAGATTGTGACGCCTGGCATTCTCGGCACGATGATGAAAGGCGAGCCCGTCAACGCATCGCGCATGGTGGTGCAAAGCATCACTGGCAAGACGCCAGAGGCCGAAGCTGCGCGTCGCATGGGGCTCTATGACGACATCGCCACGGTACTTACCCGCGTGCAGGGGCAGAACGCTCGAGATGCGTTAAACCTGATCCAGCAGGCCAAGGCAGGCAAGGCGCTGACCGATGTGCAGGCGCAGATCGTCGCCAAGGCCGTGACAGCGCCGGCGGCAATTGGCGCATTCAAGGCGATCACTGCGGGCGAGAACAGCAAGCGGGCGCAATCGGCCCGACCATATCAAGCAGGCATGGGACGTCCCGAATGAGCAACGAAGTCACCTCACCCTTTACGGTGTTCTACGACCGATCCGGCCAGCCTTTAGACGCGGGCTATGTCTACATCGGCACGGCCGGCATCAATCCGGAAGTGTCGCCCATTTCAGTTTATTGGGACACTGCTCTGACCACGCCAGCAGCGCAGCCGATCCGCACGCTTGCAGGGTATCCGTCGCAGAATGGAAGTCCTGGCAGTATCTTTATTGGTCAGGCCACGTATTCTATTGTGATCAGGGACAGAAACGGAGCGCTGGTTTATTCAAACCTCAACGCCTCTGAAAACATCAGCAACGTTGTTTATCTTCAGACATACGCTGAACTTACGGCGCTGACGACGGCCACCGGCCTTGTAGACGACATGGTTGTGGAAGTGGCCGCGCGTACAACTGCGGGCGATTTTGCAGGTGGGACGTTCCAGTATAAGGCCGACATTTCAGCGCGGGCCGTCGTCTCCACAAAGACCGTCTCTTCGGTCAACACCGGAACGGACGTTCTGACTGTCACGGCTCATGGGTTCGATACCGAGGACGTTGTCATTGCCTCTGCGGCGGATGCGGGCCTCAGCATCAACACGCTTTATTTTGTCCGCTGGATCAGCGCGAATACGATCACGCTGCATACCTCACTGCTTGGGGCGCGGGCCAATACCGGGCTCGTCAACATCACGGCGCTTGTCGGCTCGCTTTCGCTGAAGCATCTGGCTGATCCGGGGCAGGGTGTCTATGTCATCCCGACTGGCGCTGCGCTGGACGGATCGGGCGGCGGCTTTGAGCGGAGGCGCAACAGGGGACACATTTATGCAGCCTGGTATGGCCTGACACTCGGCGCGTCAGGGACGGCTGCGGCCAATCATCTTGCGTTTGAGTATGCGATGATGATGTGCGAGGCGGATGGCGGCGGCATTGTTGACGTGTTCGGGACTGGCACGAGCCATATTGAGTTCAGCAGCACGATCAACAACCGCCATGACTTCGTCCTGTTTCGTGGCGCTGGCGCGTCAGACGTACACGACGTGGCGGGCTCAACCAGCTTGGGAACCACGCTCAAGTGTACGGCGGCAGTCACCGCCTTCGATCACGTCTCCCCGTACACAGGTGGACCTCGCAAGTCTGGTGGCGGCTTTGAGTATCTGACATTGATTGCCGGCTCCCACACGCGGGCGCTGAAGCTTGACTCGCGGCGCGGCACGACAATTGACATCACGTTCGTCGGCACAGCAGGGACGGAAGGTGTACTAGTCGATAGCGGCGTGTCGTTTACGGATCTAGGAGAGAATGCGGACAGCCAGCGCTTCAGGAAGTTTCGAGTTATCGGGCTGATTACGACAGGCAGCGCTGATGTCGTTGTGTTTGACGGTTCCAGCAACGCGAACACTTCGATCACGGGCAATATTCAAATACAAGGGACAGTTTACGACGGCTATTCTTTGCGCCTTCGTAATGCTGACCACCTGACAGTTGATAGGCTTGTTACCAATATCTATCCGGGCGGCTCTGGCTCCAGCTTTTACTGCCACGGCACAAATGCGGGCGCTGGAACCTACACCAGCGGGATTGAAATCCTTGACTGGGGCGGCGGTGGATACGTCGAAGGGACGGAAGTCGCCGGCACGACTGTTCCGGCTCGTATCACCCTGCGTGGTCAAGATATCGGAAACGGCAGCCCGGCTCCGACAATAGGGACAGGAGCCGAGGTTACTTACTATGACGATTACGGGCGCGGTTATTTTCAGACGAGCTTGCAGTCATCATTCGGGAACACAATAGCCGAGGCCAATTCGGCGCGGGCGTTGCAGCGTGGCTCGACCCAATCGATCACAGTCTTTAACAGCTCGGAAAATCACATAGTCCTCTCTGACGGGACAAATACATGGACCTTCCGAATTGCAGGCGGGAACCTAAACTTTTCACGCACCCTTGGCTCGGGCCAGTTCAACCTCCCCAGCATCGCCTTTCTTTTGATCGGAGGCGCGCAGTTAAGCTACGGCGCAAACGACAGCGGCGGCGTTGGCTTCAAGCTCTTGCGCGTTCCAAACTAATACAAAAACCCCCGCCGGTCAGGGCGGGGGCTTCTGTCTAGGCGGCCTTCTTGTCTTTCCAGCGCAGCTCTGCAAGCAGGCGGGCTGGGTTCGTAACCGGCTTCCGTTTCATGTCCCGCGCGAAAGTGTACAAGCTGAACACGTTGAAGGCCGAGAGGCCGAAGCTGGCAACCCACAAGGCCCAATCAGGGGCCAAATCCTTGCGGGCGTCGATCCATGCCAGACCCTGGTGGGTCATGGCCGCTTCGATCATCACCAGCACCAGTCCGAGGCCAATCGTCAGGCCGGCGGTGAGGTAGTGCTTGTGCTCCGTTGCCTCGCCAAATCTGGTGACGCAGCCGGAGAGGATCAAGGAAACCGAGATCAGAGCCGCCGACATTCCAGCGGCAACGATCCAGTCAAGGGCTTCAGTAGCGCCAAGCCACCAGGGCAAGGCTCCGAAACCAATCGCCAACCACATAAGCACGTTAGAGGCGGCAAGCGCACGAAATTGCGTGTCATACATTCTGAGGGTCCTTCTCAGTGATCTGCCATCATCAGTGCCAGGCGATCATCTCTGGCAGACCGTCACCCCGCTGGGCGGGGCTAGGTTTCGGCTAGGTGCGGGGAAGGCTGTAGATGCCGAGGCGGGTGCCGATGTAGCGGCCCTGCAGGCGCTTCACGTGGCTGTCTGCTTCCTTCTGGGTGCCGAAGGTCGCGACGACGTTGATGCCCATGTACACATCGTATTTCATTGGAGGGGTCCTTAGAGCGCTTGGCCGGGCCATCTGGCCCGTTTCCATCCCTCGCCACGCGGAGGCGGCTCTTTCGAGGGACATATTCTGCAATGTCAAACATCTCAGTAATGGCAATATGGCGGCAATCCACCACTTAGGCAAGCCGCATGATTGCCACCAGTCATCACATTATCGTGATTGCCACCAGATTGCCACCAGACGGAAGCCGGGTTAATCTCCATCACGTTTAGGAGATTGACGCATGGCAAAGGCAAAAACGCGGACTGGCGACCGGCACGCAGGGACCGCAAAGACGATCCGGCTCACAGATGACGAGCTAGGGGTACTGGAAGCGATCAAGGCGAAGGCTGGGGGTACCTATGCCGAGGCTATTGCCGTCGCTGGGCGGGCCTACCTAGGCCAGAATGACCTAACGCAAACCGAGGTGCTTCGCTGGATACGGGAGCACACGGCCTAAGCTATTCTCCCGCCCAGATAGACCGTCCACCCGCAATCAGGTAAACGTTTTCCGGGCTGCTCTGGGGCTGGGCTGTGGACGATGAAGTTAGCGAACGCATCAAGGCGATCAAACGCGAGCTGCGAGAGCTTGGCGAAGACGTCGAGCAATTGCGCAAGCGCACGGCTAGGAGCGAGGACGTGGAGCAAATCGCCGCGAAGGTCACAGCAATTGAAACCGAGATGCGGGTGAAGTTCCAGAGCCTCTCCGCAGACAGCCAGGAAGTCCGCCACGCGCTCCAGAAACTCGTTGAGACAATCGAACATCTCCGCACTGACTTGTCAGTCCACAAGCGAGAAATCGCGCAGGTGCAGGACCAGCAGAAAGTCAGCATGTGGGCGCGGATCCCTGTCGGCGGCTGGATGCTGATGGCGGTCGGATGCTTCGCGCTGTTGCAGCTCGGCCTAGAGCGCTGGGCGGAATTCCAGGGGCTGGGGAAATGACGATGCGCGCCGACCTCGTCACCGCCGGCCGCTGGCTTCGGGACCATGCTCCCGCGTTCACTATCAGCGCGGTTGCAATCACCGCGCTCTGGATCGCCGTATCGCTCGCGTGCATCACGCTCTTTATTTGGGATGCCTCTTTTTATCGCAGCCTCGCACCGCCAGGCATGGAACTGACGTTCCAGAGCGCGGGCATCGTGTTCCGCCTCTTCGTGATTGCGGGCGGCTTGTGCCTTGTCTGGATGAAAGCGCAAAAGCTTCCCGGCGCCGCAACGGGGACGCTGCGCGTGATCTGGGCAATGGCGTTCCTCGCGTGCTGCGTGGCCGCGCTGGGCTTTGTCAGCGAAGGGGCCGACTATCATTACCGCAAAACGGCGTCCGTCCAGCAGACCGAAACCGTTACCGTTGAAAGCGCAGACACGCGGCTGGCGCGCATCGACACAGAGAAGACTGCCATTCGCGCAGACCGCGACAGGCTGGTTGCTGGCGCCCGCGAGAGCATGAGGCTTGTGCTGTCGGACGGGATTGGCGGAAACGACAACCTACGCGAGTTCGAGGCGCAGATTGCGGCGTATGAGGATGACGCGCGCAAGAAACTGTCGGCGCTGGATGAGCAGATTGCCGCCATCGAAGGCGAGCGCCTGAACGCACGCACAACCGCGACGGCGGAAAGCGTGGGCGATCCTGGCTTGCCGGCGGTGTTCCGCTTTCCTGACCGCTACGTCCCCGGCTGGGATGGCGTAGGCTTCAGGGATGCCTTCAGCCTGTTCTGGGTCATCTTGCTCGAGCTGTGCGGATCGGTCGGCGCGCAGGCGCTTCTGTCGGTGCAAATAGCAATGAGCAAGCGAAAAGAGGCGCAGGAAAACGGCTCGCGCGGGGGCCGCACAACAGCCCGCAGGCGCTTCATTGAGGACCTGAGAAAAGTTAAGAGCGAAACCAAAGCCGATCTGACCGAGGACAAGGACGATGGCAATAGAGCTGCAGCGCCGTAGACCGCCAAGTGATCACATCGTTACGGATGTGGCGTTGGGCCTGATCAAAGGCTTTGAAGGCCTGCACCTTGCCGCTTATCCGGATCCGGCGAGCGAGCTGGCGCGCACGGGCAAAGGCAGCGGCGATCCGTGGACGATTGGCTGGGGCAGAACCAAAGGCGTCAAACGCGGGGACCGCTGCACGCTGGAGCAGGCTAACGCCTGGCTGCGTGAGGATGCCAACGAAGCCGCGCAGATCGTGCGCGACGCCATCCAGGTCCCGCTGACGGCCGGAGAGTTCGCGGCGTACACAAGCATGGCGTACAACTTAGGGTATCTTCCCCCGTCCCTAAAGGCCTGCCTCAATGGCGGAACAACCGACAAGGGCAAGGTTATGGCGCCGGGGAGCTATGCAGACGCCATCCTTCAGTTGCCCCGTAATTGCCGCGCTCAGACGCGACCCATGAAAGGGTTGTACAGACGCCGACTGGCAGAGGCCTGCGTGGCGATGGATCTCCCGTTTGAAGACGCCTGCAGCCCAACCGTCGTGCAGTTCGCCCTGAACGAGAACGGCGAGATTGACACCGACGCCACGACCACGCTCGAGGACACGCTGATGCGTGCGCGCACGTCTCGCGCGCCAGACCCGTCAGTTATCCTCAAGAAACCGTGGTCCGAACTCGTACCTGTTAAGCCCGCACCTGCTAAAGTTGAACCTGAGCCTGCCGCCCCCAACCCGGCAGGCAACGCGGAACTACCGGAGCTGAAAGCCCCCCAGCCCCCCACTCCGGTAGCTTCTGCCCACATTCCTGCGCCGCCGAGTGGTCCTGTGGCGCAGGGGCCGGCGGTGGTGGTCCCGGCTCCCCAGCCCCCGCCGCCGCCGGTTAAGCCTGCGCCAAAGCCCCCGGAACCCGTTATCATTGCGCCGAAGAGCGTGGACGTTCGGTCAATTCCCTATGGCGAGATCACGCCAGAGAACGGCGCGAAGAACATGACCGACAGCCAGAGGGGCATTGGCATGGTGATCGTCGGCGTTGGGTCCGTGGTCCAGATCGTATTTACCCGTCTTGGCATCGGCACGGCGTTTGCGGCCATCTTCTATGAGCTTTCGCGCGATCCTGTCGTCATTGCGCTTGTGGCGACTGGCGTCGTTACCGCAATTGGCTGGTTCACACGCAAGCGCGGCACGAAGGTCATGACCAAAGGCATGATCGAAGCCAAGACGCTTTTGAAATAGGGGCAACGGATGACGTGGGCGGTGGTCACTAAGTTTTTCACGGACAACCCAATCGCGCGCTGGATTGCGTGGGCAGTCGTCGCGCTCATTGGCTGGGAAGCGGTCAAGCGGCATCTGAAGGACGCCGGCCGCAAGGCCGAACGCCAGGCGTCAGCCGTCAAGCAGGCGCAGGCGCGGGAGGCGGTCGTCACCCGGTCGGCAGAGATTATCAGTGAGGAAAGAGGAAATTCAGATGCGGCTCTTAAGGCTAGGGATGGTGGCGATAGCTTTCCCACTAGCGACAGCGTGCCAGACGAAGTCGCTGCCGTTCTTTTCCGAGGAGAAGACGGAGGCGGTAAAGCCGGTTGAGGATCTGCGCGTGGCGCTGCTGATTGAGTTCTGCCGGGGGCAGACACCAGAGAGCGTCAGCCGCGCTGAGTTCGATGCATGGCCGCAGGCGGCGAAGGATTATGCCACAAGCAACGTCAATCAGTGGCTCGCGGCAGGTTGCAGGATTTAACGCGCCTCGGCGCAATGTGGAGGGACTACAATGGCTGCGAAAACCGTGACCGTGCCTGACTTTGACACCCTGCTGGACGTGCTTGGCACGATCTCCCTGGCCTATCTTGGCTGGATCTGGACGGATGGTCCGCCGCTGCCGCTGCTGAAGGACGTGGTGCCGTTCATCGGCGCAATCGCGTTCGGCATTGTCGGCTGGCGCATCTTCCGGAAGAACAATGCGGCCTGAACGTAAAGCCCCGGCGCTGTGATGAGGCGCCGGGGCTTTCTGAAGCTTCTGCTGCTGACCGTGTCCAGCTTCACGGCGCTGGTCTGGTTCGCTGTGGTGCTGGAGAGGTTGTAGGTTCACGGCTTCCTCCTCACAGGCCACAGCCACACCACCACGAACATCACCACGCCCAGCGCGGCCATCGGCGCGGCGAGCATCACGCTATCGTACAGGCGGTCGATCTCGTCGGGGGTCATGCTGCCTGCTCCGCTTGCGCATACCCGCCCCACTGGTCAGCCATCGCCTCGGCAATGCCGGCGAAGGTGCGCGAACGCTCTTTCCACCTGTCAGGGCCGGGCGGCATGCGATGGACGCGGGCGGTGCGGCCTTCCACGATCTGCGTCGGCGTCAGCTTCGGCAGCCCGCGCAGCCAGAGGCATGTGCCTTTCGTCTCGCCATGCCCAAATTGCCACGGCTGGATTGTCTGCGCAGGCTCGGCGTAGTTCTCGATCAGCGCCTTGGCGTGCTTGTGCATGATCGGGTTCTCGACCGCGATCCGCTCGATGGGCGCGTTCCAGAACGCCGAGAACAGCGCCGCGCCTTCGCGAAGTTCGCTTTGCATCTGGTCCAGCGTCTTGCCCGGCGGCGGCTTGGACAACCAGCGCACGCCCGAATTGCAGAGCCGGGTGCAAGGCGGATGCGCGACCATGAGCAAGTCCCATCCGTCGCCTAGAATGTCGCGCGCGTCGCCCGTGATGTGCCGGTTGCTGCGGTCCTCGCTGGGCAGCAGGTCGCACGACCAGGCGTCATGCCCACGCGCGGCAAATGCCCGGCGCACAACGCCGCTGAATTCGCAGGCGACAAGGACGCGTTTCACCGCTCGTCCTCCACCCGCACAATGATGTGGTCCAGCAGATCAGCCAGCAGCCGCAACTCGCGTTCCGGCGTGCGGCCGTCACGCACAAGCCGGCGCATCAGGCGTTCGCAGTCTGCGCGGATGGTGTCGTCGGGGATGGGGCGGGGCGCGTGGGGGCGGAGTTGGTGAATGGTGGCGGTCAAGCTGCGTCCTCCACAGCGAGCTGACAGAGAAAGTCGCACGCTGGCGCAATCGGGTTCGTGGTCGGCCAGTCGGCGGGGATTTCGTCGATGAATGTCCGCTCGCCGTTGATGCGGGTGAGCCGCACATCGAGTTCGCGCGACAGCCTCGCCATGCGCTGAAACTCGGCGGGGAAGTGCTTGCGCGTCAAAGACCAGTACGCGGCACTCGTTGCCTTGGGGCAGCACAAACAATTGTTGTTTTGGAAGCCGAGCCCATAAAGCACCGGCAACGCGATGCCTGCCGATTGCAGAAATCCAAGCGCGCCAGCCTTCGTGATGCCGCGCTCAATCAGCGGTGCGCGCACGCTGCGAAGCTCTGCGAAGTTTTCCTTGAAGCGATTGAAGCGCGCCAGGTCGTTAGCGTCTGCCGTGTAGCCGAAAACGTGCGCGTCGGTGGGACGTTGGTACTCAAATCTCGGAATTTTCTTCAGCTCGCTTGTGCATAGCGCGCCGTCCACACCTGCGAGGTAGCGGCGCTGCTCGAACACGTCCCATGTGCTCTGGTACTTCTTGCTGCGGATGCGGATGACAGGCTGTCCGAACCATGCTTCGCAGTCGGCAATAAACCGCTCGTTGTCGGGATGCTCTGCGCCTGTCTCGCAGTAGACCGCCTCGCAGGGGCCTTCCGTGAGCATCAGCTTCGTTGCGACGGCAGACGCCGCGCCAGCGCTGAACCATGATAGGGTTCGGGTCACAGCGGCCTCCGCAGCTTCGCGCATGTGCTGCGCACCACGTTGATGGGCTGGCGCTTGCGTACATGGCTGGTCAGGTCGAACGCCGACACCTCGGCAGAGCGCTGCAAGTGTTCCGTGAGCGCGAAGGCGGGGCGGGTGAGGGCTAGGGCTTCGCGGATCATTGGTCGCGCTCCATTCTTGCATCACGCAGATCGTCCGCATCCGGCCCCAAGTCCTCGTCCGGGTTCTCCATGATGTCGGTGATCCACTGGTCCTCTTCAGCGTCCGACATCCAGGCTTCTTCGCCGCTCGCCAGCTTAACGCTGATGACCTCGACCTCGCCGCCCTCTGCGGGGTAGCAATCCTCGGGACGGCCATAGAGCTTGGCGGGGATGAACGGCGATTGCGTGTAGGTGACGATCACGCAATCCTCGTTCTCGCGGTAGAATTTGCGGGTGCGTTCGCGGCTCATGCCGACACCCGTTCGTCGCGTGCGGCGTCGCGGCGATAGTCGGCCACTTGCGCTAGCTCGTCTTCACGGGCGGCGGCGTACAGCGCGGCGGCTGCGTCATCGCCAAGGAATGCCCACTGGCGACGCTTGGCGGCGGCAACTTCGCTGATGCCGTAGAACTCAATGCGAGCGATCGAGGCGAACAGGTCCCACGCGTGTTCGCAGAGGGTGAGATTGTCGGCCACCAGATCGAGCGTCATCTCAAACATCTCGATGTCGGTAGCGCGGGGCAGCTCGAGCGCTGCCAGCGCCTCGGACTGGCGGCGCGTGAACGTCAGCGCCATGTGGGTAATTTCGTCGGGGGTCATGTCGTGCTCCTTTGTTGTCCCCATTGTGCATGGCGTGCATTAACGGTCAATTACTATCGTGCATCGCGTGCAATTATTTTCTTGACGCCAGCCCGGCATTTGCTGCACATATTCTGCATGACATTCGCACAGTGGCTTGAACAAGTTCAATGGTCTGACGACGAGGCGGGCAAGCGTTTTGCCCGTGATCGCGCACACATCAGCAAGCTGCGCCGGGGCAAGGCGCGGCCATCGTATGAGCTGATGCTGCTCATCGCCAAGGTCAGCCAAGGTAAGGTCGGGCTGGAGACGTGGCAGCGATGACCCTTCGCATCAAGCGCATAGAAAAAGCCAACACGCAGGCCGCCGCTTACCTGGCGCAGCAGAACTCAACTTGCGAGGGCTGCGCATTCCTGCAACGCCATCCACGTCCACAATGTAGGGGCGAAGGGTCTGAACATTTCCGGCGTCCGCGCGATACTTATCACGCGCGCTGCGAGACGTTTGCGGTGCGCGGCATATCCTGAACCTGCCTCCGCGCATCCTCAAAGCCGTGGCCAACGATCACACGCTGGCCAATTGATAGCAGGTATCTATGCCAATCCTTCTGCACGGCTGACACTGTCCCGCCCTTGGCGCGTTTCATCTCGACCCATAGCCCCCACTCAGGCACGAACAGGTCAGGCACGCCAGGCGAAACGCCTTCCAGCTTCAGCCGCGCGCCGACCGTCCGGCTGCGCGCTTCGCCGTTCGGGATGGCGAAGATCCTGACACCGCGATACGTCTGCCGGAACCAGCTTACGAACTCGCGCTGTTCGACGTGTTCGGATCTACCAGGCTCTGCGCTACCAACTGCGCCGCGTGACGTCGTAATACTTCCCGTTACGGCGGAAGCTGATCTCTTTCGGGCACGGCCAGCCCTGAAGTTCATCAATACCATTTTCAATCCCCGATATCGTCCCGTTAACCCGCGCAGCAATCGCCGCCAGCCTTTTCATCGCCATGTAAGTGGCGCTGCCACCATGCCACACAACGAAGTTTTCGCGAATGATCGGCTGCGACAGCGAGCGCGGGTAATAGCGCACACTAAGCATCTTCTTCCCGGCGGCGCTGGTCTCGACCGACCAGTTCCAGCTTGTGACGGGGATCGTCTCCTCCGCCGCGTCACTCAGGATCGGGTCATCGTGCAGCTTCAAACTTGGCGGCTTGCGCTCCCACACATGGCCACAGGTCGGGCATTCCATCACGGACAGGTGCACCAGCGTATCGCACTCAGGACACGCCTTGACGGGGGCGTCCCCCGCCTTCTGGCCTGGCTTGCGCGGGCGCGGGTTATCGAACGGCCCATGCGTCGAGACAATCCCGGCGAAGTCCAGAACAAGGCAATCCTTCTTGCCTTCCGCCGTGCGCGTGCCACGCCCCAGCATCTGCACATAGAGAGACGTTGACAGCGTCGGCCGGCAGGCGCCGATCAGGTCCACGTTGGGCGCGTCAAAGCCTGTCGTCAGGACATTGGCGTTGGTGATGGCCTGTATCTCGCCACGCTTGAACGCCGCTATGATCTCGGCGCGTTCCTCGGATGGCGTCTCGCCCACCACGGTTGCCGCTGTCACGCCTTGCCGCAACAGCGCATCGCGCAGGCCGTAAGCGTGCGCCACGGATACGGCAAAGACGATCCAGCTACGGCGCTCGCCTGCGTGCTGGATAATTTCAGCCGCAACGTCGTCATTCGTCTTCAGGTCGTTCACGGCAGCGTCAAGATCGGCCTCAACATATTCCCCGCCACGCCGCCGCACATTATCGAGGTCATACGTTGTCGCCGTGCGCTTGCACGTCAGCCTCGCAAGGTGGCCAGCCTTCAACAGCTCCATGTAAGTGACTGGAACAATCAAAGAGCTAAACAATGCAGGCGGATCGGTTATCATGCCATGCCCCAGCCGGTAGGGCGTGGCCGTCAGGCCAATGACACGCAGGGCCGGGTTGATTGCTGTAAGGTCGTCAATCAGTTTCCGATACTGCCCAGCGGCGCCCGCAGGAATGCGGTGAGCTTCATCCACAATTAGCAAGTCAACATGCCCGATCTCGTCAGCCTTGCGCGCCAGGCTTTGCACGCCGCCAAACACGATTGACTGTGATGCGTCACGCTGGCGCAGGCCGGCGGAGTAAATGCCCAGCGGCGCGGTCGGCCAGTATTCGCGCATCTTGGACGCGTTCTGTTCGATCAGCTCTTTGACATGCGTCAGCATCAGGATGCGCGTCTCTGGCCACTCGCGCAAAGCTTCCTGGCAATAGGCCGCGATGACGTGAGACTTCCCGGACCCGGTAGGCATCTCTATAACGGGATGCCCTTCCGGATGCCGGGTGAACCAGTCGTTAAGCATGTCGATTGCGCGCTGCTGGTAGTCTCTTAGCGCCATCAGAACGGAACCTGTGAATTGATCAGGTCAAAGCTCGTCCGTGCGCCCGTTTCCGGATCGCCGTTCCTTTCAACCTTGCCGTCTATCTTCCAGACGCCCGTCACGCCGTCGTCGCTTTCCATCATCTCCCACGGCACAAGGTCCGGGTGCAGGACATGGCTGGTGCAGCCCTTGCGCTGCGCGGGGACGGGGATCACGTCATCAAAAACCCCGCAATGCCAGTATCCGTCAGGCCGCGCCGTCGCGTGAGCGCACGTCCTGCAATTGACCTCGCGTGTCAGCTTCGTCTGGTGGCAGAAATTGTAGGCCGGGCAGAACTTGCATTGATACCAGGCAGGGGACGCGCCCGCGACTGGCTCTGGCATCCTGTCGCTTTCGCTTATCCTGTGGCCCCGCTCAATCGCCGCCGTCGCCGCCGCCTTGTCATAGTGGATGCGCTCAACGTGCAGCCGATCGTCATTCTTGTTGACGCCGACATACAGCGCGCGATCCAGCCCCGCGCCGTGCATGTAAACCTGCATCTGGACCCAATGCATCGGCTTGGCCTTGGCGACGCCGACCTTCTCAAGCTCTGCAAAGCTCTTGTCATTGTGCGTCTTAAACTCGGCGACGTGCATTGCCTTTGGCGCTTCGGGAATGTTGGATACGATGGCGTCCGCCGATCCTGAAATATGACCGCCAAACGTATAGTGCGCCTGCGTGCTTTCGATCTTGACCCCGGCCAGTTCAAGGTCGGCAAGTATCGTATGCTCCTCCATCTGCCCGCGCCGGAACAGGCGCAGCATCCGGCCTTCGTGTTCCTCAATGACTGCCCAGCGGAAAGACAGCCACAGCCAGCGGTCGCATGGGTGGCCAAGGGCGCTTGCGCCCATGTGGGGGCGGGGCAAACGCCCCGCCGCCTCTGCATGGCGTTTGTCGATTAGCGTCACAAGCCCATTCTGAGGCGGCGGGATTTGCATCCTATTTCCTCCACGGCGGGGCTTTGGCGGCAGCGGGCTTCGGTGCGTCAGGCTTCGCAGCCGCCGGCGTCCCGCCGCCATGCTTCCACCCGCGCACTTCGTTGCGGGCGGCGTACTCGCCTTCAGCGGCTTGCACGTCCAGCTTGATCTCGCACGTTCCGCCGATGAGCTGGTCCGTGTCCTGTATCTCGGCAAGACCAATCGCGCGCATCAGTTCGCCGAGTTGCTGGCGGCCGATCTGTTCGGCTTTGGCGTTCGGGTTGCGGATGTTGAGGTTGCCGAAGATGACGCGGCCCTGATGGGCTGGCCCGACGATGTCGTAACGGATCTTGATGTATTGCCCGTTCCCCGCCTTCGTGTCCTTGACCTCGGCGGAGTGGATGCGCGCGGCATACCAGCCCGGCGGGACCGGATCGTATGAGCGGTCGCTTTCGGGCAGCGATCCGATGCTGATGGTTTCATCAAGTCTCATGGTTAGTTCCCATCTTTTGTGATTGAGAATGACGCGCGGCCGGGCGTCACGGTTATTGCTTCGGACAGGACGTCGGTGATCGCTGGCGCCGCAGCTTTCCACAGCGCCATATTGACCTCTGGCTTCCAGCGGAACAGTTGGCCTAGGTGCGCAGTCAACCCGCGCGCCTCTGCAACTTCCTGCAGCTTGTCGCCGTCAATCTTCCAGTTATCCCGCGCCGTAAGGCGGACCTTGTAGCCCGCCCATTCGGTGCGCTCCGTCGCCAGCATCTCGTCTTCAATCTGCCGGCGGCGTTCAGTCCATTCAGTTTCGGCTTGCTTCGCCTCAAGCCAGAGGGCGGCGAGGTTGTCTTTCTTGAGCACAAATGGAGGTAGGCGGCTCATTCATTCCCCCTGTATCTTGGCAATGATCGCGCCGAGGTCCGGCGCTTCCCATGCGTCAAGGCGGCCAGAGCGATCCTTCGCCAGCCAGAGGCCGTCGCTGTCGCACATCAGGCCGCGCTGCGGCACGCCTTCGGCGTCCTTCTCGACGCGCAGCGCCAGCACTTCATCAAAGAAATAAGGAAGCTGCTGGCCGGATTTCTGGCCCGGCATTGATGGCGCGTAGAGGATGCGACCCATTTCGTCCTGGCTCTTGTCCAGCTTGGCCGACATGTAGACATGCTTGCCCGGAAGGTCGCGGAATGCGCGGATGATATAAGCCATCGCCTCTTGCATCGCGCCGTAAGCCTGGCGCGGGTCTTTTGCGATGCGCTTTTCGTCGCCAAGCACGACTTCTGCGATTTCCGAAATGCTGTCCAGCGCGACAGACTGATAGTCCGCCGCCTCCGCTGACGACGCCAGCCAGTCGCGCGCATCAGTCAAGTCTGCAATGTTGCCGATCTCGATATAGGCAAGGTCAGCGCCCGCAATCGAAAGCAGCCCCGCTTCGGCTGACAGCGTGATGGGGTTGGGGAGTGTAGGGATTAATGAAGTCTTGCCCGCGCCGGCTTGTCCGTACACGAGCAGTTTGACGCCATCACGCGCAAGTGCGCTCGTGCGCTTAAGGTTGATTGCCATGTGTCTGTTCCTGTTGCGTCCAGTCGGTTGATCCGGTCGGACAGGATTTAATTTGCACAAAATGCACGGCCATGCAACCGTCGATTTGAATGGGAGGCGGAAATCATGGCTGACGTGACACACATCTTTGGTGGCCCCTGGCGCTTGCCTGATGCGGTCGCGCTGGAGGATCAGATCCGACAGGCGATGGCGTCGGCTGGCGTGACGCCGCCCCCCACGATTGCGCTGGATGGCAAGCTGCACCGCTACCAGACGGGCAGCAAAGGCCAGCCGGGCCACGACAAGCCGGGATGGTATGTGTTCTTCCCCGATGGCGTGCCGGCGGGAATGTTTGGCGACTGGCGCACTGGTGCTTCCAGCACGTGGCGGGCCGACATTGGCAGGGAGTTGACCGCACCGGAGATCGCAGGCGTCTCCCGCCGCCAGGCCGAGGCAAGATCGGCTCGAGATGCAAAAGCCGCCAGCGCCGCCGACAGTGTGGAGCTGATCTGGTCACAGGCGGGAGCCGCCAGCCCTGACCATCCTTACCTGATGCGCAAAGGCGTTGGCGCGCATGGCCTGCGCATCACAGGCGATGGCCGCCTGATGGCCCCCCTGTTCAACACGGACGGTACGCTATCCTCGCTCCAGTATATCGACGCAGAAGGCGGCAAGCTTTACCACCCCGGCGGCGCCACCGGCGGCAAGTATTGGAGCGTTGGGTTACTTGAGGGTGATCTGATCTACATTGCCGAGGGCTTCGCCACGGCCGCCACCATCCACGAAGTCACCGGCAAGCCCTGCGTGGTGGCTTACAGCGCATCCAATCTCGTCCCCGTCACCGGCGCCGTTGCGACATCCCATCCCGCCGCCCGGCTGGTGATTGTCGCCGACAATGACGCATCCGGCGTCGGGCAACGTTACGGCGAGCAGGCTTCCGCCCGGCATGGCGCTCGCCTCATTGTCATACCCCACTTAGGGGATGCCAACGATTACCGCGCCGCCGGCCATGACCTTGGGGCATTGCTGAACCCGTCTGTCGACCAGTGGCTAATCCCTGCGGATGACTTCAGCGCACAGCCCGCGCCGATATCCTGGCTAGTCAAGGGCTGGCTGCAGGACCGCGCCTTGATCATGGTTCACGGCCCGTCAGGCGGCGGCAAGACTTTCCTTGTACTCGATTGGGTCCTGACAATGGCGTCAGGGGCTCGTCAGTGGAACGGCCGCAAGGGCCGCCCCGGTCCCGTGGTCTACCTCGCTGGCGAAGGCCATCAAGGCCTGCGCGGGCGGGTGGCGGCGTGGAAGCAGCACCACGGCGTGGCGTCCTTGTCGATGTGGCTTAGCAAAGGCGGCTGCGACCTGAACACCCGCGACGGCCTGCGGCGCGTCTCCGACGCTGTCCGGGAGCTTCCTGTTACCCCTAGCGTTATCGTGGTCGATACCCTGCACCGCTTTCTCAACGGCGACGAGAACAAGGCGCAGGACGCGAAAACCATGCTGGATGCCTGCGCGGAACTCATGGACACTTTCAAAGCGGCGGTAATACTGGTCCACCATACGGGAGTGTCAGACGAGGCCCAGCACCGGGCGCGGGGATCCTCCGCCTGGCGCGGGGCGCTGGACATTGAGGTGTCCGTTATCCCCGGTAACGAAAAGGGCGACCCTATGCAGGTCGTCCAGCGCAAGAGCAAGGACGCCGAACTGGCTGAGGACATCACCGTTGAGCTGATGTCGGTCCCGATCACAGGCTGGCTGGACGAGGATGGCGAACAGGTCACAAGCGCAGTCGTCTCCCTCAGCGAGCGCCGGGCCAACGTGAAGGTTCACCCCAAGGCGGGGCAATACCAGCAGACATTCCGGCGCGCGTGGGAGCATGGCGGATGTGTCTGGCGGGATAGTCTTCCCTTCGTTGACAGGGACGCTTTGCGTGAAGTTTTTCTAATAGATGGAATATCCGAAAAAGCCGTCCGGAACTACCTCAACCCCAACGCCGAACACAAGCCGGTCAGCGTCCTCTTGCAAGCCTCCTACATCGCACCGACCCAAGGCGGCTGGCACATCGTGCAGGCGGAATGGGTGGCGCAACTCAGAATGGTCAGAAGCGCACCTAGTGCACCTGAGCGCACCTAGGTGCACTGGTGCGGGGTTGGCAAAAAGCTAGCAAAATCAGGAAAGGGCCGCACCGCACCGCACCTACTACCTTTAGGTAGGTGCGACTGGTGCGCTCCTGATTGCAGCTTGCTGGTTTTCGGTTGACCACACGCGGCAAGCAATGCACAACGCTCGCCTGACACGAGAGGAGACCACTCAATGACCGAAGCCGAAGCCATCATGGAATTTCGTGAAGCGTCCGCCGCAGTACGCCGAGCATTTGGCGCGCGCGACGATGCCCGCGTTGACCAGATCCTGGCAGACACCCGTATGGGCCAAGCCACAGTAAATCTATCAGACGCCCAGGCACGCTTGCACGCCGCCGACATTGCCCTCCAAGCCGCCCGCGCCGAGCCGCCCACGCCGGCCGACATCGACGTGACGCGCAATCCGGTCATGTTTGGCGTGACGTTCGATGAGATCCCCGCCGTCACGGGTCCGAACGGCTCAGACGAGGCGCCCTACTGATGGGCGACGTGGTCAAGCTTATTGTTCCCAGCATGTCTTCGGATGGCATCCTCGCCGCAGCCAAGGGCAAGCTTGCCAGCGCCATCGTTCTCGGCTTCGATGCGGACGGAGCAGAATGGATCACGTCCAGCACCAGCGACGTCGGCGTGATCCTGTTCCTGCTGGAGCGAGCCAAGGCCGCCGCAATGGCGTCCGTGACGTTGACAGACGCGGCGGGTTAGGTAGATTTTCCGTGTCGGTGCTGACCGACGAGGGGTCCAACCCGTCAGAGTAGATTAATCACCTAGCTCTGGCGGGTCCTTCCCCATGCACACAAACCTAATCCAGGCCGTTTTCTTTCCCCACATCGTTGACGATGAATTCATCGAAGCAATCGTGGGCCACGTCATCGAGACAGTCCGCAAGCTGGACATTACAGACCTGCGCCGACGCAAAGCCCAGCGCCTCATAGAACAGACAGCCTGCCAGGCCGTTGCCGATATGTGGACCGCAGCGTTCCGCAAGACATTCAAGCCTAACAGATCATGGCCCCAGGCAACCGCCATCCTGCTTGACAATCCGAAGCGTGTCGTGATTGAACTCTGGATAGGGCACGAGTACCACGCCGAAGACATTCCGGACCCTATCGAGGTATTCTTTGATGGCGAGTAAGCGCGGTCTATACAGCAACATCGCCGACAAGAAGGCCCGTATCGCTGCAGGCTCCGGCGAGACAATGCGCAAACCCGGAACCAAGGGCGCACCTTCCGCTGCGGCATTCAAGGCTGCGGCCAAGACTGCCAAAAAGCCTAAACGCTAAATAAATATCGAAATATTCACAATGGGCGCAGGTGGCAGAAGACCGGGAGCAGGCAGGCCAAAGGGGTCAGTCAGCACGCAGACCAAAGCCTTCAAGGAAGCCGTTGAGATTGCATTCTCCGAGCTTGGCGGTGTGAACGGCCTAGTCGAATGGGCAAGGACAAACCCCGACGCGTTCTACAACGGCATATTCCCCAAGCTTGCGCCGCTTCAAGTTCATCACAGCGGCGATGACAGCAGGCCAGCAATCCAGATCGATCACGGCATTGCCGGCCAGCGTGTCAAATCCCTGCTCGACCAGATCACCAGCAAATGACCCAGAGCGTCGCCGAGCGCCTGGCCGCCCTGCCGCGCGATGAACGCAACGCCATCGTGGACAAGCTGACGCCAGCAGAACAGGCAGCCCTGCTGTATGACTGGCGAGACTTCCTAGCCCGCCCTGAACAGATTAGCCCCGATGGTGACTGGGATATCTGGCTGATCCTCTCAGGCCGTGGATGGGGCAAGACCCGCACCGGGGCCGAATGGGTCAAGGAAGCCGTTGCCAAAGGCTACAAGCGCATAGCCCTGATCGGGGAGACAGCAGCCGACGCCCGTGACGTCATGGTGGAGGGCGTGTCCGGCATCCTGTCAGTTTACCCGGAAGGCGAGCGGCCGCTGTATGAGCCATCGAAGCGCCGCCTGACGTGGGCGAACGGTGCAGTTGCAACCACGTTCAACGCGACCGAGCCAGACCAATTGCGCGGACCGCAGTTCGACCTTGCGTGGTGCGATGAGCTAGCCAAATGGCGCTATGCCCGCGAGACATGGGACCAGCTCAGCTTCGGCCTGCGCCTTGGCGATCATCCCCGCGTTCTGGTGACGACAACGCCAAGGCCTGTCGAACTGGTCAAGGCCATCGTTGCCGGGTCCGAAGGCAAAGTCCACATCACGCGTGGGACCACGATGGACAACAAGTCCAATCTCGCAGCCAAGTTCCTCGAGAAAATCCAGTTGAGGTATGAAGGCACCCGCCTCGGCCGGCAGGAACTGCGCGGGGAAATCCTTGGCGACATTCCCAATGCGCTTTGGACCTATGGCCAGATCGAAGCGAGCCGCGTCCGGACCTACGACCCGCTCAACCGCGTGGTGGTGTCGGTTGACCCTGCGATATCCAATACCGAGGACAGCGACGAGCATGGCATTGTCGTCGCTGGCGTCCATCACAAGACGCAAGAGGCTTACGTTCTTGAGGATGCGTCCATGTCCGGAAGTCCGCTAGAGTGGGCGAGGCGGGCGGTTAACCTGTACGATACGCACAACGCTGACGCGATTGTCATCGAGGTCAACCAGGGCGGGGACATGGTAGCCCAGACCCTGCGAAGCGTCCGGAATAACGTTCGCATCAAGGAAGTCCGGGCCACGCGCGGCAAGCATGTCCGGGCTGAGCCTATCGCCAGCATGTATGAACAGGGCCGGGTCCACCACGTCGGCAGTTTCCCGCAGCTCGAGACGCAGATGACGCAGATGACGACCTTTGGCTATGAAGGGGCAGGAAGCCCTGACCGGGTCGACGCGCTGGTGTGGGCCATGACTGACCTGTTCCCGTCGATGGTTGCCAAGACGGCCACACAACGCCCCACAAATAGGATTATCCCCATCGTGACACCCATGAGTAGATAGGGTACGCCTGCAAATCATGGGGCGTGAAACCAAAGAGGCGAGGCTACAGCGCATCCATAGCGATGCCATCGCCGAGTTTGACACGATCCAGTCCACGATGAAGGACGAGCGGCAGCAATGCCTTGAAGATCGTCGCTTTTATTCCATCGCCGGCGCGCAGTGGGAAGGCAACCTCTCCGAACAGTACGCGAACAGACCGAGATTTGAGGTCAACAAGGTCGCGCTGTCCGTCATGCGGATCATCAGCGAGTACCGCAACAATCGCGTCACGGTTGACTTTATCCCCAAGGACGGGAGCACGAACGTCAAGCTGGCCGATACCTGTGACGAGCTGTACCGCGCCGACGAACAGGACAGCCAGGCTGACGAGGCCTATGACAACGCCTTCGAGGAAGCCGTTGGCGGGGGCTTCGGTGCGTGGCGTCTGTCCAACCAGTACGAGGATGAAGGCGACCCCGAGAACGAGAAGCAGCGGATTGTATTTCAACCGATTTTTGACGCTGACACGTCTGTCTTTTTCGACCTGAACGCCAAGCGCCAAGACAAGAAAGACGCCGAGTGCTGCTTTGTCCTGATATCCATGACGCGCGCCGCCTACATGGCGACGTTCAACGATGACCCTGCGTCATGGCCCAAGACGATCCAGTTCGTGCAGTTCGATTGGGTAACGCCCGATGTCGTGTACCTTGCCGAATATTACGAGAAGGAACAGGTCAGCGAGACGTTGCGCATTTTCCGCTCGCTTGACGGTGAAGAGACCAAGTATACCGAGGCCGATTTCGAGGATGATCCGGACCTTGAGCAGATGCTGTTATCCACCGGCAGCGTTGAGGTCAGGCAGCGCAAGATCAAGCGCCAAAGGGTCCACAAGTACCTGATGAACGGGCAGCGCGTGCTCGAGGATTACGGCCTGATTGCCGGGTCCGAAATCCCCATCATCCCCGTCTATGGCAAGCGCTGGTTCATTGACAACATTGAGCGCTGCCAGGGTCACGTCAGGCTGGCCAAGGACGCTCAACGCCTCAAGAACATGCAATTGACGAAGCTGGGCGAGATCAGCGCTTACTCGACTGTCCAGAAGCCCATCTTCACGCCTGAGCAGGTCGCCGGCCACGAAGTCCTGTGGGCAGAGGACAACGTCAAGCGCTACCCGTACCTGCTGGTCAATCCCGTGACCAATGCGGATGGCGGCGAGCAGCCAATGGGCGCGCTGGATTACACCCGAGCGCCGGAGATACCGCCTGCGATGGCTGCGCTGCTGCAGATTACCGAAACCGACATGCAGGAAATTCTCGGCAACCAGCAGCAAGCCGAGATCATGCAGCCGAACATGTCGGGCAAGGCGGTAGAGCTGATCCAGAACAAGCTGGACATGCAGACTTTCATTTACCTGTCCAACTTCGCCAAAGCCGTGAAGCGCTGCGGTGAAGTCTGGCTATCGATGGCCCGTGAAATCTACGTCGAGCCTAACCGCAAGATGAAGGCCATCCAGACGACCGGCGAGCCGCGCACGGTCGAGCTTGCAAGGCCAATGGTCAACAAAGAGACTGGGGCAATCGAGACAGACAACGACATCGCAGACGCCAAGTTCGATGTCGCCGTTGACGTTGGGCCAAGCACCACGAGCCGGCGCGCGTCTGTCGTCCGCGCAATCACCGGCATGATGCAGATCACGCAGGACCCGGAAACCATCCAGATCCTTGGCTCGATGGCGATGATGAATATGGAGGGAGAAGGTCTCTCCGAGATGCAGCAGTATTTCCGCAAGAAGCTGCTTAAGCTTGGCGTGCTGGAGCCGAACGAGGAAGAGGCCGCCGCGATGGCTGAAGAACTGCAAGCCATGCAGGACCAGCCCGACCCGCAGAAGGAACTGTCCGACGCGCTGGCAATGGAAGCCAAGGCCAAGGCGTCGCTGGCTATGGCGAACAGCGAGAAGTCGCTGGCGCAAGCCGAGGAAAGCCGCGCCAACACCATCGTCAAGCTCACCGGCATTGGCATGGACGAGGACGCAGCCGCCAGCCCATCAGCCCCGCCCCCGCGTGATGAAAAGGCAGAGCTCGAACTGGAAGCGATGCGCCTTGAGAACCGGATGCGCAAGAACAAGGTGGACGCAACCGACACGCAGATTGAACAGCTCAAAGCCGAGCGCATGACGAATGACACGATGGTGCAGGCAAGCCAGGCCATGCAGCAAGCCGTCATCGGCCTGAGCGAAAGCGTGTCCGTGATCGGCAACGCGGTAGGCCAGATGAGCGAAGCCGTGGGCCAGTTTGCGGCGGTGAGCAGCGATAACACCGACAAGGCCATTGCGGCGCTATCGAAGCCAAAGCGCGTGGTGCGAGAGAAGGGCCGTATCACAAAGATTGAGACGGACACCTGATGGCCGATAACGTCGGATATACACCAGGGGAAGGCGCAACGGTCGCAGCCGACGACATCGGCGGCGTACTTCACCAGCGCGTCAAGGTGGGCATCGGTGCCGATGGCGTGGCTGTGGATGTGTCCGACGCCAACCCCATGCCGGTCACGGGTACGGTTGCTGTCACTGGCGCAGTTGCCGTTACGGGCGGGCTGACTGACGCCGAGCTGCGTGCGTCGCCCCTGTCAGTCGTGGCGCTGGACCCATCGACGGGAACCAGCTTCGGCCCCATCACCACGGCCAACACAATCCTCTTTGCAGCCATCGACACAACCGGCGAGCGGTCAATTGTCCTGCAACTGACCGGGCTGTGGGTAGGCTCAATTGACCTTGAAGCTTCGCAGGACGGGGTGACATGGTTCGATGCGTTCGGCGTCTGCCAAACCAACGAGATAGCGCCGGGTCCGTCCTTCTATGCGCCTGGCGTAATCGTCATCCCGGCGACGGCTCGTTACTTCAGGGCTATCACCAGCACAGACTTTAGCGGCACAGTCTCGGGCCTGTACTCGCAGCGCGCTTTCGATGTCGCGCCGTTTTTCCAACGGACTGTCCTGTCTGACGTGTCCACGGACGTGCGGATGCCAATGGCGGGCCTCAATCCGCAGGGCAACCTAACGCAAGTCGCGCTCTCGGAACTAGGGCAGGTAGTGCCGGCAGATGGTCGCGTGCTGACCGCATCGCTGTCCCGCATCGGCACTGTCTGGCAGGTCGAGACGGTAGGGTACAACAGCATATCCGTGCAGCTATTTGCGCAAGTCGCGTTCACGGGAACGGTGACGTTCCAGACATCGAACGACTGGACGACATGGACGGCGGTGCAAGGCTGGCCGGTTGCAGGCGGCGCGGCGCCGATCACAAGCGCGACGGCGGCAGGGCATTGGATCTTCCCGACGCTGGGTCGCTACTTCCGGGTGCAGGTCACAGCGTACACTAGCGGCGTGATCGGGGCTGTTGGCGTGCTGAAGTCTGCGCCTGCGTTCTACCCGGCCTCAACGCCGACTGTCTCGGCAGCGATTTCCGGCACGGCTGCGGTCAACATCAGCCAAGTTGGCGGCACGGGCGTCACTGGCGGCATTGCCATCGGCACAAACGGCGCAACCAACGGCTCGACGATGAGCACGCTTGTCAGCGCGGGAACGAACAACCTGACGCAGCTAAAGGCGTCGCTTGGCCGTATCCACATGATCCACATCCAGAACACGAACGCGCTTATCCGCTATCTCAAGATTTTCAACCTGCCATCCGCCTCGGTGACGATGGGATCAACCGCAGCGGTGGGCAACTTCAGCATTCCAGGCTCAGGCAAGCTGCAAATCGAGACGCCGCTTGGCCTGAACTACGGCGGCACAGGCATATCCTTCGCAATGGTCACGGGCTCCAGCCTGACTGACAACACGGCCGTCACAGCTGGCGACCTCATAGCTAACTTCCAGATCGTCTAAGGGGACCACACATGGCAATTGCACAAAGTATCGTCGGCCCCATCGCAGCGGCGGGCAACGGCGCCATCGCCAGCAGTCGCGCAGGCCAGCTTGGCGATGTGATCGGCTCTGACCTTCATGGCCGCTACTATGAGACGAACTATCGCGGCGCGGCTTACTTCGGCGGCCACGCTGCCGTTGCTGCATTGAGCGCCAACACCATCACGCTGACGGCCACGACCACGCCAATTCTCGGGGTGTACAACCCAGCGGGCAACACGAACAACCTCGTCATCCTGCAAGCCAGCCTGAACTGCTTCTCAAGCAACCTCACGTCAGGCGCAGGCCCCGGCGCTTTCGTCTGGGCGGCGAGCCTGAACAATGCCTCCGTCTCCACCGGCCTGAACCCGTACAACGCCAAGACGCTGCTTCAGTCAGGCAGCAATGCGAAATACTTCGCGGGCGCGACAGCCCTGACGGGCTTGACCAACAACCTCGTCATCATCGGCGGCGCCGCCCTGCCATCGCCTTCGGGCCTGACCTACACCACGCTGGCGTCAACCGCGCTTCTGCCCAGCTACGTTGGACGTGAAGACCTTGACGGCCTGTTCATCGTGCCGCCCGGTGGCGTGCTCGCATTGCTCAACACTACGTCCTCGACCACGTTTAGCGCGGTCGGCAGGATCGCTTGGGAAGAGGTTCCGGTTTAACCAATGTTCCTGACGCTGCTTCAGTCGCGGGGAGGGCCATCGCCGGTTGTGCTGACCGGCGGTGGCATGTCTGCGGCTGGATCGCGGCGCAGCTCAGCGCACGAGTGGGAGCTTGAGCTTCAGCAGGCCGCGCGCTTGGCATCCATTGCCAAGACCATGTCGCAGTCCGACCGCCCACAGGCGCAGCGGATCGCACGCAAGATCAAGGATTACACGGGCGAGGTTCGGCAGCTTGAAAGCCTGAAGCGTGAGCTGGCCAAGCTGGAAGCGGTGCAGCGCGAACAGACCGTGCGCACGCAGATCCAGGCCGAGCGTGACCGCGACCTGCGGGCGGCGGCCAACGAATTAAACAACCTGCTAATAGACGATGAAGACGCAATCGCAGTAATCATGGCGTCAGAAGAATTCGAGACACGGTTAATGCTCGCGGTGGTGGGCATCAAACTGCACTGAGAAACCGGCCAACCAGTCAGCCGGCCCAAATGACTGAGCAAGGAAGCGCAAGATGTTGAACCCAGACGAGGACGAACTGAACCCGCTTGTGGAGGGCGAGATGCCCCCAGAGCCCGCTGTTGATGGCGAGACGCCACCAGCGGAAGAAGGTGAAACCGAACTTGTCGTCAGCATCGGCAACGAGGAGCCCGAACCCGATCCGGTCGCTGAACAAGTCCAGCAAGCCCCGGAATGGGTCAAGGAACTCCGCAAGCAGAACCGCGAACAACAGAAGCGCATCAAGGAACTGGAACGCAGCATACAGGCGCCGGCCGCACGGGGTGAGACAACTACCGCCCCGCCGCAAAAGCCAACGCTTGCAGATGTGGACTATGACACGGGCGCTTACGAGGCAAAGCTTGATGACTGGTACAAGGCGAAAGCTGCGTATGACAGCCAGGAAGCCAAACGCCAGCAGGAACGGGATGCGGTCAAGGGAGCATGGGAAGCCAAGCTCACCGGC
>Ga0181350_1000069_pt1 | contig 31069 bp, 46 predicted proteins | sample Su13VDMM110DCMD_FD_130105 | JGI IMG/M metagenome (GOLD analysis project Ga0181350, IMG submission 130105) | Freshwater viral communities from Lake Michigan, USA - Su13.VD.MM110.DCM.D | ecosystem: Environmental > Aquatic > Freshwater > Lake | place: USA: Michigan | collected 2013-07-16
ACTTGGCGAGCAGTTGCAAAACTTCGTAATTCTATCAATACTAATATTCTTATCATGGACGAAGTATTCGATTCTTCCCTAGATGCGAATGGCACTGAAGAGTTTATGAAGATACTTATTAACTTGACTTCTGAAACCAATACGGTTATAATAAGTCATAAGACAGATCAACTCTACGACAAGTTCGAACGAGTAATAAAGTTTGAAAAATATAAAAACTTCAGCAGGATGGCAGCGTGAAATACTGGCGTTTATGGGCGAAAGCTCTAGGCGAAAAAACGGGTAAGGACGATATTGAAGCAGATCGAGTTGCTATCGTACGAACTCTAATTGTATTGTGTTATATCATAACAAACATATTTATTGTAGCAGGAGTAATAAGACATTGGTAATGCAACTTGTAGATCGAAACGACCCTATCCTAACGAGAAGATGCGATGAATTTGATTTTAGTAACCCTCCTTTTGATCCAATTGAGTTCTCGCAAGAGCTTGTTAAATTTATGTATGACCGGAACGGTGTTGGGCTTGCTGCCAATCAGGTGGGAGTACCTTATCGCGTATTCGCTCTTCGCGGCAGTCCTGAAAATTTCGTATGTTTCAATCCCAAAATAATTGGGGTAAGCGATGTTGATGTAATTCTTGAAGAAGGGTGTTTGACTTTTCCAGGATTATATGTTAAGATTAAACGACCGCAACACTTGCGTATTAGATTTACGACTCCTAACGGTGATACACTGACAAAGCAGTTTACAGGTATGACAGCTAGAATTTTTCAACATGAGATGGATCATCTAGATGGCGTTGTGTTTTACAACAAAGCTAATCGTTTTCATCGTGAACAAGCATTGAGAAAATGGCGAAAATAAAAGCTTGCTTAATAAATGTAATTCACGTATAATTATATTTAATAATATTACATTATGGAGTTCATCATCACATGAACATTTTCTACATTGATCACGATCCTGCCCAAGCTGCCGAGTGGATGGTTGATAAACATGTCGTAAAAATGATTCTCGAGTCAGCTCAGCTGCTTTCGACAGCACATCGTTTGCTCGACGGTCGCGAAATAGAAGGTAAATCTAAAACAGGTCGTCGTGCGCGACGTTGGGTGCTTTATGATGCTCGCGAACCAGTTCTCTATTCAGCTACGCATATCAATCATCCCTCAGCTCTCTGGTGTCGTGAGTCAGTAGAAAACTACAACTGGCTTGTCGATCATATGTTTGCTCTTATGCAAGAGTACACATATCGATATGAAAAAGAACATAAGTGTCAGGGTGAACTTTCCTATTTGCTGCAGTCACCACCCCATAATCTCAAACAATATGATTGGACGCCCATGCCTTCATGTATGGATCAGCAGTATATTATTTCAACTGATCCACTTGACAATTATAGAAATTATTATAAAATAGGTAAGGCTAGTATGCATAGTTGGAAAAAACGTCAACCGCCGGAGTGGATTTTTGACAAAGTGGCACAATAGGTTTCTTGAACTTGCTAAACATGTTTCCTCTTGGTCAAAGGATACTACCAAAGTTGGAGCCGTTATCGTTCAGCCAGAAACCAAAAAGGTTGTTGGTATGGGATATAATGGCTTTCCTCGGTTTGTCAATGATGATCCTGAGCGTTATGCTGACCGTGATACAAAACTCAAATTTGTTTGTCATGCAGAATTAAATGCTATTCTAAATGCAAATGGACCAGTTGCAGGTTGCGATATATATGTATATCCGACTATGATGAAACCAGCTGCTTGTCCTGAATGTTCAAAAGCTATTGTACAATCAGGTATCAGAACATTATATTATTATAAGAATGATGACACTTCGCCTAAGTGGGTTGAGTTAGAAAAGTTTTCAAATGCGATCCTTACTGAAGGTCGTGTACATTATGTAGAGGTAAAGAATGACTAATTGGTATCAAGATGTAAAGGATTTTCACGCTGCTTTTGGACAGCGTATTGGTAATTCACCTGCTATTCCAGAAGATGTTGATGAGCGTTGTCTCCGTATGGATCTTCTAGAAGAAGAGTTCAAGGAATATATGGATGCAGAACAAGACCTTGATATTGTTGGTATTGCTGATGCTCTTGCCGATATTATCTACATCGCTTGTGGCACTGCTGTCTCTTACGGTATTCCGTTAGACAAGGTGTTTGAAGAAGTACATCGCTCTAATATGGCAAAGTTGGTTGATGGTAAACCTATCTATCGTGAAGATGGCAAGGTGCTTAAACCAAAGGGATGGACGCCTCCTCAGATCGAAACTATTCTTGAAGAATCTACAAAAAATAATTTGCTAAATCAACAAATTACACTATAATTTACATATATAGTAGTATCACACATTCCATAAGGAGTTGATATATGGTAGAAGTTATAGTTAGAAAAAAAATTGAATCAGAAGAAACGCTTGGTGCTTTTATTACAATTAAAGATTATGCCGATCGTGTGATTAATGAAGACTGCGATCTCTACGCTGAAACGCTGGATGGTTCTATCTCTGAAGATAATATCATTTTCAAATATCGTAAGAATGTTTTTACTCAGGAAGAACAGGATGCAGCATATGCTGGGCTTAGAGAAGCTGCTGTTGAATCTCAGAACCGTGGGCTCGCAGCCGGACCACGTGGCGACATGCTTGGCGCTAATGGTCGTGGTGGTAGAGATTGGGTTACAGAATATCATCACGATATTTTAGATTTTTTGTTGCGTCCAGAAAACGCTCTTGTTGAAGACGATAGCATTGAAGCTATTCGTGTTCGTCATCAATCTTGCTTGAAGAAAGATGAGACCCGTGGTCAGGTGTGGCTTCGCTCAGAAGTTTGTAAGCAATATCCTGAGTATCATGGTTGGTTTGATAAGTGGGTCGATGGTCTTGGTAATAAGTCTCGCGAAGATCAGCGCTCGGCTGCACAGTTTGTAACAGAAAAATATATTTCAGAAACGAATTATGCCCAGTCAGTTATGTCTGGTATCGCTGGTTATTTTGACCGCTACCCACGTATTCCTTATGGACGTGCTACCTCGTATACTGAAAAAAATCTAGAAAAGTTCGCTCTCTCTTATCCTTACCTTCGTAAGCTCGATCAGCAATTTAGAGAACTTCTTCCTATTCGTTTCGCTGCTCAAAACAAGGCTGCTTCTCAGCTTGATTCTCGTTTCAAAATTGCCGATACAGTGTTTACCACACTCACCGTCAATCATAACTGGCGTACTGCCTGTCACCGAGATGCTGGCGACCTACATGAAGGGTTCTCTAACATCTGTGGTGTAACTGGTCCTGAAGGTAAAGGCTGGCGTGGTGGTGAGTTTATCCTTCCGGAATTTCGCATTGCCATTAATATTCAGCCTGGAGATATGTTGCTCGTAAATAATCATGGTGGTATTCATGGTAACGATGCTCTTCTTGGTGATGATAATGATCGCATGACTATCGTTGCTTATTTTCGCGAGAAGATGCTGGAACTTAAGTCATGGGAATATGAGAACCTTCGCAAGCAGTATGTTGATGATCGCCGCTTGAATAAGGATCATAAGTTGCAGCGACCATTGTGGAATGGTATTTCTCCTGCTATGTGGGAAGATAAGGAATGGTACGATTATCTCAAGGCTCATAATATTGATGATCCTTATGGTAAAGGTGAACAATCAAATCTTGAGGATTTTTTTGCATGATTGGTTATAGTATTGCGATTCCTTCTTATAAGCGTCCAGAAACGATTAAGAAGAAAACGTTAAAGGTGTTGGAGGGTCATAACATCGACCCTTCAAAGATCACCGTGTTCTGTGCTAATGATGATGAAATGAATGATTATCATAATTCATTATCTAAGTCTGATTATGGTATGACAATTAAGTTGGTAAAGGGTGTTCCTACTATCGGAGCTCAGCGAAATTTTATTGAACGCTGGTATCCGGAAGGTACTAAGCTTATGATGTTTGATGATGACGTTGAAGAGGTTCAGCGTAAGATCAGCGAACAAAAGCTTGGACCGATTGATAATCTCGAGCAGGAAATTATTTCTCGAGGTTTCGAAGAGTGTGAAAAAGTTGGTGCGAAAACCTTTGGTATTTACGCTGCTTCAAATGCATATTTTATGAAGGATAGAGTTTACAACAAGCTCTGTTATATTATCGCTTCAATGTTTGGAGTAATTGTTGAGCATGATGATTTCCTTGCTCGAGTAACTAACCATGGCGAAGACTACGAATATTCTATTCGCCAGTTTATTAAGAATGGTGCTGTTGCCCGACTTGATAATTACACAGTTAAATCAAACTATTATAAAGAAGATGGTGGTCTTCAAACTATTCGTACCAAAGAATATGTTAAAACCTCTATTGAAAAAATTGTAGAAATGTTCCCTGACATGTGTACTATGTATATTCGTGAAACTACTGGACATGCTGAGCTCAGACTTAAGGACCAGCGTGTTACTGGTAATACTCTAGATAATTTCTTTTCCTAGGAGGATAGATGGCGAAGTTTGATCATGGCGGCGGATGCGCCTGTGGATTAAATAAAATTTGTAATTGTAACATCGGTAAATTAATTAACGATCAAATTACTGATTCGGTAACGCAATCTCAAAATATCTCGTATAAATATGCTGAGGATCGAATCGTAGCTGACTTCAAAGCTTATCTTGATAAGACATATGGTCAGCACTACAAAAGTGAAACGGCTCAAATCGAATGTTTTGATGCTTGGATTGCACTGGGTGATTCTACCCCTACCTTCCGTAACACCGCTCTTAAATATCTCTGGCGTTATGGTAAGAAAAACGGAAGTAATAAAGATGATCTGATGAAGACTCTTCATTATGTTTTGATGTGTATGTATGTTGACCATTATAAGGATGTTAAGTGATGAATGTTTATATTCTATTGGACCGCTCTGGTTCTATGCAAAATCTGTGGTCCGAAGCTGTCGGGTCAATCAACGCCTACGTTGAAAAGCTCCCCAAGGAAACTGATGTTTATATGGCTGTATTCGACAACGAGTACGAAGTAGTACGTCAGTCTAAGGCTGGTAGTTGGAAACCAGTAACCAATACTGAAGTTTCACCACGTGGTATGACTGCTCTATATGATGCTTCGGCTCGTATTATGCAGCGAGCTATTGACGACAATTCTGAAAAAACCATTCTTGTTGTAATGACAGATGGTGAAGAAAACTCTTCGCGTAACTTTTCACATGCTGATGTAAAGAACCTCACTACTAAGATCGATGCTAAGAAGTGGGAATTGATTTTCCTCGGTGCTAATTTTGATAAGGTTTCAGAAGTTGCTAAATCTTATAATCGTGGTGTCGACAAGTTCAGTAATATTTCTAAGGAGAATATGCGCGACTTTATGAGCGGTACTCTTGCTACTTCCTCAATGGCATATGCTACTATGGATTCCGCTATGAGCTTCTCGGACGCTGATAAGGCTGCAGCCGTTTCCCCAAATACTTTCTACACAACCTCAACCTCAACAGCTCAAGGAGCCTCTAAGTAATGGAAATTAGTATCGATATCGAAAAGCTCCGTAAGCGTAAGCTTTTTATTGCTACGCCTATGTATGGTGGCCAGTGTGCTGGTATGTTCGCAAGATCAATTGCTGACCTCTCAGCTCTTTGTGCCAATCATGGCATTCCTCTTCAAATGTATTTCTTGTTCAACGAATCTCTCGTAACACGTGCAAGAAACTATTGTTGCGATGAGTTCATGCGTTCTGACGCTGAACATATGATGTTCATTGACTCGGACATCGGATTTAATCCTCAGGATGTTATTGCTCTCATGGCTCTTCAGGCTAATGATGAAGACAAGTATGACATCATTGGTGGTCCTTATCCTAAGAAGTGCATCAGCTGGGAAAAAATTAAGCACGCTGTAGATAAGGGTGTTGCTGACGAAGATCCGAACGTTCTTGAAAAGTTCGTTGGTGATTATGTGTTCAACCCGAAGGGTGGGCAGCAGTCCATTGCCATCGGTGAACCTTGTGAAGTTCTTGAAATCGGGACAGGCTTCATGATGATCACTAAGAAGGCTATGCAAAAGTTCGCCGATGCTTATCCTCAATATACGTACAAGCCTGATCATGTTCGTACTGAACACTTCGATGGTACCCGTGAAATTATGATGTTTTTCCAGGCGGAAGTTGATCCAGAATCAAAACGTTATCTTTCTGAAGATTACTGGTTCTGTCAGAAGGCTCAGAAGGCTAATTTAAAAACTTGGTTCTGCCCATGGATGAAGATGCAGCATGTAGGAACTTATATCTTTGGTGGTTCTCTTGCTGACCTAGCATCTATAGGAGCATCAGCTACTGCTGATCCAGCTGCTCTTAAGAAGAAAAAGTGATTGACATTTTAATAGTGAAGGGCTATAATAAGTTTATATCCCACTGCAATTGGAGAAATATATAATGAAGATCGATACTAATACCGTCAACGTTCTTAAGAATTTCGCTAAGATTAACCCTTCCATAATGATTCAGGAAGGGAATACTCTAAAAACTATTTCCACCTCTAAAACAATCCTTGCTCGTGCTAAGGTTTCTACAGAGTTCAAAAAGCGTTTTGCGATTTACAACCTCGATCGATTTCTTTCGACGGTTAGCCTCTTTAACAGTCCCGACCTTAATTTTAAGGAACAGTTTGTTGAGATCGTAGAGGATTCTAAGAAGACCAAGTATTTTTATGCTGATGAAAGTGTCATTACTAAAGTTCCTGAGAAAGAGATTACCCTTCCCAGCGTTGATGTTTCTTTCACTCTGACAAATACTGCTCTTAAGGAAGTTGAGAAGGCTGGTGGTGTTCTAGCTCTACCCGAAATTCTCATTGTTGGTGATGGATCTAAAATTTATATCCAAGCTGGTGATACGAAGAACCCTTCAGCTGATGTGTTCTCTGTTGAAATTGGTGAAACGACTAAGGCGTTCAGAGCTATTTTCAAGGCTGAAAACATCAAGATTATTCCTGGCGATTATGAGGTTGGCATTTCTGCTAAGGGACTTTCTTATTTCCGCAGTGGAGATATTGAATATTGGATTGCTATTGAGAAGCATTCAGAGTTCTGATTGAGTTAACTTGGTTGGGAGGTTCGCCTCCCAACTTTTTTGTGATGTTTTTAGTTTTACTGGAGCCTTTATATGATGAATGAATTCCTCTGGGTTGAGAAGTATCGCCCTCAAACTATTGAAGAAACTATCCTCCCGACAGAACTGAAGAAAGTTTTTCAGCAGTTCGTTGATCAAAAAAACATTCCTAACCTGATCCTTGCTGGTTCAGCGGGTGTTGGTAAAACTACCGTTGCTCGTGCTATGCTTGAGCAGCTTGAATGTGATTACATTGTTATCAACGGATCTATGAATGGTAATATCGACACACTCAGAAATGAAATCCTTAATTTCGCCTCTTCAGTTTCCCTATCTGGTGGGCGAAAGTACGTCATCCTTGACGAAGCGGATTACCTTAACGCAAACTCAACCCAACCAGCTCTTCGTAACTTTATGGAAGAGTTTTCCTCAAACTGTGGTTTCATCCTTACTTGTAATTTCAAGAACAGGATCATTGAACCACTTCACTCACGTTGTTCTGTAATTGACTTCAAGATCAGCAAGAAGGATATGGCGAAGCTCGCTGGCCAGTTTTTCAAGCGAGTTCAGGTTATCCTTAAGAACGAGTCCGTAAATAATGAGCCTTCAGTTGTTGCTGAAGTAATCAATAAACATTTTCCTGATTGGCGTCGTGTTCTCAATGAGCTACAGCGTTACTCAGCAACAGGTGCTATTGACTCAGGTATCCTTGCTAACATGCAAGAAACTAATCTTCGTGGTCTGATCGCTTTCCTAAAGGAAAAAAATTATACCGAGATGAGGAAGTGGGTCAGGAACAATCTTGACACCGACGTCAATCAATTGTTCACCCAGATCTATGATACAGCTGAAGATTTTGTTACTCCTGATTCACTTCCGCCTTTGGTTCTGCATCTTGCAGATTACCAGTATCAAAATGCTTTTGTTGCGAACCCAGAAATTAATTTCGTAGCTTTCCTTACCAGAGTTATGATGGATGTGGAGTTTAAGTAATGTACGATTGGCGTTACGAGAATAGTATCAATTCTGGAAAAGAGCCTCTTGATCTTGATGGAGTTCAAGAGGCTAAGTATTCTCAGTGGCGCACCAATAATTCCCTTTCTAATTTCCAAGAAACTATTCTCTATGCCAATGAGATGAACATTAACTATCATCTTACGGATAAGATGCATTATCAGTATCTGTTCTATTCTGTTCGTAAGGCTAAGAGATTTGGTAAAAAGGAAGATGATAAGGTAAAGCGCAAGCGTGAGAAAGAACAAAAGGAAAAAGAAGAACTACACTCTCTAATTCAGAGTTTCTATAAATACAACGATGCCAGGACGAAGGAAGCTATTCGTATTCTATCTCCAGAGCAGATTGATATTATTAGAAAAAAACAAGAAAAGGGTGGAGTTAGATGATCTCATTAGATTCCTTAGTTGAGGTGAGAATAGCTGAAGAAGAAGACTTTCTAAAAATTAAAGAAACTCTTACGCGCATCGGTGTCGCATCCCGTAAAGAAAAGAAACTCTACCAGTCCTGTCACATTTTCCATAAGCAAGGCAAGTACTATATTGTCCACTTCAAGGAAATGTTTGCTATCGATGGCAAACCTTCAAACTTTTCCGATGAGGATAAAGGGCGTAGAAATAAGATAGCTGAACTACTTCAGGATTGGGGATTACTCAAAGTTGTAGAGCCTGAGTTAGTTAAGGAACCTGTGGCTTCGATGAGTCAGATCAAAATTCTTTCGCATAAAGAAAAGCATGATTGGACTTTAGAAACGAAATACAACATGGGTCGTAAAAAGAAATGATAGACAGAGAGCTTGAAGAGCGTTTACAGAAGCAACAAGATCAGCTTCGTGAATGGTTTATCAAAGAACAGCAGCGAAAACAAAATCGCTGTGACTCAGAAAGCTCTCTGATTAAATGTGAATATTGTAATTGTTGGAAGAACAAGTTGGAGAACGATTCGCAATGAAATTTCCGTGGAGTGTGAAGAAGAGGGTTGAAACGCCTTCGGATGAACTACTAGAAATAATTAAGAATATGTTGTTTCCGCCGCTTAAGGTTGATACAACAGTTGATGAGTTTGGTAATCCTATTAAATTTCATGTGGATTTTTCCGTTGACTCAAATCTCGACGCAGCCCTGATGGATCTACAAGATGGTCACAATGACGCTGCTACTCAGAAAACCATTGATACAATAACTAAGAGGCTCCATAAAGTTCGCAAGATGTTGGAAGCCTACCCTGAGTTAGATACAGAAGCCAAGTACATCATTGTAGATGACGGGAGTGAAATGGATGTTTCAGAAATCAAGGCAGAAAACGATAGATGAATTGATGCAAGCTATGGATCAAATGGTTGATGCGCGAGTCAAAATCGTTCACGAAAAAATATATTCCAATTATCGAGAAGCGAATCGAATTCAGGAAGAGTTATATGATCCTGCTCGAGAAAAATTCTCTAATCTTATCAAAGAGTTAACCTCACCGATTCCATTTTAAAATTTCCCTTGACTAAAATATTATTCGAGCGTATTATAGGTCTACGATATAAGGAGACCTCTAGTGACGATGCATATTCTCCCTGCCTACTACACGACTACTGTCTCTAAGCGTAAGCAGAGTACCAAGGTACAGAAGCCCACCGCCCACGACAAGTGGTTGAAGAGTATGGGACTTTCATTGGATCAAATCACCGCTAAAAAAACGGTTGACAAAAATTGGAAAAAGGAATATACTAAGGTCTTGAAGGTTGACTCTAAGGATTACGAATCGTCAGGACTGTCGGGTAATGCTTCTTCCTGTGCCAAACGTGATCTTATGAGCAACCTTCATAAGGAGCCTAAGCATGTTAGGGATGAGATTCTTGACAAGGCTAGTAGGGTCATGCCCCTATATAACAAAGGTGGTCTTCAGTACGCCACTCCGGCGACTGACATGACGACAGTTGGATCTAAAAGTAGGAGGGGTTAATGGCTATCGAATTCAATGAGAACATTGATATTGTTTTCATTCAGATACAAGATATTAGTGGTAACTGGCAGACGATATCCCAGACGCCCAATCAATCTCAGATCATCATGATCGAGATGCAAAATCAAAAGCGTCAGTTTCCGAACTCAAAAATTCGCGCTGTTGATCCTCTAGGTAGATTAGTCGATATTATGATGTAAAATAATTATTGACTTTTCTATTTTTTCATAGTATGATAACTAAATAATGTCACTAAGGAGTTTTGAATGACTACGAATGTTTCTAAGGTTGATCGCGTTTATAAGGCTCTCGTTCTTGAAGGACAAGAGCTTACTGCTAAGCAGATCGCTTCTCGTTATAATGTTGCCAATCCTTACGATGCTGTTTACCAGCTGCGCATGGAAGGTTACTCCATCTACTGCAATAAGAATACAGATTCTAAAGGTCGCGTAACTAACAAGTATCGTTTCGGTACTCCATCGCGCCAAGTTATTGCTGCGGGTTATAAGGCAATCGCAGCTGGTCTCGTCTAAAAGTTTCCAACAATTGGGATCTTTCAAGGCGGGGGCAAAAATCCCCGCCTTTTTTAATGCTTGACATTTATATCCTTCGGGGTATAATTGAACTATGATACGCTGTTTGACAATTTAGAGTAAGATACAATCGCAAGATTGTTTCTTCATGAATGCATCAGAACGTGGGTGATCGTAAAGCCCGCTAGGCTACTCATCCCGCATAAGTTGGCCATAATGGGCGGTGGTATAGTAGTTAGATAGCTGGTGCATTCTTGAAGAAACAATGTTGTCTCTTCATAAGAACGTTACAGACCCATGTCATGAATGGGCTTGGACAGATAAATGCATCGCGCTTAAGGTGGTTCGAATCCACTAGGAACTGATCATTCCCTGTAACGTTCTTTTGTAGAAACAATATGATCGGGAGTGGCGCAATTGGTGGCGCAGGGGACTTTGAATCCCAAGGCTGTGGGTTCGAACCCTACCTCCCGAGCCAAATATTGGATCCTTAGCTCAGTAGGTTAGAGCAACGGTCTTTTAAACCGCAGGTGCTGGGTTCGAGTCCCAGAGGATCCTCCAATATTTATCAGATAAGTGTTACGGTAGCACGACGGTCTCCAAAACCGCAAGCGAAGGTTCGACTCCTTCATCTGGTGCCAAGTTTATCCGTGTGTAGCGCAGTCAGGTAGCGCATCTGGTTTGGGACCAGAGGGTCGCAGGTTCGATTCCTGCCACACGGACCAAATACGGAGGGTAGCGTCTATGGTAGACACACAGTCTTGAAAACTGCGCCACCGCAAGGTTGATGGTTCGATTCCTTTACCCTCCGCCATAACTAAATGCTTCGCTGGTATAGCTGGTGCGTACGCTGGTCTGAAGAACCAGAGGATGCGGTTCGATTCCGTGGCGAAGCACCATTTCGGGGAGTGCAAATAAGGACAGGCTGGTGCCGTCGGGTGACTGTAAATCACCTCCTTACAGGCAAGAGGTTCGATTCCGTCCATTCCCCACCAAAATAAATGCTGATTGGGCGGTATTGGCTATCGCGCTGGATTCATATCCCAGTTAAAGTTGGTTCGATGCCAACATTCAGCACCAGAATAATCCTCCGTTGGTGTAGCGGTCAAACATACCCGCCTTTCAAGCGTGGAGATCGTCGGTTCAAATCCGACACGGAGGACCAAAGTTTATGTTTGGTATAGCATGGTGCTTTCAGCAGGAGTCATGACCTGTGCGACGAAGTGGGTTCGAATCCTACACCAGACTCCAAATACAGTCGTTTAGCTCAGAGGTAGAGCACTGTCCTGATAAGACAGGGGCGGAAGGATCGTTACCTTCAACGACTACCAATATGGACCATTAGCTGAGTTGGTTTTAGCACGGGACTCTTAATCCCTTGACGTTGGTTCGAATCCAACATGGTCTACCATAAATAATATTATTAGCATGTAAGATGGATCTATCCTTATGATTAAGAAGATAATTTTGTTTGGTGATATGAGATTAGGAACAAAATCTATACCATTCAAATCATCTTCAATATCAAGATTAGCTTACGCCTTACGAAAAAAAGGTTACTTGGTTAAACAAGTACATCATTGTGTTAGTTTTACATACGATGAGATTAAATCTGTTATATCAAATTTTTCTGAAGGGGAAAAAGTTTGTGTTGGTGTTAGTACCTCTTTTCTAGCAGACGACAATTCAAAAGATCGTTATTTCTGGGGATATAACAGTTATGTGTTTCTGTTAAATGTTGGAAGAGTTTGTAAAGAATTCGGTTTTCCTTACCTGTTAGGTGGATGGGAAATAACAGAAACAGCATTAGAAGATAAATTTGATGGTTGGGGATTTTCAAATCTGTCGAAGGTAGTCACCTACTTCATTGAAGGTAAGGATACCGAAGCGATTGAAGATGTTTGTAATGACAAACCTGTAGTTTATAAGCTTATAGCGAATGACATAAAGTTAGTTCTTACAAAAGAAAATGAAGACTTCAGTGATTGTGCTAGTACATTATCGACTGAAGATTTTGTAATGCAAGGAGAAAGCGTTTGCACCGAAGTCGCGGCAGGTTGTATCTTCAGTTGCTCGTTCTGTAACTATGCAGCATTAGGTAAAAAGAAAAATCAATACACAAGAACATACGATTCTTTTGAAGAAGAAATAAAAGAAAATTACAAAAATTTTAAAATTTCTCTTTATAATTTAACCGATAATATTGTTAACGATACTCCTGAAAAAATTAGATATCTAATAGATGTTAGAGAAAAAACAGGTATCGATTTTAAGTGGTCTGGATATGTAAGACTAGATACGATTCGAACAAAAGAACAAGCTATACTTCTTAAAGAATCGGGTATGATAGGTGCAAGTTTCGGTATCGAAAGTTTTTATAAAGCATCTGGTCCTTACATCGGTAAGGTAACAGATAAAGAACGATTGATGAAATCACTTGAGACTATGAGAAATGTTTTCAATGATGATGCTATATTAACTGGATTGTTCATAGCAGGTTTACCTGAAGAACCAATAGATCATATCATTAAAACGCATGAATGGTTAGACTCTATAGAAGGCAGATACTATCTAGATCAACATAGATATTCTTCTTTCAGATTGTTTGATTATAACGCTGACAAAAATGACATTAACAAGGCAAGAAACAATCCGTTTCGTGATTATACAATAATAGATAGATCGACAAACATTAAAGGCAAGTCAAAGTCTCGAAATGTGTTCAACACATGGGTAAGTCCTTGGACGAGCTACGAAGAAGTTGATGAAATATGTAAGCAAATTGAACGAGAACAAAAAAACAGACTAGGAGGTGCTTTTTTTCTAGCGTTTCTGGTAAATTCTGGTTACGAGTTGAATACGCTAATTAAAGATATTAGAGATTCCAGTAAACAAGGCACAATTTTCAAACCTCGTTTCGAAGAAGAAGGTAAAAAGTTCATAAGGAATTATATAGATAAAGTTTGCACTAAAAAAGTGCTTGACTAAAATACTAAATAATAGTATCATAATGATATAATCTAATGGAGTTAAACAAATGAAGTCGTTTACTATTCTCGCTGGTCTGTTCCTTTCTACTGCTGCTATCGCAGCTGATCTTCCTTCTAGGAATGCACCGCTACCGCCTGTCCGTCCAGTTTTTGTTGAAACTGCCAAGCCTTTTTTCGTTGGTGTCCATCTTGGCACATCAAACTACGACCAGAAGCTTTGGTCAAATAACTCAGAAGTTCGAGCAAACGTTCGAGCTGGTTATGAGTTTTCTCCATACGTTCGTCTCGAAGCTAACTATGACTATGGCCACAGCGATATTCTTGACTTCCGTACTAACACTGTTACAGGTAACCTGATCGGTCAGTATCGTTTTGGTTCTGTTGTTCCTTATGCTCTTGCTGGTGGTGGTTATCGCTGGTCAGGTATCAAGAATGAAGCAGTCTATAACGTTGGTGGTGGTGTTCGCTACGATCTGAATTCTCGGTTCGAAGTTGATGCTCGTTACCGTTATGTTGCAAACTTCGATAATCGTCGTGATGAAAACGTCACTACGCTCGGTGTGAACTACAAGTTCTAAGGAGATTAATATGGGTAAGGTATGGGTGGTTTGTGGTCTTGCTTTTGTTCTTACGGGATGTAATGCAACGGTATACTCAGAGCACCGTATAACTCCTTACCCATATTACCGACAATATTACCCAGCGCCAGTATATGTTGCACCGCGACCTGTTTATCGCCAGCCATATTACTATCGCCATAATCGGTATCATTATTACCGATAAGAGTTTATTCTGGTGGAGCCTGATTGGTACAGGCACGTGACTGTTAATCACGCCGCTGTAGGTTCGAGTCCTACCACCAGAGCCAGTTTGAAGCATCTTTGGTCCCATTCGCCTGGAACGGGATACATGTTTGTAGCGAAAGTTGCCCACTACAATGGGACGTTGCCAAAGATGCTTCATTTAGATTTGGTCCGTTGGCGCAGCGGTAGCGCAGCTCCTTTACACGGAGAAGGTCGGCAGTTCAACCCTGTCACGGACTACCATTATTGGGGAATGCTCAGGGCAAGCACGAATCCTTTGCAAGGAATCTGAGATCGGTTCGAGTCCGATATTCTCCACCATTTTGGTTGGTCGCATAATAGACTCGCGTGGGTCCACGGTCAGCCCACACCAGTTTCGCCCGTATAGCTCATCTGGTAGAGCAACTGCCTTGTAAGCAGTAGGCGGTGGGTTCGAGTCCTGCTGCGGGCACCATTTTATCGCGGAGTAGAGAAGTAGCATCTCGCCAGTCTCATAAACTGGAAATCGCTGGTGCAAGTCCAGCCTCTGCAACATAAGCACCTCAATTGTATAAATAGTAATGTCAATAAAACTATTATACAATTGAGGGTTCAGCATTGTTTTATACAATTTATAAGATTACCAACAAAATCAACGATAAGTTCTATGTTGGAATGCATAAAACTCATAATCTCAATGATGGATATATGGGTTCCGGCAAATTAATCAAAAGAGCTATCAAAAAATATGGTGGCGAAAATTTTGCTAAAGAAATTCTTCATATATTTGATAATGAAGAGGATATGAAAAATAAAGAGAAAGAGCTTGTCGTTCTAAGTGAAATAAGTTACAATTTATGCGAAGGCGGGAAAGGTGGTTTTGGTTATATAAATTCTAACGAAGAGTTAGTTGTTAAAAGAGATGCGAAAGAAAATAAGAAAAAAGGGTATCTCGCTAACAAGAACAATATGACAAAACCTAAAAACATAAATCCTGAAAACATATCAAAGGGTTTAAGAAAACGATACGAAGAACAAGGATTTATTTCGCATTGGACTGGGAAAAAACATTCTACTGAAACTATTTCTAAAATGAAGGCGAAAGCTGCTGGTAGAAACTATAAAGAATCTAACCCGAATTATGGAAAAGTTTGGGTTACAAACGGTAATGATAACAGAATTATTCCTCAAGAAAAACTTGAAGAATACTTTGTTTTAGGTTATACTAAAGGTAGAAAGTTAAACATAACTAGAGGAAACAGGTAATCGCTCTTCTTATAAATAATAAAAAAAGGAGATCGATTATGATGTCATTTAAAGAATTCCTAAAACAAAACGATCCTTCTCTTGAAGAAGGTTGGTCTGAAAAAGTAGGAGCCTTCGGTAGAAGTTTTGCGGACAAAGCTTCTCTTGGCGGATACAAATACGCGAGAGCTGCCGTAGATCATGGTATAAAAAAGGCGTTAGGTAAAAGCAAAACATACCAAAACGAATTGGATCAAGAGAAAGAAAAGCTAGAGAAGGATTCTAAAGAGCAGCCTGCAGCTTCTGCCGCTGGTGACATCGTTGGACATGCTGTGCCTTATGTACCAGTAGTTGGACCATTGGTTCAATCAGCCAAAAATGTATTAGATAAAATTATAGGCGTTGGCGAGAAAGCTGCTCCGGTAGCTGACAAAATCCAAAGAGCTGTAAAACAAAATTAATGCAACTAGAGGGAGCTGGTGAACCCGCAGGACTGTCAATCCTGATTTGGCGAGATCGATACTCGTTAGTTGCGCCATTCTGCTTGACTTTGACATGGAATAGTATATAATATACCTATGATGAAATATACAATGTAGGAGTGAATATGTTACTGAGATACGTGCAAGGTTATCTGATGAATTTTGCTGTGATGTTTGGAATTTGCTTTGGTATATGTACAGGCGTTTTGTTAACATTTTATACACTTGTACCGTTTATTATGTGGGACTTTGCATTGTTTTATGAACAATCATGGTTAAATCTTATGTTTTTTCTGATTCGTGTGATAGTGGTTATTTCTGTAATTGTGGCTATTTGGTATTGTTTAGATGCCAACACTAAGCGTCTTATTGAAAAGTATGCAAAAGAAGGAAATAAAAAGTAATATTCCAGAGTAGTTCAATTGGTAGAACATCAGCCTCTGAAGCTGAGTGTCGGTGGTTCGAACCCATCCTCTGGATCCAAAATACGGTGCTTGAGGCAGACGGTAAGTCGCGGGACTGCAAATCCTTGAGAACCCAGTTCGATTCTGGGAAGCACCTCCATAGCCATGGATGATCATAGGTACTATCCGTTATTAGGTGGCCACCCAATAGCATATAGTCACAATCCTATGTCATTTGCGCCCAATATCTGTGCGGGCGACTCAATTAAAGGAAATCGTATGCCAAAAAGTCCTTCTTATGCCGCTGGTAATGTTAATATGAAAGGCAAGAAGTATAAGCTCAGATCCTGTGGTTGTTGTGTGTGTCTTGACTTTCGTGATCGTGAACTTGAGAAAGAACACAAGAAAGAGATAAGCGAAGCGCAGTTCATCAAGGATATGAGATGTGTGGGTGTGCCAGAAGAAAATATTCCATGGCATATTGATCTATTTCGAAAAACAAAAAAAATTCAAAATGAACTTTGATGACCCTAATTTCAAGAGTGAGTTCTGGCGTTGGTTTGATAACATCACACCCGCTGAACGTAAGAAGTTCAAAGAATATTCTGCTGATATGGCTGAGCTTTTTTTCTACAATAAATATTTTAGTAAGGGTATTTGTTATGATGACATCGAAGCAAGTGATACAAAAGAGACTAACTATAGAACTAAAGATATCTAAACTTGAAGATAAGTTGACCGATCTCCAACATAATTGCCCTCATCATAATTTAAGATATCGTGGTTGTGGTAGTTCTGGTGGTTGGGATTATGAAGGTACATATTGGTATGATTGGTTTTGTCCTGACTGTGATAAACGTTGGAGAACAGAACAACAATCTCATATCGAGAAAGATATACTGAATAAATATCCTAACGCAAAAAAGATTGATAAATACGATAACAGCAAAGAATATGATAATTTTTTGGTCAGGTAGCTCAACTGAATAGAGCACTCCGCTACGAACGGAGAGGTTGAGGGTTTGAGTCCTTCCCTGATCACCATTGTTTATTGGGTGAAGATGTATAAGAAAATACTTATTTTTGGTGATTTTATTAGCTCATCCGGAGCAGTGTTTCTCAAAAGTGCTGCTACAATGAGGTTGTCCTATAAGCTTAGGCAACTAGGGTACATCGTTAAACAAGTACATCATTGTACATCGTTTAATAAAGATGAACTTAAAGTCATTGTCGATAAGTTTTCTAACAATGAACCTGTTCTAATTTGTGTAAGTACATCGTTTCTATCTTCTCTAAAGAGAAAAAATGCTTTGTACGCTGATCTATTGGATAAGCATAAATCTAAAGGTGCATTTTGGGGTGATCGTAGCTTCCTGTTCCTGATTAACATCGGTAAGATATGTAAGGAAAAAGGGTTTCCTTATCTACTAGGTGGTTGGGAAGTCAGTGAAGATAAGATGATCAACGCGAATCATCAGTGGGGATTTGATGTTCTCAATATGTTCGTCACCTACTATGTGACTGGTAAAGACATCGATGTTATCGAGCGTATCTGTAAAGATGAACCTGTTACAGTTGAAACAATTCAAGGTTCTAAGGTAGCGAAGTCTGCTGAGTTAGTTGACTTCAGTGATTGTGCAAGTACACCTGTTCTTGATGATCATATTGCCCATGGTGAATCTCTAGTCAGTGAAATTGCTGCTGGTTGTATTTTCAGCTGTTCGTTTTGTAACTACGCTGCTCTTGGTAAAAAGAAAAACGAATATCTTCGTACATTCGAAAGCCTTGAAGCTGAGATCGTTAGTAACTATAAGAACTTCGGTACAACTCTATACACTCTGACAGATAATATCATTAACGATTATCCTGAAAAACTTCGATACATGATTCGTATCAGAGAAAAGTATGGTATCGATTTACGTTGGGTAGGTTATGCTCGACTTGATACAATTAAAACTAAAGAGCATGCTCAGATGCTAAAAAACTCTGGGATGATTGGTGCTTCCTTTGGTATTGAAAGTTTCAATAAGGAAACTGGTAAGTACATTGGTAAGATGACTGAGAAAAGTAGGCTGATTGATTCTCTGGGTATGCTCAGAGATGTCATTGGTGACACGGCTCTGGTATCTGGGTTGTTTATTGCTGGTCTTCCGCAGGAAACAAAGGAGAGCCTTCAAGAAACATACGAATGGTTGGAAAGCGATGAAGGTCGATACTACATTGACTCGTTTATCTTCACTAGACTAATGATTGAGATCGAGAATAACGATAAGAATGAGATTAACAAATCTCGTAACAACCCTTTTAGGGATTATGAATTTAGAGCGAAGTACAAATGGACTAGTCCTTGGGGAACGGTTGAAGAATACACCGCTCTTGCTTATAAGTATAATGCTAACAAGAAAAATCCATTGGTAACTTCTTTTACTCTTCCTTATTACAACAACATCGGTTATGACCCTGTTGATCTTGTTAAACTAACACGGAAAGTAGCAAGCGAAGGTGGTGCCATGAGCATCGGCGAACACTATAACTTTCTTCCAGATCATACTAAATACATTAACCAATACAAAGATAAAGTTTTGCGGGTGTAGCTCAGTGGTAGAGCACTTCGTTGTATAAATAGAACATAACAAGGAGAATGTTATGTTCTATACGGTGTATAAAATTACAAATAAGATAAATCATAAATTCTATATCGGTATGCATCAAACTAAAAAGTTAGATGATAAATATATGGGTTCGGGCAAAAGACTAAAACTTGCTTATCAAAAATATGGAATAGAAAATTTTGCTAAAGAAATTCTACATGTTTTTGATAACGAAGAAGATATGAAGAACAAAGAGAAAGAGCTCGTCGTATTAAGCGAAATGAGTTATAATTTATGTGATGGTGGTAAAGGTGGGTTTGGTTACCTAAACCGTTCTGGAAAATCCCTTAGAACAGGAATGAAACATTCTGAAGAATCCAAAAAGAAAATGGGTCACTTTGGCAATTCCTTTACTAAAGGTAAGATATTATCAGAAGATCATAAGAAAAGAGTTTCAGAAGCTATGAAAGTAGCATTGAAAAATAAACCAAAAAGCGAAGAACATAAGCGTAAGATTTCGGAAGCAATCAAACGTAAACATGAACAAAGAAAACAAGCGGAATTAGTTTAGGGGCAAAACGAAACCTTGCCAAGGTTTAGTCACCAGTTCAACTCTGGTATTCCGCTCCAATAATGCGCGTGTGATGGAATTGGTATACATACCAGTCTTAGAAACTGGGTCTTGCAGGTTCAAGTCCTGCCATGCGCACCAACATACTAAGGAAATACAATGCAACAAATGACGCCAACTAAAATATTCCGCAAAGCACAAGCTGGTTACGAAATTGCTAAGGTAGGATTGTTTTTATTTTGGCTTCCTATTATATCAATTGCTATAGCATATTTCTTTTTTAGCTGACTTAGCTCAGATGGTAGAGCACATCCATGGTAAGGATGTGGTCATCGGTTCGATCCCGGTAGTCAGCACCATTGCCCATATAGCCCAATTGGTAGAGGCATCGGTCTCAAAAGCCGAGTGTTGTGGGTTCGACTCCCTCTATGGGCACCAGTTAATGCTCACTTAGTGTTGTTGGTCAGCACGCATGATTGTGGATCATGAAGACTTGGTTCGAATCCAAGAGTGGGTACCAAATATAAAGGAATAAAGTTTCAATAATAACGGAGAGTTGGCCGAGTGGCTTAAGGCACACGTTTGCTAAATGTGCGTAGGGGAAACTCTACCGTGGGTTCGAACCCCACACTCTCCGCCAATTTATCTACTATTTCTTGAACAGTTTTGATGTGGTCAATCTTTTGTAAAGCTTTACCTGCAAAAATATGTCCACCAATTCCATTAATACCTTGATTTAAACTCAAATTATTATTACAATCGTCATGTTCGACTGTTGAAAACACAATAGCATTTTGAAATCCATCAAAACCTTTTATTGGTTGTATCGGTTTATTCAAAGCAAGCTGTTTTGTTTTTTCTGATATACAACTTTCTTTGCTCATAGCAAAAAGAGTTCCAATGCCAATTGCATCACAATATGTTTGTATTTTAAAAATATCGTTTCGATCTGATATTCCTCCTGATGCAATTAATAAAAGGTCAGGATACATTTTATGCATAATCTGAAGAAGTTCAGATAGAGATTGATTTCCATCGCCGATATATCCGGCAGATTCATTTCCCTTTACTATTAAGAAATCTAAACAACTATAAATTTGTTCGTGGTGTTTGTCTACACTGCAAGCACGAAACCATATTTTCACACCTCTTTTTTTAAGAGCTACAACAGTTTTTTTTGTTAAATCATCACTAATTCTTAAAAACTCTACATGAGTTATTCCATACTTAAGTATAATTTCAATTATAATTTTGTAATGTTTCACAAATAAATTTTCTGACATTGATAGAAGTAAATTGCAGTGACCGAAAACCTGATGGAATATTTTAAGATCCAGTTCTAATCCTTGAAATCCTCTGTCTTTAATATTATTAGAACAGAAAAAACTGGGTAAGCATCCTGAAGCTGCTACGGCTAATGCTAAGTTTAAATTTGAAACACCATTCATAGGCAAACATACAATGGGATGCTTTGTACTAAATACAGATGAGTTCATTTGTAACCGTTGAGATATTCATAATGAGTATAATATTTAGCCCTGATAAGTTTGGTTACTATCAAGTCGATACACCCGATACTAAAATTACAACGTACAGTAAATTCGAAGCGTTCGAACATAAAAAACAACATAGTTTGATTAGCTGGAATTTTAACGATGACATATACAGCTCTTTAGATTGGACCAAAGAACCAAAAACAGATCTTTGGGAACTGTACAAGCAACGTGCTAGACAAATTCGTGAAGCTTATGACTACGTTGTTATCTGGTATTCAGGTGGCAGCGATAGTCACAACATGTTACTAGCGTGGATTGATGCTGGTCTTAAAATTGATGAGATCGCCACGACATGGAACTACGAGGCTACTGGAGATAAACAAAATCATCAGAATGCTGAGATAACCAATGTAGTTTTACCTGATGTTCAAAAGTTAAAAGATTCAGGGTATGATTTTAAATTTCGACTAGTGGATATTTCCCAGTTGTGTGTTGATCTTTTTTCTTTATGGAAAAATGATTTCGAATACAACGTCAACTTTCATTTCAGTCCTAACAATCCTGCCAAACATATTATCCGAGATAAGGTTCAAGATTATAAAAATCTTATCGCTTCAGGTAAGAAGGTAGCCTTTGTTTGGGGTAAAGAAAAACCACGAATCAAAACTCACAAAGGTATATACTACTTTCAATTTCTTGACAATGTAGATAACTGTGTTGGACCTTATACTCAGCGACGTTATTATCAAGGATGGTACGATGAATTATTTTATTGGTCTCCAGATTTTCCGCTTATCCCAATCAAACAAGCTCACATAGTTATTAACTATGTCAAAAATAATGACATAAGTATCAATGATGAACTTCTTAAGTATCTTTTATATCCTAAATGGAGTAGCTCTATTTTCAACAATGGAAAAACTTCATCCTTCACTTACAGTGCCAGAGATGAATGGTTCCTAAAATCGAACTTAGATAATCTCAAAAAATTTCACAGTATTACTGATTATTATTTCGAAACTATTAATCCTGATGACACAATTCGTCGAAAAGTAAACCCCTTGTTCAGTAAAAGGTATTGGTTAGAATGAATTCGTTTTATGAAACTCAGTGGAGAACTATCGCTAAAATCACAACTTGGCGTATCCTCTTAACCATTATGAATTTTACATACACTTTCGTTGCTACAGGTAGTTGGAAAGCAGGATTAGCTGTTGCTGGTATGGCTGCTATCTTTAATACCTTTATTTACTGGGGTCATGAACGTGTTTGGAACAGGTTTGGTTGGGGTAAGAAAAACTCGAATGAATAAAAAACATTTGAAATTATTCTCGACTCCGGTCAGTGTATATGACGTTCCTGAGTATGAAGAGATCAACAAACACATTCTCCCACTGGCTGATAACAACCAGTGGGGATTCAAAAGGAAGAAGCAGCTATGGTCGATTCGTCAAAGCAATGTAGGGCTGAGTAAGCTATACGCTTATTTCCTTTATATCTCAGCGCAATATGTCAACCATCATTACAACTCTAACTATCAACCAACAGATTTTGATCTTGTTCACGGCTGGTTAAACACTGCTCATGTAGGCGAATATCAACGACCTCATGATCACGGTGGTGTTTCGCTGGCTGTTACATACTATGTGCAAGTTGATTTAAAATCAGGAAACATAAATCTATATGATCCTCGAGGTAACAGAGGATGGATGGGTCCACAAAAGGGAGAGTTCTCTAACAACGAAAGAGAATCTCACTTAGTATACGAGCATACACCTGTCATTGGTCAAGCTATCATATTCCCTGGATGGTTGTTACACAGCACAGAAATGAATCGTTCTGATACAACTCGAATATCTGTAACATCTAATGTCGCTCTCCGTGAAAAATACATATGATCAAAAAGATAATTCTCTTCGGAGATTTCGCTAGTAAAGACTTTGATGATTTTTGGTCCAGAGACTATGTGTTTCTTAAAACATCAGCGCTCACACGTCTAGCTTACATGTTGCGAGCTAAGGGTTATGAGGTCAAACAAGTCCATCATTGTACCTCATTCAATAAGGATGAGCTTGAGTACATAATGAAGGAATTTGCTCAGGGTGAAAAGGTTCTCATAGGATTATCATCTTCTTTCATAACTTCGATCAATCGAATTGATTATCGTTTCCATGCATCCGATCGTAAAGATTATAAGCAAGAGGATGTTGGTAATTTTTGGGGCGAACCTGCTTTCAAATTTTTCCTTAACGTATGTTTGTTAGGTAAGAAAAATCAGTTCCCTATCCTTATGGGTGGGTTTGATATTATGAGATACAAATTTAAAACTACAGAAGATCGAAGAGCTTGGGGTATGGATTATCTCAAGCAGATGGTTGACTATTTCGTTATGGGTAACAACATCGATGTAATTGAAAATGTTTGTAACAATCGACCAGTCAAACACTTCACTATGGCAGGCGCTAGGATTGCTACTTCAGAGGCAGTTACAGACTTTTCTGATTGTGCATCCACACCTATCTATGATGATCATATTGGTCATGATGAATCTCTGATAACAGAAATCGGCGCTGGATGTGTGTTCTCGTGTTCTTTCTGCACCTACTCTTTGTTAGGTAAGAAAGCTTTTGAATACACAAGAACATATGAAAGTTTGAAGAAAGAAATCGTTTCTAACTACGAGAATTTTGGATCTCGGTTCTATCAATTGACTGATAATATGGTCAATGACTATCCGGAAAAATTAAAGTACATGGCTAAAATCCGTAATGATACTGGCATCGATTTACGTTGGGCTGGTTACGCCAGACTGGATACCATCAGAAAAAAAGAACACGCTGAAATGTTCAAAGAATCTGGATGCGCCGGAGTTATCTTCGGCATTGAATCCTTCAACAAGGAAACAGGTGCATACATCGGCAAAATGACTGATAAAGATAAACTTATGGAGTCACTCAATCTGTTTCGTGATGCTGTAGGCGATACAGCTATCGCTTCTGGTTCCTTCATTGCTGGTGCTCCTAAAGAGTCTAAGGAACAATTGGCTAAAACGTATGAATGGTTGTGTTCCTCAGAAGGTAAACACTATCTAGACCATTTTATTTTCACACCACTGTTCATTGTTCCGGGTGTAAATGAAACCAATGACATAACCAAATCTAGGAACAATCCTTTCCGTGATTATGTTCTCGATAATGGTGAAGATGGCAGAAGAGGAACAGGATGGACTAGCCCATGGGGAACTTATAAAGAGTTCCAAAATTTAGCTATTCATTACAGCAGAGCTAACAACAGATCTGTTACTGAAGCGGAAGCGGCTCATGCTATGAGAGGTGTTTTCGCTCTTCCTATTCTACATAATCTTTTTGAAGGTAAGATTGAGGGTGTGGTCAAAAGTATTCGCGAAGGTAAAAAAATCAATGTTGAGTATAAGGAACAGCTTAAGTTTAACAATAAGAAAGCTATTCAGGATTACAAACTGAAGTTGTTAAAGTAAGTTATAAGAATATTTCTAAAGTACGACCTACATACTTGTTACGATCTCTAACGAATACTTGTGTATCGCCCTCATCAACGGAAACCATAATAACAATTTGTGGTACAGGTATCTTGTATATCCATTCGAACATCATTGAATAACAAGTGGATTGAAGGAAATAAGATTCAATCCACTCTTCTTTCTTTTCTTTTCGAGAAGTTTTAAAATCAATAATTGAGTTTACGCCATCATATTGAGCAGCCAAATCTGTTCGACCTGCAGCTTTTAATGCTCTGGAGTAAAGTGGCAACTCAACGCCATAGATATTGTCAACGTGGGCTTCAATAATTCCCTTGAGGTTTCTATTGAAGGTGTCCACGTTGACTGGCATTTCATTGCGCTTATAATCATCTTCGTTAAGAACCAATCGTTCAGCCATGTTATGAATGGAAGTCCCACGCCTTGCGGCTTGAGTAGAAATACGGTTGGCTTCTTCATTACCAACACGCTTTCGCCATTCTAACAATCCAGTTTTATCCATTTTCTCACCGAGGATGGTAGTTACTGACTTGAAACGATCACCGTTGGGCAGGGCATAATACCTTGTCCCGTTGTCATTAAGCATTGTAAGATCAATTGGCTCAACGAAATTATGATTAAAAGTTTTACGCATTGATCTTCAATCGTTCCTTTTGAATAATATAATCCTTAACCATAGAGCTACGAACAATGTCCTGCTCGTTGAAGTCAATGAACGTAAAAGATTTCATACGTTGAATAATTTTCATGAAATCATGTAGTCCATTTTTATCACGGTCAAAGATAAAATCTGACTGGCGGAAGTCGCCACAGAAAACAATTCGGCAGTTTTTGCCGACGCGAGTAATAACCGAGTCAAGTTCATGTAGTGTCATGTTAGCAATTTCATCGACAATAATGATACAATCGTTGAGTGTGATACCTCTGATGAAAGAGGTGCTAATGAACTCTACAAGACCCTTGGACTTTAGGTAGTCATAAGAGTCACCACGACCAAACAGCTCTGTACAGATAGCGTAATATGGCGCCTCATACACTTTAGCCTTTTCTTTTTGAGAGCCTGGAAGGAATCCCATATCACGTGTGGGAACAACACTTCTTACAATAATGACTTTCTTATATGCACTGTCTTGACCAAGAATTTGATTTAATCCCAGATACAAAGAAATGAAACTTTTACCTGTTCCGGCAATGCCATGAAGCATAAGGTTTCTGCCATCTTGATATGCTTGAAAAGATAGCTTCTGATTTTCAGTTAAAGGAGAGATATGTTTTAGATTGAAATTCAGTTTTTCTGCAGGGGCTGATGTTTGTTTGCCATTCTGCTGACGGAGGATTCGCTTTTCTTTTCTTGTTAGTCTCTTCGTTTCTTCCATTGTGCCCTGCTAAAATGTGTTAATGGTACTCCTAGAAATACCCCTTTGGTTTTTCTTCTTAATATCTTTAAGAAGATCTCTGAATCCATTTTCAGGTTTACCCATTCCTCGACCTGAGGAAATGAGAGGGGCGCCATTAACGAGTTGAGTGATGTGTGGATTAGTTGTCAAATACTCATCTAGAGCAGATATAGACATAAAGTCTATATGCTCCTCACCAGTTTCATTGTTAAGAAATTTATAAGTGGGCATTAACGGTTCCTGTCTTGAAGTTCTTCGTCGTCCCAGATGTCATCTTCAACATCAAGTGGATCTAACCCTTCTTCATGAATGAGAAGAGTTATGTCTTTAGTTCTGAGCGCCCGCTCAACTCTACGAGCTTCTCTTTTATTTACCTTAGATCTAGGAACGTCGTAAGCAGATTCTTCTTCATCATAGGAAAAATCGTTTTTACGAAACTTCTTGAAACCGTTTTTAGACATTAGCAATGAGACCTGGTAGTGCTTCTGTTACGTGGAAAAGAGTGATGCCCTTAACATGCAAACGTTTTTCTTTGATAGCAAGAAGAAGCTCAGCATCCTTGGGTGATACATTTTCGAGCAACTCGATAAACATAAGTTCACGCTTAGATTGATTGAGAGTTGGATAAAAACCTTCGATAAAGTAAGTCATCATCCGAGCTTCCCGAATGAGCACACCTTCCTGATCAACAAGTTCATTGGGCTTATAGGGTGGTACGCCTTCTGGTAGAAGGAACTTGACTGCAGGATCAAAAGCAGCCTGTAGAATTACGCGAAGAGGATAACTATCGTTCGCCTTGATAGCTTCAATCTTCTGTTCAGTTTTCTTGAGCTTGCTCACCTTTTCGAGAAACTCAGCAATACCGATTTGCATTTTTAAAACTCCGAGATGTTTTCCATAAGATTTTTAAGTCGATTAGCCATAAAATAATTCATCAGCTTAGAGCGATCACGATTGCCCTGAGCGTTATATTGTTCCATAACTTTTTCCCGAATATGAATGGGAGTAAAGTTCAGATCAATAAGCTTCTTGTTACGCATATAGTTACGGAAGAGAGGATGATCAGTCTTTTCATCAAGACCAATAACTTCGAGATCATCAATCTTTTTTTGAGTCAGCGGCTTCTGGCGTACCCCAAGAACAAAACAATCGTCAGAAGAAAGTACGTTAGGTACGCCATCACCTGAATCCCCCTTGAGGATATGTTCGTAGAGGTACTTATCCGGATTGTCATGGCTCACCCACTTCTTACGGGTAGGGTCATACTGCTTTACATTCTTGTGAGTGTGAAGCTGAATGAAGTCTTTATCGCCTGACATAATAAGGATAGGTTCGTCAACACCAAACAATGTTTCTTCCTCAACGCCAAACTCATACACGAGAGTGCCAATGATGTCATCAGCCTCGGCAGCTTCAACATCAATAACACGGTAAGGGAAATAGTCTTTAAGATCCTGACGAATCTTATTCAGACATTCGAAAATAGATTTCCAATCCAGCTCAGATGCTGCTTGGCTCTTTTTACGATTAGCTTTGTAGTAAGGGAAAGCTTGCTTACGCCAGTAGTTGGTGTTGTCACAAGCTATAACCAGCTCACCAAATTCTGCACTGAACTTAGACTTATAAGAACGGAGAGAGTTGAGAACCATATGTCTCACCATGTTTTCTTCAATGGTGGCATTCGTATGTTTACCAAGGGACATGAGCATATTAGAAAGCATGACCTGATTCAAGTCAACAATAATCACAATTTCACCTGTTTAGTTGCTTTCGCTGTTTTTCAACGTTACATTTAGAGAGTCAGCAATTCTGAGTGTATTCGTATCTTCCCCATCAGGGTAGAAAACATTCTCGGCTATTTGCTGAAAAGGATGGTATAAGTCATAGTGTTTGCATAGTATGGAACGAATGGATTCGATTATGAACGCACCATCCTTGATATTATCAGACTCTTCATCGCCAATTTCGAACCCAGCCAAGTCGAGCTGGTTGAAAATCATAGGAGCGATAGTCGAGATAGTTTCCTGTACATGATAGTGTCTCATCATATCAGTACTGTGTTTTACCGTCTCGACGCTTAATGGTTCTTCATCAGATAGGTATCTTGATCTAGGAAAAAGAATTACGTTATTCGAATCCATTATGGGTCCATACTTTTTACATTATTATTATAGCCCGAACGACTATATTTGTCAATCATTGTTATTTAGTTTCATGTGGTCTTGTAAACGAATTTTTTAGAGGGAAGTTTACGAGACTCTACCGTAGGATAATGTTCTACCAGCTGTTGCATCATGATGTTCCACTGCATAGAAATTTTATCAAGATTAAAACGATTGTCCGCATACGCCTTAACAAACCTCAGATAATTCTGAGCATCATCGTTAGAGACTACGTTAATCGAGTGTTCCAGATATTCTCTAAACCTGTTAGCATGCCGATTGACTTCGTCTTCATATTGATACATCGATGTAAGACCACCAGAAGTATCAGGAAGAGCAGCGAGATTAGGATGAACACACATCAGACCTGCGGACATAGACTCAATGAGTACTCGACAGCTGGTTTCCTTCCAGATATTAGGATAGGCAAGGATATGAGCTTGTTGAAGATGCTCGCGCAGAACTTCTTGAGTAGCAAAACCATGATACGTCATGTTAGGGTGTTGAGAAATGCGATCATAGATCGGCTGGAATTGTTTGTCCGCTTCTTCCCAACCATAGATCTTGAAGCTTGAAAAAACATCAAGGTGAATATTAGGATAACGAGTAGCCAACTCTTCTACTACAGGTACGAGCAGCTCTAAGCCACGTTGTGGTGTAGAAAAGTAAATCAAACGAATTTTATCGTCAAATGTTTTGCGAACATAAGGGATAGGTTCAATAGGATTCTCGATAACCTGACATACACTATTCATAGGCATGCCTAGCTTAGTCACGAACTCATTAAGTTGCCAATTTGAAACGAACACCTGCTTATGAAACCGATCGCGACTGTTAACATCTTTAAGATGATAAACTTCAGGATCTTCTGCTAGATCATGATGCCAGTAAACTCTAACTTTATCTTCTTCAATACTTCTCACTCGAGAAGCAATGATTTGAAATTGATCAGCCAGTGATTCGGGAATTAGTTTAGCGATGCTACGCTTAGAAAGTTCTGTGCCACCGAAAGAATTGGTGGAAATTTCGTTTTCTTCAAAACCTGACATTATATCTCCATATTAAAAAAGGCGGGCAACTACACCCGCCTTGTATTTATTCAAGCCTTGCGGACTAAGAAACACTTATTAGAAATATCACAATCAAAATATTGTTTACAAAGATTAACAACCGTCTGTGGATGAAATTCCTTACAACTGAATACGTCAAGATAGAACGTATCGTTTTCGTCAACGAAATGAGCACAGATGTTACTGGTTTCAATCAGCTGAACAAGAGTATAACCTGCTTTGTTACCACTACCGAATTTGACAATTTGAGGCTCGCCATAAGCTACCATGTCAATGTCCTTAACCAATTGCTTGGTAAACTGATATATATTATTTGGATCAGTAATCATCCAGTGCTCGCAGTTACGAGCGTCAATTATTAGGTGATAACCCCAAGGACCGATTGATTCCATGTCATTTGAACTCCATTTCATTGATGATAATATACCGCAATAGCGATTGGTTATTTATTAGAAACCGTCTTTTATCTGCACATATTGCACGGAGTCGATACGAAACGAACGCCATCCACCTTTTTGTACATCCCATGCTGCGATAGCATCAGTGTTAGTTTTGTGAAAATCTTTTTCTGCAGCTTGTTCGGCGAGTTGTATACGATATGATTCAGGCAAAAGATCAGCACGAAGAGTGCACCACATCACACGCTCTTCGCCATTAATCTTAGTGAAGCTAACTTCAATAACATTTTGTCTAAGATCATTTAAAATTGTATCACGATCAAGCACCATTCCACTCTCCTTCACTAAGAAACTTCTGTGTTGAAACAGTTTGTTCCGTCAACATCTTATTTAATTCAGTAAAGCCACCAATGTTGAATCCATCAACTACAATAACCGGAAAGGTTTGGACGGCTGGAAAAATCTCGAGTAATTGTTCGCGAGTAAAATCTTCATGTAACTTCAATTCTTTATAGCTGATACCTCGATTAGTCAGAAGCATTTTTGCTTTAGTGCAGTACACACAGTTTTCGCGTGAGTAAATCGTCACATTCATGTAAGCATGAACTCCCAGTATCTATTAATATCTTCGGGGTTGGTTGGGTCGTAACCCAAAATATACATATCATATTCAACAAGCATTTCAAGATCGCTTTTCATTTATTACTCCTCATACTAATTATATATCGATCAGTTATATTAGTCAAGCCCTAATTGTTTATCCTTAGAAGATGTAGTATAATCGTTCATCTTATCTAAGTAGCCACGGTTACGTAGCTCTTTAAAAATTAAATTTTCGAAAGAATATTCTCCACCCTTCTGAATTCCTGCTGTACGCATGTCTTTAAATTTTGCTTTTAAAGCAGCGAACTCAGCGGGTGAAGCTTTGGTCTTGACCATGTCATCAATCATGTTCATATAGAACTCAACCTTACGACCTAGTTGTGGATCGTCATCAAACTTATGTTCTTTGTACTCAGGTTTCTGAATCCAGATATCTTTCATAAGAGAATAGATACCTTGCTCTTCTGGATACTGATCCGTAGGTTCTTGAGCGTAAGGTTCTAGGTCGTAACCCATAACCTTTACTTTATGTGTTAGTAGCCAAAGAAACTTCTTGTTCTTAAGCCACTCTTCTGTCATCTCAGGTGTTGTCGCGATTTTGAGCTTGCTCTTATCGATCATTAAATGAACATCGATATCCGAGTACGGAGTGTAGTTATAATTAGCGTTTCCACCTGTCATGATGACATCTTGAATTAATTCACGAGGAATTTTAGCAAATTTCGCCCAAGTATAGCCAAATTCTAGAAGTGTTTTTCTTACTTC
>Ga0181350_1000070_pt1 | contig 31040 bp, 13 predicted proteins | sample Su13VDMM110DCMD_FD_130105 | JGI IMG/M metagenome (GOLD analysis project Ga0181350, IMG submission 130105) | Freshwater viral communities from Lake Michigan, USA - Su13.VD.MM110.DCM.D | ecosystem: Environmental > Aquatic > Freshwater > Lake | place: USA: Michigan | collected 2013-07-16
GGATATGACGAGGCAATTAAAACACTAACAGAAAAAGCAAAAAATGACAATACAGAGCTGGAACAACCAATGGATTAAAGGAACAGAATATCCTGACTGGGGTGATACAGATGTATATAAGAAAACAATTGCGGGTGGGTATTTGCTATTAGGCGAAACCCCCCGTGATGCTTATTGGCGGGTAGCATCAACTGTTGCCCGTCGCTTATATAAGCCAGAGCTAACACAGCAATTCTTTGATTACATTTGGAATGGTTGGTTGTGCTTGGCTTCGCCTGTACTATCTAATACCGGTACAGATCGTGGATTACCAATCAGTTGTTTTGGTATTGACGTTGCTGATAGTATTCAGGATATTGGAACAAAAAATTTAGAGATGATGCTACTCGCTAAGCACGGCGGTGGAGTAGGTATTGGTGTAAATCAAATTAGACCCGCTGGCGCAAAAATTACAGGAAATGGAACATCCGACGGAGTCGTACCTTTTTGTAAAATCTATGACTCAACAATCCTTGCAACTAATCAAGGATCTGTTAGACGAGGAGCAGCCTCAGTTAACATCAACATTGAACACCCTGATTTCGAAGAGTGGCTTGACATCAGAGAGCCTAAAGGAGACGTCAATAGACAGTCGCTTAATTTACATCAATGCGCAGTTGTTGGTGATAAGTTTATGCGAAAGCTTGAACAAGGAGATCCAAAAGCTAGGGATCGATGGAGTAAACTTATTAGAAAGCGAAAAGCAACTGGAGAGCCGTATATTCTGTTTAAAGGAAACACTAATAAAAACAATCCACCGGCATACAAATCGAATGGCCTAAAAGTTCATATGACGAACATCTGTAGTGAAATTACTTTACACACAGATGAAAATCATAGTTTTGTTTGTTGCTTATCATCATTAAATTTAGCAAAATATGAAGAATGGAAAGACACCAACCTCATTTACGACTCAATATGGTTCCTCGACGGAGTCATGGAAGAGTTTATACAGAGAGCAAAAGGATTGCGTGGATTTGAAAACGCAGTTAGATCCGCAACAAAAGGCAGACCTCTTGGGCTCGGCGTACTTGGGTGGCATACATACTTGCAGGAAAAAGGATTGCCGTTCGAGGGGTTGCTGGCGCAGTATGAAACAAGAAAAATATTTAGTCAGATTAAAATTGAAAGTGAAAGAGCAAGTCATGCGCTGGCAGAAGTATATGGAGAACCACTTTGGTGTATTGGTACTGGGCTACGTAATACTCATCTTCGCGCTATCGCTCCTACTGTATCTAATTCCAAGCTTTCTGGTAATGTTTCTTCAGGGATAGAACCTTGGGCAGCAAATGTATTCACAGAGCAATCTGCTAAGGGTACATTTATTCGTAAGAATCCAACGCTTGAAAAAGTTCTTACTTGTTATGGCCTAAATACAGATGATATTTGGGACCAGATCCTACGTGATGGCGGATCAGTGCAGGATATAAAAGAATTGGATGACAAATTTTTTATGAATGACATCACTGTCAAAGAAGTGTTTAAGACTTTCAAAGAGATTAATCAATTGGAACTTATCAACCAAGCGGGCATACGTCAGCAATATATTGATCAGTCCGTTAGTTTGAATCTTGCATTCCCAAGCGAAGCATCTCCTAAATGGATTAATAAAGTTCATATGGATGCATGGAAGAAGGGAATCAAAACTTTGTATTATATGCGCACTGAGTCTGTACTACGTGGCGATATTGCTGCTAAAGCTATGGACGAAAGTTGTTTGTCGTGTGATGGATAATGTGTATAGCAAACTGAATAAAAGAAGGGGACCACGTGATGTGAATCCCCTTTCTTTTTACAGGAACTTTTGGGTATGGTGCCCAGTCATATATTGCTCCTATTCGTAAAGCTTTTTGCGTTTTTTAAGCTCTTCTCTTTTTTCTTTAAGTTTCGCTTTGCGATCCTCAATTCTTTTCTTCATCTTGCCTCGCATGTATTCTTTTCTTTCTTCTAATGGCAAAGCTCTTACATCTTCCTTAGATAATGTAAATTTATCTTTTTTCTTTTCAGTTTTAGCCTCTTCTTTAAGTCCCTCCTGTTCTTCGTTTTCTACTTTTAAACTGTAAGGACTCCACCCCAACATTAATGCCGTACGTTGCAAAGCTGAATTTCTGTTATCCAATGCTTCAGCTATATTGTTTACTTTTGTTACAATACGATCCGCTGGTATGTTCGTAGCAGCTGAAATCAGTTTGCCCCCAATCTGGTACGCTGGACTAATATTGAGCTTTCCGTCTATTGTTACACTACCACCCATCTTTGCAATAACGTCTTTGTCGTATTTGGCAATATTTATTGCGCTATATACTTTTGCAACTTTAGATCCTATTGGTGGCGATATATTCAACATCTGTAATAATGTTTTGGCTTGATCACCATTATCTTTATTACTTTGCTCTACATACATACGAATTGTATTTTTTAATACCGTAAGCACAGCTCCTGTTAATCCTGTACCACGTAAGATTGTATCGCCCATATCATTTACCATTTCAAAAATTTTACTTTCCTCTTTGGCTTTTTGCTCTTCTTTCTTTTTCTTTTGGCTTAGCGTTAGCTCTTCTTCACCCTCTTCGTCTTCATCAAACATAGTAGCAAATAAAGCTTTTTGCAATGTTGTAAATATTATGTTTTGGATTGCTCCATAATATATTATCTTTCCAATATGTGTTTTAGCGTCCCCGCGTCCATTCTTAAGATCTCTAAAGGACTTTTTAATCAATCTATTGTATTGCATACCGGTATTATTAAAAGCCAATACCATGCGTCCTAATACGCTTGCTTGTTGTTGAGATATTAAAGCAGGATCAGATGACTGTTGCGTTTCTTCTGTAGTCTTTGTAAAATCCCTCCAAGCTAGTTCTTCTGCTTTCTCATCGGTGTGTCTTCTAACGGATACTCCGTCTTTTTCAACCATTTCAGCTTTATAAGTGTTGACTCTATTTCTATAAAATGACGCACCCCCAACCGCAATAGCAAAAGCATCAGCAACTTGAGTAGGTGTAAATCCAATAGTTAACAAATAGTTTTTAACAGCAGCAAGTTTATTTTTTGATGTAGCAGCCGCATTCGCAATTTCCGCGGCGCTTACGTCTCCTTTTAAGCCCTCGCGTCTTTCATTTATTTCATCAGAACTTATTATCTTTGCAAAATCCGCAGCATATTGTTTGAAATTAGCAAAAGCCATAGCGGCAGCAATTGGGTTATTATCTGACATGTTTAGATAATTTATTGCACCTAATGTCTGTAATATTGCTGACTTTGCATTCAAAAACATGATAACCCCGGTTGAATCATTTACCCAATTTGTCCACAAATTCACAATTCTGCTTGAACCTATACTACGATTAGAACCATTTTTCATTCTATATAGTATATCTTCAAGAGCTTCCCTGAATTTAGTGCCATATAGCGCTTCGATTTTGTTCATATTTTGATCAGAAAATATAACCTCAGAGTTTTCAATGAACGTTTTTAAGAATTTTTTTCTACCAACCTTCTCGGTTAACTCGTATAGCTCAGACACAATTGTTTTAGAATCCCAGAATTCGCTAGGATCCGTCCACCCATCTTGTGCCGGATTTATTGTTTCTAACCCATTAGCAAATTTCTTAAGTTCTGGATCATTATTTACAACTCTAATAAGAACTGTTTTGTCTCTTTTTGATATGCCAGGTATTTCTTTGCCTTCTTTTTCCCATAAATAAACACGTACAGCTTGATCATATGTAAATTGCTCGTTTGGAATTATTTTTTTCAACTTAGCCGAAGCATTAGGGAATGCGGCAGACAAGTATTTAAAGTCTTTTTTAAGCGACTGCCTAGCGCTATCGATTGCCCTTACACCTTTCCAATATGGATCGATTAAAGTTTTATTAAAAAACTCCATATCTTTTTCTCCTTGAGCGCCTTTGCCTAAGAAATTATATAATAAACCGGCAAAATCTTCAGCTGAAGGCGGAACAAAGAATCTAAGCCTACCTTTTTTAGCGCCTTGTCTTTTTGCGGTTATATCAGAATACCGAATAGCAGGGCTTATTCCCTTGTCTCTGGCTATCATAGTATTAAACTTAGTGTCTAATGATTTACTAAACTTTATATTACCAGTACCTTCTTGTATTTCTATTGGTTTAATTAAGTTATCCTCAATGAATTTCACCGTGCCTTTAGCGTCTGCAACAGATTTAAACTCGCCAACAGGGTTACCGTCTGCATAAAGTAAATATGTTTTCTTGTTGTCTCTTATAAGGCCTTCTGTTATTCTAAGATCAACTCCATTAGATATTTTTTGCGAGATAGGCGAGTCGTAATTAAACAAACTAGTTCTTATATCATTATTTTCTTTACCTAACTTCAATGTTGCATTGTAGTTTAATTCAATTTCTTCTTTTAATGATTTTACTTGTTCGCTATTAAACAATCCGCTTTTTGGTTTTGCTTGTTGCGCTCTGCTTTTTATATTCAAATCAGATAAAGCGGTTTTAACAGCTGCAACATTAGCAAGTTGATCGTCTGCAAAATAGAAATCATTATACCCATCAGCCGCTTTTTGGACTAGCCAATCTGCTTTTGCTTGGGGTGAAGAATTGCCTAGTCCAGTTATATTTTCAACCGGAATATTTAATCCTAAACTTTTAAGAAACTCGTGTATTGGTCCCGCGGAATTAGCCGGTCTTGCTGTCAATATAAATACTTCTCCACTCGTTTTATCACTTATTGTTTTAGCAACATCAAACAAAGGACCTTTTGTTCCCTCTTTAACTTGGCTAAAATCACTGAAATCAAATTCGGCACCGTCAGCAGCTAAGTCTCCACCATCTTTTGCAAATTCAGCAGCAGTTAGAATGCCCCGGTAACCGTCTGGCATTGTATAATATACATTGCTTTTTGTCTGAGCAAGCGTATCATCAAAATCAAATACTCTTATTTTTTTTACTTCGCCGTTATTAGTCATAGACTCCACTTGCTGTTGAGCTATTGCTTTTATTCCGACTGCTACAGATTTATTAATAGCCTGTAAAAGCGCTTTTTGTTTGTATATTTCACCAAATATGTCTGCAACTTTTGTTTTTGATCCTACGGTGTCATCTAATATAGATAATGTTCCGTCTTTAACCTGTTCTGTTTTAAATTTCTTTTTTGATTCGGCAGTCAACGTAGGGAATGCTCTAAAACCAAATGTAATAATATTATCTTTGTCTGATTTCTTTGCTACCCTAACGGCTAAATTAAAATTATAGTCGCCTAAATATGGTATACCTAGTTTTTCGCCAAGCCCTTTGTCAATAGCAAGTAGGACACCGTCAATGGTCACTAAGTCTATACCTTTTTCACCATACAGATCCAATACCAAGTTGCCTTGTATTTCTCTTGAAAAAGTAGCTTTCCTTTGTATTTTTTCATCTTGCAACCTGTAATATTCATCTTTTGATAATATATAATTACCAGGTCCAGTCTGTTCCGCATACGACAAATACTCTTTAAATCCAGGATCGTTTTTTGCAATATCAGAAAAGTTTTCGCCGGTTGACATTGTTATATCCGCGTATATTTTATTTTTATTTGATTCAGGACTTCTTGGATCTTCAACTGTAAAACTGCTAAACTGAGCATTTTCATTTGCTTTTATTTCCATTTTTAAAACAATTGAACCTTTGCCTTTACCAATACCAACTTCTAAGTCTACCTTTGTTGAATCATAAGCGGTTTTTGATGTGCTTAATATTTTTACATCTGCTTTTTCACCTGACTTTGCTTCTATTGATTTTTTTATAAAACTAATGTTACTTTTAACAGCGGCTAGCACTTTCTTTTCAGCAACATTAGCGGCTACAGATTCATTAAGTTCTCTTAACTTAGTTAAAAGTCTAGCCATATGAGGCGTACTTAAGAGTTCTTTTTTGAAATTCTGAATAACTACCCTTCTTTTTTCTCTTTCAGCTGGTTTAGTTAGTTTATTTATTAGTCTTTCGGCAATATCATTAAACGCTGAATCTTTATCATCAATTATAACTCTTACATCCGCTTTAAATGATCCAGTATTTTTGTCCATGCTATTTTTAATTGCATTGTATAACTGGATTGTTTGTCTAGCGCCTAGCGAACTTGAAAATTTAATATTCCCACGTTCTGATTGTCTTTTAAACTCTGCTTCAAGTATATCTTTTGTAGCTTCAATATGTTTGGCTTGGTTTGCCACGAAAGCATCAGAGATTGGCCCGTCATTTAAGAAGTCATCTATTACGATGTCTAACGACACTTCCTCACCTATAGCTTTTGATATAGCTTCTTTTCTGCCACGTAGAACTTTACCATCAGGCCCAATAAATTGCCCAATGTATTCTTCATTTGTAACAAAATTATTTACATTTGGAGTTCTTCTAATTAATAAATGTCCTGATGTTCTGCCGGCTAAATCAGTAGAAGTTGATTCTCTGTCCACATTTTTGCCAACCCATTCCGGATATGATAACCATCGACCACCAACGCTTTTTTGAATAGCCTGCGGAATTCCGCCTAATACTTCTTTGCCGTTGTCTTTACCAGCAAGGAAGGTTGTTGTCATGTTTTCTAAAACAACTTTCTTAAACTTTAATAGGTTTCTTTTTAATTCGCCTTCCGCAACTACACCTAAGAATTTTTTAATATCAATATCTGCTTGCGATCCCATCGCTTCTAGAATATCTTTAATTAAAGGCGACACAGTTCTATTAATTGAAACTGGTTCGTTTATTTTTGATTTTAATACACGTATTTCTCTTGTAACTTTATCCTTTATTGAAGTCAATGTTTCTTTATCAAGAATATTTGATTCCAATATGGTAGTGTACTTTGGTTTTTCCGGTAAAGAAGTTCTCATGCCTTGATCAGCAGTCTCAGAAGCCATTAAGTCTTTTTGCTCTGTAACATCTTTGCTAAATTGATCATCTAATACTCTCCTTGAAGCTGTAATTGCTCTAACCGGCAAATACTTATTTATATAAGCAGCCAATGGAACACCATCTTTTGGATTATAAGCAATAATTAAATCTAATAATCCGCCTTTACCGGTGTTTATTTCGTCTTTTAATAATGATCTTTCAAATCCGGGTGCGTCTTTTCTTTTGTCTACAAGTTTATCTACAATAGGTGCGAATAGTTTTATTATTTCGTCAGCTCCGCCAACTCCTTTTTTGTTGTAAATTTCTTGTACTTTTTCAGAAGCAATCTTACCTTTATTCTCTAGCATTACTGCTTTTGCTTCGTCTTCTAATGACTCTTCTTTTTTCTCTTTTTTGACTGGTTTTGTTTCTTTTTTAACCTCTGCTTTAGGCTCTTCTTTAACTACAGGTTTTGGACCTTGCTTTTCTTCTTTAACTAAAGCATCCATTTTAGCTTCGTAGGTATCATAATCAATATCATCATTATACAGTTGATCGTCTAGATCATCCATTCTTTGTTGAATTGTTTTGCCTTGCGTTGATGGTTTTTTTGCAGCCTCAACAGCCATTTGTTTTTCTATAGCATTGGTCTTTTGCTCGTATTCATAATCGTCTATTTCGCCTAGCTCGTATGAATCCTTTAAATCGTCAAGCCTTGTTTGTAAAGATTTTGATTGTGCTAATCTTCTAGGTTGAGTTTCTTCGGTTTCATTATCGTCAACTGAAGCGTTTAAACGAGTATTCTTTATTTTTACATTTCTGCCTTCTTCTTTACGACGTATACCTTCGGAATACGATTTTACAAACTCATATACACTTCTGCCATTAGTAGAGTCTATATCAGTTGGATCAAAAGTATTTATATTAAAGAATTTTCCAGAAGCAAGTTTACTAAGATATTCGCCTACTTGACGAAGCACACTTGGACTAGGGGTTTTATCTCTAAATGCGTCACTTAATGCATTCATAACCTCTTCCCCATAGTCGTATGCTTTTTCGCCGGTCTTTTTGTCTACATAAGCTTTCATTTGTTGCTCAACAATAACAAAATATTCTGGATTATATTTTTCTAAATAACTTAATAGGTTCTCGCCCGCTTTGTTGGCGGTTGCACTATCGGTGCCAAATTTATTATAAACAATATTATGAAGTAATTCATGCGAAGATGGACTGACTTTGCCATTTTCGGCTGACGCATGCACGTTTACATACATAGCCCCACCTTTTGTAACAAATGCGTTCATAGTTCCAGACCGAATATCGGAAAGAGCTTTTTTATACTGTACCGTATTAATATTGCCTTTTTTATATTCCGATTTAACAACCTCATACATTTGAACTCTCGCGCTAGTTGGCTTTGCATCCGGATTGTTTAAATCAGCTGCTTTATTGTCAACCAATGTTAAAGAATTGTTTATGCCCAATGCTTCCATCATTTTACGTGTGGCATCGGCATCGGCATTGATTTGCTTTTTGAAATCCTCATTAACAAATAGTTCTGAAGCTTGTGTTTCCAGTTCTTCTTTTGTTAAAGTTTTACCAGCATTTAATTCAGCTTGCTCGTAATATTTTCTTTTAGTTTCTTTATCACTAGCAGACCATTTTTTTGCAACCTCCAGCTTTGTTTTGGATAACAGCGCAGCAGTATACAAATTATATCCCGCATTAACTGAAAAATCAAAATTATCTTTTGTTTTAGTTAATTCTTCACCTACTTGGACTTTTGTTTTTCCAGTAGCGCCTTGCATAAGTATATTATCTTTTTCTTTATCTAACTCGGTATATTCAGCTTCGTAATGATCTTTTATGCCTTTCAATTCAACCCCTGTTAATCCATCATTTGAATACTGCATAGCGGCTTTAGCCATTGCATCATTAATTGCTCTAACGCGCGCGTTTATTTCGCCAACACGATGAGCTTTTTCATAATCCAACGTATTAGCTAATCTATTCATTGCCGCTTGATCTAACTCACCAACTTTGCCTATCATTTGCAAAACAATATCTTTAACCTCGGCTTTGATTGTAGGATCGTTTTTTATTTGGTTAGCACTTACATTGTCTCCAACTACTTGACCTGTTATTTGTTTTATTTTGTCTAATAAGGCTTGTCTATCTTGTCTTTCTTGCTTTGTTCTAACCTCACTTTGTAAAGCTTGTGTGATTGGGCTAACACTTCCCATTGCGGCAAATCCTGGTCCCATAACCCCACCAGCTAAACTCGCATCTACAACATTGTCAAACATATTCATGGTCTTTTTGCCACGCAAATATATATCACCAAAGTTATTTGTAACTTGAGTAGCTCCTTCTGTAAGACCCTCTTCAGGAATTGAAGTAACAAACTGCTTACCTACTTGTTTTAATGTTTTCTTTAAAGTTACTTCGGGCAGGCTTTTTAAAATGTTACCTGTATTTTTTAAAATACTTAATGTACCTAATCTTTCAAATAATACTTCTGCCCCGCCGCTTAACACCTCAGACGCAATATTTACTCCTTCTGGTATAGCCAGTAATTTTTTATCGTCAAAAATTTGTTGCATGGCCATTCGTTCGTCATCAGCAGATAATCCGCCTTTAGCCAGTAGCTCTGTGTTTTCTTTTATACGAACAGTTGCATCATATTTTTCTTTTTCTATTTCAAAACGTTTTTCGCCTATACCACTTAAAAAGAATAAGGGCATTGAAAATTCTCCAGTCAAAGCCATTGCAGCGCTTGACGGGGCTTGTGTTAATACGCTAGCTGTCCATCTTCCTACGTCTTCTAAGTCAGATATTTCTGATACTTTTAAATCGCGTTGAAAACCTTCTGCTTCTTTTCCTAAATCTGCTTTTACGCCGTATATTGGATCTAAAACATTCCTTTTTAAGAAAGAATAGTTATTAGAAAAAGTATCCTTGCCGCTCAATACTGCACCAGTTGCTGCTAATGCCACAGAACCAAGTTCAGCAGCCCCATACACAAGACCAGTCGCTGTTGATTTTAATCCTGTTGCAACTTGTTCTAATCTATCATAACTCGCAAACCCGGCTTTCATCTGAGCCTTCAATGAGTTTACATCCACTCTATTCTGGCTCGCGTATGCAACAAAGTCATCAGTTCTATTCTGCAGCAAAGCAGCTTTGTCCATTAGCTTTTTTCTTTCAGCGGGATTGCTAGGGTTTTTATTAAACTCCTCTACTTCTATTTTAAAAAAACCTAACTCGTTTTCTAAATCCGTTTGGCCTTTTAAAATTTTATTATATGTTTTTTCGCGGTTTACGTTTATTGCCGTTAAAGCCGTACGTTCTCCAGGCTTTAAGTTTGACATGTATTTAGTTGCCAATAATTCTTTTTCATCCTGGTTTTTAGCGTGGATAAAATTTTCTAATTCAGATTCGCTAGGCATAGCCATTGGCATACCCGCTTTCCATCTTTTGTAATTTTCATATTGGCCTTCTAATTCACCTGTAAAATCTTTTTCTTTTAAAGTTATCTTTTCTCTGTTAGCAATATTAGCGGTGGTGCCCATAGTAAGTCCCCCGCTAGCAACCCCTGTTATATCAGGGGTTTCCGCTGCTTTAAATTTATCTTCTAAATCCCCAATATATACTTTCTGTTTTTGTTCTGGAGTCCTGCTTAGCGATTTTACAACAGAATCCATTTTGCGCAGTTGCTTACCGTACTTATTAAGCGCCTCAGACGCATAATTTTTATTACCGTATGTTTTTATATAATTGTTTAATTGTTTAGCGCTATTGGCAAGATCTTCCTTTGATGTTTTAAATACCACACCGCCAACCGGTACAGGCGCAAGATCTGCCGCCATTTCTGTACCACCTTCTACTCCTTGTGTTTTACCTAACAATTCTCCTCCAGCCCCTCTAATTGTCATATAATCACCAAGCCCGGTTTGCTCGGGTTTCAATCCATATAAGGCTAGTTTGTTTTCTATTTTTTTTTGAACAACCTCTTCGGGTCCCTGCAGGTCTTCCCATATAACTAAATCGCCGTCCACCTTTTTTTGCAGAGCAGGTGCAACAACAGGTTTTGGTTTTTCTTTAACCGGCGCACTTACTTTCTTTTTAGGCCCTACAACAGCGTCAGCGGGATTAACCGGTTTTTCATCCCATGGATTTACCCGTGTAGAAGAAGCCGCAGATTTTTTGTCTACGGCTTTTTCTTTTTTCTCTACTAATTTTACTTTGGATTTTCTTATATACTCGTCAAGTGTAATACTTTGCTTTTTAGCAGCCGTATTTAATTGATCTTCTGTATATGTTTGCCCATTTGGGTGTAAATATTCGTTCATATATAAAATTAATAATGTTTAATTATTTCTTTTTTGGTTTTGCTCCAAGACCTATACCGCTTTTAGCTTTAGTATAATTAACATTTGTATAACCAGGCATAGGTACGGCAACTTTTGTGCTTGCCTCGCTTGTGTCGTTATTTGTTAATAATTTTGTTGTTCCGGGAGAGTAAGCCGTCCAAGTATTGTCTTCATTTTTTGCTATATAGTAATTTCTAAAAGCGTAAGAACTTGAAAAATATTGTGTGCCCGCTGTAGCTGTTTTAGGATCTGAAGATATTGCATCAAAATCCTTGCTTCTTTTTTTGGAAAGCCCATCCCATACGCTGCCTTTTGGATTATCTGATTCGGAATTAGTTGTTGGGCCTTCTATAACACTAATCGTTTGTTCTAGTTTACCAGTTTCATCTGTAGAAGGATAGTCCCGTATATGGTTTAAATAAAACGGAGTAAATAGCCTTATAAAATCTTCGCCTTTCACTTTAACCCATTTTTCTTCCTCCGTAGGTTCTTTTATTTTGTCTTTTGCATCCGGGTGAGAGGCATTCCACGCGGGAATCAATTGATCTATATATAAATCGGTTCCACCCCATTTTGATTCGCCCAATATGCCTGCGGCAACTGTGCCTATATGTTTTTCAACAGCTGGGTCTTTTGCTAATTTTAATCGATCTATTTTCATTTCATAATTTGTAACCCCCATTACCGCATTATTAGCGCCTTTTACTGGTTTAGTGGGTAGTGGAGTTTTATTTATATATGTCGTGTTAATAATTTTTCCATCAAATAGCATATTTCCCTTATCATCTTTTTTCATCCCCAAGACGCTAGAAAGTACTTGATTATTAAGTGAATTATTAATTAGGTCATCAACAACTGGCACCCCTCTAACAAAGCTACCATCTTCCTTTAGCATATCGCCAAACGTAAATAAATCTATTTCCGGCGGTGGAGTGCCATCAGGCATAGTGAAAGAATTCTTATCAAATGTTATGGCTACACTTGGGGTTCCATCGTTTGGTTTAAATTTAGTTCCATAACTTGGGGTTTTGGTAAGCACATTAATAGCTTGAGCAAGCCTTTCTTTTTTATTAGCACTTGCTATCCCGCCTTGATTTCCCAAGCCTTTTGAATTCATTGTTATAAAATTGTCATACTCCGCAGCGGCCCATCCGGAAAAACCTTTGAATTGATCTATAACATTGCTCGTTTTAACCATTCCTTGCTTTAATTCAAATGGACTTGTATTTGAATTATTAACCTCGGCATTAAGGCCTGCGTAATAAGTCCCGCCGTCATACAGCCCCGACATGTCAACACCAGGATTCTTCTGTTTCATGACGCTAACATCATCGCTATATTTGCCAATGCCGTTTAGCAGCATTGTTTTTTTCTCGTCAGTATCCTTTTGTAACTTTTTGTCGTCTTCTTTTTTTTGTTCTTTCTCCTCGTCCCTCTTTTCTTTTTCTCTAGCAACTATTGCATTTGTAACCCCTTGCCCTGCGGCGGTTATAGTTTGTTGTAGATTTCTCCAGTGTTGACCTGATTGAGTATCTATTGCTGTTTCCGGATTTTCGTATGCTCCCATATTTTATTTTTATTAAATTGTACCCCATTTGCTAGCAACGCCAGCTTGTGTAACTTGACTACCCGCGCTAACAATTCCTCCAATCATACCGGTCAATGCTCCAGTATAATCCGCTGATGCCTGCATTTCTTGTTGTTGAGCACCGCCCAACTGAGAACTTAATCTGTTTAATTGACCAATGTCTCTGTTTTCCTGCGCTTGGAACATAAATTCTTTACCGGCCACCCCAGCTTGTTGCATTCTTTGCTCCTCAGACATTTGAATGCCTTGCATTCTTTGCGCCTCTGATAATTGAATACCCATTTTTTGTTGTTGAAGGTCGGCTTGGCCTTGCGCTCTTAGTTTATCATTTTGAGATTCTTGCTGTTCTAAACTAGCGGAAATTCCTTGTTTAGCTTTCAGTGCTGCCTGTGCTAATGCCGTTGCTCCACCCGCGCTTGCTCCGGTTTCTCTTAATGTATCTAAAGTGTTTGCTAAAGACAAATCAATTTGTTCGGCTTCAAATTTGGCCGCATTAGTAGCAACACCTAAATTCGCGTATGGATTACTTAATTTATCAGCAAGGTATGACATATCTTTTGCTAAGCCACTAACATTCTTAACACCCGCATAAGGGTTTATTATTGCTTGTCTATTTTTTTCAATAGAAGCTATTTGTGCATTTAGAGCAGCTGCTCGTCTAGCCGCTTCCCGGCGTGCTTTATCGGCTGCACCCATACCTATTATTCCGCTTGCTATAGAAGCAAGGGCGGTGGTTCCACCTATTATTCCGGCCGCTACCATTGTCATAATTTATTCTTTTAAAAGTTTGTATTCATTATATTGTTCATAAGAATCAAATGTTAATATTCGTTCTAACTCATCTATATCAGTGATATTATCTGGATTAAAAAATACATTAACAAATATGGAATCTTCTACTGCTCGTATTACACGTTTTGTTCCTTCAGGCGCATTAACATAACAAGGGGCAATAAAATAATTTACCCCCTCATCAGTTGCTATTTCAAGCTCACCGCTTAATAAAAACCAAGTATGATTATATTTATGCAGTTTGCCAACTACTAAACCGTCTTTCATCATAAACATTTCTCTTATATAAATGCCATGCGCAAAAGAATGCTTTAATGGGAATGCATCTGAATTGCCAACAACCACCCCGGGCAGATCACTATTAATCAGATTTTGCTCTAACATTGTAACCTTATCTATAAAGGTTTTACTTATAATCCTATTCTCTTTATTTAATTGAATTTCACTTGTCATTAATATGATGAATTTGAATAATTTGTAGAAGAAGCAAATATCTCTGTACGGGTGCCAGGGGATCCATATAAGGAGTTATCTAATGAAAATTGTACTGTAGCATAGAAACCTTTTAAACCACTCATAGATTGACCGTAAATAACATCACCTTGGCCTATTTGAGTTATATTCATAAGGTTTGCAAAATATTTATTTTCTTTCTTTTTAAAATTGTTAGAAAATAGCTGAGCTTCCATTATGCCTATTGAATTCACTTGTGCATATTCGGCAATAGCCGCGGCGTTATCAGTGTCAGTATACATAGAGGTCATTTCCCAGCCGATGCCTCCTTCGTAATTGATTGTGCTAAAATTCTTAACGGTAGACGGAGCGTCATTAAATACAAAAGTTATACTAGACGGTGAAATAGCACCATAAAAGGAACTATTATTTACGGTGTCGGAATAATGTTTCCAAATCCCACCACTTTTAAATGTATAAAAATTATTTTTTAAACTTCCGCCAAATTCCGGTCGGTAAGAATATCTACTCACCCACCCGTTTGAATCTTCGTCAAATGCCAAGGTAGCATAGTTATCCGCTGTTGTTCCTTGACCAATGTTATTTACCGAGGGCTGCACAGACAATACATATTGTTTATTATGCATGTCCCACATTCCAGCCATTTTACTATTATCACCCGTATTGAAAAATAGATCTCTAAAATAATCCGTCAATCCATACGCTGATATTTCTGTTATGCCGTCTTGTGATAATCTTAAGACAGCATTCTGGCTTTTATCGGTAAAATATTTTCTATATCCGTAAACAGCGAAACTTTCGGGATCTCTACTTATACCGTAATTACCAGCATAAGCTTGTATCTGTCCAATAACAAGATTACCGGAGGTCGTCATTGCTTGCCCATCAGCTGAATAAACAGCTTGTTTATCAATCAATGCTCTACTAACTTTTGATTCTTGGAATATTGTTAAATTAGTATCTTCAGCGTATAACTTTTGTATTGATCCATTTGAAGGATCAACAGACCTAGTTATGTCTTCGCCGGTAGGAAACTGATTTGTATTATTAATATTCGTTTTAGGGTTATATAATCCAGAATATATAATATGGTTTGGCAAATATTTTTGATTTATTTTATCTTCCTCAACATAAGCTTTTGCTCCTAAATCAGTTATTGTATTGTTATACCCACCACGTATTCTAGCTTCTTCAATTACCCAGTCAACATCTATGTCCTCCACATATGCGGCTGGTATATATGTAAAATCAACAATCGGGCCAAACTCTAATACGGTTGTAGCTGCTATTGTTTGGTTAGAGCTAACGGTTATTGTCGATCCAGAAACCCCTGTAACAAATGGCTCTGTTGCGCTTATGCCGCTACCTCTAACTCTCTGTCCAACTCCTATTAATGGATTTGACGCACTTAATACTATTGTTTTACTAGCTGAGGTTGCTACGCTAACTATACCAGTTGTATCTCTAACGGATGTTATTGATTTTAATTTCTTCAGCCAGAATGAGTTAAAGTATTTTAATTCTAATGTTGCAGCCATACTTAATAATTACTTATTTTTTCTATATTTTAGATAATTGTTTGTGAAATATTTTCATGATAATTATTTACAAACTCGCGGGTAGCACCTTCTCCATCTATCCATGTTTTAGACGTGTTATTTGTCCACGCTGTCATTATTAGCGGTGCAAGATGCGGTAACTTCTTGGTCATCGTTACATCTTTTACATGATATATATCTTCTAATTGCAGTTGTGTTAATGGTATTGGTGACTCGTACATTGCCCACGGGTTCCAATTCAGGTCGGATAAATCCCAAAATGGAATAACTAAACCATTTGCATCAAATCTAGCGCAAAAATTAGGTTGGAGAGTGACATCTGGTTGGTGATCATCATCATCTGCTGATCCCACTTGGTATAACCTAAGTTTATTACGGAATGTGTAAAAAGCATCCGCAACAGGCGGTATCCATTTTTGCGTCATCAGGCTATCCGTGTAAAAGAATTTAACCTCTGTTCCTGAATTTGTTGGAGAAAACACGTCAACAGATGTTGGAACACCGGCTTGCGGTTCTATGTCAAAAACGTGCCCAGCTGGTATTGTTACATTATTCGAGATTGTTATTACATGGGTTGCCTGATTTACAGCAGTTATAAGGGTACCTCCAGGAATAAGACTTCCTGATACTTGCATTCCGTCTGTTAATATTATTGGACTGAGTGCCGCCCAAGATGTTTGGTCAAGGGTTATTACATCATCCGCTACAACCGCGGTTAATGAGGTAACGGTTCTTTTAAAATCCCAAATCTTTGCATCTTGCTTATTTAACGGAACCCCAGACGCGTTTCCACCAGCGTTATTTATTCTAAAATTATATTCATACGCTGTATCTGGGTTTCTATTCCCGCTACCATCATACGTATAATTAGCGTCATCTATTTCAACGGTAACATATGGTCCAATATCTTCTCCGTCTATTGTTTTTCTAAACGCTACATTTGAAGTATCTATCATCCTAACAGCTAAGCAATATTCACCTGGCCTAGAGGTTGTAAACGAAACGGATCTTTTTATTGTAGCGGTTGAATTAGTGCTATAGATACCAAGGCTTGGGTACATCCATATAGATAGTCCACCATCACTTGACGTAAGCCATGGTTTATGTCTAGATAGCACAAGGGTTACATCACTAAAATTGTTAATCGATTCTTGCCCCGTTCCATATGGCGCTATATAAGTATCGTTTACTGACATTGTGTATCTATAATATACTGGATTACTAAATACCGGACCGTATGGACTTCCCGAGTTGGTTGCCCAAATGCTAGTTACACCATAATTATTTGGATTTGGATAATCCCAAACAGGATTGGAACTTGTTCTTGTCATAACAAATCTTTGGTACGGAGCACAATAAACATCCGGCGCCCCTTTATAACTTAATACTTGATTTGGCTCGGTAAGGTAGTAACCCATGTTGGGTCCTCCCTCTCGAAACGGGGCACCTGTTGTATATACAAGTGGGCTATAAAATTGCCCCCAACAAAGTCCTCGTCGCGACGGTATGACCTGATTAAAGTCGCCAGAACTACTCATTGACGTCACTATAGACTTAGCTACATTCCATACTCTACCAGCCATACTTTGCTGCTGCCAAACATTACCGCCAGGATAACCAACATTTGAGTAAGGAGTGTCCCCTCCAGCGGACGTATCCCAGCTCATTTCTGTAAAATTATAATTATTATCTGTATTAGGCTGCGCATTAATATTAGCATCAGCTAATTTCCAATCAGCTCGACTTGTACTTCCAGTAGGTCTCCAGTATAATAAGAAACTAGCGTGGGCTGCTTGAAACTGCCAAGTTCGTATTGCGCTTACAGGTGTCGTATTTGGCATTCTGTGCCCGTGTAAATTTACTGTCCATCTCATTGTACCTTGAGACAAAGCGGTTGGAGTATATCCATTTTCAACCGCTACATTATGTACGGTTTGAAATTGTTTATCCGCGGTTGGCACGTCAGGCATTCTAATGTACCTGTTAATGCCTTGTCCAAAAAGAATGGTTACAGCAGGTGTTGTTGCGCTTGCTTGTGCGCCAACATATACTAGACCATATCCGTAAGGATGCGCTAACCTAGACACGGGTTGAAGATCATTTTTAGTAATATCCACTGTTCCAAACGGAGCAGCGTTTTGCCACACTAATGGGCCTGAATTGTACCCTCTAATATGGTCATTTAATTCTGCGGGAATAGATTTTATTATTATTGTTTCGGTTGCGGACCTACTTGAAAAAGGAATTGAACTAGTTGTAATCAATTCCTGAGGTGATTGAGGATTAGCAAAGGATACCGCGTCCGTAATTTGCACCGTAATGGTATATACGTCAACAGGAGGAAGGCTTAATAAACTTAATTCGCCAGTTGTTTGGTTTATACTAAAGTAACCGCCACTGTTCCCGCCTGTTATTTCCCACCATAGCCCGTTAGGTAATTGTAAAGCGGATCCATTTTCTGCACCAATAGTTTCAATTACAGTACCCACATCAGGGGAACTAACTTCCATATCATAACCGCCAGGTGTTAAAAATAACGGCTCCTCGTTTTCTAATGAAATTTCAAAAAAATATGGATACGAAATATTATTATACATAAATGAAACATTAAATGTATATTTATTTGCGGTTAAACTATTATGTAAAAACTGAAAGTTGTCTTTAATGTATATACGATAATCTCCACTAGCAGCGGGCGACTCAACTATATCAAAAGATCCAGCAACAGAGTTATTTGATCCGGCAATAAAAACAGAATCTATGGAAGCGCTAGTCGTCATGACCTTTATTCCTGATTGGTTTAGTGGATATATGTTATCCGTTATCCAAGAAGAACCCGCAACTCCAGTTGGTCCACCAAATACATGAGGATCGGTTTTGCTTTGACTCTCTATAAGTTTACTGTCAAATTCATTTATTTCTATAGGCCCATCAAACCCGGTGACAACATCGTAATTTAGGTCGGATATTAATCCGGTTGTACTTGTTTCCCAAAACACGTCTAATAATGATTGCACTGGTTTTGTTTCATAAACACCTAAATATGGCACCATATAAGTACCCTCTTCACCTATAGCTGCTGAAGTTGATATTCTACCTATTAAAGAGTTTGTTTGTAATTGATACAAGTTTAGCCCGGCTGTGCCTTGTATATTGTCTACGGTGTTTTGTAAAAAATTAAAGTCCGTTGCGTTTGCTATTGAAGAAACCGTATCTGCTTTTCTAGTTGGATAATATTGTTTATTGTCTCCTTTAACAATATATAATGAATCAGCTATTGCAAAACTATTTTTTGTGCTTATATATATTTTATTATTAGGAGTGTCCTCCTCTATCTTTGTTATAAATGTATTCCAATACCACGGCGCTGCTGATGAAGAATTTGCGTCAGAATAAATTGCATCTCCAACCTCCATTTCAGCAAGTAAACCAGGGTATATTGCTGGATCGTATTCTATTATATTTGTATTGGACCCAGCTATTGCAGCTACAAATGGGTCGGAAAGAGAATATGTATTTTCTACTCTTCCATATAATTCAACACTACTTCTATATTGTTTTTGGTCAGGCCCAACTTCACTTAAGTCCCTAGGTATTTTATTTATATTGTCGTTTATTAAAACAATATGAGCGGTCCTATTAACTTCGTTGGTTGGAAAATCAGCAATATTTATACCGTTATTTAGCGTTGGTGCGCCCGCTCCTGAGTATGTAACTTGCGATCCAGTCGTTTGCTGTAAAGGATAAGCGTTTAACATGCCAGGCAAATATGCATTGTAGTAATCATGCTCTTGCTGACGCACAACCACCTTATACGAATACCAGCCAATTGGATTTATTAAGTATCCAAATTTTGTATCTGGGATAGGAGCAGGTATAGTTGGATCAAACTCATATATATCAGAGATAGGCCCATCCGTAGTTACGGTCCACTCAAGCCCCGGTACGTTTGTTTCTACAGACGTTAATACTTTTACATAATCAGTATATAACCCTCTTAAATACGTGCCCACATCTGGCACAACGCTTTTGCGCCCAGGGGTTGGGTCAAGATTAAAAACATAAGTATTGCCGATTATACTAGAATATATAATTGAAAATCCGGAGTTTGGCCAATTAGTTGGCGTTGCATATAGTCCAGGCGTGCCATTCTGTATGTCTCTTATAGAATTAATTTGCGAATTTATAATTGTAAACAAAGCAGAACCCGGCCAATCACGTGGGGTTACATCATTAATACTAGATATATACGGTGCGTACACAGTTGATCCGCCAAATTGAGCTGGTATAACAATTCCCGTTTGCGCAATGTCTATTGTAGATAATATAACCGATGATTGTCTTCCAAATTTATCCGATAATATAAATCCTACTTGATAATTTCTGTTTTGTTTTAATGTATGATTTGGGTATTCAATAAAACTATCGTATACTTTTGATTTATTAGATACGGCAGTATTGTAGTTTATTGAAGAAGGGGGAGTGTAATTTGAACGGTAATTAGCGTACATTATTCTATTGCCAGAGCTTTCTTGGGCAAGCGCGCGTGTTGGAACGGTGTCGTATACACGGGTTGTTTGCGATTCGGGTAAAGTTTTATGTGGCTTTTGAGATTGATATTTATATGTATAAATATTTGTATCAACAGCAGAATTACTAATTTCCCCCACTTCTATCGTGTCAACCACCTGCACCGCAAGAGAATCCGATTCCTTATACAGTATTTCTATTTCTTGTATTTTATAAGAATCCGCAATACGGTTTCCTGTATCAGGCAACGGGATTAGAAGCTCTATGTTATTAACGTTGTTTTCCATCCACCTAACAACGGTACTTTGAAAAGCGTTAGATTCATCTTTATTTATAAAAAATCCCTTTTGTTTTGGTATATAAGCTATTTGTGTGAATGGAGCCATTATAGAATACTCGTTGTCGTCATATTTTATTCTATAACTAAATCTAACAAACCTGTCTTCTAAGAAGTCCGGATCGCCAGGCCATGATGGTACGTCGGCTTGATCAGACATAGTGGATGTTGCAAATGTTAAAACATCACCAACCGCGACTAGCGCAGGGTAATTCTGATACAACGTAACTATATTACCAGTAATATCAGTAACAAGAGCATAATCACTTATATCAATATTTTCGCCAATAACCGTCATACCAACCGTTATACCGGTTACGGTATCAAGTTCTAATTGATTTAAAGAAGTTAGCGTGTCAACTGTTGCTTGCGCTTTTCTTATTAAAGATATAGGCTCGACTGGGGCGTATTTTGCTACTGAAATTTGAGTTTCATTAGTATAATATGTTGGGTTGACCACCTTTGTTGGATTAGCAAGATTAACATTTATTTTTCTTGGCTGATTCCTATTGTCAGTCCAGAATAATAAATCCTCTATTAAATTTACTCCGGTAATTTGGCATTCTTTATTTGTAGCAAAATTTAAAAACAATCCTTCTACCAATGTTACACTAGTATTTGAAATAGTGTTATACGAGGTTATTTTCATTATATAGGCATTCCCATCGTCAGGCAAATTGATTTGGGCAGGAACTGGATCCGTATAGTTTGTTAGAAATCTATAAATTCTATTATTATTGTTATCCATGAACATCCCTATGCACTGCAAAGAGCTATCCTCTTGCGAAGCAATTATCAATGAATTACCTCTAGCGCTTTGCGCCGCGCCAATATCATCTTGTTCAGATTTACCAATCTGTATATTTAACGCGTCTCTGTATTGTCCATTTGGAATAATCCTATCATCTAGGTCTTTATTCATTTTGGACTGCAAAAAAGTATTTTTAATTTCTGCCATTTAATTAGTGTTTAATCCATTTAGATTTACCTCTCATTACTTGGGTAATTTCTTCTAATTTGATATTAGATAATCTTATTTTAGCGTTTCTTAATTTTGCGCTTTTTTCCCTATGTAATCTATTTACTAAATACTCAGGTTGATTCGCTCGAGTTGAAATAACAGCATGAAGAATATATGCGTACGCTGCCTCTTCCGCCATTTTTGGTATTCTTGAATCTAAATCATAAGCTAAGCCATCTGATATATACTCAAAAGTTATAACAAGACCAACAAGATCACTTGAAAAATTAATCTTATTTTCTCTGTCATTTATTGTAAACGACCCATTTATGTTTGCGTGTTGTGGGTCTATGCCGTATCGCCTGCCGTAAAAGTCCCCGTATCCCCAGTCGTAATTTTGCCAACCATATGGGTACTGAGAATTTAAACTTCCTGCTAAGCCATTGCTTGCGTTCCATCTTTCTTCTATTATAGCGGTACCCTCAATGTTGTCATCAAAACTACTTTGTATTGGTACACCTAAATTATCCTGTATTGGCATCTCTGTGGGATTCAGAGTAAGCGAAGTGGGTAAAATTCTATGTGTAATACCCATACTATCCACAAAAGACAGTTTGACGTAGTTTACATAGTCTTGCGGTAATGGGACGGATAGATTATTTGGAATACTTAGTTCTTGTATCTTTATGCTTTTTAACGTATCATAGCTAAACTCTTGTAAAGCCCGCTTAGCGTGAAAAATAATGTCTGTTCTTTTTGCATTACCAATTAATTTACCTGTTCCAACATACGCTGCCATGAAGTTATTAATTATATCATTGAGCTTCATGTACGCATAACTGCCGTAGTTCTCTTCTACAGTTCTACCATACGCGTCTTGATCCCCATAATTACCTCCGTTAACAGATTTTAATTGAACAACTATTATGTCGTCTGTATTAAGATATACAGGCACGCTTTCTGTGCCAATCTTTACTGTATTCCCTTCAAGATAATACGCACTAGTGTATTCAGTGTAAATAACGCCATTACCTGGACCAGCAGGGCTATAATATAACTTAAAATTATTAAGTTCGTAATCTGGTTCTAATGGATCCCAGTTTCCTAGAAAAAGGTTGGTATTAAAAGTGCATGGGAATGTATCCGCTGTTACTGGATCTGATACCTGAAAACCTTGAGCGCCTTCGTAATATTGTCTATTAGTTTCGGTTATTAAACCTCCGTTTGGAAATGGCATACCTTATTAGCTTTTTGAATTTATATTTTCTGCTTGAGCTTGTTGCGCAGCTATCTGTATTACTTGTGGGTCATTTATTATAATTCCAGAATATAAAAGTATTTTGGTTATGAGCATGGTTTGCTCGCTTGGATGCAACTCAAAGTTTATGGATGCATTTGTATTATATACATATTGATAATAGGGAGCGGTTGTTGTAAACGCCCATAGTGGATTTGAAGGTTTCCTTAAATATGTAACCGATATATTGGAAGTTATGGAAGACGGTGATACATTTATTAAGTAATTTTTATATGTATAGACCGGGTAATCTGTAGACGGTTTCGTCAATGTTGATAAACCTAGCTCTAATAACTCATTAGGCCTTACGTATTGAACTTCTTTGTCTCCATTATATATAACTGTGCCTAACTTATATAAATTGTTTACATAAGCCGAAATGATTATATTTGAATCTGCTGTTGGTGTGTTTTGCAGCGTTAGAACGTTACTTGATATTGTCCAACTATTAGTAGGCAGAATAACCCCGTCAATACTGACTGTAGCGTATCCTGAGCCAATTAGTTGACTTGATATTGATTGCAATGAATATTGCAAAACATCTTGAACCGCTAAAAAGAATTCTGTAATTGGAAACGAGCTTACAGCAGGGATATAAAAAGAATCTCCATTATAAACACAATTATTCATTTCTTCAAATACAGATATTTTTTCTTGTAGGCTTTTTACACGATCTGAATATTCACTATCATTATCTGGTATGCGCAATTGCTGATTTAAGTCATCAAAATAACTTTCAAAAATCTCAAGTTGCACTTGAGCGGCCGTTTTATTAAACTCGTCTGGAGTCATATAACCGCGCTGTTCTTTATTTAGTATTAATAATACTGTTCTATAAACTGTATCTACACTTACCGCCATTTTGTATATTTATTATAATATTAAAGCGGTAACCTGAGCTACCGCTTAATATTAATATTACGTGTTATTATAATTTTTTCTCTATGGATCGGTATATTTCTACGCCTTCATCCGTTTTAAAGAATGCAGCCATTGCTGAGTATGGATTTTCATCAAATGGTACTGTCATTAATTTTCTATCGTTCGCTCCCCAATGGAAAGTTCTTTGATCTTGTGATAATCTAATGATGCCGGCTTCAGCAGCACGGATTGCAAAATTACGCAGTTGCACATTGTCATCATTCGCAAGTTCAATAAACAATGCTGGATTTCGTTTTGCAAACAACATTAAGTCGCGTTTGATTTCTTTAGAACTCATTTTAGAAACAGCCGATCCGAGTTCTACTCGCATAATTGCTTCTGCTGCATCAATATCTAAATCCTTAGCTGCATTCATTGCAACCAATTCCAGTTCTAGATCTTCTAATTCATCTTCCGCTTCTGCAGTTCCATCAAATTCTGCATACCTTTTATTGAGGAATGGATGATATAATGATAGCATCTTTTGCAAGCTTTGCATTTCTTTAGGCACAAATAATGCACCGTCTTCAAATACAATATGCCCTAATACAGCTTCTCCTTTTTGGTCCTCCACGAATGATGAACCATGGTTTGTTGTATATCTTAATTCTTTTTGTTCGCCGTTTTCTTCATCAAGCCATAATAATGGGTATCGAGCCGAATGTCTTGTTGGTATACTATAGGTTAAAGAAGAAACATTACCTAATAAATAATAATTTCTATCTTTAATTTCCCATGTTGGTTTTGGTTTTGCTTTTGGTGTGACCGTTGTAGCTGTTTCCTCAACCTTAATTTCTTTTTTTACTTCTAAGTCAATATACTTTTCAGTAACTTCTTTTTCTAATCTTGCCATAATATAATATAATTTAATAATTTTTAGTTAAGGTAAATATTACCCCCACAAATACAGCGGGGGTAAATATTACCATTTTTTTTGCTACTATGCTGTAAACAACACAAAGTTGTTAGCGGCTTGTACGCATAAACATCTTTCAGACAAAAAGTGAATCTCCATTGCATCAAGATCAGAAGTGTAAGCACCTCCAACAGATCCAGTTGTCCAAGATTTCATACGACGGTCATCGGCTTGAGAAGCACGGTAACGAACGTGTAAGAAAGGACGACGAATATTAGTACCTAATTGCTCATCATAAACAGTGGATGTTCCGGCTGGAAGCAATACACCATCAATAGCGTTACTAGCAACAGCTCCACGAGTAGATGCGTCATTCAAATATTTCCAATCAGTTTTGTAGAAATCGTAAGATCCACGACGGAAACCGGTAAATCCTAAGTTCAAAGACATTTGCTCTGAGTTTTCAAATAGCCCGTAAGCAACACCACCGGCTGATCCAGCTGATAAAGCAGCAAGCATATCATCAAAATCCAATGAAGTTTGACGGTTTAAGAACAGCATGTTTTCTTCAATTGCCCCTTGAGTATCTAAGTTTTTCAATACAGCATCAAAGTTAGCGATACCAGCAGCAGCAGAGAAACCTGTAACTTGGTTACCACGAGCTTTAATAGCCGCGAATAAACCTTGTGTTCCTTTTAGTGGTTTTCCATTAGGCGGCGTAAATCCAATAGCAGCAGATGATGCAGCAGCTAATTCGCCTTCAACAACGGACATTTCTAAGTAATCTTCAAAACGCAAACGAGTTTCGGAAGCGGCTTTCAAATACCATAAGTATCCAGTAGCACCATCTTCTGTAGCAACATCTACCCATCCAATTTGAGCCGTGTCTGAACCATTTACGGTGTATTTTGAACGGATGATAATTGGCGAATTTGAAAATTGAGTAAATGAAGGAGTAACTGAAACATAGTTAGAGTTGATTGCAGAACCTTTTGAATATTCAGAACCGTATACGAAAATTTTAAATCCGCTTAAAGAAACAGCAAATCCAGCAGCAGACAAATCTAGGGCTGTATATGGAAGCAGTGTAAGCAAAGCTGTACCTGTCCCGGGAGCTGTACTGGCAGAAACATAACATTTTGCTTCAACTCCTGTGGTAGGATTCATAATAACTACGGTAGAACCAACGCTAATAACATTAACAATAGTCGTAGACTCTGCGAATGATACTTGATTTGTGGTGGCTGTAGTAGAAACGCTATTGTAAGCAATATGTAAACGGTTTTGCTCTGACCAAATAACTTGATCTGAAGTCATTGGCATTTCAGCGCCAACCATACGCAAGAATCCAGAAAGAGTTCTGTTTCCATAACGCTCTACTTCGTTTTCGTAGATTTCAGGTAAATATTGTTTAGCGAATGTACCTCCACCAGACGCGCTGTCAAAGGTTAAATAATTTGTAGCAAGCGCTTGTTGCACTTGCGATGGTACGATACTTCCGAACGCACCACTTGGTGATGTAAAAGCCATAATTTTGGTTTTTTAGTTTAAAATTGTTTTTGAATTTTTAGTTTTGTAGAGTCAACGCCATTAATTGCGCGCACTTTAAAGCCATTAACAAAAGCTTCCCCAGTACTTGTTTTACGTCCTTCGGGATTTATATTATTAGATTTAGCAACAACCTCTTTAATTGCATCGGCTTTGCCTTGCTCATAAAAGTGTTTTGCAATAGTGTCTACGTTTTCGGCAGCATACATAGCTTTATGGTATCCCTTCAAATCTACAACCTCTCCAGAATCATTCAAGAACTTCTTGACTAGATTAGTTATATTTGATTGTTTTTCCGCTACACTCTCGCTGTTTTGCAAATTGTACTTAAATGATTTTTCACCTAAATTGAAATCAAAACCTTTGAATTCTTGTGTAAAAAAACTTTTTGTGTCACTTACAAACTTAGAGTGTTTTTGCTCTATAAGCTTTTGCTCTTCGCTATATCGGTTAAAAAAGTCAGATGCTTTTTTCTGATCTGTATTCAATGATGGTCTCAACTTGATTTCATCATAATATTTTACTTTAAGATCATCCAAAAACGTTCGGGCTTTGGCAACTTCTTCTTTAAATGCGAGTTTCTTTTTTCTGATGTCTCGCTCATCATCTTCATCCTCGTCATAACTAAAATTGTCTTCCATTAAGAAATCAATTTCTTCGTTATCTAAATGAGGTCTTGATTTTTTGTAATATTCTTTTAACAATGCCCCCGTGTTAACATTCGAATAATCTGTATTAAGTCTAATGTAGTCTTCAACTGTTCCGCCTGTTTCCTCCATAAATGAAACAAGTTTCTCAATGTTTTCAGGCAAACTTTTGCCGGTTTTTTCAGAAAAAGCAATAGCCTCTTGTGCTTCTTCTTTTAACTCAGTTGCTTGCTCATTAATTACTATTACTTCTTTTTCATCCTGTTCGGCAATGATTTTAGGTTCTTCGTTTCCTTCGACCACTTCTTGCAATCCCACTTCGGATTGTTCTGAGACCAACAGGCTTTCATTTGCGATTTGCTCTTGAATGGCATCTTTCTCTTTCTTATTAGTTAAATCTACTTTTGTAATGGCTTCTTGTTCTACCATTTTTTTCATACGGGGTTTTGTTTTTATTTTGAAATCCCCTTCTTGGTTTACTGTTTCTGACATGATATGATAATATATAATTGGTTATTTTTTAAAGTTGATCCATTGTGCCTAAACCAAATCCGCTACTGATGTTGTCAAATTCGGATTCAAAGTTCTTAGGCATTGTATCATTTTTTCTTTGATCAATTAACTCGCTTTGCTGACTAGCTTGCATTTTAACTCGTTTGTCTTTACGATCTTCTATATCGTTTATTTTTTGTTGTTGCGCGCCTACCTGAGCCTGAGCTAATTGCATACTATACTGGAACTCTTGCGCCATTAATTCTTGCTTAATTTGCTTCTCTTGTTGTAATCTTTGTATTGTAAATTGTGCTTTTGCTTGCTCAATTTGTATTTCTGTTTGTGCTAATGCTTGTTGTTTTTGCACTTCTGCCATTGCTGCCGCTTCAGAGGCTTGAGCGTTTGCTTGTGCTTGCGCTTGCATATTCTCTTGCTGCATTTTTTGATCACGTTCTGTCTTCTTCTTGCGCTTGTATTTCAATGATTGATTTGCAAGTTTAAGATTTCTAATTTGGCGTAAATCAATTGCATCTTCAAGATCAATTCCTCCTGATTGTAATGCTATTTGTATATTTTGTTCTAATTGTGCTTTTTCCTCTTCATCAGGTTCTAACTCTAAAAATATACCAAAGTCATGTAGCGTCATCTCAATTAATTCATTCAATGTCTCAACATTAAAACTTGATATGCTCTCTCTTAAGGATTGAGCAGTCAAAGGGAATCTTAATGAATCAGCTACTCTTAATGATATATTTTCACATAAACGTAATGTCAAGTATAAGCTAGATTGTACTATGTGTCTGGTTGCTGTGTTTGAATTTGCGGCCGCCATCTTCTGTAATCCAACTAATGCTTTTGGATCTGGTGTACTAGCATCTCTAGCTTCGTTTAATCCAGTGACATCCCGTATCATTTGTAGATAATACTGATACGTAGTTATCAATGCCTGTATCTTACCGTTTCCATTTGAAGTTTGCAACTCCTGTATTGGAACTCTGGCTGGATTTCCTGTTCCATCTTGTGTTTGCGATCTACCAACAATACTACCGGTTTGGAAATACATATTCAACGCCTCCGCTGGATTATACTTTGTTCCATTGCCAAGATCAACTTCCATTAATCCATCAACGTCCATAAATACACCATCAGGTACCATCCTTGACAACACTTGTTGAAGTTTTAAGTGTGTTAATTGTATAGTGTCGGCAAATCCAGTTATTCTACTAACAATAGATTCTATGCGACCTTTATACATTCTTGGCGCGCAGATAACGTAATTCATTTCTACCTTTGTGGTATCGGCTACAGGGCGCGTCATGTTTTCAGACATTTCCCATTTTAACATTTTATTATGCCCAAGTATTTTTGCGCCAGAATATAATACCTCTATGCTTCTCGATACTCTATTAAAGTTATCGCTTTGAGGCGGATTGAATGTATCAGGTTTTTCTAATGCTTTTTCTAATCCAAATTCCGTTTGTTTAATCTTAAACACTTGATCAGTGTATGTTTTATATTCAAAATATAAAACTTTAATAGCAGAAGGATCATAGTTCTGCCCATAATAATTTCTAGTATAAGTATTATCACCGGGGTATTTTTGTATTTCCTCTAAGTCTTCGCTCGTAAGATCCGGAAATTCTTTTTTAAGTTCTTCTAATTGTATTGCCTTTACTTCTCCAACATAATAAATGTCATCAAAGTTTGGGTCTTCGGTATATGAATACACTAAGTTAGCAGGATCAACATAATCCAATACAATACCATTAGCTTTATTCCAACTTGTTTTTGCGGCAGCAATACCTAATACAGTTAAATCATAATTGAGTCTTCTATTTATTAACTCATATTTATTACGATCTAATATTTGATTTATTAATTCTTCCTCGGCTATTTCAACAGATTGCTTATAACTTAATTGCAAATGCAACTCAAGTTCCTCGTCACTTTCTGGTAAAGAGCTTGGATCAGTAGTATTGAATAAATCTTGACCTAATTCATTTTTTACACGCATTAGATACTCTTTTGCATTCATGTCCCTAATAATCTTCTCTGCGTATCTTGTTCTTTTTCTAGTTGATTCAGGGTCCTGCGCGTATGCTTTTATTTCGTAATTTTTGCTAGAGATGCCGTTCACTAATATATCAACAAACTTTGGTATCACGGGAACAGGTTTCCAATCAATGTTTAAATAAGACAAGTCACCATTTACAGATAATTCATCTTTATATTTTTGTACAGATTGTTCTCCTCTAGCGTATAATCTTAGCGAATGGAATCTTTGCCAATTCGCACTCCATCTATCACTGCCGCCAATCGCAGCAGCTCCTCCTCTAAACCATTCATTCTCAATAGCTCTACCAACCGCGGTGCCATACTCGTAACTTTGTTTGACCTCGTCTGGTACTACCTGACTTGGAAAAGAACTATTAGTATTAGTATAAATCATTTATTGTATTATTTGTGAATTATATCCTTTATTGTCGTATTTTTTAAATCCAAGAGAAACACTTTGTCTTTCTACTTTTGCTATTGGCGTATACAAATGTCTATTACAAGCCATTATTGCTAACCCCGAGCTAATAGAAGCATCATGATTTGTTCTATTATTTATGTTAAATTTAGCCCAGTCTTCCAGCGTTTTTTGAAAATACATTGTTCCATATTCGCCTTCCTTTTTTAATCCAATGTGCTCTTCTATGTGTGTCTCAATAGCTGATGCGTGCGCTTGCATTACATCAACTGAAGAGTTTGGAATTCCACCAACTTCTTTTTCAAATGGCGAAAGTTTATTTAATATCTTATCAGGTCTATTCATTGAGTAGCCACGATACCCTCTTCTTTTTAGATAATATAACAACCTCGGTTTATTATTTTCAGCGAGTATTGGCATGCCGTAAAAAACTAGCGCCATTAATACCTCCTCAAAAAATATTTCAGATGTCTGAGGTCTAGCTATATATTCTAAGAAAAAATGGTTTGTAGGTATGTCCTCCATAGAGAACTTAGTCAATCCATGCAATGATCCATTCGATCCCCTTGCATTAACCGTACCTGATATATCATAACTATCGCAACCAAATGCACCGCAGTGTTCGTTGCCTGGATATTTGTACCCATCCTTTATTATCACTCGGTTTTGCAAATATATAGGTGGAACCCAAGAAATTAAAAACCTTCCGTCTTTATTAGGGTAAAATTGCACCCTTGTATCTTGTATTCCGTTTTCCCATTGAAAATTCCCGCGTGTAACTACATTAGTGTTTCGCAGGTCTTCATTGTAATCTATTTGCTCGTATATTTTTGTAAGATTAAACAAAGATTGTTTTGTCTCATCCCTAAATGCATGTTGTTCTGTTCTTGGAAACTGACGGTAATATTCATTTAATCCATCGGAGTCTTGTTTTAACCCATCAACTTCGTTTTGCCAATGCTCAATAACACCGTACTCAATCCAATTACCATCAACACCTTTTACCGGTTTTTTTGGAGTATCGAAGACAGGTAGTCCATAAGTATCAATGAATCCCTCGTATGACCACTCCATAGGTATAAACAAACTATATAATCCTGAACTAGTCTGTCCATTGCGGTTTCTTTTCGATACGTCTGAGTCATGATAAAGTCTTTTAAAGTTTTCTCCTCCTTTGTCTAATGCATTCGAGGTTGAACCCATCATACATTTACCAATAATCCTGCTGCCTAATCTTAATGTTGTTTTTGTTACACGCCAGTTATTTAAAATATTATCTGGTCGTTCCCATTTACC